>Ga0163153_10004768_pt1 | contig 16692 bp, 14 predicted proteins | sample OliLakLV19MP6IB1_FD_148629 | JGI IMG/M metagenome (GOLD analysis project Ga0163153, IMG submission 148629) | Freshwater microbial mat bacterial communities from Lake Vanda, McMurdo Dry Valleys, Antarctica - Oligotrophic Lake LV.19.MP6.IB-1 | ecosystem: Environmental > Aquatic > Freshwater >... | reverse complement strand
GCGCCCGTCGGGGGGGAGCCATGAGCGCCATGCTCTCCCGCGTTGCCAACGAGCTGTTCTGGATGGCGCGCCATATCGAGCGCGCCGAGAACACGGCGCGGCTGCTCGACGTCACGTATCGCACGTCGCTGCTGCCCTACAAGGTGCAGGAGCCAGGCCTCGCCTGGGCCGAGCCCTGGGCGGTGCCGCTGGTGGCCACCGGTGTTGCCACTTCCTATTACAAGAACCATCCGGAGCTGACCGCCGAGAGCGTGATCAGGTTCATGATCCTCGACGCGGGCAACCCGTCGTCGATCTACAGTTGCCTCCGCAGCGCGCGCGAGTCGGCGCGCAGCGTGCGCGGCGCCATCACGTCGGAAATGTATGAGGACCTGAACGGCGCCTGGATCGAGATGCGCAACTACGACTACGCGGGCCTGCAGGCGCAGGGCGTGGCGGAGTTCCTGGACTGGGTGAAGATGCGTTCGCATCTCTTCCGCGGCGTCACGTTTGGCACCATGCTGCGCGACGAGGCCTATCACTTCATTCGCCTGGGCACGCATATCGAGCGTGCCGACAACACCGCACGGATCCTCGACACGAAGTACCACATCCTGCTCCCGTCGGCCGCCGACGTGGGTGGCGCGGTGGACTATTATCAGTGGGCCTCGCTGCTGCAGTCGCTCTCCGGGTTCGAGGCTTACCGAAAGATCTACAGCGACGTGATCTCGCCGCGGCGCGTGGCGGAGCTGCTGGTGCTGCGTGACGACATGCCGCGCTCGCTGCACAGCTGCCTCAATTTCATCGACGACACGCTGGCGCTGCTATGCGACGAGCGCAGCGACGAGTTGCGGCGGCAGGCCGGCGAGCTGCACGCGCGGCTGCACTTCGGCAGCACCGATGACATCATCCGGTACGGTCTGCACGAGTACCTGATGGATTTCCTGCAGCGCGTTTCCGTGCTCGGCGCGGAAATCAGCCGGCGGTTCCTGGTCCCCTCGAACTGATGTCAAGTGCGGCGACGGATTGTGATTCGGTAGAATCAGTGGCTTCGCCTGTCGGCGCACCGCCGGCGCCTAACGTGGCCACCGCACTGTCATGACCTATTGCGTAGCAATGTCGCTGGACGCCGGAATGATCTTCGCGTCCGATTCGCGCACCAATGCCGGCGTCGACCAGATCGCCCGGTTCTCGAAGATGAAGGTGTTTGCGCGCGACGGCGAGCGGGTGATCGTCACGCTGTCCTCGGGCAACCTCTCGATTACCCAGAATGCGTTGAACCTGCTCGAGCAGAGGAGCCGGGCCGGCGAGGACCGCCGCACGCTGTGGAACGCCGAATCGATGTTCGACGTGGCCCGGCTGATCGGCGATGCGCTGCGCGAGGTCAAGACCTTCGACGGTCCGTTCCTCACCCAGAACAATATTGATTCGAACGCCAACTTCCTGATCGGCGGGCAGATCCGCGGCGAGCCGCATCGGCTCTTCAACGTCTACGGCGAGGGCAATTTCATCGAGGCCACGCCGGATACCTGCTATTTCCAGATCGGCGAGACGAAGTACGGCAAGCCGATCATCGACCGCGTGATCACGCGCAGCACCAGCCTGCTCGACGCGACCAAGTGCACGGTGGTGTCCTTCGACTCGACGATGCGGTCGAATATCTCGGTGGGCCTGCCCATCGACCTTCTCGTTTATCACACGGATTCCCTGCGCATCGGCCTGCAGCGCCGGATCGAGGAATCCGACCCCTACTTCCAGATGGTGCACACGCAATGGGGCGAGGGGTTGCGGCGCGTGTTCGCGCAGCTGCCGGACCCGGACTGGACCTGAGCTTGGCAATTCGCGTCGCGCTATCCCACCGCACCACCTACCGCTTCGATCGCCATGTGAGCCTGGGGCCGCACGAGATCCGCCTCCGCCCCGCGCCGCACTGCCGCACGCCGATCTTAAGCTACTCGCTCACGGTCAAGCCCGAGCCCCACTTCCGCAACTGGCAGCAGGACCCCTATGGCAACTGGGTGGGGCGCTTCGTGTTTCCGGAACGCGCCGACCTGCTGTCGATCGAAGTCGACCTGGTGGCGGACCTCACGGTCATCAATCCCTTCGACTTCTTCGTCGAGCCTTATGCCGAGAAGTTTCCGTTCACCTATGCGCCCGCGCTGGCCAAGGAACTGATTCCGTTCCTCGAGACCGCGCGACTGGGCGCGCGCCTCGACCGGTGGATGGCGGAATTCCGCAAGACGATCCAGCCGGATGAGAATCCGGTGCTGCTGCTGGTGCGGCTGAACCAGTTGCTGCAGGGGCAGATCCAATACCTGGTGCGCATGGCGCCGGGCGTGCAGGACCCGGAAGTGACGCTCGAGAACACGAGCGGCTCGTGCCGCGACACCGGCTGGTTGCTGGTGCAGATCATGCGGCACTTGGGGATCGCCGCGCGCTTTGCCTCGGGCTACCTGATCCAGTTGGTCGCCGACGTCAAGGCGCTGGACGGGCCGTCGGGCACCGACCGCGATTTCACCGACCTGCACGCGTGGGCCGAGGCCTTCATTCCCGGCGCCGGCTGGATCGGCTTCGATCCGACGTCCGGTCTGCTGGCGGGAGAAGGCCACATCCCGCTGGCCTGCACGGCCGACCCCGGCAACGCGGCGCCGGTGATCGGCTATACCGACGTCGCCCGGGTCCAGTTCGACTTCACGATGAGCGTGTCGCGGCTGCACGAGGATCCGCGCGTCACCAAGCCGTTCAGCGCTGCGCAATGGCAGGCCATCGACGCCCTCGGTGAGGCGGTGGACCGCGAACTTGTGGCGCACGACGTGCGGCTGACGCAGGGTGGCGAACCGACCTTCGTGTCGATCGACGACATGGATGGCCCGGAGTGGAACTACACGGCGCTGTCCCCCAGAAAGCGCGACCTCGGCGAACAGCTGGTCAAGCGGCTGAAAGCCCGCTTCGCGCCGCAGGGATTCCTGCATTACGGCCAAGGCAAGTGGTATCCGGGCGAGCCGTTGCCGCGCTGGGCTTTGGGCCTTTACTGGCGCACCGATGGGCAACCGCTGTGGCGCGGCGACCAGTTGATTGCCGACACCACCAAGCCGGGCACTGCCACGTTCGATACCGCGCGCGTGTTCGGCGAGCGGCTTGCCACGACGCTGGGGCTGCCGATTGCGCTGCTGAACACTGCCTACGAGGATGTGCGGAAGTTCGTCGAGGCCGAAGCCTCGCTGCCCGAAAACGCCGACCCCCTCCAAGCCGATCTTACGAAGTACGACGAGCGCGCGCGCCTCGCCCGCTTGTTGAAGCGCGGGCTGGGCTCGCCCGCAGGCTTCGTGTTGCCTTTGAAAGCTACCGTGGAGGTGGGCGGTGCCGTTGGCTGGACATCGAGTCCCTGGCCACTGAAGCGCGAGCACCTGTACGCCGTCACCGGCGATTCGCCGCTGGGCTTGCGGCTACCGTTGTCCTCGCTCCCCGAACTGCTGCCGGAGGAAGTGGAACCCGAATTCGGCGTGGACCCGTTCGCGCCACGCGGCGAACTGCCCGGACGCGATGGCTTGACGGTGGGCGCCGCGCAAGTGGCCACGAAGAAGCCGCGCGAAGTGATCAAGACGGCGATGGCCATCGAGACGCGCGGCGGTCATGTGCACGTGTTCATGCCGCCTTGCGACAAGCTCGAGGCCTATGTGGCACTGCTGGCCGCCGTGGAAGACACCGCGCGCGCGCTGTCCGTCCCCGTGGCCATCGAGGGTTACACGCCGCCGCGCGATCCGCGGGTACAGGTGCTGGCCGTCACGCCTGACCCCGGCGTCATCGAGGTCAATGTGCATCCGTCGCGCAACTGGCGCGACCTGATCACGACCACCCGCACGCTGTACGAGGAGGCACGCCTCACGCGCCTTGGCACCGAGAAATTCATGCTCGACGGTCGCCACACGGGCACCGGCGGCGGCAATCACGTCACGCTGGGGGGTGCCACGCCGGCGGACAGCCCGCTATTGCGCCGGCCGGACCTGCTGCAGAGCCTCATCACCTACTGGCAGAACCATCCGGCGCTGTCCTATCTCTTCTCCGGAATGTTCATCGGCCCGACCAGCCAGGCGCCGCGGGTGGATGAAGCGCGCGACGACCGGCTGTATGAACTCGCGATCGCGTTCCAGCAGCTCGGCAAAAAGCAGGAAGCCGGCATCGAGACGCCACAGCCGTGGCTCACCGACCGGCTCCTGCGCCACCTGCTGACCGACCTGACCGGCAACACCCATCGCTCGGAATTTTCGATCGACAAGCTGTATTCGCCCGACGGCCCCACCGGACGTCTGGGGCTGCTTGAATTCCGTGCCTTTGAAATGCCGCCACACTTCGAGATGAGTGCGCTGCAGATGGTGCTCCTGCGCGCGCTGGTGGCGCGCTTCTGGCGCGAGCCCTACCACGGCGCATTGATTCCATGGGGCACCGCGTTGCACGACCGCTGGCTGCTGCCGCACTTCGTCGCTGCGGACATCCGCGACGTGGCGGTCGATCTCGCGCGCTCGGGCTATCCCGTCGATGCGGCATGGTTCGATCCTTTTGTCGAGTTCCGTTTCCCTCGTTTCGGCACCGTCACCTACGATGGCGTCACGCTGGAACTGCGGCAGGCGATCGAACCGTGGCATGTGCTGGGCGAGGAGGTGGCGCTGGGCGCCACGGCGCGGTATGTCGATTCCTCCGTCGAGCGCATGCAGGTGAAGGTAACGGGCGCCACCGACGCCCGGCATGTGGTGATCTGCAATGGCCGCGCGCTGCCGCTCACGCCCACCGGCGTGCCGGGGGAACTCGTGGCCGGTGTCCGGTTCCGTGCGTGGAGTCCGCCGTCGGCGCTGCATCCCACCATCGGCGTGCAGGCGCCGCTGACCTTCGACCTCATCGACACCTGGGCGCAGCGTGCGCTGGGCGGCTGCGTGTATCACGTCGTGCACCCCGGCGGGCGCAACTACGCGACGTTCCCCGTCAACGCCAACGAGGCCGAAGCCCGGCGCGTGGCGCGGTTTTCCGCGCATGGCCATACGCCGGGCCCGATTACGGTCCACCCTGAGCAACCAAATCCGGCCACCCCGGCCACCCTGGACCTTCGCTGGCAACCGTAGTCGAGAGCACCGCGTGAGCAATGTCAGGACCCGCTTTGCCCCAAGCCCCACGGGCTACATGCACCTCGGCAACATTCGCACGGGGCTTTTCGCGTGGGCGTTCGCGCGGCATCACCAGGGCACGTTCATCCTGCGCATCGAGGATACCGACCTCGAGCGTTCCACGCCGGCGGCAGTGCAAGCCATCCTCGATGCGATGGCCTGGCTGGAACTCGACTACGACGAAGGCCCGTTCTACCAGATGCAACGGATGGATCGCTATCGCGCGGTGCTGGCCGACATGCTCGACCGGGGCTTGGCGTACCGCGATTACATGTCGATGGCCGATCTCGACGTGTTGCGCGCCGAGCAGACCGCGCGCGGCGACAAGCCCCGCTACGACGGGCGATGGCGGCCGGAGCGCGCCGCCGGCATGACGCCGCCGCCGGACGTGAAGCCGGTGATCCGCTTTCGCAATCCGGATGATGGTGTCGTGGCCTGGGATGACGGCGTCAAGGGCCGCATCGAGATTGCCAACAGTGAATTGGACGACCTCGTCATCGCGCGCAGCGACGGCACGCCCACGTACAACTTCTGCGTGGTGGTCGACGACTGGGACATGCGCATCACCGACGTGATCCGCGGCGATGACCACGTCAACAACACGCCGCGGCAGATCAACATCTTCCGCGCACTGGGGGTCGAGCCGCCGCGCTACGCGCACGTCCCCACGGTGCTGGGCGAGGACGGCGCCAAGCTGTCGAAGCGCCATGGCGCGGTCGGCGTAATGGATTATGAAGCCGCGGGCTACCTGCCCGAGGCGATGATCAACTTCCTCGGCCGCATCGGCTGGGCCCACGGCGACGATGAACTTTTCACGCGCGAGGAGCTCATCGAATGGTTCGAGCTTTCGGGCATCAGCCCCGCGCCGTCGCGGTTCAATGCCGGCAAGTTGAACTGGGTCAATCAGGAGCACATGAAGCGGATGCCCGAGGCCGCACTGGGCATGCGCCTCGTGCCGTTCCTGCAGCGCGCGGGCCTTGACCCCGAGGCGGGGCCGGATGCGGGCGCCGTGGCGGTGCTGCTGCGCGACCGCTGCGAAACCCTGGTCGTGATGGCGGACGCAGCGTCGTACTTCTATTCGACACCGACCGTGGCGCAGGACAAAGTGGCCGAGATGGTCACGCTGTCCAACCGCGGCGCGCTGGTGGAGCTGCACGGCGAATTCGCCACCATCGACTGGACCCGGGTGGCATTGGCCGCAGCGATGAAGTCAGCTGCGGTGCGTCATGGCATCAAGCCGCCGCAGATCATGATGCCGATGCGCCTGCTGGTGGCCGGGACGCCCGCTACGCCCGCCATCGACGCCGTGCTGGCGCTGGTCGGTCGCGACGTGGCCCGGTCCCGCATGGCAACCGCGCTGGGGATCGGGTAACATAGCAATTTCCCGGGACGAGTTCATCATGACCAAGTTCGTGTTCGTGACCGGTGGTGTCGTGTCCTCACTCGGGAAGGGCATCGCCGCCGCCTCCCTGGCCGCAATCCTCGCTACCCGAGGCGTCCGCGTCACCAATCTCAAGCTCGATCCGTACATCAATGTCGACCCCGGCACGATGTCGCCGTTCCAGCACGGCGAAGTGTTCGTCACGGACGACGGCGCGGAGACCGACCTCGACCTCGGCCACTACGAGCGCTTCACCGACGTCCGGATGGGGAAGCGCAACAACTTCACGACCGGCCAGATCTACGAATCGGTGATTCGCAAGGAGCGCCGCGGCGACTACCTCGGTGGCACGGTGCAGGTCATCCCGCACATCACCGACGAAATCAAGAGCTGGATCATCGCCGGCGCCGGCGACGCCGAAGTGGCGCTGGTCGAAGTCGGCGGCACCGTCGGCGATATCGAGTCGCTGCCGTTCCTCGAAGCCATCCGGCAACTTGGCATCCAGCTCGGCCGCGACAACGTCTGCTACATCCATCTGACGCTGGTGCCCTACATTCCGTCGGCGGGCGAGATGAAGACCAAGCCCACGCAGCATTCGGTCAAGGAGCTTCGCGAAATCGGTATCCAGCCTGACGTCGTGCTGTGCCGCGCCGACCGCCCCGTCTCTGATAGCGACCGGCGCAAGATCGCGCTGTTCACCAACGTGCCGGCCGAAGCGGTCATCCCGGCGCTCGATGCCGATTCGATCTACAAGATCCCGGGCATGCTGCACGCCGAAGGCCTCGACGTCATCGTCTGCAAGAAACTCCAGCTCGATGTGCCGCCAGCCGATCTTTCGGTGTGGCGCAAGCTGGTCGATGCGCTGGAGCATCCTGAGCACGAGGTCCACATCGCGATGGTCGGCAAGTACGTCGACCTCACTGAATCGTACAAGTCGCTGTCGGAGGCACTGACGCATGCGGGCATCGCAACCCGCTCGAAGGTCGTCATCCACTACGTCGACTCGGAAGTTCTCGAAGCCGAAGGCGTGGGCATGTTGCACGGCATGGACGCCATCCTGGTTCCGGGTGGCTTCGGCAAGCGCGGCGTTGAAGGCAAGTTGAGCGCGGTGCGCTATGCGCGTGAGAACCGGGTGCCTTACCTCGGCATCTGCCTCGGCATGCAGCTGGCCGTCATCGAAACCGCACGCAACAAGGCCGGGCTCAATGACGCGAACAGCACCGAGTTCGATCCGACCACGCCGCACCCGGTGGTGGCTCTGATCACCGAGTGGCAGAACCGCGATGGCTCCATCGAGACCCGCTCCGAGAACTCCGACATGGGTGGCACGATGCGCCTCGGCGCGCAGCCCTGCGAAGTGGTGCCGGGGTCGCTCGCCCACCGGATCTACGGCAGCACGACGGTGGCCGAGCGCCATCGCCATCGCTACGAGGTGAATAACCATTACCTGCCGCGTATCGAAGGCGCGGGCCTCACCGTCGGCGCGTTCGCCAAGAGCGCCACCGCCGGCGACTTGGTCGAGATGGTCGAGCTGCCCGGGCACCCGTGGTTCTTCGGCTGCCAGTTCCATCCGGAATTCACGTCCAATCCGCGCCGCGGTCATCCGCTCTTCATCAGCTTCGTCCGGGCGGCGCTCGAGCACCGCGAGCGCGGCCGGATCGACGCCACCGATGCGGTGGCGAAGCTGGTCGCGTCGGTCTAGCGGCAGGATCCCGTCAATGAAGCTTTGCGGTTTCGACGTCGCGCTTGAACGGCGGGTGTTCCTCATCGCCGGTCCGTGCGTCGTCGAGTCCCGGCAACTGCAGATTGATGTTGCCGGCGAGCTGAAGGCCATCTGCGCCGACCTTGGCGTCCCGTTCATCTTCAAGTCGTCCTACGACAAGGCCAACCGCAGTTCGCACGCGTCGTTCCGCGGCCCCGGCATGGTCGAGGGCCTGCGCATCCTCGACGAGGTGCGGCGGCAGGTGGCCGTGCCGGTATTGACGGACGTGCATACGGTGGCGGAGATCAACGAGGTCGCCAGCGTGGTCGACGTACTGCAGACCCCCGCGTTCCTGTGCCGGCAAACCGACTTCATTCAGGCCGTGGCTGCCGCCGGCAAGCCCGTCAACATCAAGAAGGGCCAGTTCCTCGCACCCGAGGACATGCTGCAGGTCGTCGCCAAGGCGCGCGCCGCCAGCGGGACCGATAACATCATGGTCTGCGAACGCGGCGCATCGTTCGGTTATCACAACCTGGTTTCCGACATGCGCTCCCTCGCCATCATGCGTGCCACGGGCTGCCCGGTGGTGTTCGATGCCACGCACTCGGTGCAGTTGCCGGGCGGCAAGGGCACCTCCTCCGGCGGCCAGCGCGAGTTCGTGCCGGTGCTGGCGCGCGCCGCCGTCGGCGCAGGCGTGGCGGGACTCTTCATGGAAACCCACCCGAAGCCCGAGGAAGCCCTGTCCGACGGTCCCAACGCCTGGCCGCTGCATTTGCTGCGCGGTTTGCTCACCACGCTGGTGGAGCTCGATGACGCCGTGAAGCGCAGCGGCTTTCCCGAAACTGCCCTGATGTCAGCGGCGCCTTAATTGACCTGGAAGGAAATCACGCCTTGTTCGTTCATCTTGTATTGATCAAATGGAAACCCGGCGTCACGCGCGCCGACCCGCGTGTTGCTGCCTGGGAAGCGCTGTTCGAGGCGTTGCCGCCGCATTGCACTGGCATCGTCAGCGTGGATTCCGGCTTCAATTTCACTGATCGTCCCGTGGCCTACGATTACGGCATCCACATGGTGTTCGCCACCAAAGACGACTTGATCGCCTACGGACCCAACGTCAAGCATCAGGAAGTAGTCGTAGCGCTGCGCGAGATTGCCGAATGGGTGATTTGCGACTACGAAAGACCGCAAGCATGAGCGCCATCGTCGACGTCATCGCCCGCGAAATTCTTGATTCGCGCGGCAATCCCACCATTGAAGCCGATGTGGTGCTCGAATCCGGCGTATCAGGTCGCGCGGCCGTGCCATCCGGCGCGTCCACCGGCTCGAAGGAAGCCATCGAGCTTCGTGACGGCGATGCCAAGCGCTATTTCGGCAAGGGCGTGATGCGCGCAGTCGAAAACGTCAACACCGAAATCTGTGAAGCCATCCTGGGGCTCGACGCCACCGAACAGGGCTTCATCGACCGCACGCTGATCGAGCTCGACGGTACCGACAACAAGGCGCGACTCGGCGCCAACGCGATGCTCGCCGTGTCGTGCGCGGTGGCCAAGGCCGCGGCGGATGAATCCTCGCTGCCGCTCTACCGCTACCTCGGTGGCGCCGGCCAGATGCAGTTGCCCGTGCCGCTGATGAACGTGATCAACGGCGGCGCGCACGCGAACAACGCGATCGATCTGCAGGAATTCATGCTGGTGCCGATCGGCGCACCCACGTTTCGCGAAGCCCTGCGCTATGGCGCTGAAGTCTTTCATACGCTGAAGAAAATGATCGACGCGCGCGGCATGCCCACCACGGTGGGGGACGAGGGTGGCTTCGCGCCCAACCTGCCGTCGAACGAGGCCGCGCTCGAACTGCTGGTCGAGGCCATCGACAAGGCGGGTTACACGCCCGGCACCGACATCGCACTCGCGCTCGACTGCGCCGCCAGCGAGTTCTGGAAGGATGACCGTTATGTGCTTGCCGCCGAAAACCGGTCGCTGACCTCCGAGCAATTCGCGGACGTCATGGCCACATGGTGCGACAAGTACCCGATCATCAGCATCGAGGACGGGATGTCCGAGCACGACTGGGCTGGCTGGAAGTACCTGACCGACCGCCTCGGCAAGAACGTGCAGCTCGTCGGCGACGATATCTTCGTCACCAATACCAGGATCCTGAAACAGGGCATCGCCAAGGGTGTCGCCAACTCCATCCTGATCAAGATCAACCAGATCGGCACGCTGTCCGAGACCTTTGCCGCGATCACGATGGCCAACCGCGCGCGCTATACGGCAGTGGTGTCGCACCGGTCGGGCGAGACGGAGGACAGCATGATCGCCGACATTGCGGTCGGCACGAACTGCGGCCAGATCAAGACCGGCTCGTTGTCGCGCTCCGACCGCATCGCCAAGTACAACCAGTTGTTGCGCATCGAGGAAGACCTGGGCGACGCGGCCAGCTACCCCGGGCGCAGCGCGTTCTTCAACATCAACTAGGCACTGCGCCACGTGCGCTGGCTTGCGATCCTCTTCGTCGTGCTGATCCTGGCCCTGCAGTATCCGATGTGGTTCGGAAAGGGCGGGTGGCTGCAGGTCCACGAGACGGACCGCCAGCTTGGCGTGCAGCGCGAAGCCAATACCAGGTTGAAGCTGCGCAACGAGGCGCTCGACGCTGATGTGCGCGACCTGAAAACGGGTTCCGAGGCCATCGAGGAGCGCGCCCGTTCCGAGCTCGGCATGATCAAGCCCGACGAAGTGTTCTTCCAGGTGCAGCCGCTCGGCGTGCCGCCGAAGGCGCCCACGCCGGCTTCGCCCGCAGCAGTGCCGCGCGCGAAGCCTTGACCTGCGGCGCTGCTCGATGCTGCATGCGACCTCCCGCCACAATCCGCGGCTGCGCGAAGCTGCGCGGCTGATCGCCTCGTCGCGCGATCGCCGCAAGGCGGGCCGCTGCGTGCTGGAAGGCGATCACCTGCTCGAGGTGTACCTGGCGCGCATCGGCACACCGGACTTTGTTGTCGTGGTCGACGCGATGCGCGAAAGTGCGCCGCTGGTGCCGCTACTGGCGCGCATGCCCGGCGCTGACGTCGTTACCGTGCCCGCGCCGCTCTTCGCCGAGGCGCTGGGACTGCCGGTGGCGCTCGGCATTGTCGCCGTCATTCCTACGCCCGCGCCGGCTGCAGTCGCGCCGGCACGATTGCACCTGCTGCTGGACGACCTGCAGGACCCCGGCAATGTCGGCACGCTGTTGCGCACGGCCGCGGCAGCCGGCGTGGACCAGGTGCTGCTGTCGAAGCACTGCGCCTTCGCGTGGTCGCCCAAGGTGCTGCGGGCCGGGCAGGGCGCGCACTTCCTGACGACGATCCTCGAGGACGTGGATCTGCCGCAGTGGGCCGCCACGTTTCGCGCGCAGGGCGGGCACGTAGCGGCTACGGTGCCGCGAGGCGGCGACGATCTCTTTGCGCTGAAGTTTGCGTGGCCGCTGGCCATTGTCATCGGCAACGAAGGCACCGGCATGTCCGCCGCGCTGCTGGCGGAATGCAACGCGCGCGTGCGCATACCGATGCCCGGCGCCACGGAGTCGCTCAACGCGAGCGCCGCCGCGGCCATCGTGCTGTTCGAAGCGCTGCGGCAGTCGCTGCCGCAGCGTTAGTTCCGACCGCCTAGAACAGGATCGCCGAGAAGTAGCCGGCCTCCGTGCAGCCGCCGTTCACGTTCGCGATCCACTGGCCCTCGACGCCATTGTTGGTGGCCTTGATCTGGCTCACCACGGCCGTGGTGTTGAGCCCCGCGGAGCACGTGTACGACGCGCTGGGGATGCGGAGCAGAGTACCGTCCTGCACGAAGTTGCCGACCATCCTGCAGGTGCCACCATCGGCGACGTCGAAGTCGAACTGCAGCAGGCCGCCAGCGGTCTGCACGACAGCAAACTGCGAATAGAGCCGCACCACCTGATTCGACAGCGGGTTCGTGCAGTTGTAGACGTCGGCCACGATGCCGCCGAAGTAATCGCCTCCGATCGCGATCGTCTGCAGCGTCTGCCGGACGACCTGCTTGCTCACGAAGACGTTGTAGACGTTGTAAGTCAGCGTGCCGCCGGTGGGTGAGCTGGGCGCGAATGTCACGGTACCCACGGCCGTCGTCGTGCGCTGGCCCGGGTTCCACGGCGCGCCATAGAAGGAGCCCGTCGTGGCATAGAGCAGGCCGGACCAGACGCCGTCGGCGTTGACGGTCATCTGGCCGGTGTACCACGTGGGCTGCAGTCCTTCGTTATAGACAAAGAACGTCGCAAAGATGAAGTCGCCGCTCTGGACGAAATTGACGCCCCACCCGCTTTCAGCCGGGTTCCAGAAGAGGTCGTTCCAGTCGACCGCCAAGGCGGGCGACACGGAACATGCAAGGGCAACAGCGGCGACGGCAACGCGGCAGCGATGGGCAAGGCGGCGAAGTAGAGTCATGGCGTCTCCAGAGGGTCAGGAAGGGCAATCGAACGATTCTACGCGCGACGCGAAGGAGGCAATCGTTATGCTGTCCGCCAGCGCGGACTGCGCCCCGATGCGGCCGCAGGCGAGCGTTCCCGCCGCCACCGCAAAGGCCAACGCCTGCGGCCACGGCAACCGGCGATCGAGTGCACGCGCCAACGCACCGGTGAAGGCGTCACCCGCACCCGTGGAGTCGACGACCGCGCTGACGGGAGGACGCGCATGGCCGTGCCATCCTGCCGCGGCAAAGCGGGCGCCGCGCGCGCCTTCCGTTTGCACGACGTCGATGCCAAGGTGCCGGGACAGGGCGCCCGCAATGTTGTCCGCTGCGGCATTGACGCCGCATTGCGTCGCCACTGCGGCGGCTTCGAGTTCGTTGACGACCAGCACGTCGATGGTGTCCAGTAATTCCTTTGGCAGCGTTTGCATCGGCGCGGCATTGAGCACCACGCGGATGCCGCGGCTACGGGCTTCGCGGGCCGCTGCGATCACCTGCGGGACTGGCACTTCGAGTTGCAGCAACAGCAGCGACGCCCGTGACCACTGCGCCGGGGTGATCGCCGCGGCTCGGGCAGCGGCATTGGCGCCGGCAATCACCGTGATGGCATTCTCGCCGGCATCGTCGATATGAATCAATGCCACGCCGGTCGGAGCGTCGACGGCCGCAACGCCCGACATGTCGACGCCCGCCGCGCGCAACCCGGCCTGCGCCGGCCCGGCGAAGGCATCGCGCCCGACAGCGCCGACCAGCGCGACGTCCGCACCCGCACGTCGTGCAGCCAGGGCCTGGTTCGCCCCCTTGCCGCCAGGCAACGCAGCAAAGGTGGTCCCACGCAACGTCTCGCCGGGCCGCGGCAGCCGCGGGACGCGCGCCACGAGATCGAGGTTGATCGAGCCGAAGACGACGATCATCCGGTCGCCGCGCGATGGTGATTGGCGTGTCGCGAACTAGCGCGCGACAGCCGCGCTCTTCGCGTGCAGCTGCGCGTCCTTCAGCGCGGCGCGCAGGGCCTGCCGCTGCGCCTCGTCCAGCGCCACCAGCGGGGGTCGCACGGCGCGCCAGCCATCGTCGTCCAGCTGGTCGGCCAGCATGCTCTTGAAGCCCGCCATCAACGGCTGCGAAAACGCGACACGGATGAATGCCGCGATGCGGGCCTCAGCCTCCGGCGTGACCTCCGGCAGCAGCAGGTCCGCCACCAGGTCGGCGCGCAGGTTGGAGACACCGCAGATCGTGCCCACGCCCCCCGCGCGCAGCAGCCGCGGCAGGTGCGGTTCGTGGCCCACCATCACGGCAAGTTGCGGACAGCGTTCAAGGATGGCCGACGTATGCGCCCAGTTGCCTTCGCTGTCCTTAATCCCGACTACCGTGTCGGGGAATGTAGTGGCGAGGCGTTCGATCAGGTTGACCGACAGCGGCACGGCGGAAACCTGCGGCAGGTGATAGAGCAGGATCCTGAGGCGCGGATCGGCGGTGCGCTCGATCAATTGCGCGTACCAGTCGAAGAGGCCCTCGTCACTCGGCTCTTTCCAGAAGAAGGGCGGCAACACCAGCACCGCCGGACACCCCGCCTCAACCGCATGCCGGGTCAGTGCGACCGTTTCGGGCAGCGCCGTGCAACCGGTGGCCGCGACGATGCGTGTTGCCGGCACGCCCGCCTGCAGCAGCGCCTCCACGCCGTCGCGGCGTTCGTCCACCGCGAACGACTGGCCTTCGCCCGTCGTACCGAAGGGGGCGACACCGGCCACGCCTTGCGTGAACAGGTGCTGGACGTGGGCCACCATGCGCGAATGGTCGACGCGACCATGGCGATCAAGCGGCGTGAGCGTGGCGCACCAGAGACCTTGGACGGCATTGAACGGGGGCATGATGAGGATTGTCGAAGTGGGGAGGGAAACCAACGAATCGCGTTGCGCATGGCGCCGCGAGTCTTGTAGCATCCGCACGAGTTTAGCAGTCACCACCAGGACCACGATTCCCGATGCCATCTTTCAACGCAACCGGCCGGGGCAAGCTCCGACGCGTCGCCTATCCTCTTTGCCGGTGCTGCTGCCCGCCAGGTGTCCTGCCATGACGGGGCACATCGATGCGCACCTGCACGTATGGGCACTGGCACGCGGCGACTACGGCTGGATCACGCCTCAATTCCCTGCGTTGCACCGCGACTTCGATCTCGACGACATTGCGCCCTTGCACGAGCAGGCCGGCGTCACGGCGGCGGTCCTGGTCCAGGCGGCGCCCACCGCGGCCGAGACGAATTACCTGCTCGACGTCGCGGCGGCCAGCGAAGGCGTGGTCAAGGGCGTAGTGGGCTGGGCCGATCTTGGGGCGCCTGATGCCATTCCGCTGCTGCGCCGGCTGGCGCGCAATCCGTTGCTGAAAGCGGTGCGGCCGATGCTGCAGGACGAGCTCGATCCGGAATGGCTGCTGCGCGAGGATGTCGGGCGGGCGCTGGACGCGCTGCCGCGGCTTGGCTTGCGCTTTGATGCGCTGATCCGGCCAGCGCACTTGCCGGTGCTGCTGCAGATGCTGGAACGCCATCCGGATCTTGCCGTCGTCATCGATCATGCGGCCAAGCCCGACATCGCGCACGGCATGTGGGAGCCGTGGGCCGGCCAGATGCGCGAGGCCGCGGCCTTTCCGCGCGTACGGTGCAAGGTGTCGGGCCTCGTCACCGAGGCGGGTGCCGGATGGACCATCGACCGGTTGCGCCCCTACGTGGACCATGTCGCCGAGTGCTTCGGCGCGCAGCGGCTGATGTGGGGCAGCGACTGGCCGGTGCTGAATGTCGGGGACACCTACCAGAGCTGGTTCGCCGCCACGTTGGCAATGACGGCGGATTGGCCGGCGGCGGATCGCGCGGCGTTGATGGGAGGCACGGCGCGGCGTTTCTACGGGTTGTAGATGGCCGGTGAAGTATTCGCGGGCGGGGCGTCAGCCACGCGGGTTCGCCGTGGCGATATCAGTTGCGAGGCTCAAGCCTCGCGGGTTTGCCGCGGCGATATCAGTTGCGAGGCTAAAGCCTCGCCTACAGGGGGTACCTGCTCCATAGCCTGCAGGGGTACCCGTTCAATAAATGTGCCGCTCGACCTTCGCCTGGTGCAGGATCGTCGTCGCGATTTCCTCGATGGACTTGGTCGTCGTGTTGAGCATCGGAATGCGCTCGCGCACCATCATCGCCTCGGCCTCGCGCACCTCGTAGCGGCAATTGTCGAGCGACGCATAGGTACTGTCGGGGCGGCGTTCCTCGCGAATCTGACGCAGCCGCTCGGGCGCGATCGTCAGTCCGAAGAGCTTGCTGCGATGGGGCAGAACTGAAGCCGGCAGCTTGTGGTTGGCGAAGTCGTCCGGCGTCAGCGGGAAATTGGCAGCACGGATGCCGAACTGCAGCGCGAGGTACAGCGACGTCGGCGTCTTGCCACAACGCGACACGCCCACCAGGATCACCTGCGCCTTGCCGAGGTCACGCGTGCTGACCCCATCGTCGTGCGCCTGCGTGAAGTTGATGGCTTCCATCCGCGCAAAGTACTCGTGGCTGTCGGCGATGCCGTGCGACTTGCCTGCCGCATGCGAGCTCTTGGTGCCGAGCTCGGCCTCGAGCGGCTGGATGAACACGCCGAAGAAATCGAGCGTCAGCGCCCGTGCGTCGCGGCGGATGATTTCGCTCATCGCCTCGTCGACGACCGAGCTGATCACGATCGGACGCTTTCCCTCGCGGTCCGCCGACTCGTTGACCTGGCGCACCGCATCCGCCACCTTCTCCGGTGAATCGACGAAGGGAATCGTGACGCGATGAAAGCGGATGTCGTCGAACTGCGTGAGCAGGCTGTTGCCGAGCATCTCGGCGGTGATGCCGGTGCGGTCGGAGAGAAAGAAGACGGTACGGCGATCAGGCACTACCAGCGCGTCCACACCGGCGTGACGCCGGCAGGCATCGCCGGCAGGTCGCCCAAGTCGAGCCAGCTTTCGCCGGGACCGTGATAGTCGCTGCCGCAGGATGCGAGCAGGCCGAAGGTACGC
>Ga0163153_10004766_pt1 | contig 16696 bp, 12 predicted proteins | sample OliLakLV19MP6IB1_FD_148629 | JGI IMG/M metagenome (GOLD analysis project Ga0163153, IMG submission 148629) | Freshwater microbial mat bacterial communities from Lake Vanda, McMurdo Dry Valleys, Antarctica - Oligotrophic Lake LV.19.MP6.IB-1 | ecosystem: Environmental > Aquatic > Freshwater >... | reverse complement strand
CGGACATGCCCTTCGATCCCTCCTTAAATTAGTCTCGCGCCTCTTCCTCGCCCCATTCCATTGCAGCCGTCTCGTGTGGGTGATACCCTCCCTAATCATGCGGTTCGGTTTTCCGGAGTCGAGCGACTATGATCAGACGGATTGGCTGTTGGGTGGGCTTGGCCATCCTTGTCTATGCCTGTTCCGGATGCGGCGTCTTGTATACCGTGATGAAGTCGGAGTCCAAGCTGGACCGGCTGGCCGTGCCGATGACGAAGGCCGAGGTCATTGCCCAGATTGGCCGTCCGGACCGTGTGTTGCGTGACGATGGTCACATGCTGGTCTGGGAATATTCCCTCACCGCTCGCAAACAGTGGCTCTATGAGTTGGCTCTCTGCCCACTATCGCTCTGGGTCGGAGGCTGCATTTTCTATCCTTTCACCAACATTGTCGCAGACCATCAGCGCGAATACCCACAGCATATCGTCCTGGTGAATGATGAACTCTGTGCCTGGGGTACGCCTTCGGCCATTCTTCAGCGGCGTCACGCCTGCGCGTCGTCAGGCACAGCTGCTTTGGGGGTCGGCGGGATGCGTGGGCGTCCTGAGCCGGTCGTGACCGGTCTCGGCCCGATTAATCGAGAAACGATAGATCGCTATCGAACGATGGCCGTGATGGCGTTTGAGGATGCGCCCGGTGCAGAGGAATCGGGCTCGCGTGTGGCCGGAATGGTAACGACATTGCTCTTGGATTTGGACATCAATATGGTCGAGCGAACCGAACTCGACGAAGTGTTCAAGGAGCAGGTCGTCCAACTGAAGCACGCCGACGATGCCGAGGTGCTGAACATCGGGAAACTCGTCGGTGCGCAGGCCATCGTGGTGGGTGAAGTGCAGCAATGGGGGCGACTCGATGGAGACCAGAACAGCCGCGTGTCGCTGGGTGTTCGAATCATCGATGTCGAGAGCGGTGTGGTGTTATTCAATGGAGAGGGATACGGTTCTGACACCACGGCTGATGATCCTGAGAGCCTGGCCCGCGCCATTGTACAGCGCATTCTTGCTCGGTTCGGATCGCAAACCGGGTTGCTTGGGTCCGGGCGGGTCGGTATCAATTGGGACTTACAAGAGTCAGCGGGGACACGATACTACCTCGTGCGGGAAATTCGAAGCGGCCTGCCGGCAGAGAAAGCGGGCCTTAAGGTAGGCGACAGAGTGGTTGCCTGTAACGGCGCGGTCTTGTCTGGCGTATCTTCAGAACGGGAAGCGAAACAACTCTGTCAGGTTGAGGCAGGGCAACTATTGCGGTTGGATGTGCGGCGAGCCGGACATCCAATTGAGATAGCGCTGACGGCTGAAAAGCGACCGGGGCTATAGGCGCTGCCGTGCCCGCCTATCGGTAAGGCCATGGCCGCTCGTCACCTTTCAAGATCCCCTTGAGTGCGCGCAAGGCCTTGCTGAGCCGCTGCTCTTCGACGAGGAGCGACAGCGCCTTGTCGATTGCTTCCCGTTCGGAGACGACGCCAAAGTATCGCTTTGCTGCATTGATTTTCTGCTGGTCCAGCATTAGATGCTTGTGTCTAAACATGTTTCCCAATACGGGGTTTTGAGTATGTTTTCTGCCGCCCATGTCGCGCCTTAAGTTGAGCGAAGCTGAGTGTCTTGTTCGCTTGTAGGTCGGCGATTCCATTCATCGCTTCCTTCAACAGTTCGACGTAGATGCGCTCGCGCTGAATTCGGTGACACCGTCCTATGATGTCTTCCGATGTGGCGGTCATGATGCCCTCCCTTGTTCTTTTGAGTGATGTTCAATGTATGGACTCAAACGGACTCTGTCAACTATCAGACGAACATACTGTTATGAATTAAGATGTATTCTCCCATGACTCTCACGAGATCTGCCCGCATGGCCTTTTGGCGGGATCGTTGATTTCATTCGGACTAGTCTATATACTAGTCTATAGTTATTTTGTAGCCCGGGAGAACGTCATGAAAACAGAAATTGGTTCGTATGAAGCGAAAACAAAGCTTCCTGAATTGCTGCGGCAGGTCAAGGCCGGCAAAAGTTTTACCATCACGAATCGTGGGGAGGCGATTGCAGACCTTGTGCCGAGCGCAGGTGCAAGGGTCAGGGACAAAGTTGCGGCAGCGGGAAAGCTGAAGGCGTTCATGCTGGCCGATCCAGTGCGTGGTGTGAATATCAAGAAGCTCATTGAGGAGGGGCGCGCGTGAGCTTCGTTCTTGATAATTCGGTGACCATGCGTTGGTTTTTCGGTGATGGCAAACCACAAGAACTTGAGTATGCCGGTAGAGTGCTTGATGCGATGCAAGATGCCAAGGCCTGTGTGCCGATAACCTGGGGACTAGAGGTGGCCAATGTCATCGCTAAGGCGGAAGAAAAGGCTCTGGTGACAGAAGCTCGGAGCGGGGCATTTCTTGAGATGTTGGAAGATGTAGAAATTGAGGTGGATACTGCCACATTCGCACACGCGCTGTCGGATACCCTTCAACTAGCGCGCCGATACAAACTCTCCGCGTACGATGCCTCGTACCTCGAACTGGCCTTACGATTAGGCTTGCCGCTGGCGACTCTCGACGAAGATCTGCAGAAGGCTGCAAAGAAAGCGGGCGTCAAAAAATTTGCTTGAGGAAAGACATGAGTCAGCGACCATTCTTGGGTGTCGCCGGCATGAGTGCGCTCGCCAGAAATCGTCCGGTATGAGATTCCGCTACCTTTGCCACCTGCTCCGGTCGGCCTTCTGCCACAATGTGTCCGCCGGCCTCCCCGCCTTCCGGGCCTAGGTCGATGATCCAATCTGCCGACTTGATCACGTCGAGGTTATGTTCTACCACGACCACCGTGTTACCACTGTTTACCAGCTTGTGCAGCATGGCCAACAGCTTCTTGATGTCGTCGACGTGCAATCCGGTAGTCGGCTCGTCCATGATATAGAGCCCATTCTTCGCGGATGTGCCTTTGAGTTCGGCAGCGATTTTTAAGCGCTGAGCCTCACCGCCTGAGAGGGTCGTAGCGGCTTGACCGAGTCGGAGATAGCCGAGCCCGATGGATGAGAGCAGGTGAAGTTTTTCCATGAGCTTGGGCGAACCGCTAAAAAATCCCAGTGCGTTCTCCGCCGTCATCTGCAATATATCGTGGATCGTTTTCCCCCGATAGCGAATGGAGAGCACGTCCGGTTTGAATCGCTTCCCGTCGCAGGCTTCGCACGTCGCGTAGATATCTTCGAAGAAATACATTTCCAGCTTTTGAACGCCGCTTCCTTCGCAGCGTTCGCACCGACCTCCGGTGGTATTGAAGGAGAAATGGCCTGGCGTGAGCCCGTTCCGGAGCGAATCGCGTTCGGAGGCGAAGAGCGCGCGCACTTCATCGAAGGCCTTCAGGTAGGTGATGGGGTTCGAGCGTGGTGTGCGACCGATGGGCTCCTGATCGATGAGTTTGACGCCGGTGAGATGTTCGATCCCTTTAATCGCGCGAAACTTGCCCATCGGCAGCGACTCGACACGAAAGGCGCGGGCCACGGCGCGGTAGAGCGTGTCTTCGACCAATGTGCTCTTGCCGGACCCTGACACGCCGGTGACACAGATCAACATCCCGAGCGGGATTCTGACGAACAGATCTTTCAGGTTATGCTCGCATGCGCCTGCGATCACAAGAATGTTTCCGTTTCCTCTCCGTCGGGATCGTGGAATGGCAATCTCATCATCGCCGCGCAGGTAGCGTGCCGTGATCGATCGCCGGTCTGCCATGAATTCCTGTTGAGGCGCGGCGCAGATTACTTCACCGCCCTTTTCGCCAGACAAAGGGCCTAGTTCGACCAGAAAGTCGGCGGCCTGCATCATCTGACGGTCGTGTTCGACAACGATTACCGTGTTACCTTGGACTGCCAACTCTCGGAGAATGCCGGCGAGCGTCGCGGTATCTCGCGGGTGGAGGCCGATGGTCGGTTCATCAAGGACGTAGAGTGTGCCGACCAGGCGCGCCCCGAGTTGATTGGCCAGGGCCGCGCGCTGGGCTTCTCCTCCCGAGAGCGTACGGGTCTGGCGGGAGAGTGTCAGATAGCCGAGGCCCACGCGGAGGAGAAAACCAAGTTTGGCCGTCAGTTGCCGGAGAATGTCGCGGGCGACCTGTTCTTCATAGGGAGAGAGGGCGAGGGCTGTGACCCACGCAGCAGCGTCTTCAATCGTCAGCGCAGACAGCTCATGAATGTCTTGACCCGCAATCTTCACATAGCGCGCATCCGGTCGGAGGCGGGATCCGTTGCAGCTGGGGCATGGGATCGGGGTTCGGTAGCGGCTGAGCATCACGCGCACGTGTAACTTGTAGCGCTTCCCTTCCAAATATTCGAAGTATTGCCGCACGCCCTCCAGCTTGCCTTCCCCTTCCCAGAGTATCTGCTTGATAGGCTGCGGCAGATCCTTGTAGGGGAGGGTGAGGTCGATCCCACGCCGTTTCATGGAGAGCAACAGTTGCTTCTGCCACCAATCTCCGCTGGGTTTGCTCCAGGGTTCGATGGCGCCTTGGGCCAGCGACTTGCTGTGGTCGGGAATGACGAGGTCGGGATCGTACCGCAGAATATTGCCGAACCCTTTGCACTCAGGACAGGCGCCGAGCGGATGGTTGAAGGAAAACAGGACCGGACGAATCGGGTCGAACGTTCTGCCGCATTGTTGGCAGCGAAAGTTCGTGCTGTAGGTGCGGAGTCCCTGGTCGATGACCTCCACGCGGCAGAGGCCTTCGCCCTCGCGAAATGCCGTTTCAATCGCTTCGACCAGGCGGGATCGATTGTCTTCCCGGATCACCAGCCGATCGAGGATCACATGCAGATGGTCCGGCCTGCTTGCGGGAAGGGTTTGGACCTCATGAAGATCGAGGATGTCTGTACCGCATTGCAGTCTGGTATATCCGCGTAACAACAGCGATTGGAGAAACGCCTGGTCCTGTTTCGGCGCCGGTGCTGTGATCGGAAAAAGAATCATCGCTCGCGCATCGGAACACTGTGCCAGAAGATCATCGACGACGCTGCCGGGGTGAAAGCTGCGCGCAGCGATGGCGCAATCTGGGCAAACCGGATGGCCGATTTTGGCGAACAGGAGCCGCAGAAGATCGGCGATTTCGGTCGTGGTGCCGACCGTTGAGCGAGCGGTGCGAATGGGGTTCTTCTGTTCGATGGCAATAGCCGGGCGCACGTTGATCAGCCGGTCCACATCGGGGCGATTGACCTTATCGAGAAACATGCGGGCATAGGTGGAGAGCGATTCCACATAGCGCCATTGGCCTTCGGCGAAGAGCGTGTCGAAGGCGAGAGAGGATTTCCCAGACCCTGAGACGCCGGTGATGGCGGTGACCTGATTGTGGGGAATGCGGAGCGAGATGTTCTTGAGGTTGTTTTGCCGCGCGCCCTCGACGATGAGGTGATCTCTCGAGGGATCGGGGTTGAGAGGGTTGTGCACAGCGATGGTTCCCACTGGTGAATGACCGACCATGGTAGCAACTGTCGGGGTCCGGTTCAACGACGGAACCGAGCTAGTAGGCTGTTGATAAAGTCCGCCAGCATCGTTCTCGCGTCGTTCAGATCCTCAACGTACCCCAGAGGGCACGCCTCCGGTCTTCACTCGCTGCGGCCTTGCTGGACGGCCTTTCTGAACAGCCTGCAAAGATGTCTGAAAGAATCTGGGACGTTTAGTCGCCCATGCGTTTTCTGGACTCAGGTAGTGTGTCAACAACCTGCTGGGTGGCTTCGGGTTCTTGCCTTTATCTGTCGATAGCGTAAAATCCCCTCGGCTCGGGACAGGAGCCTTACGAATACGTCGTCTTTCCATTCTGACCATCGCTCAATCCAGAGACAAGCCGAATGCCGCTTGAACAATTCGATGTATTTCTGAGCTACCACTGGCGTGACCACGCGCAGGTGGAGGCGCTTGCGCAACGGTTGCGCGCGCAGAACGTTCAGGTTTTTCTCGACCGGTGGTACCTGACGCCGGGGCAATCTTGGCCGAAGGCATTGGAGGCAGCTTTGGCGCACTGTCGAGCGGTGGCGGTCTGCATCGGGCAGGGAGAGATGGGCCCGTGGCAGCAGCGGGAGCAGTATCTCGCGCTGGAGCGACAGGTGGCCGCTGGTCGCCGGGGCCAGAGCTTTCCCGTCATTCCGGTCCTACTGCCTGGTGCGGAACCGCCGCTCGGATTTCTGAGTCAAAACACATGGGTCGATTTCCGCGCTCGTGTCGACGATCCGGTCTTGCTGAACACGCTTGTCAGAGCGGTTCACGGTGAGCCGCCAGGCCCGGATGCGCAAGAGACGGTCCGTCACACGCTGGCCACCATTTGCCCCTATCGGGGTCTGCTCTATTTCCGCGAGGAAGACGCGCCATTCTTCTTCGGGCGTGAAGCGGCCATCACTCAGCTCGTCCATGCTGTTCAGCAGCATAACCTTGTGGCGGTGGTCGGGGCGTCTGGCAGTGGGAAATCCTCGGTCGTCAGGGCGGGCCTCGTGCCGGAGCTGCGCAAGAGTCGCGATTGCGTATGGGAGGTCGCCACTATCGTGCCAACCGATCGTCCCCTCTATTCGCTTGCATCAGGCCTCATGCCTCTGCTCGAACCGGATATGAGCGAAACCACCCGGTTGATCGAAACGAACCAGCAGGCCAAAGCTCTGCTCCAAGGGACGATCAAGCTACGCGACATTGTCGATCGCCTACTTGCGAAGCAGGCCGGCACAAACCGGCTACTCCTCATCGTCGATCAGTGGGAAGAGTTGTTCACGCTTTGTCAGGACGATGCAGCACGCCGTTGCTTCATCGCGAATGTGCTGGAGGCCACAGCCACGACGAGATTGAGCGTGGTGCTCACTCTGCGGGGAGATTTTTTTGGCCGTGCCATTACCGACTATCGGCCGCTGTCCGACCGCGTGCAGGGGGCTCAAGTGAACCTTGGGCCGATGAATCGGGAGGAATTGCGCCTGGCCATCAAGGAACCGGCGCAAAAAGTTGGACTCACGTTTGAAACAGGCCTGGTTGATCTCATGCTGGAGCAGGCCGGCGACGAACCGGGTCAATTACCCTTGCTCGAATTTGTCTTGCGGCGGTTGTGGGAAGACCGGCGTGGCGGGGAACTCCATCATGAGGCTTACAAAGCCATGGGTCAGTTGGAAGGCGCGATCGCACAAAAGGCCGAATCGATCTATGGCCGACTGAGCGCGCACGATCAACGAGGTGTGCAACAGATTTTCTTGCGCCTGGTGCGTCCGGGCGAGGGCGAGGCGGACACCAGACGGCGGGCAACGTTTGCGGAAATAGGAGAGGGCCTGCGACCCCTGGTGAAGACGCTCGCCGACGAGCGCTTGCTGGTGACATCCCGACTCGCCGGCGGTGCGGAAGACACCATCGAGGTGTCGCATGAGGCGTTGATCCGTCATTGGGAGAGGCTTAAGCAGTGGGTCGAGGCCGACCGCCGATTCCTTGCCTGGCAACTGCGGTTGAGTGCGGCGGTCAAGGAGTGGAAAGGGAGCACGCGCGGTTCGGACTTCCTCCTCCGGGGACTTCCTCTGACCGAAGCATTGGATTGGTTAAAGAAAAAGCCAGACGACCTTTCGCCCGTGGAACGCGAGTTTGTCTCGGCCAGCGTAAATCGGAAGAAGAGGAACCGCCTGGCTGTTGTCACAATCGCGGGGCTGGTGCTCACAGTGCTCATACTGATTGGTGGGCCACTCGCCTGGTCGTGGAAGGAGGGAGTGACTGTCAAATATACCATCTCTATTGTCTTGGCTCGGCTGCATCTTGTCTCAGTGTTAGAGCCGGAAATGGTGGAGATTCCTGGGGGAGACTTTCTGCAAGGTGATGTAATTACCCGGCCTAACAACCCATTGCTCAAAGTCACCGTCAACGGGTTTATGATCGGGAAATACGAAGTCACCTTCGAGGAGTACGATCGGTATGTGGAATTGACTGGTGGTCGATCACCAAACGATGAAACGTTGGGTCGTCAGAGGCGACCCGTAACGGACGTCATGTGGGAAGATGCTGTAGCGTATGCCAAGTGGCTGTCCCAGGTGACCGGCAAACGGTATCGACTGCCGACCGAATCTGAGTGGGAATATGCAGCGGGAAGCGGGGGGAAGCACACCGTGTGGGCAGGGACTTCCGACGAGAACCAACTGAAGGATTATGCTGTATACATGGTCAATGCAAAACACGTGGAGCCTGTCGGCAGTAAAAAACCGAACGGTCTCGGTCTGTATGACATGAGCGGGAATGTGTGGGAGTTGGTGGGAGATTGCTTTGCCAAATCAGGTAAAGAATGTGGCTTCCACATGCTCCGCGGCGGCTCCTGGGGCAACAGACCGGAGAACCTGCGTGTCTCATACCAGCACCCGAGCAACGTCGGCACCCGGGGCAACTTCATGGGCTTCCGTCTTGCCCAGGACCTTCCGTAGCCCTGTGCCCTTTGCTCTTTGGCCCTTTGGATCTTTTTTCGGGTGGTGAGATGTCGGTGAGCTGGTTGAACGAAGGCGTTGCATGACGACTCCCAGCGTCCCCCAAGCTGTGCAATCGTGCCACGAGTTGCTCCTCTGGCTGATTCCGCAGCTCGACAAGTTTCCGCGCGTGCGCCGATTTACGTTGGGAGAACGCATCGGAGATGGGTTGCTTGAGTCACGTCGGTTGCGAGTTGGCGTCGATTACGGTCAGAGGTAGGAGGGTGCATGGCTATTAAATTGCTGTCACAGGATTGGAACAAGAAGCAGACGGGGACGACCCGTGGGCAGGGCGGGGATGCGATTCCCGGTTTGCCATCTTCCTTTGTGCCGGAGGGTGCCGAAATTGAGGAGATCGTTGCCCAACCTCAGGCCGCTGTCCGCGGTGCTCAGCCTCAGCCTGGGCCACTCGATCTGACGTGCGATCTCAAACAGGGCGAGGCTGCCGTACTCGCGGTTCGTCACCCGTCGGGCGCGTTGACGTTTCATGCCCCACATGAGTCGGTCCGTCTTACGCGGGGTGGGCCTACTCAGGTCAGATTCATCGTGGCGCTTCCGAGCGCCACAGACCAGGAGTTGCCGGCGAGCCGCAGTTTTATCAGCAAGGCTGTGAAGGCGGTTGTCGTGAAGGTGGACGGTAAGATCGTGGACGCGGCGGTGGGACTGGTACTGCCGAAGCTGGCAGAAGGATTCGAATCTGCAGTATGGAAGAAGAAAGGCCTTAAAGAAGGCTGGCTTAAGGTCACGAAAGAGAGCTTGGCAAAGGGCACGCTAGAGGCGGGGAAGCCGTCCTCGACCGAGCGATCCCTGTTGCTCATTCACGGCACGTTCTCGCATGCCGCTAGCGCCTATCGAGCACTCGCACAATCGAGCTTCTTTCGCGATGTCGAGCCTTTGTATGGCGATCGCATCTTTGCCTTCGATCACTTCACGGTCAGTAAGACGCCGGAGCAAAATGTCCGGATGCTCCTCGAGGAATTGCCGGATAAGAAATTCACATTTGATGTGATTACCCATTCACGGGGTGGATTGGTCCTCCGCAATTTAGTCGAGCGGTCCACGGCGTTTGGGCGACTGGCCGACCGATTTACCCTTGGCCGGGCCATCCTCGTCGCTGCTCCCAACGAAGGGACGCCGCTTGCGACGCCTGCGCGATGGGAGAACACCGTTGGGTGGGTGGCCAATCTGCTTGAGATGTTTCCGGACAACCCGTTCACTATCGGGGCTGAGTTCGTGGCCAACGGGCTTGTCTGGATTGCCAAACATGCGTCAGGTTCCTTGCCAGGGATTCACTCCATGGATGGGGACGGCGACCTGATTCGAGAGTTGCAATCCCCGCCGGGCCCTCCGCCGAATGGCTACTCCGTACTGACTGCCAACTATAATCCGACCGGGAGCATCCTTCGACGTCTACTCGATATAGGAGTCGATCAGTTCTTCAATACGGCCAACGATCTTGTGGTACCGTCGGAAGGCGGCTGGCGCGTTGACCGGTCGGGTGGGGCGTTCATCCCTGGCACACGGATTGGCTGTTTCGGACCGGGCGGCAACATCGCACGTAATGACGTGACGCATGTCAACTTTTTCGCGCAGCCGGAGACCGTGCAGTTTCTCGTCACCGCGCTCAACGATCAGCCGCACAGGCTTGAAGCGATCGATCTGGCGGAGCGTCTCCCGGACCGTCGGCTAATACGTGCGGGTAGCCCGGGCCTGTCCGCACCGGCGATCGCTGTGGCGGGAAGACCGGCGGCGCCCATGCGTGCGCAAATGCGTAGCCGTGATGTACCTCAGAGTCGAAGAGAGGGTGAGGGGAAGCTTGCCATCACCGTTGTAAATGGCGATGTGAGATTCGAGGAGAGACCGCTGCTGATCGGACACTACCGCGCCACGATACTTACCGGAACTGAGTCGGTTCTCGATGAGGTGCTTGGTAAGACGATGAGCGATTCGCTAGGTCTCGGCGTGTATCCTGTGGAGCCGGGCATGCACCGGATCTTTCTGAATCGACGCGCTCCGCGTGACCGTCCCTGGCAGCCGCCGCGTCCCCGAGCAGTGATCGTCGCCGGGCTGGGGCAAGAGGGGAAGCTCCGGTCTTCGGACATTGTTCATACCGTGCGTCAGGCAGTGATTGCGTGGGTCGAGCGCGAAGTCGAGCGTGAAGTCACTCAGGGAGCATCGGAGACGGCGTTGTCGCTCTCAGCCACTTTGCTCGGGAGTGGAGGCACCGGCGTGACACCTGGTCAGGCCGCACAGCTTGTTGCGGAGGGAGTGTATCAGGCCAACGAGTCAATACGGAAAGCAAACGAATGGCGCGCCAATCCTTCGATGCAACAAGAGTCGGAACTCCGTTGTTTGCCGGAAGTTCGCGAGCTACGCCTTGTCGAATTATACTTGGATCGCGCCACTGAAGCCTGGGAGGCATTGAAGATGCTCTCTGAGACCTCAACGATGCGGTATCGGGTAACCGAGCCTATCGTTGTCGGGAAGGGATCGTTACGGGGTCCCCTCATGTCCGGCTATCGTGGTGCAGCGTACGATTACATCACGGCTGAAACCCGGCAGGATATGGACGGCAATCCTTTCATTTCATACGCGCTCGACACAAAGAGGGCGCGAACTGAAGTGCGTGCCCAGGCTACGCAGGCGCGACTCCTGCATGAACTCGTCGCAACGGCCTCGAGCGAGCTGAACACCGATCAACAGATCGGCCGGACGCTGTACAATTTGCTCGTGCCGCTTGAGCTTGAGGCCTTCCTGGCTAGCTCCAGTGAAATGCAGATTGAGCTGGATACCGGGACGGCCGGGATTCCATGGGAGCTGCTCGACGATGCCTCGCCCATGAGGTTGCCGGAGGCCAAGCCTTGGGCCATCCGATCCAAGCTGCTCCGCAAGTTCAAGACAGAGACATTCCGAGCCCAGGTGACCGATGCTGACGCTGAAGCGTCGATTCTCATTATTGGTGAACCCCAATGCCCTTCGGGTTACCCATCGCTTCCTGGCACACTTGAAGAGGCTCGGGCGGTCTACAAGCTGCTGACTTCGGCGACGGGGCTTGCGCACGAGAACGTTAGCCGCCTATTTGCCGAAGATCAGAGCCAGAGTGGCCCGGATGCCCGTCAGGTGATTGATGCCTTGTTCGAACGGAGCTGGCGTGTCGTCCACATCGCCGGTCACGGCGAACCCCTAAGCGCAAAGGGCGAGCGCGGAGGTGTGGTTCTGTCCAATGACACGTTCCTGAGCGCCAGTGAGATTAAGGCCATGCGCGTCGTCCCGGAACTCGTTTTTGTCAACTGTTGTCATTTGGCGGCCGGATCGCGGCAATCGCTGCTGCGTGAGCCGCAACAAGGGCGCTTCAACCGTGCTGCCTTTGCGTCAAGCGTCGCACAGGCCTTGATTGAGGTCGGGGTCCGCTGTGTAGTGGCTGCAGGGTGGGCCGTAGACGATTCGGCAGCAAGTGCCTTTGCTACGACATTCTACGACGAGCTCCTGAAAGGGCAGCGATTTCTCGATGCCGCGGCCGCGGCACGCGCCAAAGCCTATGAGTTCGACGGCAACACCTGGGCCGCGTATCAGTGCTACGGCGATCCGGAATGGAGACTTAAACGGAAAGTCGCTTCATTCACGACATCGTCATCGCGACGTAACGACGAGTTCGACCAAGTGGTGTCGGTACCTGCGTTACGGCGCGCTCTTGAGACGTTGTATGTGCAGTCGACGTTCCAAGGCTACGCCGCCGCGTATCAGCTGAGGCGAATCCGGAATCTCGAAGCACGCTGGGAGAAGATGGGCTGGAACGCGTCAGGCGACATTGCCGAGCTGTTCGCGAGCGCTTATAAGGCTGCAGGAAACCTGCCTGATGCGATTCGATGGTACGAAACTACCATCGCTGCCGGCGATGAAACCACGTCGTTCCGCGCACTCGAACAGCTTAGCAACCTGCGAATCCGTGATGCGTATGATAGAGCTCACGCTGCCAAGGTTGAACGAGACCGGTTGGGTGCTGATGGCAGCAGGCAGACCTCGGCACGCGAGCGTTCTAAAGCTACCTCGCGGTTGCGTTCGGCGATCCAAGCCGCGCGCATAATCATCAAGGATGAGATGAAACAGCTCGAGCAACTGACGGACCTTCAGGACACGGTGGAACGAGCGAGCCTACGCGGATCGGCGATGAAGCGCCTCGCGATGCTCGAACTGGCTGCCGGTCGCCAGGAGGCCGGACGGAGAGCGATTGGCGAGATGGCAAAACACTACACGCGCAGTGTTGAAATCGCTCGCGAACGGAAGGCGGAGAACCTCTTCTATCCGGCCCTCAACCTGATCGTTGCCGAGGTCGCCTTGCATGCCGGAACGCCGAAATGGAAAGGGCTCCCGAAGGCGCTCTTCGACGAGGCGCGAATCAGCGCCCAAACCAGCAACAAGTCTAACCCGGATTTCTGGAGCCTGGTCGCGGTGCCGGAATTGCAGCTGTACGAGGTGGTGGCACACAGCAATCTAAGCAGGAGCGAGGCGGCGGACATTCTCCGAACCTTCAAGGACGTGGTTCGGCGCTCGCGTGGTGCAAGTGACCTCGCCTCCGTCGCCGATACGATGCACTTTGCGCTCGACCCCTACGTCGAGAGGCTGGTGGGTCAGGTTAAGCAGAGAGCTCGCGAGCTGATTACGAAGATTGACGAGCTTCTCAAACCGCGCAAGAAGGTCAGCTGATGAGCATGCATTGCCATTAGGAGGAGAGGTTCGTCAAGAGATCCAATGGCAAATTTCTCGGCAAGCGCTTACGTTAGGGTGCCTTGTAAATTTTCAGATCCTGTTGGAGGAGGAATATGCCCTCGATCCGCCGGGTGGTGTTCATTAGTCACACATCTGAATTCACTACCTATCCTGAGAAAAGATCGTTTATCGATGCCGCGGTTGCGGCGGTGAATCGCGCTGGAAGTATTCCCTGCGACATGGAGTATTTCACGGCACGGGATGAAAAGCCTGCCGAGTACTGCATGAAATGTGTGCGCGAGTGCGATGTCTATGTTGGGGTGATCGGGTGGCGCTACGGATCTCCGGTTCGTGACCGGCCGGATGTCTCTTATACCGAGCTCGAATTTGAAGCGGCTACTGAAGCACCAGCGATAAGGCGTTTAATCTTTCTGCTTGATCCGGAGTCGCCGGTGCCACTAGGGCGATTCATGGATGTGAAGTATGGCGATCGGCAGGAACGGTTTCGCAAACGACTGAGCGATGCAGGAGTGACGTGCAAGCCGTTTAGCGATTTCCACGAACTCGAAAAATTGATTTATCAGGCGCTGAAAGAAGACGAAGAGGAGGTGGAAGAGCCAAGCACGCGGCAGGTTCGGATCGACTGGCCGGAGGGCAAGTCTCCCTATCGCGGGTTGCAGTGGTTTAACCAGGAGTACGCGCCCTTGTTCTTCGGGCGTGATCGAGAAGTAGATGAATTGGTAGCCAAGATGAGCGAACCAGGAGGACGCGTGTTGCTTGTTATCGGGGCGTCCGGGTCAGGGAAATCATCAGTTGTCGCAGCGGGAATCCGACAGGCTGTCACCAAACAAGGGCGATTGGCTGGAAACACACAATGGGTGTGGCAGCGCATCCAGCCCAGCGATGGCGATACACCCTCTGATGCACTGGCCCGGGGACTGAAGGACGCCTTCCAGCTCTCCGCTCGACCGCGAGTGACAACCACAGGCCCCACGCTCCGCGACCTCCTCTCCCAGCATCTCAGTCAAGGCCAGGAATTGATCCTGTTCGTCGATCAATTCGAGGAGTTGTTTACGAGTGGCTCCAAAGGGACGGATATTCAGACGTTTCTTGAGCTGTTGATCGGTACGGCGCAAGACCAGACTAATCGGCTGAGAGTGGTGGCCACTATCCGCAGTGAATTTCTTGGAAAACTAGAGGCGTATGAATCCACGCTGACCCTGCTCAACAGCCCCTACCGGTATCATCTGGGTCCTGTGTTGCCCAGGATGTTGCAGGACATGATCGAGAAGCCGGCTGAGGCAACCGGTTACACGTTTGAGCGGAGACTTGTCGAGCGGATCTTGCAGGACACCGGGCAAGAGCCAGGGAACCTGGCCCTCGTCGAATATGCCCTCAAGCAACTTTTTGAAAAACAAGAGGGCCGGGTGTTTACGGTGAGGGCCTATGAGGCTATTGGTGGCGTGGTCGGTGCAATCGCGACGAAGGCCAATGATGTCGTATCAGCTTTGGAGGAAGAGGTCCGCGGGGCGTTTGACGCCGTCTTTGCCGAACTCGTGCATCTTGAGCGGGAGCGCCCCCCGACGCGACGCCGCGCGGCGGTTTCGACGTTCAGTTCTAATCAAGCTGCCCTGCAGCTCATCGAGGCACTGGCCGGGCCGGAGTGCCGTGTCTTGGTCACGAGTGGGACCGGACAAGAGGCTCTCGTGGAAGTCGCCCATGAAAAACTGTTCACCGCTTGGCCAAAGCTCAAAAGCTGGATCGAGGCCAGCGGGGATGCCTTACGCGATATCGAGCATGCTGAAGAGGAAGCTCAGCGGTGGCAGAAAGGCGGGGATAATCCACAAGAGCTGTGGCTTGGCACACGTGCCAATAAAGTTCTGACGGCGATCGAGCGGTTCGGCAAGGACCCTTCTCCGGAGTTGAAGAGGTTTCTGAGGCCTCAACAGGTGCTGATTGCACAATTGGATCACGACGGGTTGTCCCATCTCGATCGTCTGCGGATCGGCCAAAAACTCGCGGAGTTCGGCGATCCGCGGCGTGGTGTCGGTCTGCGGGATGGTCTGCCCGATATCGACTGGATTGAGATCCCCGGGGGACGAATCATATTGGAGGAGGTCGATCATGTCTTCGAGGTCAAGCCGTTTCGCATGGCCAAGTACCTCGTCACGCATGCGCAGTTCGAGGCGTTTATCAAGGTCGAGGATGGTTACCAAAACGAGGAGTGGTGGAAAGGCATTCGTAAGGAGCGCGACAAGCCTAAAACAGCCGCATGCCAGGAAGCCAACGCCCCTCGGGAACGGGTGTCCTGGTTCGAAGCGGTGGCCTATTGTCGTTGGCTCAGTCACCGGACCGGGTCGAAGATTCGCTTACCCACTGAGTGGGAGTGGCAACAGGCCGCCACGGGGGGAAATCCAACGCATGACTATCCATGGCCCGGTGGGTGGGAGGCCAGCCGATGTAATAGCGGGGAAATCCGATTCAACCGCACGTCTGCCGTGGGGATGTATCTACGCGGAGCCACGGGGCAAGGTCTGCTGGATATGGCCGGAAATGCCTGGGAGTGGTGTCTGAACGCGTATGAAACTCCGGAGATGCCAACTTCGCTACGTATTGACAAGTCGAAGACGCAGCGCGTGATCCGAGGCGGCTCCTGGAACGATAGACCAGAGGACCTGCGTGTCTCGGCTCGGTTCAGTTACACCGCTGACTACCAGCTCAGCTATGTTGGTTTCCGTCTTGCCCAGGACATTTCGTAGCCCTGTGCCCTTTGACCCCTTTGACCCTTTGAATCTTGTTCGCATGGTGAGATGTCGGCTGGCTGATTGAACGAAGGCGTCCCATGACGATTCCCAGCGTTCCGCAAGCTGTCCAAGCGTGCCACGAGTTGCTGCTCTGGCTGATTCCGCAGCTCGACAAGTTCCCACGTGCGCGCTGATTTTCCGAGATGGGGGATTCTCCAAAAGGCTGATCGGGTGCTTTCAAGAATGAGAGGATGGGGCGCTTAACAGGAGGAGGGGCGAATGATTCTATCGACCACACCGAGTCTCGAGGGGAAGAAAGCCGTCAAGTATTTGGGATTGGTGTCCGGGCATGCCATTCTCGGTGCGAATATCTTTCGAGATTTCTTTGCGTCGGTTCGGGATATCGTCGGCGGGCGATCGGGGGGATATGAAGCCGAGCTGCGCAAGGCCAAAGATATTGCGCTTGCTGAAATGAGCGAGCAGGCTGAGCATCTGGGGGCCAATGCGATTGTCGGCATCGATCTCGACTATGAAACGATCGGCGCCAAGGCCAGCATGTTGATGGTGAGTGCGAGCGGCACGGCAGTCGCGGTGGAGTAGCAGGAGGCTGAAAATCCCCGCCAGCATACGAGGATTGTGAGGCGTGAAAAGTTAAGGTTCTTCGCGTGAGAGTATGGGTAAAAATGGTCATGGAATTGTCTGAGCGCCTTACTGGATGCGGGTTTCAGCAGATTTATACTGCCGCAGAAACTGGTATGATTTCGCAATGGCTACTTTACGC
>Ga0163153_10004762_pt1 | contig 16709 bp, 16 predicted proteins | sample OliLakLV19MP6IB1_FD_148629 | JGI IMG/M metagenome (GOLD analysis project Ga0163153, IMG submission 148629) | Freshwater microbial mat bacterial communities from Lake Vanda, McMurdo Dry Valleys, Antarctica - Oligotrophic Lake LV.19.MP6.IB-1 | ecosystem: Environmental > Aquatic > Freshwater >... | reverse complement strand
TGGCCGCCGAGCTCAACGCCCGGCCTCGCAAGATCCTCGGCTGGGAGACCCCCTACCAGCAGCTCGATAGACTCCTCGCGTCAGGCCCATAGAACTTCGTGTTGCGACGATCGCTGGAATCCGCCTCATCACGGTGGGGCCAAATGGGGTTGTCAGTCCCAAGGTCGGCTTCCTATTACCGTGAGGCGCTCATGGAGGCTGCGGACGCCATCGCCCAGGTTGAGGTCCCCGAAGCCCAGCCCGTTCCGCGACGCCGCCGCTGATCAGGCCCGCACCGCGACCGCCGGTACTCGCCGGCTGTCGCGAGTCGATCCACAGGGTTCAGTCCGGCTGGCGCCCGGTGCGCGCTACCCGCGGCGCGAGGGGTGGGGTTCATCGTGGCCACCAGTGGGGACTATCTCACGGACCTGAGCAACCGGTGCCGTTCCGCGTCTGCGTTTTGTGAGTCTTCGTGACTCCGACTGAGACGCTCGCGACCAGTGGATGTCGGGTGTCAGGGTCGCGACATCAGAGCGAGGTCGGGGCCGGCCGAGAGGAGGTTCGGCCGGCCCCGATCATGCTGGGTGCGGTTAGAGTGACCAGTCACAAGCAGGAGGCTCGCGTATGGCTCGTCGGAGCCCCGGACGCACGGACTACACCCTGTACCGATCAAGGACGCGCAGATCGATGTCAACGCCCAAGCCCGGACCTTGGGGCACGGGCATCCTTCCGTCCGTCCCGAGCATTGATTCGTGTCCGATCGGCTCCGTGCCGAGCTCCTCGCGCAGCAGGTTTGGAATGACCATGGTCTCAAGCGAGTGGAAGTTGATGGCGGCTGCGCCCAATTGCATTGTCGCCGCTAGGCAGACAACCCCGGAAAACCCGATGTGGGGCGCGAAGTAGCTGTCGAACGCATGGGCGAGGAGGCCGATCTTGCGGGTCTCCGTTATGCCACCGGCTCGAGAGACATTCGGCTGCACGAAGGCCAGGCTGCGCGATGAAACCAAGTCTCGGATGCCGTGCGTCGTGTACTCGCTCTCGCCTGCAGCAAGCGGCAGTTCGGCCGAACGTGCGAGGAGCTGGTATCCCTCGCGGTCATGCGGGGGAATGGGCTCCTCAAGCCAACCGATGTCGAACTCGGCCGCCCGTCGACTGAACTCGGTCGCCTGCCACACGCTGTAGCCCCAATTGGCGTCGACGTAGAGCTGGACTGCCGATCCCACGATCGACCGGACAAGGGCTACTTTCTCCAAGTCTGCTTGGACGTTGCCGCTCAGCTTTAGCTTGATGGCGTTGAAGCGTGACTCGGCCAATCGCTCTGCTTCGGCACGCGTCTCGTCGAGCGACCCGACCATGATGGACGACGCATATGCCGGAAGGTGGGTCCGGCCAACGCCGCCAAGCAACCGGTGGATCGGTTGGCCAAGGCTCCGACCCATGATGTCCCACAGGGCGATGTCGATACCGGCGATTGCCTCGACCAACATCCCGCCGCCTCGCCCGGACAGCGAACCATTGAGGTCCGCCCAGATGGCCTCGACGTCGAAGGGATCTCGTCCGAGGACCCGCGGTGCGAGGAGATCCATGACGATTACGGCGTAGGACTTCGGCGTCCATCGCCCAAGGACTTCACCCCATCCCACGACTCCATCGTCGGTTTCTACGCGCACTAGGACGAGCGACACGCTCGACTTCGAGTCCTGCGCGGTGCGCATGACCCTCTTCAGTGGGGCAGTGAGGGGTATTGCCTCGACGGACTTGATCTTCATCAAAGGCCCACGTGACGGTGGCGATCCCACCAGATTTGAAACGAGGACGCAGCCTCATGGCTGGTGCCTTTCCGCTCATCCTGCGCCTCGACCGGGCGGCTCAGGCTGACAGTCGGATCCCGAGGCGAATTGCGAGTGCGTCGGTCCTCTACGTAATGCCCCACAGGCCGACCCGATATGCCAGGTTCCACGACAAATAGCCCGCCAGCACCTTGGGATACGTCGATGGGGAACGCCATGGTTGATGCTGTCGTGACGTATAGCTTGTCCAGCGATTGCCCTCCGAAAGCACACGACGTGACATACGGCACTGGCAAGAACACTTCCTCACTCAGTCTCCCGGTCTCGTCGAACCGCTGTATCCGAGAGCCACCCCACAGGGCGATCCAAACCCCGCCGTCGACATCGACCGCCAGACCATCTGGCCGTCCGATCCCTTCGTCTATTAGAACGAACGAGCGCTGTTCAGAGATGCGGCCCGACTCCTGATGGAAGGCGAATGCGTGCACTTCGCCAGCCGCGGAGTCGGTGAAGTACATCGTCGCGTCGTCTGGGCTCCATCCCAGTCCATTGGCTACGGACACGCCGGAAAGCATGATGTCTGCGTGCCCCAGCTCGATGCGAAGCAGGTGACCTTGGCCCGGTGCCCCCGTCGTGGATTTCGTCCCGACCCAGAACCTTCCATCGGGTCCACAAGCACCATCATTGAAGCGGACGTCCGGGGGCCCAAGAGCAGCCTGCGGCTCAAGTCGTGCCGCGAGGAGGTCGATTCTGGTCGCGGTCGCCACGACGAGTCCGCCGTCGTCAGTCTCGCCCAGGGCCATGATGGGGGTCTCAGATCGCAGCGTCTGCCAGGTACCGGAGGTCTCGTCCAATACGTGGACGTGGGGTTGAAGGAGGTCGGTCCAAAGGAGCCGGGCAAGGCGCGATACCCAAAGTGGCGCTTCGCCAACGAGGCAGCCTGAGTCCGCTACAAGGTGCGCCCTCACGGTCGTCCAACCATCTCAGAGTTCCCGTCAATCGGGACGTAGCCCAGTCGAGCTCGAGCGTCCGTCAGGTCGTATCTGGCCGGAACCTGCGCTGAGATGCCGTAGAAGGTGCCGTGGCCGATATCGGCTTGGATACAACGATCCACGAGGTGTACGAGGTCCCTGGGACTCAGCCAGAGCCGCTCAGACTTGGCATCGTGAGTGCTCTCGAGCACCCACCCGATCCTCAGGCTCACAACGGACAAACCAAATGCCCATGAGTAGTAAGCACCGAGCGCTTCGCCCACGACCTTGGAGACTGCGTATGGACCGTCAGGAGCGAGCGGTCGCCCGACATGGATCGGCCAGTCCTCGGCTAGGTCGTACTGTCCAGTGACATGGCTGCTGCTGGCAAACACAACACGAGCCACACCCTCGAGCCTCGCTGCCTCGAATATCGCCTGAGTGCCGATGATGTTGGGTCTGAGGACGTCCTCCCACGTTGCGTGGGCGCGCGACTCGCCTGCCAAGTGCACGACGGTCCGTGCTCCGCGGACGATCGCCTGGGCCGACTCGAGGTCCGAAATGTCGCCGGCGACGGACTGGTCTGAGGCTTCCAACAAGGGTCCGAACTCACCCCGACGGGAGTGCAGTCGGAGCATGTGTGACCTCCGTAGGCCTGGGATCAGCAATCGGCCGACGGATCCAGTGGCTCCTGTGACAACGACCAGCCCCGACGAGCTCACAGATAGGCACCCGACTCGGAGTCTCCGAGTCGATAGGAGATTCGATCGGCTGCGGCCCGAACAGCCGGCGCGAGTTCATCGCGCAGCGACTGCTGGGAACGTCGGTCGAGCCGAGTCGACAGGCTGATGCTCGCCACCACTCTGTGTGAACGATCGAAGATCGGAGCAGCGACGCAGCAGATTCCCGGGCGCCGCTCCTCATCGTCGATGGCATATCCGTTCGCGCGAATGGTCTCTAGCTCCCGTTTGAGTGTCTCGGCATTGGTGATCGAGTTCGCTGTGTAGGGCCGCCAACCGAAGGCCTCGACTGCTGCTAGGACCTCGTCGAAGTCCATGTTCGCCAAGATGGACTTGCCGAGTGCCGTACAGTGCGCCGCCGCTCGTCTGCCGAACTCCGTATAGACATATGGAACGTCCGGCGGGGCCATGGACACGATGTGGACGACGTCCCCACGCGAGAGCACGGCGACATTGGTCAGCAGCTTCGTCTCATCCCGGAGCTGAACCGCCTCAGGTATCGCGTGCTTGCGAACGTCCATGCCGTTGAGGGCGACGCTCGCGAGTTCGACGACGCCCAAACCCAGGCGATACCCGCCGGCTTCGGATGCAGGTTCGATGAAGCCAGCACCGGCAAGGGCAGAAATGTGGCGAAAGACCGTACTGGGATGGAGCCCTGAGTATTCAGCAAGATCCTGCAGGCCCAGCACTGGGCGTTGCTCGCTGAACGCGGCAAGGAGTCCGAGCGCCCGTACCACCGTCTGCGCCCCTGGGACGGACTTACTGTTCGGCACCTAGTCCTCCACAATATGCAAGTAGATTTCACATATTGACAGTAGCAATTCATGAAGCCTAGTGTTCGACCGCATGATGACACATCGGTCGCAGTTCCGGGGCGTCTATGGGGTCCTTCCCACGCCCTTCTCCGCTGACGAGTCCATCGACTTCGCGAGCCTCCGCCGGTGTGTCGAGTTCTGCATTCGCGCCGGTAGCCACGGCCTCGTGGTTCCGGTGAATGCCAGCGAGTTCACGACATTGAACACCGCCGAGCGCAGGAGGATCGTCGAACAGGTCACGGGCACGGTCGGTCGCCAGATCCCGGTCGTCGTTGGTGTCTCAGCGGAGACCCTGGACGTCGCTGTCGACTTCGCATCGCATGCGCGAGCGACAGGGGCTAGCGCCGTGATGGCGATGGCCCCACTCCGTAATCCGCTTCCTCCTGACGCCATCCTCGATTACTTCGCGGCTATCGCGGCGGTTTTCGAAGGTCCTGTATTCATTCAGAGCTATCACGGTTACCCGGCTTCCCAGCTACCAATCGAACTGATGGCACACATCATCACGACCGTGCCGGGAACGTGGTATGTAAAGGAGGAAACCTTTCCTGCCGGTCAGCGGATGACGGAGCTGCAGGCCTCAGCCGGGGACGCGCTTGCTGGGGTCATGGGCGGAATGGGAAGTCGGTACGTGCTTGATGAGTTCGCGCGTGGAGCGTGCGGAACCATGCCGGCGTGTGAAGTCATCGACGCGCACGTAACTCTGTGGGAGGCCCTCGAAGACGGCCGCGCTGCGGAAGCCGCGTCGATTCACGACCGCCTCCTCCCGCTGCTCAACTTCGAGCAACTCTATGGACCCCTCGCCTACAAGGAGGTCCTGTTCCGACGCGGGGTGATCAGTTCCGTCCACAGACGCGAATCGGCCGGGAGGCGCTTGGATCGATTTGATGCCGCCGAACTCACACGAATACTCGCCAACCTCGAGCCCCTCCTCTCGGATCCTTTGACCACAAGCAGTCGTGATCGCGTGGAGTCGCGGCGGTGACGAGCCATGTGAGTAGCACGGCCACGTTGCGCGGCAAGTCGCTCGGCAGCCCAGGCATCACGCTGAAGGGCGACTCGTGAGCGGGCTGCGTCCCCTGCGGGTCTCGGTGGCATATCTCGGCCAGCGCCTCGATCAGATCTCGGATGGCCCGCGATGGCCGTACATCCTCGTCGGACCGGCATTCCTCTTAGTCCTGATCGTTAGTGTCTGGCCCCTGGTTCTCGCCATTGGAATCAGTCTCACGGACTACGTCCTCACCAGGCCGAACGACGAGCGTCTGTTTGTAGGGTTGGACAACTACGCCGCGGTCCTGGCAAATCCGGTGTTCCAGCGGGTCCTTGGAAACACCGTCAGGTACGTCGCCATAGTCGTCAGCGGGCAATTCCTCTTTGGCCTGGCGCTGGCCCTCTTGATGAATCGTGCGACGAGGCTCGACGCGTTTGCTCGAGGGACCTTGCTCTTGCCATGGGCCGTGCCTGGCGTGCTTGTTGCCCTGATGTGGGCCTGGATATTCGACTGGAGATCGGGGTTCCTCAACGGGGTTCTTCAGTCGGTGGGCGTCATCGATGCCCCGGTCGCGTGGCTGGCTGACCCCGCGACTGCTCCGGCAGCGGTGATGGTGGCCGCGATCTGGTCAGGCTATCCGTTCTTCGCCGTCCTTCTATTGGCCGGGCTTCAGGCGATTCCAAGAGACCTCCACGAGGCCGCATCTGTCGATGGCGCTAGCGCTCCGCAGCGGTTCTGGTCGATCACGCTTCCGTTACTGATGCCTTCAATCTTCATCAGCACCGTCCTGATGGTCATCTGGACGTTCCAGTCAGCCGACTTGATCTACGTCCTTACCGGCGGTGGGCCTGGGTACGCGACTGCCGTTGTCGGCTCCCACGCGTTCAGCATCATGTTTCGCCAGCTTGACTTCGGCGTTGGGTCTGCGATCGGACTGATGATGGTCCTCGTCAGCCTGGTCTTCGCTGCTGCATATGTGCGCGTCTCCGGTGTGCTGCGGCAGTAATGCGAAGGCCTACATCTCTCCTGCGGTACTTGCTCTATGCGGCGGCGTGCGCGTTCGCGCTGACGCCGATCGCGTGGATGTTCATTGGCTCAGTCAGGCCAGACCCGACAGTCGCGCTGTCGTGGGACGAACTCACCCGATTCACACTGGCCCACTTCGAGGAGCTCTTCTTTCGAACGGACTTCCCGCGACTGTTCGCCAACTCGCTCATGGTTATGGCGCTCACAGTGATCGTGACGCTTGCGATGTCGGTTTCTGGTGCGTACGCGCTGTCGCGCTTTCGATTCCGCGGACGGGCGGTCCTTGTTGTCGCCTTCCTGCTCACGCAGATGATCCCCTCGATCCTTCTGTTGGTCCCCCTCTACGTGATGCTCCAGGCGGCCGGCCTCTTGGACTCCCTTTTCGGACTGAGTCTTGGGTACGTGGCGTTTTCGGTGCCCGTCGCGGTCTGGCTGATGAAGGGCTACTTCGATGCAATTCCGATTGCCTTGGAGGAAGCGGCACGCGTAGACGGCGCAAGTCGTCTGGGCGCGATCCTGCACGTCATCATCCCGCTCTCGTGGCCCGGTATCGCCGCCACGGCCATCTTCGTTGCCATCACCAGCTGGAACGAATTCCTGTTTGCCGCCCTGTTCACGTCGGGAACCGACAGCCGGACATGGCCGGTCGGGATGCAGCTATTCATCGGCGAGTTCGAACTCAAGTGGGGAGTGCTCACGGCTGGCGGCGTGCTGAGCACCCTGCCTGTCCTCGTGTTCTTTGTCCTCATCCAACGAAGGCTGGTCGACGGCCTGGCCGGACGAGGAGGAGGTGTCGTTGGCTGAAGTGGACCCACATCCGTGGAAGCGCTGCCTCATCTAGTGACAAGACCAACATCAGAAGGGAGCACATACCAGTGAGCATCTCAGGCACAGGCCGCGAAGCAAGGCGGCTCAGATTCAGTGGCCTGGTCGTAGCTCTGGCGTTGGCCGCATCGGCGTGTGGCGGCTCGGCCACAGGGTCGGCATCGCCCGAGCCGGTCGGTTCCTCGCAGCCAACGGCCGACTCCTCGACCCCACCCGAAGCGGTAACGATTGAGTTCTGGCACACCTACGGCGAATCGGCAATCCCGTGGGTGGACGAGCAAGCGGCACTGTTCAAGGACAAGTTCCCTTGGATCACTGTCGAGCAGGAGCCGGTGCCCTCTGATGTTTTCATGACGCGACTGATCACCGCGCTCCAAGCCGGAGGTGGGCCAGACGTCATACTTACGTCCCGGGATCAAATCGCCCCGCTGGTCGCCGCCGAGGCCCTCTTGGACATCTCAGCTCCGATCGCGGAGTGGGAAGACCGCGAACAGATCCCCGAGGAAATGTGGGCGGGCGGAAGTCTCGACGGAGCAATCTACGGCGTGCCGATCCAAACCTACCTCGAGTGGATGTACTACCGCAAGGACCTGTTTGACGAAGCCGGCCTCGCCCCTCCCACGGATTGGGACAGCATGCTGGCCGGCGCGATCGCCTTGACCGACCCGGCCCAGCAACTGTATGGGTTCGGCATGCGCGGCGGGTCCGGTGGCGACAGCCAGATTATGCAATGGGTCGAGGCCAACGGTGGGCGGATCCTCGATGATGAGGGGAATGTCGTCTTCGACAGCCCGGAGACCGTCGGCGCGATCCAGTGGTTCAGCGACCTCAAGACGAAATATGGGGTTGTTCCGCCGAGCGCAGTGACGGACGGTTTCCAAGAAGTCTTCGCCGCTTTCGAGGGTGGAAACACGGCCATGCTCATCCATCACACCAGCTCAGCACAGCGGGTCCGCGACGCGCTCGGCGACAAGGTCCTGTCGATTCCCATTCCTGCTGGTCCGGTGAAGCAAGTCGGATACGTTGATCCTGCTCTGCAGTCCGTCATTTCGACCTCCGAGAACAAGGAGGCCGCATTCGAATGGGCTCGCTGGTGGGCCGAGCTGGACACGCAGTCCTACTGGTTCGACAAGCTTGGCTATTGGCCGACCCGCCTCGACACTGCCGAGCAGACGGTGGCGAACAACCCGTTCTACGACGCCGCTCGGGAGACACTCGAGAAGTCGGCCACGAGAGGGCCGAGTTTCCCCGAGTACAGCGAGTGGCGAACGGCGTCAGTGATTCCGACGTTCCAGCAAGTCCTTTTGGGCGAGCTAACGCCGGCCGCCGCAGTCACGCAGATGGCTGAAGCATTGAAGCAACTTCGCGACTGACTCGACGTGGCCGTTTGAGTGTGAGCCAATGCACTTGAACGGCCACGCCCGCGCGGAGACCGCAACGCCGTTTGGTGGCCCGCGCAGAAACTGGATGCAGATAGTGAGGCTGTGGTAGGGCCGTGGATACCACATCCCTACCACAGCCAAGCTACGAACCGAGGACGGACTTGCAATCGATTCGTGCGACTCGCCACCTTGAAGCGACGCCTGGTTGGGCGCTGCTGGAGAGAAATCTCCTGGACCTCATGACGAAGTCCGTCGCGGTTTTCCTCGAACGGTACACCGCGCCCGACGGGCGTCTGATCTGGGGTGACCTGCTTCCGGACCATGCGAACGGAACCAATAGCGCCGACGACTTCTATGAGCCTTTCTACAACTGGCCGTTGCTATACGTTCTGGGCGGAGGCGATGAACTACTCAGCATCTCGAAGCGGCAATGGCATGCAGTCACTGAGCAGCTTGAATCCCTAGGCGTGCTGAGCCGAGGCTTCCTTCGGTACGGTGATCAGCTCCACCTCAGCGAGGCCTACAACTTCTTTCGCTTCTTGTGTCTCGCGGATCCCGAGGATGCAGTCTTGCGCGACGCGGCGATCGGGATCGCCAGGATGTATCTCGGAGACGACCCAGAGGCACCGAACTTTGATCGCGCTGTCGGGCACATGCGAGCACCAGTCACTGGTAGCGACGGCCCGAGGTTCGCTCTCTTCGGAGGCGAGCATCCCAGCTATCCGTGGAGGGGCGGTCAGTCCGCCCGCTATGGACTGCCGTTCACGGATGTACCTGGCGTCGGGAGCTACGAGGACTTGCGGGACCCCGGGTTAGCCCGCGACATGGGCGAGACGATGGCGCAACGCATGGCATTTGGCGATGTGCCGATCAATCTGTTTGTGACGAGCCTGGTTTCCAATGCGTATCTCTTGACCCAGGAAGACACATATCGTGAGTGGGTCCTCGGCTTCGCTTCCAAGTGGGCTCGGCTGGCGGACGCGAACGGCGGGATTGTCCCGGACAACGTCGGCCCGAGCGGCATGGTCGGCGAGCTGATCAGCGGCAAGTGGTATGGCGGCCATTACGGCTGGACTTGGCCACTCGGTTTCTACGTCGTCCAACCGGCGCTGCAAGTTGGCGGATGTAACGCGGCATTGCTGTCGAGAGATGCGAGCTACCTGCAGCTCCCGCGGGCCCAGTTAGATGCCGTGATGGAACGAGGGCAACTCCTTCGTTTCGCAGACTCGGAAATGAGCCTGCCGGCATTCTGGACGCACGAGGAACGCTCGCTGTCTACCGATACCAGGACGTTCATGATTCCGTATCGGCATGACGACTCAGGCTGGTTCGACTACCAGCCACCCCAGGTCGCCTTGGTCGCTAGCCTGTGGGCGAGTTCTCACCAAGCGGCTGACTGGGACCGGCTCATCGACCTGCGATCGAAGTGCGGCTATGACTGGACGCCGGTCTATCCGTTCTTCACGAAGAGCGGCGGCCATGAACAACCGTGGATCGAGTACCTCGACGACCGGAACCCCAACTACCCCGAAGCCATCCTATCGCTGACCCACGCAGCGGTGTGTGAGCAGATCCGGTCAATACGTGGTGACACAGGCGACATGCGCTCCGTGGAGGCGTCGAACATCGATGACGCCGTCCATCAGTGGCAGTACGTCAACCCGGTCCTGACTGAGGCCCTGGTGCAGCTCACCATGGGAGGTCCACAGCCCATCTACTACGGTGGCCCACTGGTAACCCCGCTTCGTCACTTTGACGCCGAACGCAGGCGGCCTGGGTTGCCACGCGATGTGGCGGCGCTTGTGGAACAAGTGGACTCCGAGGGAGTAACCGTCCTCTTGGTGAACCTCAGCGCATTCGAAGAGCGACATGACGTCATCCAGGCTGGCGGCCTGCGGGAGCATTCCATCCGCTCCGCCAGTCACGATGTCGCAGTTGAAGCGTTGCCCCCAGCCCACTATCCAGGGCCGACTCTTACGGATCGACTTCAGACCACTCTGGACCAGCCCGTCATCCTCCAAGTCGAAGCCCCCTATCTTCAGGTCGACCTACCCCCTGCGACGCAGGTCCGGATTCGACTGGAGATCGATTGGGGGGCGAGCGAACCCACATACGCGTTCCCATGGCAGGCGGGGGACCAACACACCCCGGATACGCGCCGAGCTCGGCTATCGAACACGGAGGTGGTCAGGAGAGATGACTGAGGGATTCGAGGTACGCCGGAGACCCGAAGATGGCAATCAACCGATACAAGCATCGCCTGGGGCGGTTGACGCCTCCGTTGCGCTGCTGAGCGATGTCAGCTCGGCTGCGGTGGCGACGGTCCTGGACAGGCTTGGTGTTCGACGCTCCTTCATCCGAGGTCCGGTGCCACGCCGCCCTGGAGCTCACATTGCAGCCCCTGTCGTCACACTCCAGTTCATGCCTATCCGCGAGGACCTCCTCAAGCCGCTGCCCGGAGAGGAGGAGGAAGCACTCACAAGGAAGACCGCACTCTGGGCGGTCATGGACGTGGTCGGAGATGGCGACGTGCTCCTGGTGGCAGCCGATGGTGACCGTGAAACGGGTTGCCTCGGTGAGATGCTGATCACTTACCTCGAGGTTCGTGGAGCGAGCGGCCTCATCGTCGACGGTTGCATCAGGGACTGGCCCCAAGTTCAAGCGCTGGACCTGCCCGTCTGGACCACTGGCCTTACGCCTAACCACGCGCGCCAAGGCACGAAGTTTCCATGGGCATACAACGTGCCCGTGGCTTGTGGTGGGGTCTTTGTGCACCCTGGCGACATCGTGGTTGCCGACGATGACGGGGCGGTCATCATTCCTCGCGCGATGGCAGGCGAGGTCGCAGCCGGCGCCCGCGAGAAGGAGAGGACTGAAGAGTTCAGCCGACAACGCCTTCGAGGCGGCGGCCAACTCCAGACTTACTACCCGCTCGACGAAGCAGGGCGATCAGAGTTTGAGCAATGGCGGGCAGGTAGTAGCCGGTCATGACCGTGGAGCCCGCAACCTTCCGTCGACGGCGGACATGGGCACCGCTCAGTTGCAGGGCACGATGCAAGTCTGATCAGGGATCCGATCCATGTCCGCCGAACTGAACCCCATCTTTGACCTCACCGGCAGAGTCGCTGTTGTTACCGGTTGTCGTCGCGGCATCGGTTTGGCCATGGCCGAAGCCCTTGCTCTCGCTGGGGCGGACATCATCGGTGTAAGCAAGGAGCTTGAGGCTTCTGGTAGCGAGGTGGAGAGTCGCGTTCGGTCGCTTGGTCGGTCATTCCTGCCGCTCCAAGCCGACTTCGCCGACCGCCGTGAAGTTGCGAATGTCAAGCGAAAACAGGACCACCGTGATGGCGTAAAGCAGGACCACCTGGACATGGCGTGGACCTGGGTTAGTCGAGCGTTGGCGACTCCTTCGATCGGTCGGGGTTGAGCGTGACGGGGGTCTCGTCGAGCCGGCCCTCGCAGGCGGCAAGGCTCTGGCGGAAGCGATACGACGAGCCCCGGAACTCGAGCAGGTGGCAGCGGTGGGTCAGTCGGTCGAGGAGCGCCGCGGTCAGCCGCTCGTCGCCGGCGAAGACGGTCGTCCAGTCGGCGAACTCGAGGTTGCTGGTGATGATCAGGGCACCGCGCGTATAGCGGTGGGCGAGCAGGGTGAACAGCAGCTGGCTCTGGTCGGGATCGAGGCGGACGAAGCCGAGCTCGTCGCAGATCAGGAGGTCGAGCCGATCGAGCGCCGCCTCGAGCTTCGACAGGCGGTGTTCGGCCTGGGCCTCGGCGAGCTCGGTGACGAGCCCGGCGACGGTCACGAAGCGGACCCGCTTGCCGAGCCGGCAGGCGGCAAGGCCAAGGGCCGTGGCGACGTGCGTCTTGCCGGTGCCCGGCGGGCCGACCGCGAGGATCACCTCGCGCCGGGTGAGGTAGGCGCCCCGGGCAAGCTCGGCGACGAGCGGCGCGTTGAGCGCCGGGAGGGCGCCGAAGTCAAAGCCCGACAGCTCGTGGACCTCGGGGAAGCGCGCCGCCGCGATGCGCGTCCGCTCGACGCTCGCGTCCCGGCCGGCGACCTCGGCGCTCAGGAGTGCGGCCAGGAACTCCAACGGCCCATGGCCGGCGGTCGCCGCCTCGCTGGCGAAGCGTACGGCCTGGTTGGCCATCACCGGCAGGCGCAGACGCTTGGCATGGGCGTGGACGAGCAGCTCGGGGACGAGCGCGCTCATGCGCGGGACCCGAGCAGGCGGCTGTACTGGCCGACATCGCCGGCGGCCACCGCCACGTCGGCCAACGCCTGTGGCAGCGGGATCCGGGCGCTGATCGTGGCCATCGTCCCATCGAGCGCCGCCCGGACCCCGGCGGCCGTCGCGTTGCCTCGGGCGAGGGCGGTCGCGCAGGGCGCCCGCCAGCGGACCGGCTCGACGTCGACACTCAGGGCGCAGATCGCGAGGAAGGCGCGGTGGGCAGCGCGGCGGTCAACCGGGTGCGCCGCCTCGAGGGCGTCAAGGATCGCCTGGGCCTCGGCCGGGAAGGCCGCCTGGCGGACCGGGATCGCGTTGGCGAAGGCACCGGGCTTGCGGACGAGCGCCGGCAGGTAGTGCCAGAAGTCGGTGGTCAGCGTGCCCTTGGCGATCGCTCGCGGGTGGCTCGCGACGATCGTCGTGGCCGTCCACAGCTCGACCCGGGTGGCGTACGCCCGCAGCCACAGGGCGGCGCCGGCCTGGCGGACCGGGACCGAGTAGCGGCTGCCGTCGAAGGCGACGAGGGCCTGGGACGAGACCCGCACCGGATGACGGGTGCAGGGCAGGAACGGCCGGACCGGGAGCGGCGCGAGCAGCGGCCGCTCGGCGGCGAAGCGCTGGCTGCGGATTTCGCTCCAATCCGATCCGATCAGTCGTTTCGCTCCAATCCGATCAGCCGTTTCGGGGGTTTCCGATCACCCCGCCTGGGAGGTCGCGGGCGCACTGACGTGACGGGCGCCGCGTCGGGCATCGTGGCTCGGACGATCAGCCGTTCGAGGACCGATGCCCTGTGTCACGCCCCCGTTCCGCCATGCGCAAGATCCGCGAGATCCTCCGCCTTGCCCTCGGCGAGGGCCTGAGTCGCCGCACGACCGCGGCGGCCACCGGCCTGCCGTACACCACCGTGTCCGATCACCTGGCCCGCGCCGCCAGGGCCGGACTCGGCTGGCCGCTGCCCGACGACATGGACGACGCGCAGCTCGAGGCCCGCCTGTTCGCGAGGGCGGAGCCACCGCCAGCGGCGAGCCGGCCGCTGCCCGACTGGCCGACGGTCCATCGCGAGCTGCGCCGCAAGGGCGTGACCCTCCAGCTGCTGCATATGGAATACAAGGAGCGCGAGCCCGACGGCTACCAGTACACCCAGTTCTGCCGCGACTACCGAGCCTGGCAGCGCCGGCTCGACGTCGTCATGCGCCAGGAGCACCGCGCCGGGGAGAAGCTGTTCGTGGACTTCGCGGGGCAGACCATCCCGATCGTCGACCCGGCGACCGGCGAGATCCGGCCGGCCCAGCTGTTCGTGGCGGTCCTGGGCGCCAGCAACTACACATACGTCGAGGCGCTGCCATCCCAGGAGTTGCCCCACTGGATCGCGGCGCACGTCCACGCCTTTGCCTTCTTCGGCGGCGCCAGCCGCCTGATCGTCCCGGACAACCTGCGCGCAGGTGTCACCCGCGCCCACCGCTACGAGCCCGAGATCAACCCGACCTATGCCGAGATGGCCGCCCAGTACGGCGCCGTGGTCGTGCCGGCTCGGCCCCGAAAGCCTCGGGACAAGGCCAAAGTTGAAACCGGCGTCCTGGTCGCCGAACGCTGGGTGCTCGCGGCCCTGCGCCACCGCACGTTCTTCTCGCTCGCCGAGGCGAACGCCGCGATCCGCGAGCGGCTCGCCTGGCTCAATGCCCGCCCGTTCAAGAAGCTGCCGGGTTCCCGGGCGAGCCTGTTCGCCGAGCTCGATCGCCCGGCCCTGCGAGCGCTGCCCGCGGTCCCGTACGAGTTCGCCGTCTGGAAGACCGCCACGGTCAACATCGACTACCACGTCGAGGTCGACCGCCACTGGTACAGCGTGCCCTATCAGCTCGTCGGCGAGGGATGCGACATCCGCGTCACGGCCGGGATCGTGGAAGTCCTCCATCGGGGCAGGCGCGTGGCCAGCCACCCGCGCTCGGGCGAGCAGCGGCGCTTCACCACCGACCCTGCCCACATGCCCGAGGCCCATCGCCGGCATGCCGAGTGGAGCCCGGGCCGGATCGTCCGCTGGGCCGAGCAGACCGGTCCCGCCACGGCCGCCCTGGTGGCGGCGATCATGGCCTCGCGGCCCCACCCCGAGCAGGGCTTCCGCAGCTGTCTCGGGATCATGCGCCTCGGCCGCCGCTACGAGGACGGGCGCCTCGAGGCGGCGGCGGCCCGGGCACTCGCCATCCGCGCGCTCTCGTACCGGAGCGTCGAGTCGATCCTGCGCAACGGGCTCGACGGCCTGCCCACCCCCGGCGCCGAGCCGGTCACGACCATCGGCGACCACGCCAACGTGCGCGGCGCCGGCTACTACGAGTGAGGAGGAGATCACCGCCATGCTCATGACCCCGACGATCGACAAGCTCCACGCCCTCGCCCTCGCCGGCATGGCCCGCGCGTTCGCGGACCAGCTCGAGCGTCCCGAGTACGCCGCCCTCAGCTTCGAGGAGCGCCTGGGGCTGCTCGTCGACCGGGAGGTGCAGGACCGCGAGAACCGCCGGCTCGCCCGGCACCTTAAGGCCGCCCGCCTGCGCAGCGACGCGGTCATCGAGGATCTCGACCTGCGCGGGCCACGGGGGCTCGACCGGGCGACCGTGCTCGGTCTTGCCGAGGGTCACTGGGTGACCGCCCACCGCAACGTGCTCGTGACCGGGCCGACCGGGGTGGGCAAGACGTTCCTCGCCTGCGCGCTCGCCCATGCGGCCATCCGCCGGGGTCACACCGCGCTCTACCTGCGGGTGCCGCGCCTGCTCGACGAGCTCGTGCTCGCGCGGGCCGACGGCCGCCTCCCACGGTTGATGGCGAGCTGGGCGCGGATCGATGTGCTGGTCCTCGACGACCTCGGCCTCGCTCCGGTGCCGCCCGCCCGGGCGGCCGACCTGCTCGAGGTGATCGAGGATCGCGGAGACCGCCGCTCGACCATCGTCACGAGCCAGCTCCCGGTCGGCCGCTGGCACGAGACCCTGGGCGAGCCCACCGTCGCCGACGCGATCCTCGACCGCCTGGTCCACAACGCCTACCGCCTGGAGCTCAAGGGCGACTCGCGCCGGCGGGTGACACCGGCCGCTGGCGACCCGCTCGAGGGCAGCGCGACGCCTGATCCGACGATCACGCCGGATCTGCCTGCCTCAGACGGCCCAGGATGGGCGCGCCGCCACCGGGGAGGCATCGATGACCCTCCGGGATCGACGCCGCCGCCCATCATGGGCGACGTGCCAGACTACCCGCAGACCACCGAGAGGAGGTGACCATCAGGGGCTGAACCAGCCCTCACGTCGGCCGCTCCGCGGCCTCCGACGGAGGGTGATCGAAAACCCCGGAATGGGTGATCGGATTCGCCGGAATACGCACCCGGGTGCCAAAGACATCGCGAGCGGGGATCATCTCGCGACGCCGATGGGGCGAGGAGCCCACGGCATCGATCGTGGTAGTAGGCCTCGCCGACAGGCTGGGTGAGCAGGCATTGCCGGCGTGTGGGGCGAGCACGACCGCGGGCACGCCGCCCAGCATCTCGAAACACTCGGCGAGCATCGCGAGGGTCGTCGCCTGGCTCTCGTCGAGGGCGAACCGGACGAAGCGCCAGCGGCTCCAGGGCAGGACCGCGCAGAACACGTGGAGGCCGCCCTCGCCCCCCCCATTCGATGGCGAGGTGCTCGCCAGGCACCGCCTGCCAGGGCGCGGATCGACACCCCTTCCTCCCGATGATCGATGCGGATACGCTCGAACAGCTCCACTCTCGACAACTCCTTCTCCCTCGCTTCGATGGCCTTCGCAGACCAGCCGAGCGTAGGGTTGAAATGGGTCGAGGGTGGGGCCAGTTCAGACGAGGCGGATTCCAGCGATCGTCGCAACACGAAGTTCTATGGGCCTGACGCGAGGAGTCTATCGAGCTGCTGGTAGGGGGTCTCCCAGCCGAGGATCTTGCGAGGCCGGGCGTTGAGCTCGGCGGCCA
>Ga0163153_10004761_pt1 | contig 16714 bp, 19 predicted proteins | sample OliLakLV19MP6IB1_FD_148629 | JGI IMG/M metagenome (GOLD analysis project Ga0163153, IMG submission 148629) | Freshwater microbial mat bacterial communities from Lake Vanda, McMurdo Dry Valleys, Antarctica - Oligotrophic Lake LV.19.MP6.IB-1 | ecosystem: Environmental > Aquatic > Freshwater >... | reverse complement strand
GCGCTGCTGGGTGCACAAGACTGCGAACGTGCTGACGAAGCTGCCCAAGTCGCTGCAGCCGGAGGCGAAGGAGATGATCCACGCGATCTGGATGGCGCCCGGGAAGGCGGAGGCCGAAAGGGCGCTCGACGCGTTCGTCGCCGCATTCACCGCGAAGTATCCCAAGGCGGCGGAGTGCATCGACAAGGACCGCGATAAGCTGCTGACCTTCTACGACTTTCCCGCGGAGCACTGGTCGCACATCCGCACGACGAACCCGATCGAGTCGACATTCGCGACCATCCGCACGCGTCACGACAAGACGAAACAGAACTGCACGCGTGCGGCGTGCCTCGCGATGGTCTTCAAGCTGGCGCACGCGGCCCAGCGCCACTGGAGACGACTGAACGCAAGCCGGCTGCTCGGCGACGTGGTCGCCGGCGTCCTGTTCCAAGACGGCATCATCCAATCGAAGGCCGCCTGAATCCGGCGTCGCCACACACAGGATTTGACGGTAGCCCGTCGCGAACGACTGCCCCTGTTTGAGGCATTTCATTCATGCGTGTTCCGTGACACCACCACTACTGTCTCCGCTGTCGGGAGGAGAGAGTCGGGAGTAGCCGTGCCAGCGGTATCCGGCTCGCTCGCGTCGGCAGATCCGAGGGCTCCGGGAAGTTCTCACGATGTCCCGTCGTGCGCTCTGCCGACAGAGCGCCCGGAGCCTGAGGATCCTTCAAACTTCTTGGCCAAAGTTCTTGGCTCGTCGACTCGCGGTGGCAGTACGCTGCCTTGCGAGCAGTTGATCAGCAATATTGAGGGAGCGAGACGATGAGCATGACGACGAAAGAATCGACGGGGATTTCAGGGCATGGGGCAACACTCGAAGCGCCGGAGTTTCCCGCAGGTCCGTTTCAGCCGCCGACCGCGCGTGACATGCAGTTGGTGCGCGCCGCGATCGTCACGCTTGAGCAGCAGCGAGCCCGCGTGCGAGCGGCAGTGGAGGGACTCACCGACCAGCAGCTCGATACGCGCTATCGCAACTGGACGGTCCGTCAGATCGTCCATCACATCGCTGACAGTACCGTGAACTACTACGTGCGCTGGAAGCTCGGCATGACAGAGACGCGGCCTACGGTCGCGCCGTTTGACGAATCCCTGTGGGCCAAGCTGCCGGATGCGACGCGCGGCGATGCCGCGCTCGCTGTGCAGCTCTTCGACGTCACGGTGACCCGCTTGCTGATGGTGATCCGTGAGATGAAGGACACGGACTTCGATCGCACCTGGTTCCATCCGCAGTACCAGCGCGAGTTTCCGATGTGGTACTCCATCGTGATGTACGCGTGGCACACGGATCACCATCTGGCGCAGATTGCTTGGGTCCGCGCGAATCGCGTTTAGCAGCCGCTAGGTCGCAGTCCGCGGTTGGCGATCGGAATTTCCCGTGTAACCACCCGAAGGTCGCGGGCGCGCGGAGCGGTTACCACTCACATGGCGCAGTGTCAGTTCGCGGATGCGGTTGACATTGCCTACCCGCCCCGCGGCAGCGACTGCCGCCATTGAGAGGAGAAAGACTAATGCTTACACCGAACCAAATTGAGGACTTGCGCGACGCGATCACCGCCGGCAGCGGTTCACGGACGGGTCGCACTTCCGTACTTTGCATCGACGGACCGCTCGAAGGCATCCGCTTTCGGGTCGACCGAACACCGACCCCGGTGGACGGCTCCATCGGCTGGATTCATCGCACAGAAACCGGTCGAATCGTGGTCTCGTACGCTCAGAGCGAGGTACCGGGACAGCTGCGGTTTAAGGGGTATGAGATGCCCAGTGACGAACCGGGTCGCGAGCCGGCTGAAGTAGTAGGGGCGCGGCTCGAACGCCAGGAGGCGTAGCCGCCGCAGGCCGCGCAACCATCTTGTCCACCGATGGTTCCGACGCTTCGGTTCGGGTACATTCACCGTGTTGGCCGTTGGCGGGTTCAGCCCGTGCAGCAGCCATGTCGGTGCCGCGCGCCACCTCACGAATCGGATGTACCAAATCATGGCTGACATGAGAAAGACCAGCGTCGTATTCGGAACCGATGGCTGGCATGTCGTGGGTGGTGAGCGGAAGGTTCATCCGGGTCGAGTTGAATACCTCGACCGAGGACCGGCACCGCAGCTGATCGCTGAGCGCGCCACCAAGGGCGACATCGAGAGCTATCACAACGGGACACCCGACGCGGCAGCCTGGCGGGCGATCAAGAACGTCACATTCCGCCCCTCCGCGCCAAACGCGAAGACGTGGGTCCTGCACGCCGATCTCGACATCGAGCGGGCCAAGGGGATCACACTGCGATGGGAGTTGCCCAACTCAGGCAAGTCCAAGGCGGTCCCCGCAGTGGTGCTGGATGCGGCATCGTTCCACTCGGAGGACCATCGGCAGGCGGCGTTGTCCATCGCGACCGGAGCCCCGGCACCGAACGAGCTGTCGGCCGGCGCGGATTGTTTCCGCGCGGGGCTGAAGAGCGCATTCAGCCTTTTCTCCGCGGCGTGTGCCGAGTTGGCGAAGCTGCGGCAGGCGACGCGCTGCTGACGCGGGCTGCGGGAACGCAGCTCGGCTGCTCTCAGGTGCGCCTGTTATCGCCCCGCGCCGGGCGGCACATGAACCGTACTGATTGCCCGCTTACCCAAAAGGCCCGGCGACCTGCGCGCAATCGTGTGGCAACGTGAAAGTGCGCCGGGGCGAACGCCGACGAATCCTGCGTGTATTGGCTCCTCGCGCGGCACAGGGTCTCCGACTTTGCCGGTCCGGGCGACTGGACTCCGGTCCGCGCGCGCTGTGCGTGCGCTCAAGTGGGGGCTCGGAATCCCCGTCGCACGGCGCGGGCATTCAGCCTCATCGAACTGGTCATCGTGATCGTGATCATCGGCATCCTGGCGTCGATCGCGGTGCCGCGCTTGAGTCGTGGTGCAGACACTGCCGCGGAGTCGGCGCTCACGGCCAATCTACAGTCGCTGCGGAACGCGCTTGAGCTGTTCGTCATCGAGCATGGCGAGACGGCGCCGACTGCCGGCCTGCTTACGAACGCGCTTACGCTGCATTCAAACTACGCGGGCACGGTGTTCGGTCCGCGCGATGTGGCAACGGGCGTGGTGTATGGCCCGTATCTACGTGCGATCCCGACGCTTCCGGTTGGCGAGAACAAAGGGCAAGCCGGCTTCTCGGCGACGCTCGGCGGGACTCGCGGCTGGGTGTACGACGCGACGTCCCGGTCGATTCGAGCCAACTGCCCGGACGCGGAGGTCGACGGCAGCGGCAAGAAGTACAACAGCTACTGACCCCCGCCTGCCGCCCCCGTATCCTCACCCGCACTTGTGGACGTCATGACGCCGGAACAGCGGTCCCGATGCATGTCGCGCATCAGGAGCAAAAACACGACGCCCGAGCTGCTCGTTCGATCGCTCGTGCATCGCATGGGCTTTCGCTTCCGGCTCCATCGCCGTGATCTTCCCGGCACGCCCGATCTCGTCTTCGTTGGCGCCCAAAAAGTGATCTTCGTCCATGGGTGCTTTTGGCATCAGCATCCCGGCTGTCGTCACGCGACGCAGCCAGCCACGCGCGCCGATTTTTGGGAAGCGAAGTTCGAACGCAATCGTGCCCGCGACCGCCGCGCATGCGAGGCGCTTGCCGCACTTGGCTGGACGACGCTTGTGTTGTGGGAATGTGAAGTTCGCGATGCGACGCAGCTGAGCAAGCGGCTCCGCCGGTTCCTGAAAGCGTCGCGCCTCAGGTGATTGCGGCAACGGCGAGAATACAGCTTTCCAGCACCGGGCGCGGCGGGCTCCACTCCTCTGACGCGCCGAGTTTGAATGACATCCGTTGTGGACCCGCCGGCGCAAACTGGAGTTGCACGTCGCGGCTGGCAAGCCAAGTCATCAGCCGAGCAGAAAGAATGTGTGCGTAGTCCTCGGCCGACACGTCGGCTCCGCTGCTGTCACTCGAAGCCAAGGACAACAACCGCTCCGTCACCCGCTGATGCGCGTCGTCTGAATCAAAGACCAGCAACTCAGCAGCCTGCAGCGCTGAAAGCCGCTCCTGAATGACGGTCACTGGATCCAATGGCACAACCTTCCTTACCGCAAGACACGGGCTACCGTGACACACGAGATGAACAACACTTCTTCGCCAGCCGAATGCTAACGAAAGCTGCGCAGGTTTCCGCTCGAATCGCACAGGTGCGGTCAAGATGAGAGTTCTTTCACGGTGCGGCCCTCGGCCGACAGAGAGGTGCTGGCGTGAGCACCCGGGCGCCCGCTGGCCGCCAGAGAGGATTTCCTCCCCTTGCGATTGACCTTACTGCAAACAACGCCCTCTGACCCGACTGACGCTGCCGAGTCGGACGATCTGCTCCTCGTTCCCCTGGAGAAGAGCGAGTTTGAGCTCGAACTCGAGGCGCGCATTCAGCAGAACCCGGTTGTCGCGTGGATCATCTGATCCGCATGGCTGCTGCACTGGAGCTGCGACTATTTCAGCTCGGCATGGACGCGGTCGTGCAGAGGGAATCAGTAAGCGGCGCGACGATGGCGCCCGCACCGCAGCCGCAAGCGAATGGACCCATGGAGTGAATAGACCGACGCCCGTTCCAGTGGCGCGAGCACTGGAACGGGACGTCGGCTCTCCCCAAACGGTTCCCCTCGATTGGACTCCCCGGTCTCAGCAGGGACCCCACTTGCCCAGCAGCCACGCGAGGTCCCAAGCTGCGACTTCACCGTCGCCGTTGAAGTCGGACGGACTCGCCCCCACGGGTCCCCAGGCGCCAAGAAGAATGGCAAGGTCCGCTGCGCCGACCTGGCCATCACCATTGAGATCGGATTCACACTCCAGATTGACCGGCTCGCCGTAAATGAAGTCGTCCATCGCGACAGTGTCGTCGCCGTTTGCCGCGTCATCGATGTTGCCCGGCGCCAGCGGCAGGTTGCCGCTGATGATGTGAATCTTGGCGATGCGCGGCAATCCCTGCACGGCGATGCTGGCGAACGAGAACTGCCCGTCGCCCGTGGTGGCGGGTGCCGCAACCGTGCCAAGGACCGTGCCGTCGGCGGCGAGCGCGGTGATGGTCGTCGATCCTTCGACATCAACATCGGTGAACACAGCGCCGAATCCGGTGATGCCGGCGGTCAGCGTCACGGTGCCGGCCACGAAGAAGTCTCCGATGGTCGTGGTTGAACCAATCGGGGCGAACAGGCGCTGCGGTGTAAACGCGCTGAACTGCTCGACATAGTTCGGATCGACGTTGCCAAACTCCACAAGTGCCCCGTCCGGACTGACCTCCTTGGCGCTCGTTTGGAAGTGAGCGCGGGCATCGGTTGAGAACGCGGCGCCGCGAGCGCGGCCAGGGGTCGTGAAGTTAAAGAAGTCACCGGGAAACTCATTTGGCGACGACAGGGTGTCGGGCACAGCGTCCCAGTTGATCTCTCGTCGACCGCTGCCGAAACAGACGGGATTGTTCGCATTCAGCTGGCCGAGAGCAGCGCGAAAATCAGCAAGCGCCGGAGCGATGGCGGCGCTGTCGCCCGCGCCGCTAAACGTGAGGACTTCGGCGAGAGCGGCGGTCGGAATGACGGCAAGGAGCGAGGAGGCGACGAAGAGATGTGAAGCACGAGTCATTGGAATTCCCTCAGAAAACGGATGTCGAAGTGCGCGCCGCCCTGCATGAGACCGAGCGGTGCGAGGAACTGAACACGCGACGAAGGTGGTCCCGCGGGATCAAGAAGCGCGGAAGATTCGGTCGCACTGACGAAAGGCAATAGACCTCATGCCGCACGGATTGGACGCGCCGCGGGCGCCAATGGGGAAAAAAGTCAGCGGCGGAACGCTGGGCCGCGCCATCGATGCGGCGCGCGAGGTGACGTATGCTCTGAACTCCTCGCGGTTTGTAGATTGAATGGACGCCCCCCGATCAACCCGTCAGAAGCGCGCAATCACGGCCGCACTCGCGGGGGAGGCACGTCCGCTCTCAGCACCAGAGCTGTTGGAACACTGCCGGGCTTCGGTCGTCACTCTGAGCCTGAGCACGGTCTATCGCGCGATAAAGCGCATGCTCGAGGAGGGCATGATCAGGGCGGTCGAGCTGCCCGGTGAGACGCCTCGATACGAACTGGCCGAGCGCGCGGCCCACCACCACCATCACTTTCACTGCGACGCATGTGATCGCGTGTTTGACGTGGAAGGGTGTCCGAAGGGTTTGGAGGCCCTCGTCCCGCGCGGATTCCGCATGCGCGGTCACAGCATCGTCCTGAACGGCACCTGTGGCGACTGCACGAAGCCGGCGGCGCGGCGTCCGACGTGAATCGACCCTGGATCTCACCCGCTGTGCGCCCGCATGGCGCTCGCATTCTCGATAATGCCCGATACAGTATCGGTATGCTTCAGGCGCGCGGCACCTCTATCGAGTGTCCGGCACCGCTGCGGGCGGTTTCGACTGCCACACCACTGTTGTCTGGACCGTGAGGAACCCAGGTATGTTGGATCGGCACAGCGATGCGAGCGGAACTTCGACAGGCGGTGCCACGCATGCAGTACCGCACTTAGAAGAGCGTCCCGCGATTCTCAACGTGCCCGGCATTCCTCAGGCGGGCATCCCTCAGGCGAATGGCAAAGCCGCGGGCGGTGTGCTCGCGGTCGAGCGTGGCTTGATCCGCAGACTGCTGCACAGCCTCGGCGACCCTCCGATCTGCATCGTCCTCTGGAACGGCGAGGCCATCACGACGTCGACGCGGTCACCGGTCGCGCGGCTCGTGTTCCGCGACCGTGCGCCGCTGTACCGACTGGTGCTCAATCCCGATTTCCAGTTTGGCGAGATGTACAGCCAGGGACGCATTGACGTGCAGGGCGATCTCGTGGAACTGTTCGAGGCGGTGTTCCAAAGTCAGCTGGATCGCTTGAACGGGGGGCACTTTCACACTGCTCGGCCGAACCGATCACGGCGCGGCGCACTGGGGCGAGCCCGCGAGAACATCCATCACCACTACGACATCGGCAACAGCTTCTACAAGCTCTGGCTTGACGAGCAGATGCTGTACACGTGCGCTTACTTTGAGACGGCCCACACGTCGCTCGAAGCGGCGCAGGTTGCGAAGATGGAACACGTCTGCCGCAAACTCCGGCTGGTTCCCGGCGAGCGCGTCGTGGAGGCCGGATGTGGCTGGGGGGCGCTCGCGCTCCACATGGCCCGGCACCATGGCGTAACGGTTCGCGCGTACAACATCTCGCATGAACAGGTGATGTTCGCGCGGGCACGGGCCAAGGTCGAGGGACTGGAGTCGCGCGTCGAGTTCGTCGAAGACGATTACCGCACGATCGACGGGCACTACGACGCGTTTGTTTCCGTCGGCATGCTCGAGCATGTCGGTCCGGCAAACTATCACGAGCTGGGCGGCGTGATCGACCGGTGCCTCCCCCGCGATCGGAGCGCTGGTCGCGGACTGATCCACACCATCGGGCGCAACCTCGCGATGCGGATGGATCCTTGGATCGCGGCGCGGATCTTTCCCGGCGCGTGTCCTCCATCGCTCAAGGAGATGATGAACATCTTCGAGCCGTACTCGCTCTCGGTCCTCGATATCGAGAACCTGCGCCTTCACTACGCGCTCACGCTTCGGCACTGGCTCGCACGCTTTGAAGCGCATCACACCGAGTTCGGCGCGATGTTCGACCAGCGCTTCGTCCGTATGTGGCGGTTGTATCTTGCAAGCTCTCAGGTGGCGTTCACCACTGGCTGGATGCAGCTCTTTCAGGTCGTCTTCAACCGTGCCACCAACAATGACAGTCCACTCACCCGTCGCCATCTCTACTTCGATGCCGGCGGCTGACGAGTGCGGCACGTCCTCCCCGGAATGAGCATGCAGAAGTTTGATGTTCTCATCGTCGGCGGCGGACCGGCCGGATCGACGTGTGCCCGGAAGCTCCGTGCGGCGGGACTCGACGTCGCGATCCTCGACAAGGCGGCGTTTCCGCGCGACAAGACATGCGCGGGATGGATCACGCCTGAAGTGGTGACGACGCTGGAACTCGACACGGTCGAGTACGCGCGCTCGCGCGTCTTGCAGCCGGTGACGGGTTTTCGCACGGGACTCATCGGAGGGCGCACCGTCGATACGCACTATGGGACGCCTGTGAGTTTCGGCATCCGGCGATGCGAGTTCGATGAATATCTTCTGCGCCGATGCGGAGCGACCCTGCGGCTGGGCGAGAAGTTGGAATCGCTCGAGCGGTCCGGGGACGGATGGGTCGTCAACGGTTCGATCACTGCGCCGATGGTGATCGGCGCTGGCGGGCACTGGTGCCCGGTTGCGCGCGTGCTCGCCGGCGCAGCCTCCAGCGGCAAGGCAGCGGCGATGAGCAAAGAACGCATCGTCGCCGCACAGGAGATCGAGTTCCTCATGAGCCCCGCGCAGCAAGGTGCGTGCGCCGTGCGGGCCGAGATGCCGGAGCTGTATTTCTGCCCCGACCTGCAGGGATATGCGTGGTGTTTCCGCAAGGGTAATTTTCTCAACGTCGGCGAAGGACGTGAGGACGACAAGCAGATTGCGGCGCACGTCGCGGCATTCGCGGACCTGATGAAGCGGCAGCAGCGCATTCCACTGGACGCGCCGATGAAATTCCACGGTCACGCGTACATTTTGTATGGCCACACCGCGCGACCGCTCGTGGACGACGGCGTCGTCTTGATTGGCGACGCGGCGGGACTCGCATACGAGCAGAGCGGCGAGGGGATTCGCCCGGCTGTCGAATCAGCGCTGATGGCGGCGCGGGTCGTGCTTGCCGCGCAGAAGGACTATCGACGCGATCGGCTCGATGCGTACGCCCGGGTAATCACCGAACGATTCGGTCCGCGCGCGCAAAGGCCTTCGTCGCTTGCGCTGCCTGGCGCCATCCCCGCCGCGCTGAAGGAGAAGGTGGCAGCGTTTCTCATGACGACGAAGTGGTTCTCGCGCCACGTGCTGATCGACCGCTGGTTCCGCCACGCGCAGCAGCCGGCCATGACCTAGCCATGACCTGATGAGCACAAATGACAGCGCAACAGCTTCCCAACGTCGTGATCATCGGAGGCGGATTCGCAGGCCTCGCCGCAGCGAAAGCACTGGCGCGCGCTCCCGTTGAGGTCAAGGTGGTCGATCGGCGCAATCATCATGTCTTCCAACCTCTGCTGTATCAGGTCGCGACAGCGTCGCTGTCGCCGGCCGACATCAGCGCCCCGATACGGACGGTACTGCGCGATCAGCAGAACTGCGAGGTGCTGCTGGCGCACGTCGTCGGTGTCGACATCGCGCAGCGGCGAGTTCTCCTGGACGGCGGCTATTTTGAGTACGACTACTTGATCATTGCCGCTGGCGCGACGCACGCATACTTCGGTCATGAAGAGTGGGCGGCACTGGCGCCGGGACTCAAGAGCCTCGAAGATGCCACCGAACTGCGACGGCGCATTTTGCTCGCATTTGAATCGGCAGAGTACGAAGGCAGTGAAGAGGCGCGGCGCGCGGTGTTGACATTCGGCGTCGTCGGCGCGGGGCCGACCGGCGTAGAACTCTCCGGAGCAATTAAAGAGATCGCTGGCCAGACGCTTCCGAGGGACTACCGGCACATCGACACACGAACAACGCGCGTCCTGCTGTTTGAAGGCGGCGATCGTGTGCTGTCGACGTTTGCTCCGGAGTCGAGCGAGCGAGCGCAGCGTGACTTGGAACGCATGGGCGTCGAGGTCCGTTTGAACGCGCGCGTGACGCAAATCACGGACGCCGGTGTCTTTGTCGGCGAGGAGTTCATTCCGGTCCGCAATGTATTTTGGGCCGCAGGCGTGCAGGCCAGTGCGCTGGGCGCGTCGCTGGGTGTGCCGCTCGACCGGTCGGGGCGCGTGATCGTGCAAGGGGACTTGACAGTGCCCGGTCATCGCGAGGTTTTCGTGGTCGGCGACATGGCTGCGGCGACGTCATCCGACACCGGCAAGCCGGTGCCCGGTGTCGCGCAGGGCGGTATGCAGATGGGACAGTTTGTGGGTCGTCTGATCGCGAAGGAGTTGAAGTTGCGCGCAGGGCCGGAGGTTCCCCGCGCGCAGTTTGTGTATCGCGACAAGGGTTCGATGGCCGTGATCGGCAAAGCAAAGGCCGTGGTCGAGATCGGTTCGTTCCGATGCGGCGGTCTGCTCGCGTGGTTCCTCTGGGGCGGTGTCCATATCGCCTTCCTCGTCAACTTCCGCAATCGTTTGCAGGTGCTGATCAGCTGGTTCTGGAACTGGTTGCTGAATGCCCGCGACGCGCGGTTGATCACGGGCGACGCGCAGCTTGAGATTCACACGCCGCGCCCCGACGAGTACGTGGAGACGCCTTCTGCAACGCCGCGCGATCCATGATCACTCCTCCGATCACTCCTCATCGATGACTGCGAACGCGCGACGTCCCTTGAAGACGCGGAAGAGAACGTACAGCGACGGCAGGAGCAGGAGCGCGCCAAGACCAATCGCGGCAAGCAGCAGGCGATGCGTGACGGGCGGCGCGGCGGACGACGCGATGGTGAAATCAGGAACAACGAGAAAGGGAAACAACGCGGCACCGAACCCGCCCACGATCAGCGTGACCTGGATCACGGCACATGTGCGGGCAAGGACGTAACGCCTGCGTACGAGTGAAGCGATCGCGCCGATCGCCGCCGCGGCCGTCGCGATCTGCAGCGGCCACTTCCACCATTGCCCTGAAAGATTGCGCTCGATCGCCGGGGCGCCGCTTCGCGCGAGCAGCCATGTCACCGCCGCGGCAACGCCGACGGCAGCGGCCGCGACGAGTGCGCGCCGACGAAAATCTTCCTGCACGGCTGGATCAATCTGCGAGCGGCCGAGGAGCTCGACGCAGACATAGGTCGCGGCAAGGAAGGCGAAGATGGCAACGGCGAAAGCTCCGACTGCCCAGGGGAACGGCGCGCACCACGGCGCGAAGAATCCGCTGATGTACGTATCGCCATCCCATCGCAGCGCACCGGACGCAATGGTGCCAAGGACGACACCGAGCATGATCGGCGTGACGACGCTCGCAATCGAGAAAAGGGAACCCCAGCGTTGCTGCGATGCGTTGCCGTGCGAGTACGAGCGGAAGACGAATGCAGAGCCGCGCGCCACGATGCCTAAGAGCGCAATGGTGACTGGCACGCGCAGCGCTGTCATGATCGCGCTGAACGCACTCGGAAATCCCGTGAGAAGAATCACGACGACGAGGATGAGCCACACGTGATTCGTGTCCCAGATCGGCGCCACTGAGTGGGCGAGCACGTCACGCTGCAGCTGACGGCGCGGACCGGTCGCCAGCAGGTCCCAGATGCCGGCCCCGAAGTCCGCGCCGGCAAGCAGGACATACGCGAGGAGTGCGGCGAGCATGCACGCGGCGCTCACGAGCTCGACGGTCAGCTCCATTGGTCAGCGGACCTTCCGCACTTGTTGCACGAGCAGCGCCGTGACGACGGTGCCGAGCAGAAGAAACACGAGGCTGAACGTGATCAACGGCGTGATGAGACCCGGCATCGGCGTCACGGCGTCGGCCGTGCGCATGACGCCGTAGATGATCCACGGCTGCCGACCGACTTCGGTCACGATCCAGCCTGCTTCGATGGCAATGAAGCCCATCGGCGCGGTGATGACGATCGTCTTGAGGAGCCGACGTCCAATCGGCACGGCACCCGAGCGCCACGCGGCGAGGGCAAACCAGACGCCCACCGCGAGCATCCACACGCCGAAGCCGACCATGATCTGAAACGAGATGTGCACGATTGCGACGGGCGGTCACTCGTCGCGCGGGACGTCATTCAAGCCCTGCACTGTGGCGTTGACGTCGCGGTACGCCAGCCAGCTCAGCATGCCAGGCAGCTCGATCGCATAGTCGGTCGTTCGGCGTTCAACATCGGGCCAGCCGCCGATGCGCAGCGGGGCGTTTGCGGTCGTCTCGAACTGACCTTCCATCGCCGCGAGTTTGACGGGCTGTGTCCGCGCGACCACGGTGGCCGCGTAATCCCCGGCGATCGGCTGCACGATGGCCGAGACAATCGCGACGCACATGGCGATCTTCAGCGCTTCGCGATGCAGTGCGCTCGCCGGTTGACGCAAGAGCTGCACCGCGTGGATGCCCGCGGCGCCGAACGCTGTGGCCTGGTATGCCGCCACGAGCATGTGCAGCGCCTGTGCTTTCCACGCCGGGTTGAACATCGCGGCGACCGGATCAATGTCGGAGAACACGCCAGTCGCCGGGTCGAACGTAAAGCCGGTCGGCGTGTTCATCCATCCGTTGACCATGATCACAAACAGGGCGGATGCGGCCCCGCTCAGCACCACGATCACGCCGGCACCCCAGTGAAACCAGCGTGGCACGCGGTCCCACGCGTATAAGTAAATACCGAGAAAGATCGCCTCGGTGAAGAACGAGCAGGTTGTCCACGGGCGATGGTCCTCTTCCTTGCCGCGTCAGCGCTCATGCTCACGCGAGCCTGACGAGGCCGTCACATCCGTCCGAGCTGCGAGTGCGGCCACGTGCGAAACCAGTTCGCGCAGATCGATAGGCTTGGACATGTACGATTGATACCCTGCTGCGAGCGCGCGGCGCTTGTCTTCGGGCGCTGCGAACGCTGTCACTGCGAGCGCGGGCAGTCCGTGCGACGCCTTGGTGGCGCGGATGCGCCGCATCAGTGCATAGCCGTCTTCGTGGGGCATCCCGATGTCGCTCACGATCACGTGCGGAAGGGGTGTTCCGCCCAGCGCGAGGCGGTATCCCTCGTCGGCCGACGTGGCCAGAACGACGGAAGCACCGACTTCCTGCAATGCGCGCTGCACCACGGTTCGCGCATCTTGCTCATCATCGATAGCCAGCACTCGAAGGCCGTCGATCCGGGGAAGCGCCTCGCCAGCGGCGACAGGGAGTTCCACTATGGGTGCGTCCGATTGCCGCATGGCGGGAAGCTCGATCGTGAAGGTGGCACCGCACCCTTCTCCTTCGCTCTCCGCCGTCACCGTTCCGCCATGGGCTTTGACCACGTACTGGACGATGGAGAGACCGAGCCCCAGCCCGCCGAACGCGCGTGTCGTACCTTCGCCCGCCTGTCTGAACCGGTCAAAAACGTGCGGAAGAAACGCGGGGTCGATGCCTTTGCCGTTGTCAATGACCGTGATTCGCGCCGTTGGCGCGTCACCATCAGCGAGTGCACGGCACCCTTCCAACCGAATCGTGACCCGCCCGCCTCTCGGCGTGAACTTGATGGCGTTCGCCAGCAGATTCAGGATCGTCTGTTGGAGGCGCGGCGCGTCGCCGTGAAGCCAGACGCTGTCGGTGCCGGCAGCAGCACCAAACGAGATGGCCTTGGCGTCCGCGGCCGGACGCACCGTATCGATCGCGGCGCGCACCAGCGTCGTCATCTCGACGGGACCGGCCTCGAGCATGAATTTGCCCGAAGTGATCCGCGCGACATCCAGGACGTCCTCGATGAGCTTGCTCTGCGCCCGCGCGTTGCGCTCGATGACCGCGAGTCCTTCGGCGAGATCGTCGTCGCTCGACCTGCCGTTTGCTCGAAGCATGACCGCCCATCCGAGGACTGCGTTCAGTGGCGAGCGCAGCTCGTGCGAGAGCGTTCTGAGAAACACGTCTTTGCTGCGGTCCGCAGCTTCGGCGCTCTCGCGTGCTTCGCGCTCGCGCTGCTCGCGCTGCCGGAGCTCGAGGTTCAAGGCTTCAGCTTCGGCAATCAATTCATGCTGGCGAACGCTCGAAAGCAGCAGTCTCTCATTCATCGCTGCGGCGCGCTGCCGAAATGCCGCGATTTCCGTTGAGTCGGTGATGTGCACCACGATGCCGGGCGTTGGCGCGGGCTCTCCAGCGACGGGGCCGGGGACCACCCACGCGAGATAGGACCAGCAGATGTGGGTGTTCGCATCCTCACCGTGCGCCTGCTCTGACAGTCCTTCCGCAATGCCCGTCGCGAACACCCGGTCAAGCATCTCGACACTGCGATTCGTGGCACTCTCGGGCACGGCTTGGGCAAAAGGTGATCCGAGCAATCGTTCTGACTCAGTTCCCACGAGCGAGCAGAACGCGGAGTTCACGTAGCGCACAATGTGCGAAGGACCCTCGACCGCGATGATCGGCTGCGGCGAGCTGTCGCTCGTGCGTCGAAATGACTGAGGATCTCCCGATGCCATTGTCATTGCCGAATTCCGTTGCGAGCCGGGCCCGGCGCGGCCCAGTCACACTCGCCGCGACACAGCCTTAGGCGGAGCCCTCACGTGAAGCCCTCACGTGAAGCCCTCACGCGGATCACAGGTCCTCCGGGGGAATGGACGCGTCCGATACCCGCGAATTCGATAGCCGAACGATGTCGTCAGAGAGGAACGAGATCGCGAAATTCGACAGCCCGATCCAGATGAAATTCTCCTCGACCTCGACGGTGGAAAGGACCGTCGCTCCGAGGCGCGTGAGCGCGGCAATCATGCGATCCAGCGACTCCCGAAAATCCGTGCGGAACGCCGGTGCGCCGTACCGCGGCCACGATCTCGTGGACGGTTTCGTCGACCGAAAGGTCCAGTGGCCGGAGACCAATGATATCGAGGCTGCAGAAAGCCGATGCGTGTCCTTCTTCTCCTCCTGCTTATCGCTGAGTCCCAACGTGCGCGGAAACGCCTGGATGCCTCCTTCAGAGATGTCGTTCCTCAGTTCCTGAACGCGGTGCGTCCGCGGGCACATCGGGCCAGGCGCTGCGCACAAGCTGGAGCGTCAGCGACTCGCCGATAAAAGTGATGAGCAGGTCGAGCAGGCAGGCGACGAGCAGCTCGCCTCCGGATCGGCCGGCGCCGGACCGGCGCGTCTGGGAGTCTTGCATTTTTCCAGTGTCGCCCGAGCTCTTGTCGTTGGAACGAGGTTCACCGGATGCAGGACTCATCGTGTCGAAGCCGGAGAGTGAGCCGTCCTCATGCACATGGAGCACGGCGAGCGCCGAATCCTGCGATTTCGCGAGCGTCACGGCGCGTACGAGCAGCGATCGGAAACCTGAGCTGCTTGCGAACGCCGTGATCACATGCCGAAGTTTTGCGCACACCGTTACGGCGTCGCTTGAGTTCTGAGCAGCACTGCCGGGCGTGCGATGCCGAGCCTCGAGCCGCAGCAGGTGCGTCGCCAGAACGAGTGATGCCCTGCTCGGTGCGGTTGTGGCGCGCGAGCCACCGATCACGCCCGCGCCGCGCTTCCCGCCTTACGAATGGCGCGCAGGATGCTCGCGGATCCACCGTGCTTGCTGACCATTGCGAAGGCACCTGCTCGCAACGACGCTCTCTCCGTCTCGGCATCGTCATAGCCGCTGTACGCAATCACGCGACACCTTGGAATCTGGGTGCTGATGTCGCGGATGGCGATCATCGGTGATGGCCCCGGCATGGTCAGATCGAGTACGACGACTTCTGCTCGACACAGCAGTGCTTCGTCCACCAAATTCTGCGCACTGTACAAGGCGCCAACGGTCTCGAGGTCCGGTTCGGCGCGAACGATGCGAGTGAGCAGGTCAGCGAGATCAATCGCGTCGTCTACGCACAGCACGCGGATGCGGCCGCCCGTCGCGCCGAGGTCCTGCGACGCCGGTGGCCCGTCAACGTCGGCGATACACCCGAGCTGACCGGCAACCGCCGGTTGATGATTCTTGATTCCCATGGCGACGCTCCCTGATCGGGCCGGACCTGTTCACCTGTTTTGGTCGCAGCACCGGAGGACTGCGAGAATATTGCTCGTGATCCGTCCAGCCACGGTACGGGAAACCGTGAGGCGCCGTGCTGAACAAAGGGGGGGCTTGGACGCCCTCGTCCGATCGGTCGCGCAGATTTTCTCAAGAATTATTGCACAAGGACAGGTCGCCCCGCTCTGGCGCGGCGCTCACCAGCGCTCACCAGCGCGATGCCGGGTCTCAGGGACGGCCATCAAATCGGCCGCGGGAGGTCGATCGGCATTGGCGTCGGCTTGGGCGCCTCGCGCACGGGAGTGCGCTGCGATGGGGAGACGTAATCAAGATCCGGCGACGCGATGTCCGCGGTGTGACTGGCGCCGACATCGACACGTTCGAAGCGGACTCGACCGTCGACGATGCGGGCAAAGTAGCCCTCGATCTCATCAAGCCCGGTGACGCGATGCACGAACGCGGCTGCGCGCACGAGATCGGCGCGCTGCAGCAGTTCGAGCCGCGGTTCTTTCAGGTCGAGCCGCGTCGCATAAAACGCGCAGCCCTGGTGCGCGATCAGCACGATCCGCCGGAGCTTGTGCACTTCAACGAGGAAGTGCAGCTCATCGACGACGCCCTTCTCCTCGAGATGCGCCTGCGGATGCCCCGCGACGCACGCCGGTCCGCCGGGAAGGCAGAGTCGGTCGTAGCGGGGGAGCGAGAGGCCGTTCTGGAGGAAATCGTCGAAGTGCTCGCCAAGACGGCCGTCCGAGCAGTACAGGGCGGCCGCGTGGATCCGAGACGCCTCGTAACGGACCGGGGATTCGTAACTCATCATCGTCCTCAGTGAAAGTCATCCTGGCGATCGGTGGCCTGCATGCTACTTGCTGCGCGAGTTTGGCGCGAGCCGCCTTGACACATTCCTAATTGGACTGACCTGCCCCCAACTTCTGGACCAGCCGCTATGAGAGTCGGTTGAATTCCATCAGTTGCATGATCCCACGCTTGCCGCTTCGCAGCGAAGGGGCGCAGC
>Ga0163153_10004757_pt1 | contig 16723 bp, 15 predicted proteins | sample OliLakLV19MP6IB1_FD_148629 | JGI IMG/M metagenome (GOLD analysis project Ga0163153, IMG submission 148629) | Freshwater microbial mat bacterial communities from Lake Vanda, McMurdo Dry Valleys, Antarctica - Oligotrophic Lake LV.19.MP6.IB-1 | ecosystem: Environmental > Aquatic > Freshwater >... | reverse complement strand
GATGAGCAGGTTCGGGAGCTTCGCCGGGAGGACCGTCGGCTGCTTCTGCGTGCCGTCGTAGTTGTCGACGTAGTCGACGGTGTCCTTGTCGATGTCGGCCAGCATCTCCGACGAGATGCCGGTCAGGCGCGCCTCCGTGTAGCGCATCGCGGCCGCCGAGTCACCGTCGACGGAGCCGAAGTTGCCCTGGCCATCGACCAGCGGGTAGCGCATCGAGAAGTCCTGGGCGAGCCGGACCAGGGCGTCGTACAGGGCGACGTCGCCGTGCGGGTGGTACTTGCCCATCACCTCGCCGACGATCGCCGCGCATTTGCGTACGAGCTCGTCGACGACAGGCCCATCTCGCCCATCGTGTACAGGATCCGGCGGTGGACCGGCTTGAGGCCGTCGCGGACATCGGGCAGGGCGCGCGAGACGATGACGCTCATCGCGTAGTCGAGGTACGAGACGCGCATCTCATCCTCGATCCGGATGGCTCGGACGTCGCCCATGTTGTCGGTCACGATCGGCTACTCCTGCGGGGCATGTGGCTAGAGCGGGGGTTCGGGGTGGGCGGCGGGGTCTGGCAGACCGCCGAACGCGGCGACGATGGCCGAGGCGGCCGAGGTCGCTTGGGCGCCGGGGCGTGTACGCACACCGGCCAGGCGCTCGCGCAGCGCATCGGCCTGCGCCGGGTCCAGCTTGGCCAGGCTGTCGCGGATGACCCAGGCACGGTGGCCGTCGTCGGTGTCGGCGGCGGCGGCGGCTTCCGCCTGCAGGTTGCTGGTGACGGCGGCGCGATCGAGTGCAGCCAGCGAGCGATAGGCCCAGCTGAGGGCCTTCTGCACGTCCGGCTCGGCATCGCCGATGAGCTGCCCCAGGATGGGCAGGCCGCTGGCCACGATAGCCGGTCCCTGGCTCTGGCCGGTGCTGCCGTGGGTCAGCGTGGCGATGGTCGAGCCGACCAGGCGCCGCTCCCATCGCGACGGGGAGTACACGAGCTGCTCCAGCTCCGACCAGCGATATGACTCGAGGGCGACACCGGCCGCGTAGGCGTGGGCCAGCGTGTCGATGGTGATCCAGTCGTCGGCGGTCCGGGCCGCGCGGCGCAGCAATTGCCAGGTGCGTTCCGGCTCGCCGGGGAGTGTCCGCTCCAGGAGATCGAAGGCGATCCAGTGGGCCTCCAGGTGCTCCTCGCGAAGCAGGCGGTCGGCGATGAACAGGAGCGTCGTGGCGCGATCGTCGTGCGTCGCCGCGCGGATGCCCGACGTGACCGCGGTCAGCAACGGCATGCGCACGCCGTGGATCGTGCCGATGCCCGGGGCCACCAGGCGCTGACCCTCGAGGTAGGCCGGATCGTGCAGCCCGGCCAGGCCCGTGCGCAGTGTGGTGGCGAACGTCTCGGGATCCTGGAGGTGCTGGACGACCGTCGTGCCCAGGGCCTGGGCGGCGCTGCGATGGGCGGCGACGAAGGCGTCGGCATGGGCCGTCGCGGCGGAAGTGGTCGCGGCGGAGGTGGTCGCGGCGGAGGTGGTCGCGGCGGCGTCCGAGCTCGGGTCGGCGGGGGTCGGCTCGGTGCCGGGATCGGCGGCCCTGGGCGGTATCATCGCGTTCCATCCACCGGTGCGGGCGTACTGGTCGGTCGCAGGCCGTAGCGAGCCCGAAGCTCCTGCTTGCGTGTCTCGTCGGCACCGACGTACGTGCCCGTCGCCGTGGCCAGGACCTGCCCGTCGGCGGCGGCCACCAGCCGGGCGCTGGTCTCGATCAGACGACGGCGCGTTGCCGTGATCTGGCCCTCGGCACGGAGCGGCACACCGATCGGGACCGGGCGCCGGAACTGGATGGCCATCCGGGCGGTCACGCCCCAGTCGTCACTGCCGGCCAGGGACCAGGCCATCACCTCGTCCAGGATGGTGGCGATGATGCCGCCATGAGCGATGCCGTCCCAGCCCTGGAAGTCACGGCGGAGCACGAACTCGGTCCACGATGACTGCGGTTCGACATGGAGCACCATGCCCAAGCCATGCACGTTGGTCGTGCCGCAGGCGAAGCAGTGGTGCGGCGCGACCTCGAAGCGCGGGACGCCGGGCACGTCGATCACGCGCGGCTCAGACGTCAAGGTTGCGCACCTTGCGAGCCTCGGTCTTGATGAACTCCTTGCGCGGCGCGACCTTCTCGCCCATGAGCATCGTGAAGATCTCATCGGCTGCAGCGGCGTTCTCCGAGTCGACCCGGAGCAGCGTCCGCGTTTCCGGGTTCATCGTCGTATCCCAGAGCTGGTCGGCGTTCATCTCGCCGAGGCCCTTGAAGCGCTGGACCGACAGGTTCTTGACGTTGAAGTCCTTGATGATCTGCTCGCGCTCCTTTTCGGACTGCGCGTAGCGCGTCACCTTGCCGGTGCTCACCCGGTACAGCGGCGGCTGCGCGATGTACAGGAAGCCCGACTCGATGATCTGGGGCATGTGCCGGTAGAAGAAGGTCAGGAGCAGGGTCCGGATGTGGGCGCCGTCGACGTCGGCGTCGGTCATGATGATGATCCGGTGGTAGCGCAGCTTGGCCGGGTCGAAGCTCTCGCCGATGCCCGCCCCGAGGGCGATGATCAGCGGTCGGACGTTCTCGCTGGACAGGATCTTGTCCAGCCGGGCCTTCTCCACGTTGAGCAACTTGCCGCGCAGCGGCAGGACCGCCTGGAAGCGCCGGTTGCGGCCCTGCTTGGCCGAGCCACCGGCCGAATCGCCCTCGACGATGTAGATCTCGCTCTGGGCCGGGTCCCGTTCCTGGCAGTCGGCGAGTTTGCCCGGCAGTGACATGCCGTCGAGCGCGCCCTTGCGGATGACCAGGTCACGGGCCTTGCGCGCGGCCTCGCGTGCGCGCGCCGAGGTCAGGCACTTCTCGATGATCTTGCGCCCGTCGCCGGGGTTCTCGTCGAGGTACTGGCCCAGGCTCTCGCTGACCGCGGTCTGTACCTGGCCCTTGACCTCGGCGTTGCCGAGCTTGGCCTTCGTCTGGCCCTCGAACTGGGGGTCGGTGAGCTTGACGCTGATGACGGCCGTGAGGCCCTCGCGGACGTCATCGCCAGACAGGTTGCCATCGTGGTCCTTGAGCACCCCGGCGCGGCGTGCCCAGTCGTTGAGCGAGCTCGTCAGCGCCGCCCGGAAGCCTGTGACGTGCGTGCCGCCGTCGACCGTGTTGATGTTGTTCGCGAAGGCCAGCACGTTCTCCGTGTACGAGTCGTTGTACTGGAGCGCGACCTCGACGGCGGTCTTGCCCTCGCGGCGCTCCACGTAGATCGGGCGGAAGTGGAGGGCCTCCTTGTTCCGGTTCAGGTGGCGGACGAACGACTGGAGGCCGCCCTCGAAGTAGAACGAGCGCTCGCGGTCGATGCGCTCGTCGATGAGCGTGATCCACACGCGCTTGGTGAGGTAGGCCGACTCGCGCAGACGCTGGGTGATGGTGGCGAACGAGTACTCCGTGGTCTCGAACACCTCGACATCCGCGCGGAAGCTGGTGCGCGTGCCACGCCGGTCGCCCTGCGGACCGATCTTCATCACCGGCGTCAGGGGCTTCCCGCGCTCGTACTCCTGGCTCCAGATGTGGCCATCGCGGGCGGTCTCGACACGCAGCCACGAGGACAGGGCGTTGACCACGCTCACGCCCACGCCGTGCAGGCCGCCCGAGACCTTGTAGCCGCCGCCGCCGAACTTGCCACCGGCGTGGAGCACGGTGTGCACGACCTCCAGGGCGTCCTTGCCGGTCGAGTGCCTGCCGACCGGCACACCACGTCCGTCGTCCTGGACGGTGACCATGCCGTCCGTCGAGATCGTCACGGTGATCGTCGTGGCGTGACCGGCCATGGCCTCGTCGATCGAGTTGTCGACGACCTCCCAGACGAGATGGTGCAGCCCGCGGTCATCCGTCGAGCCGATGTACATGCCCGGCCGACGCCGGACCGCCTCCAGGCCCTCCAGGACCTGGATGCTCTCGGCGGTGTAGTCGGAGCCGCCCGCCTTGGCTCGCTTGCGACCGGTCGATGCGGCGGCCGTGCTGCGGGTGGCTTCCTCGGTCACGCGTTCCCTCCGGTGAGGCGCTCGTACAGGCGCCCCAGTTCTTCGTCGCTGTAGTACTCGATGACGATGCGGCCGCCGCGCCGACTGCGCGCGAGGCTGACCTTGGTGCCGAGCGAGCGGCGCAGGTCCTCCTCCACGCGCTCGAGGTCCGGATCGGTGGTTCGAGCGGCCTTGGCGACCGGTTGCGGTCTCGGCGCCCGCAGTCGGCGGACCAGTTCCTCGGTCTGGCGCACGGACAGCTCCTGGCCGATGACCGAGTCGAGCACGAGCTCCTGGTGCTCCACGGTGAGGCCGCCAAGCGCGCGAGCGTGGCCCTCGGTCAACTGGCGCTCGGCGACCGCTACCTGGACGCGTGCCGCGAGGTCGAGCAGGCGCAGCGTGTTGGCGACGGTGGCCCGTGCTCGCCCGACCCGAGCGGCGATCTGTTCCTGGGTGAATCCGAACTCGTCGATGAGCCGCCGGAACCCGTTCGCGGCCTCGATCGGGTCGAGGTCCTCGCGCTGGAGGTTCTCGATGAGCGCGACCTCGAGTTGCGCGGCGTCGTCGAGCTGGCGAACGATCACCGGGATGCGTTCGAGCCCGGCAGCGGTCGCCGCCCGGAGGCGGCGCTCACCGGCGACGAGCTGGTAGCCGTCGATCGTCTCCACCACGAGGACCGGCTGCAGGACGCCGTGTACCCGGATGCTCGCCTCAAGCGTGGCCAGCTCGGCCGCATCGAAGTGGCGGCGCGGCTGCCGGGGGTTCGGGCGGATGCGGGCGATGGGCACGTCCACGGGGGCCGGCTGGCCGGCAGCACGCTGCGGGATGAGCGCGGCGAGGCCGCGCCCGAGGACCTGGCTGCGCTCGGAGCGAACGGTCATCAGGCGACGGCCTCCGTGATGGCGGCCTGGAGGTGGTTGCGCTGGATGAACTCGCGACCCAGCGCGGTGTACGCCTCCGCGCCGCGCGACGTCGGGGCGTAGGCGGTGATCGGCCGACCGTGGCTCGGCGCTTCGGACAGGCGCACCGAGCGTGGGATGACCGTCTGGTAGACGGCGGATCCGAGATGCCGGCGTGCCTCGGCCTCCACGTCGGCGGACAGGCGCGTGCGCCCGTCGTACATCGTGAGGACGACGCCGTCGAGGGCGAGCGCAGGATGCAGGTGGTCGCGGACGAGGTCGATGGTGGCCAAAAGCTGCGCGGATCCCTCCAGGGCGTAGTACTCACATTGGAGCGGCACGAGGACCGCATCCGCCGCGGTCAGGGCATTCACGGTCAGGAGCCCGAGTGACGGCGGGCAGTCGATGAAGATGATGTCGAACCGATCCCGGATCGGTGCCAGCACGCGCTGGAGCCGCCGTTCACGGGCCTCGAGCGTGGCCAGTTCCACGTCCGCGCCCGCCAGGGCGATCGCCGCGGGGATCACGGCGACCCCGGCCGACGACTCGGTCACGATCATCGTGTCCACGGCTTCGTCGCCGATGATGGCGTCGTAGATGGAACCGTCCACGGTGGTCCGGTCGATCCCGAAGCCGCTCGTCGCATTGCCCTGGGGGTCAAGGTCGACGACCAGCGTCCGGATGCCATTGAGCGCGAGGACGCTCGCCAGGTTCACAACGGTCGTGGTCTTCCCGACGCCGCCTTTCTGGTTCGCGCAGGCGATCGTTCGGCCCACTCAGTGACCTGCTCGGAACACACTCACGGAAGGGGATTCTATCATCGACGCCTCGTGGACAGGGGATCGGGCGGTGAGCCGGCCCGGGTCCGCAAGCGTGACACACGGCGCTCACCCGCGGATCATCCGACCGTGGCCACGGGACCCTCGGCCTGCGGTGTTTCACGTGAAACACCGCAGGACCACGCGGTCATTGCCCGGATCGCGAGCCCATGGGATACTCCCCGGTGACGTCGCCATCGCCTTTCGAACGAGGGGTGAGCCGGGTTCACGGGCCACCATCAGCGGCCCACCGCCGAGGGATCCTGCATCTCATGACCCTGCTCCTTGCCGCGGTCGGTGCGGTGCTGACCGCACTCGTGGAACTGTCCGTGGTGCCGTATCTCCGGATCGGAGAGGCGACCCTCCACCCAGTCCTCGTTCTTGGAGTGGTCCTGACCATCGCCGTCGGCCTTGAAGCCGGGTTGGTCTGGGCCTTCGTCGGGGGACTGGCCCTTGATGTCCTGGCACAGCGTCCGCTCGGTTCGACGGCCTTCGCGCTCCTCGTGTGCGTCGGAGGCGCGTCCGTCCTCGCTCGATCCTTCTCTCGGCTTCGACCGATCATCCCGATCGTTGCCGTCTTCATGCTCAGTCTCGGATACTCGATGATCCTGTACGTCGTTCTTGGGGCGCTCAACGCCCAGATCCCGGTCGCCGACCCGCTCGCTGCGCTGTTCCCCGGCGCGGTCTATGACGCCGTGCTCGGTGCCGTCATCGGACCACTGGTCGTGTCCGTCCATGACCGGCGTGCCGCCGAGGAGCGGGTGGACTGGTGATCGACCAGCATCTCGACGGTCGATCGCTGCCCCAGCGCCGCCTGGCCCGTTTCATCGTCTTCGCCCTGGTGGTCGTGCTCGCGGTCGGCACCCTCACTGCCCGGCTGTTCTACCTCCAGATCGTCGAGGGCCAGGAGCTGTCGGCCATCGCTGCGCGGAATCGGACCGTGCTTGAGGCCATCGTCGCGCCCCGTGGGCTCATCTATGACCGCAACGGGCGACTGCTCGTCTCGAACGTGCCCACCTACGCGGTCAAGGTTCGGCCAGCCGACCTGCCGAACGAGCGCCGTGACGAGGTCGTCGCTCGACTGGCCGCCCTGATCGGCATGGACCCGGTCGACATCAACACCGCCATCGATGGCAATCCTGGATCCGCGTTCGATCTCGTCCGGGTGGCTCGCGATGTCGATAAGGACACGGCCAACCTCATCGCCGAATCGAGCACGGACCTGCCCGGTGTGGAGGTCGCCGTCGAGGCGCGCCGTCAGTACACGGATGGCCCGCTCATGTCGCAGCTGCTCGGCTACACCGGGCCCGTCTCCGCGGAGGCGCTCGCCGACCTGCGGGCGATCGGCTACCTGCCCGACGACCTGATCGGCAAGGCCGGTGTGGAGGCGACCTATGAGGCCGAGCTGCGCGGCACGTACGGGAGTGAGCGCGTGGAGCGCGACGCCACGGGGCGCCGGTCCCAGGTCCTGCAGACCGTCGCCGAGGCCCTGCCAGGGGCTTCGCTCACGCTCACCATCGACACCCAGGCCCAACGGGACGCGCAGCGTGCGCTGACGTGGGCCGTCGACCTCGTCGGCCTCAAGCGCGGCGTGGTCATCGCCATGAACCCGCAGACCGGCGAGGTCCTGGCCATGGTCAGCCTGCCCACGTATGACAACAACCTGTTCGCCCGGGGGATCAGCACCGAGGATTTCTCCGCCCTGCTGGAGAACCCGGATCAGCCGCTCCTGAACCACGCCGTGCAAGCGCACTACCCGCCGGGCTCGACCTACAAGCTCGTCACCGGCACGGGCGGCCTCGCCGACAAGGAGATCCGCCCGACGACGCGGCTGACGACGAAGAGCTACCTGACCCTTGGCTCCACGAAGTTCTATGAGTGGAATCGGCGCGGGTGGGGTCCTTGCGACATCTATTGCGGCTTCGGCCACTCGAGCGACACGTACTTCTACCAGGTGGCCGGCATGCTCGGGATCGATCGCCTGGCCTACTGGGCCAACGAGTACGGGTTCGGGGCTCCGACCGGCATCGATCTGCCCGGCGAGGTGTCGGGCATCGTCCCCACGAATGCCTGGAAGCAGGAGGTCCTTGGCGCCGACATCTTCCCGGGTGAGACCTACCAGGCCGGCATCGGCCAGGGATATGACGTGGTCACGCCGATCCAGCTCATCAACGCGTTCAACGCCCTGGCTAACGGCGGCACGCTCTACAAGCCCCAGCTCGTGCGCGAGGTCGTCGGGCCGGACGGGACGCTGATCCAGCCCTTCGCGCCCGAGGTCATCCACGAGATGGATGTGCCCGACAGCGTGTTGCGGGTCATGCGCAACGCGGCGCGCGAAACGGTCACGTTGCGCCACACCTACAACCTGGTCGATCTGCCCATCCGCGTGGCAGGCAAGTCCGGCACGGCCGAGTTCGGGACCCGGGACAGCAAGGGCCGGCTGCCGTTCCACTCCTGGTTCGTGGGATTCGTGCCGAAGGACCCGATCAAGGGGTCGTTCGACAAGGCTGACTCTGAGCTCGTCGTCATGGCCTTCGCCTACGACTCCCGAACCAAGGGCAACGCAGCGACCGAGATCGTGAAGTACTTCCTGCAGCTGCACTACGACATCGAGAAGGACTACCGTAACCACGACCTTCTCGAGCGTGGCAACTTCTACCAGAGCAACTGATGCGCATGACGACCCGACAGCGAGGCGACCGGCCATGGGCGTGATCCGCGCCGAGCCGTTCCGCGCCTCCGACTGGGCCGCCCGCGCCGCGGGCACGGTCTGGCGCGCGTTCGACCTCCAGCTCGCGACGTACGCCGGTCTGCTCGTCGCCGTCGGCCTGGTGATGGCCTACACCAACAGCGTGGAGGCCGGCGCCTCGCCGCTGGACCCCGGTACGACCTTCACACGCGGCTTGATGTGGGCCGGCATCGCGTCGGTCGCGTTCCTCGTTGCCACGGCCTTCGATTACCGCTGGCTCAAGACCCTGGCCTGGCCCATCTACGGCCTGCAACTCGGCCTCCTGGTGCTCACCCTGGCGATCGGCGACGGGGTCGGCGGCAGCGCGCGCTGGGTCAGCGTCGGCCCGTTCACGTTCCAGTTCAGCGAGCTGGCCAAGATCCTCATGATCGTGGTGCTCGCCTATTACCTCGCCGGGCGCGAGGGCAAGCTCGACTCGCTCACCTCGATCCTTGGCGCGTGCGTGCTCGTCGGCCCACCGTGGATGCTCGTGATGCTCCAGCCGGACCTCGGGACCTCGCTGGTGTTCATCGCCATCCTGTCCGGGATGCTCTGGATGTCAGGCGCCAGCCTGAAGTGGCTCGGCGCGCTTGCGGCGGTCGTCGTCGCGATGGTCCCGATCGCGTGGACGTACGTCCTGCTTGACTACCAGAAGGAGCGCCTGACCTCGTTCCTGAACCCCACGCCGGACATCACCGGTGCCGGCTACCAGCTCTACCAGTCCAAGATCGCGGTCGGCGCCGGTGGTCTCGTCGGCAAGGGCCTGACCAACGGCACCCAGGCGCAGGGCGACTTCCTGCCGGTCCAGACGACGGACTTCGTGTTCTCCGTGCTGGCCGAGGAGTTGGGCTTCGTCGGTGGGGTCGTGATGTTCACCCTGTTCGTGCTGCTCTTCTGGCGCGTGCTCGTCGCTGGCTGGCGATCGCGTGACCCGTTCGGGATGCTGTTTGCCTCGGGTGTGGCCGCCATGCTCGTGTTCCAGCTATTCGTGAACGTCGGGATGGTCATCGGGATCATGCCCATCACGGGCATCCCACTCCCGTTCGTGACCCACGGTGGGGCATCCCTGGTCAGTATCGCCATCGGCCTGGGCATCCTCCAGAGCATCAACATCAGACAGACGCGCGCCGAGTGGTGATCGCCCAGCGCCACGTTGACGTCGATCTGCCCGACAGCGTGGACTGACCAGTCATGAGCGCTCGCGGCCGAGCCATCCGACACCTTCCCGTGTCCGACTGCATCTCGCGCCTCGACATCGAGCCCCTCCTGGTCCACGCGACGGACGACCCGCTGGTGGTGATCCACCGGGCGGCCGAACGGCCCCAGACGCGCGTGCTCGGCGTCGTCGACGACGCGGGCGTCCTCGTCGGCGTCCTCTCGATCGTGCGCCTGGCCGAGGCGGTCATCGTTCGTGTCGCACCGGAAGTGCTGCTCAGCGACATCACGGACGCCGACGCCGCGGCGCGATTCGGCTCGACGGTCGGGGCCCGTACCGTCAGCGACGTGATGCTGCCGCCGGCCATCATCGCCGCCGACGCGAGCCTCGACGAGGCCTTTCGCCGGATGCACGCGCTCCACCTGTCGGGGCTGTACGTCGTTGACGCCGGGGGTCGCCCGACGGGCTACCTGGATCTGATGGAGTTGACGATGTTCGTCGCCGAGGCCATCGAGGCCGACAGCCGCTCGACCGACTGAGCGGTGGACGTCGTCGTCGCTGGCCTCATCTTCCTCGTCACGTACGCGCTCATCGCCACAGAACGCATGGACAAGACCCTGGCCGCGTTGCTCGGCGGCTCGCTCGTCGTCGTCCTGGGCATCGTCGGACAGGAGGAAGCGTTCGGCGCGATCGACCTGAACGTCATCTTCCTGCTGGCCGGGATGATGGTGATGGCGGGCATCCTGCGCCGCACCGGCTTCTTCCAGTGGCTCGCCATCCGTTCGGTCAAGGTCGCCGGCGGTGAGCCGTATCGCCTGCTGCTCGTGCTCAGCACCGTGTGCGCGGTCCTGTCCGCGTTCCTGGACAATGTGACCACGGTCGTGCTCATCGCCCCGGTCACGCTGTACATCGCCTCGGTGCTGCGCGTGTCACCGATGCCGTTCCTGATCAGCGAGATCCTGGCGAGCAACATCGGCGGCACCGCGACCCTCATCGGCGATCCGCCGAACATCCTCATCGGGTCCGCCGCCGACCTCGGCTTCGACGCCTTCCTGGTCCACATGGCGCCCGCGGCCTTCCTCGTGTTCGTCGGCTTCCTGCTCATGACCCGCCTGTTCTGGCATGGCCAGCTCGCGGTCCACGCGGACGTCCGCGAGGCGGTCCTGTCGCTGGACGAGGCCGAGGTCCTGACCGACCCCAGGCTGCTCCGGATCAGCCTCGGGGTGCTGAGCCTGACGATCCTTGGATTCCTGCTGGCCAGACCGCTCGGCCTGGAGCCGGGATCGATCGCCCTGCTGGGCGCCGCCGTCCTGGCGATCCTCGCCCGCCTGGATGCCGAGACGGTCCTCGGCGAGGTCGAGTGGTCCACGCTGTTCTTCTTCGTCGGCCTGTTCATGCTCGTGGAGGCGGTGGTCCACGTGGGCATCGTCGATGCCGTCGCCGACGGGCTCATCGCGGTCACCGGGGGCGATCCGACGGTCACCACCCTCGGCCTCATCTGGCTCAGTGGGATCGCCTCGGCGATCATCGACAACATCCCGTACACGGCGACCATGATCCCGGTCGTCCAGGGACTCGGCCAGAGCGGCATCCCGATCGAGCCGCTGTGGTGGGCGCTGGCCCTGGGGGCGTGCCTGGGCGGGAACGCGACCATCGTCGGCGCCTCGGCCAATGTCGTGGTCGCCAATCTGTCCGGGAAGGCCGGGCACCCGATCTCGTTCGGCGCGTTCATGCGCTATGGGCTGCCGGTCACCGCCATGTCGCTCATCGTTGCTACCCTGTATGTGTACCTCCGATATCTCATGTGAGCGGAGACTGACGAGGATGCGCCGCTGATTCCCGCCGTCACCACCCCACCGTCGGTCCCAGATCTCGTCGCCGGTGCCTCCGCCGCACCGCTCGACGTCATGCTCTCCATCTTCCTGCTCTTCTTGGCGGCCAAGATCGGCGAGGAGCTGGCCCGGCGACTCGGTCAGCCGGCCGTGGTCGGCGAGCTCCTGGGCGGGTTCATCGTCGGACCGGGCGCGCTCGCCCTGGCGCTCCCCGGCGAGACGGCCTTCGTGCTGGCCGAGATCGGCGTCGTGATCCTGCTCTTCTCGGTCGGCCTGGAGGTCCGCCTGGACGACCTGTTGGCGGTCGGACGCCCGGCGCTGCTGACCGCGCTGGTGGCGATGGTCCTGCCCATCGGAGCCGGGCTGGCCATCGGGTTGATGCTCGGCGAGGGTCTTGGGACGGCCGCCTTCATCGGCCTTGCGCTGGCGGCCACGAGCATCGGGATCACCAGTCGGGTCCTGGCCGAACTCGGGGTGCTGTCGCAGACGTTCGCCCGGGTCGTCCTGGGCGCGGCCGTCATCGACGATGTCCTCGCGCTCATCCTCATCGGCGTCGTGTCCGGCGCCGCCGCGGGCGACCTGTCCGGGTCGACGTTCCTCATCGTCGTGGCCGCCTTCGGCCTGGTGGGGCTCGGCTTCGCGGCGGCGCGCCGTGCCCGCGGGCTCAAGCGCGAGGTGTTCACCTGGCCGCTCCTCGCGGACACGCCCCTGGTGCCCGCGTTCATCCTCATGTTCGGCGTGGCCCTGGTCTCCGCGGCCATCGGGCTGGCGGCGATCATCGGCGCGTTCGTGGCCGGCCTGATCGTGGCCGAGACCGAGGCGCGAGACGAGCTCGAGCACGAGATCAAGCCGCTCAGCCAGATCTTCACCCCGTTCTTCTTCGCCGTGACCGGCGCGCAGCTGGATCTGTCGTCGCTGCTCGATCCGGCCATCGCCGCGCTGGCCATCGCCCTCGCCGTGGTCGGTGTCATCACCAAAGCCGTCGGTGGCTACGTCGGGGCGCGCTCGATCGGCCACTGGAGCGCGGTCACCGTCGGGTTCGGGATGGTCCCGCGCGGCGAGGTCGGCATCGTCGTGGCCAACCTTGGGCTCGCGGCGGGCCTGCTCTCCAGCGGGCTGTTCAGTGCGGTGATCATCGCGGTCGTCCTGACCACGATCATCGCTCCGTACCTGCTGGCCTGGTCGATCCCGCGGGCCAGGGCGGAAGGGGAGGCGGGCGCGGCCGCGGATGGGGCCGCCCCGGCCTGAGGGGGCGGCGTCAGGGCAGGGATCGCCGCGTCAGGTGGCGGCGGCTGTCAACGCCGCGGGGCAGCCAGACCGCGCGGCAGCGTTCAGCGCCGCCAGGTCAGCGGCGGCGGAACAGTCCTCGGCGGTCGTTCGACTCCGCCTCCGCCGAGCGACGCCGCCCGACGCGGCGCAGGATCCCGTCGATCTCATCGCGGTACGGGCGTCCGATGGGCGTCCGATCGAGCCATTCGATGTACTCGATGTCCGTCCGGGCGATCTCGCCCAGCGACCAGCCGTCATAGCGGCCGAAGTTGAGGACGCTGCCCGACGGTTGGCCGGGCGGCGGACCGGCCGCGCCGGTCCCATCGGCCGTGCGCATCGAGGCGTCGTAGCCGCCCCCGACCGACGAGCGCCCGCTGGTCCAGTCGCGCGACACGGTCTCAGGCTCGCGCGGCGGGGGCGCCGGGGCCGATCGGCCGCCTGGCGGGCCGGACGTCGCGACGCCGGCCGTCGAGGACGCCGTGCCGGGACCGGGATCGCTGGCTCGACGGGCGACGGCCTCGCGCAGGGCTCGATCGCGGTCGTAGGCGGCGCGCTTGGTCGGGTCCCCGATCAGCTCGAAGGCGGCGTTGATGCCCGCCATGCGCGCCGCCGACTCCGGATCGGGCGCGACGTCCGGGTGGTACTTGCGGGCGAGCCGACGGTACGCCGCCGTGATGACCTCGTCCTCCGCCTCCGAGTCGACCTGGAGGGTCTTGTAGGGATCGGCTGCGGGCGTGGTCACGGGCCGGGCGCCGCCGACGCCTCCGACGACGCCGATCGCCCCAGCCGGCCTTCCATGCCGAGGCCGGCCACCGATGCCGCCACGGCCTCGCTGGATCCAGGGCTGAGCCGACGGAACAGGTAACGCACCACGTCGCGGATGGCGGCCGCGATGGGCAGCGCCAGGATCGCGCCGAGCAGTCCGGCCAGCGCCCCGCCGATGATGATCGCGAAGATGACGGCGGCCGGGTGCAGCTCCACGGCGTCGCCCTGGATCTTGGGCACGAGCAGGTTGTTCTCCACCTGCTGGACGAGCGTGTACAGGACGAGGGCCGCCACCACGGCCTCCACGCCCGCAGTCGCCGCCAGGAGCACCGCCGGGACCGCGGCGATGATCGGGCCGATGATCGGGACGAGCTCCAGGATGCCGGCCGTGATCGACAGCAGCACCGCGTAGCGCCCGAAGACCGGGTCGATGGTCGCGCTCAGGATGGTCAGGCCGATGAACGTGAACACGCCCACGGTCACGCCCAGGATCAGCTGCGCCCGGACCCACTGGCCGAACACCCGCTCGACCATGCGCACGATGGCCCACACGTCGAAGCGCCACGTCGCCGGCAGCGCCGAGTCGAACGTGTCGGTCAGGGCGACCCGGTCCTTGAGCAGGTAGAAGACCCACACCGGCAGGAGCAGGAACCCGAAGATCGTCCCGATGATGCCGCCAGCGCCGGTCACGATCGGCAGCAGGAACGACAGGTTCACATCCGGCGCGCCGCCACCACCGCCGGCGACGAGGTTGGCGATGAAGGCATCGATCCACTCGCGCACGGCGACCGGGAGCTGCAGCCGGGCGTACACCTCGCCGAGGCGTTCCAGCTGCGCCTGGAGCTGCACGGCGAGCGCCGGGAAATCCTGGATGAAGCGCACGAACTCGTTGACCAACGGCGTCAGGGTCAGGTTCAGGAACTCGACGAAGAGCACGAACGACACGACGTACACGGCGATGATCGCCAGGACCCGATGGACGCCGCGGCGGACGAGCCAGCGGACCGGCGGGTCGAGCAGGTACACGAGGAGCAGGCCCAAGACGAACGGCCTGACGCTGTCCCGGGCCATCCACAGCAGCATCCCGATGATGATGGCCGCGACGATGAGGACGAGGACCCTGGGCGACAGGGGAGCCAGGCGTGGCGCGTCGGCCGGGGACGCCGGATCGACGTACGGAGGCGGGGGTAGTGGCACGCTCGTGGTGGGGTCGGCCTCACGCTCCTGCATCGTCCGGCAGACTACCAGACGTGGATGACCGCTCCGCCGCTCCGGCCGCTACCGAGACGCCGCTCCCCGAGGAGGCGCTCCCCGAGGAGGCGCCCCCGGCCGAGGCGCCCCCGGCCGAGGCGCCCCCGACCGAGGCGCCTCCCCCGCCGCGGCAGCGCTGGCGGCTCGTCGTCGCGCGCTCCGCCGACGCGCCCGCCAGTGCCCAGCGCGAGTCCAGCGATGCGTGGCTGGCCGCGATCGAAGCCGCCGGACTCCCGCTGGCACGCACCGCGGGCGCGACGCCGCGGCCACGCATCTCGTTCGGGGCGGCGCTGCCAGTGGGGATGGCCGCCGAGGGCGAGCTCATCGATATCGTGCTCACGGAACGCTGGCCGGCGTGGCGTGTGCGCGAGGCCCTGGAACCCCTGCTGCCTGAAGGCTGGCGACTCGTTCGACCCGAAGACGTCTGGCTGGGCGGTCCGCCGCTCGCGGGCCGGGTGGCAGCCGCCGACTACCGGATCACGCTCGACAAGGTGGCGGCGCCAGCGGCCGCCCCGTCGGCCGCGGCGTCGTCGGCCGCCCCGTCGGCCGCAGCGTCGTCGGCCGCGGCGCCAGCCTCCTCACCTGCCGACGCCTCCTCACCTGCCGACGCGCTGCGGGCCGCGTGCGTGAGGCTGCTCGACGCCGGACGGCTCCCGCGCGAGCGCACCAAGGGCGACCGCAGCGTGGCCTATGACCTGCGCCCGCTGCTGCTCGATGTCCGCGTCGGCGCCGACGGCCCGTCGATCGAGCTCGCCGTGAGGACGCGCTTCCACCCTGAGCTTGGGACCGGCCGCCCGGAGGAGGTCGTGGCCGCATTGGCCGACGCCGCAGGCGTGTCGCTGGCGATCGCATCGGTCGTGCGCGAGCGACTGCTCCTGGCGGACGAAGTGGAGGACGCTGGCCGGCCGTAGGCTGCTGGCAGCGGGCGCCCCCCCCACGTGAGGGTCGGCAGGAAGTCGTTCGTTGCCCGCTCATCGGCGCATGACGGTCAGGGCGCCCCGTTCCCTCACTGCCTCCAGCGGACCGTCTCCTCCGATGGTCCCAACGTCGATCGATCGAGAGCGGACCGGGCCTTCCTCCGACGTTCGTGCCGTGGGGCGAGCCGCCGATCGGCGGGCGGGTCGATGCCAGGCGTTCCGTCGATGGCAGGACCGCCGCGTGGGACGGACCAGGGTGCCGAGCGTTGCGCGTCGCCTCTGTCGGACATGGATACGAGGGTGCCAACGTCGCTGCCCGCCTAGGTCGGACCGAATCGCTGTCCCTCGACCCACGAGGGGTCCACGATTGACCAGAGCGGGCCTTGCGCCGTACACTCCGTCGTCCGCGCCTCGGCCATGCCGGGCGTCATCCCATGTCCGACAGCTCGATCGCCACGCGCCATCGCTCAGCCGTCGCACCGAAGCAGCCCTGAGGATCCATGTACGCAGTCATCGAGACCGGCGGAAAGCAGTATCGCGTCGAGGTCGGGCAGGAGCTCGAGGTCGAGCTCCTGGACGCTGAGCCCGGCGAGACGATCACGCTCGACCGCGTGCTCCTGGTGGCCGACGGCGACGAGTCGACCATCGGCCAGCCGCTCATCGACGGCGCCGAGGTCAGCGCGGAGGTCCTGCGCCAGGATCGCGGCGAGAAGCTCATCTCCTTCAAATACCGGCCCAAGGCGCGCAGCCGCGTGAAGAAGGGCCATCGCCAGGATCTCCTGGTCCTGCGCATCAGCGACATCGTGCTCGGCGGCAAGAGCGCGGCCAAGGCTGCCGCCAAAGCCGAGTCGGACGCCAAGACCGAGCGCCAGCGCCTCGAGGAGGTCGCCACGGCCCAGGCGGCCAAGGACGCCGAGCTCGCCGCGAAGCTGGCCGCCGCGGCCAAGCCCGCGACCAAGGCCAAGGCGGACAGCAAGCCCGCGGCGAAGACCAAGGCGGAGAAGGCGGAGAAGGCTGACGCCGAGCCCGCCAGCGCGGACACGAAGGCCGAGGCGAAGACCAC
>Ga0163153_10004756_pt1 | contig 16727 bp, 14 predicted proteins | sample OliLakLV19MP6IB1_FD_148629 | JGI IMG/M metagenome (GOLD analysis project Ga0163153, IMG submission 148629) | Freshwater microbial mat bacterial communities from Lake Vanda, McMurdo Dry Valleys, Antarctica - Oligotrophic Lake LV.19.MP6.IB-1 | ecosystem: Environmental > Aquatic > Freshwater >... | reverse complement strand
GGCCATCGCCTTCAACGGGACCGTCCTGCAAAAGACAACCAACGCCTTTGGTCATTTCCTCGGCACCAACCAGAGCGGGACAGTCAGCATCCAAGCCGCACCGTAATCCTCGGCAGCAATCATTTGCCATTCGGACAATTGACAGTCGAATGCTGTTCCGCTGTGCTCCGCGCATGAAACTTCGATGCTTCAGTTCAGCGTTCAAAGCTGTCTTGACCAGGACACTGGTTCTATCGGCCGCCATTGCATCACTCGCCATCCAGATTCACGCCGCCGATCCCCTCGACGCCCCTGCCCTGCTTCGCGCCGCTGACGCCGCGATCAAGGGCGGTCAACCCGCCGAAGCCATCAAGCTGGCCGACAAGATCCTCGCCGCTGATCCGAAGGATTATCGCGCCCTGTTCTACCGGGGACGCGCCTACGAGGAATCCAAGGACACGGCCAAAGCCCTCGCGGACTACGATGCCAGCCTGAAGTCCAATCCCAAGGCCGCCATTGTCCTCCAGAAGCGCGGCGAGCTTCAGTTCAAGCTCGGCAACTTTGCGGCCTCCATCGCGGATTTCGACAAGTTCATCGAGGCGATGCCGGAGCAGGCGCCGCATCACTGGCAGCGCGGCATCTCGCTCTATTACGCCGCCCGTTTTGAAGACGGTCGCAAGCAGTTTGAGTCGCACCAGACCGTGAACCCCTACGACGTCGAGAACGCCGTCTGGCATTTCCTCTGCGTCGCGCGCGCCTCTGGTGCCGAAAAAGCCAAAGCCGCTCTCATCCCGATTGAACGCGACTCCCGCATTCCGATGATGCAAATCCTCGCGCTCTTCGGCGGCAAGGGGAAGCCCGAGGACGTCCTCGCTGCGGCGAAGACCGGCAGTGCCGCCCAGCAGGAGAACCAGCTCTTCTACGCGCACCTTTATCTCGGTCTTTACTTCGAAGCCATCGGTGACGCGAAGCTCGCGCGCGAACACATCCTCAAAGCCGCCACCGGCTTCAAGGCCGAGCACTACATGGGCGACGTCGCCCGCGTCCACGCCCAAGTCCTCCGCAAGCAGTCGAAATAGACTGCTCTTACTGCGACGCATTCTCCTCGAACAGCGGCGCGAGCAGTTTCTTTCCTAGCGGCTGCGACGGCTGCGCCTCCTCCAGTCGCTGGAACAGCTTTCGCGCCTGCTCACGATCCGTCCGCGCCATCACCTGTATGATCGTCACGCACCGCGCATAGCCGGGCGTGAACTGAAGACTGCGCCGCGCGCTTTCCAGGTATGCGTCAATCGCGAGCGGGAGACTGCCCGCGCCTTCCTCCACCAGGCCCTTCAGATAAACATCCCGCGCCGCGATGAAGTTCACCACGCTGTCGGCTAGCGCCGCATCTCCAGTCGCAATGCCCGCCGCCGCCACCTGCTTCGCCCCAACCCGGCATTGATCGAGCAAGGTGAGCAGCAGCTCATGCGATGGAGCATCGCGCCGTACCGCAAACCGTGGCGCAGCGAAGAGCACGACCGGACGATCATCCGTGCTCAACGGCGCGTCGCCGGCGAATCGCTTGAGAGCCTCCGCGTCGGCAACGAGACATCCCGCCAGATTCAAGAATCGCTCCAGCCCGACCCCGCGCAGCCGCGACCGCAATTCCGGGTCAGCCAGCCGTTGATCGAATGTCTCCGCCGCAAGGCCGGCTCGATCCGGCGCGCCAATCAACGCCAGCGCCGGGATGTCCACGTTGAAATGCAGGAGGAACGCGCGCGTCTCCGAAAATGTTTCCAGGAAAGTCCGCACGATGGAACGCAGCACCGCTTCGTCCAGTTGATGCAACGGCAGCCACTGACAGAAGATCCCGCCGGAGTTCAGCCGCTGACGCACGGCCTGGAAATGTTCGCGCGTATAGAGAAAGCCCGCGCCGTCATGCGCGGGATGAAAGAGGTCCGCGACAATGACGTCGTAACGATTCGTCGTGGTCCGCACGAAGCGCCGCGCGTCCGCCGCGTGAACCCGGACGCCGGCTTTCGGGAACGGACCTTCGTTCTCAGGCTCGAAGAACCGCATCATCTCGATCACCTCCGGCACCAGCTCCACGCCCTCCGTTACCAACCCAGGATACGCACTCGCCGCGCCCAGCGTGATGCCCGTGCCCGGTCCGAGGAACAGCGCGCGCTTCGGCTCCGCGTGGAGCAACAGTGGAATATGAGCCTGTCGCCGCTCCGCCAACGCCGCCGCCGTGCCGCCCATTTGCAGACGATTGTTCACGCGCAGACTGCGATGCCCATCCGCCGTCCGCACCACCGCAACGGACGCCATCGCGCCTTCCTTGAAAGCGGCGACGGTTGCATCCGCAGGTTTCTCGACGAGCTGCAAATCGACCAGCCACGCGAAGCCAACCGCAGGAGCCAGGGCCAGCCAACGCCAGCCAAGCCCACACCAAAGCGGCAGCAACAGCAGATAGCTGACGGCAATCAGCAGCAGCGTCCACTTCGTGCCGAGCGCGGGCAGGACGACCACGCCGAGCAATCCCGCCAGCGCGCATCCGAGCGTATTGATGGCTCCGGCGCGTCCGACTCCGCGACCACTGTTACGCTCGCCTTGCACTAGATGACTGAACGTCGCGCCCATGCACAGCGTGGGAAGCAGGAACGCCATCGCCGCCACGATCATCTCCGCCGCCACCGCCGCCGGCAACGTGTCGCCCAGCCCACTGCGGCAAAGCGCGTACACGGGCCGGGCGAAGCCCAACGCTCCGGTGGCGACGAGACACGCGCAGGCCAGGGCGGCGAGCAGCGAACTGAGCGTCGGGATGAACGGACGGTTTCTCCCGTAACGTTGATACAGCGCAGCGCCCAGCGCGGTTCCGATGAGATACACCGCCAGCGCGGAAGCGAAGGTGTAAACGGTGTTCTCCAGCACTTGCGACAGCGCGCGCACCGCCACAAGTTCAAATCCAATTCCGAGCAGCCCGGTGACGAAGAGCGTCACGGCCAGTCGCGCTGTAGAAATAGGCTTCGCCACACCACCGACATGTAAAGGCTCTGACTCTTTCCGCCTCTGACGCGCACGATCCGACAGCTTCGTCGTGCCGGACGCTCCAGGCTTGAACATCGTCAGCACCGTCATGCCGCAGAGAACGTTCAACGCCGCCAGCGCCACGAGGCTGGAACGAAAGCCAAGCGTGGGCATCAGCAGGAAGACCGAACCCAGCACGCCGAGAACTGCGCCGAATGTGTTCGCCGCGTAGAGCGCGCCCACGCAGCGTCCGTCGGAACTGGACGGCGCGAGGACGCGTTCCATTGCGGGGAGCGTTGCGCCCATCGCCGCCGTCGCGGGCAGGAGAGTGAGGAACGGAAGCGCGAAGACGACGAACCACTGGAGCAACGCCGAGGGAGACGGGCCGGTCAGCCTGAGCGCGAGTTCATTCACGAACGGAATGAGCAGCGCGGAGAGCAACGCGAACGTGCCGATGGCGAGTTCGATTCCGCCATACCAGCGCGCGGGATTCGCGCTGCGGCGGATGGGTTGATCGAGGAACCACGCGCCAAGTGCCAGCCCGCCGAGGAACGCCGTCGTGACTGTGAACAGCGCCGGCGTCTCATGGCCCAGGCCCGCCGCGAACATCCGCACCCAGACCATCTGACAGCCCAGCCCAGCCGCGCCCGACAGCACGAAGAGCGGGTAGAGCAACGTCAGTCCGGGACGCGGCTTCGTCATTATTCTCCGCCTCGATAGACGCACCGCGACTGGCACGTTTCCGCGACGACCACCTCATTCAGCAACGGCAGCTTTGGCTTGAGCTTCTTCCAAATCCAGATGGCGAGCATCTCACTCGTAGGATTCTCCAGGCCAGGAATCTCGTTGAGGTAATAGTGATCCAGCTTTTCCCACAGCGGCTTGAAGGCCGCCGAAAGGTCGGCGTAATCCATCACCCAGCCGAGCCTCGGATCACAGGGACCGGCCACGGCGATCTCGACGCTGAAGCTGTGTCCGTGCAGGCGGCGGCACTTGTGAGTTTTCGGCAGAAGCGGCAGCAGATGCGCCGCTTCAAATTGAAATGATTTGCGAAGTTCCATGTGCATAAGTCTGATCTACGAAGTGAAGGAGTGAGGCGCGGCGATAAATGACCAATTTACCAATGACGCAATGCCCAAGGAAAACCCAATGCCCCTCGGTCCAAAGAACACGTCCCGCATCAGTTCTTGGTCATTGTTCATTGCGTCATTGGTCATTTTCAACTGGTCATTCCCTACCGCTCCCACCCAGTCCACTCCACCAGATCGCCCAGCGCGGGACGACCATCGTGACGCCAGGTGAGCGGCGGGTTTTGCATCTGGCCGAGCGGACACACGCGTGTCACGCCCCAGCGCGCCAGCCGCGTCGCGAGGGATTGCGCCTCGTCATCGTGCGCGGCAATGCCAACGGTCGAAACCTGGCTGCGCACCGCATCCGCGTGGTTCAACCCATCGTCGAGACCGCCCACGGCCTTGACGTAAATGAACCGGTTGAGACACGAGAGTTGAAAGCGAGCGTCCGCTTCGTAAACCACCGTCCACGCGGTCGAACCTTCACTGGACCAGACCTGCGTTTCGGTAGAAGCCGCGGCGCGCACGCGGTAGAAATCGCGCCGGGCCGAGATGGTCGCAGCTTCCTCCACGGAAATCTCGCCACGCGGCTCCTCTCCTTCGCAGCGCGAGAGTTCCTCAGCCAGCTTCTCCGCAAACAGTTCCGGCGAAACCGATCCGCCCGTCTCGACGTAAATCAGATGCGGCGAAAGGCAGCCCTGTTGATTCCACGCGATCACGTCCTCCGCCGCGCGCGCCACGATCTTCTTCACGCCAAAGCCGGACAGCACGCCGTGCGTGATGTAGCCGAAGCTCACGCGATGTCCGTAGCCGAGGAAGCGCACGGACTTGGGCAGGCGTTGCTGGACGGACGCCAGCGTTTCATCGGAGCCCGTCGCGGTGACGAAGCTGGCTTCGGTGAAGAGCGGCTCTTCCAACGTGGCATCGCCGCCCCGCCACTCGGCGATCTCCAGGCAGGACGCGGCCTTCGTGTCCGCCTCGTAGAGCGAATGCGCAAACAGCCGGGGCAGGAACGACGCACCGCGCGAGCATTTCACAAACTGCGCCGAGCGCGTGAGCAGGCCAAGGATGATGCTGAGCAGCGTCGGGTTCGGAATGTTTCCCGCCGCGACATGCACGAGCAGTTCCGGGCCCCGCACCATCGCGGCACGCTGCCGCTTCGCCTCCTCCGCCGTGGCGCACATTTCATCCAGCCGATGCGCGTGCCCCAGTTCCTGCACGAGCAACGCGTGAAGATTCTCCCGCGTGAGCTCCTGGAAAAACGCATCGAGACCGCGCACGAGCGTGGCGTGGGCGAAGCCGGTCGCCGCCGGACCGTGCGCGAGCGCGAACTGGCGGAACGGATAATCCGGCTGAAGCCAGTTCTCCGCGAGTTCACTGATGAGCTTGATCATCTGCGGCGTGGAACGCGTCGCGAGGTATTGCTCGCGATTGCGCTTCAACGTCTGGCACGCCTCCAGGATCATCTGCGGCGAGAGCGTCGCTTCCGGCGGCAGGTCAGCGAGAAAGTAGTTCGGAAGATTCATTTCGCCGCGGATTTGACGTCGCCCGGGCCGGGACGTTCACGGCGCGGCACGGCCTGCAAACATGGCAGGCCGACCAGCGACAGCATCAGCAGGCAGGCGAGCACGGCGTAGGTCGCATAGAAGCTTTCCGGCTGGGAACTGCGGGCACCGAAGCCTTCGACGACGTGACCAATCGTCCAATGCGACAGGCTGCCGAGCAGGCCGCCAATCATGATCCACAGGCCGAAGGCGCGTCCGCGAACCGAATCATGCACGGCGAGCATGACGCCGGCTTCGACGATGGGATAGCTCGCCATGAAGAAGAAGCCGTAGGCCATGAGCACGAAGAAGAACAGGTTGCTGTTCGCGCCGGGCAGATGCGGAAGGAACACGATGACCAGCGCCGCCAGCGTGTGAACGAGGCACGCCCAGCGTTTGCGGCCGCGATCACTCAGGTGACCGAAGAGTGGAAGGCTGATGACCGTGCCCACGAAGATGCCGCTGAGCGCCACGCCTGTCTGTTGAACGGAAAAGCCGTGCGCGTTCTGAAGGAAGAGCGAGCTCAGGCTGCCCATGCCGCTGCCCGTGAAATCGCGCAGACAGAAGGCGAGCGCCGCCGCCACGAAGAACGCTGCGGCCGCAGGTGAGCCGAAGATCTTCTCCGCGCGCTGCCGTTCGTGCGGCTCGGTGATCACCGTCGGCGTATCGTCAGACAGCCAGAGGAACAAGACTGCGCAGAGGACTCCGAGAACTCCGAGCTCCAGCACCGGCGCGCGCCAGTCGCCGGATTGTGCCGCCCTCCATCCCGCGTAGATGGGGCCGACGAAAAAGCCAGCCCCGGCCCCGATGCCAATCAATCCCAGCGCGCGACCGGTGTTCTCAGGAAACAGCCGGGCGATCAGCGCCGTCGCCGCCGGATGAAAGAAGCTTCCACCGAAGCCCGCCACCACGACCGAAGCCAGCGCGAGCGGGTAGTTCGGGGCGAGGGCGAGACCGACGAAGCCAAGGCCATTCACGGCGAGACCGAGGCCGAGAAGTTTTTTCCGGCTGAAACGATCTGCCAGCACGCCCATCGCGTAGCTCGGCAGGAAATAGGAGAGCATCAGCAGCGTGACGAGGAAGGTGGCGGAACCCACGCTGTCGAGGTGGAAGGATTTCTGGATGGGCAGGTAGAGCGGCATCAAGGCGACTTGGTACACATGCGTGAACGCGTGCAGCACGGAGACGAAGGTGAGCGTGCGGACTTTGTGCCTGGAATCGTTGCTCATCAAATCAGCGGGTGACGGACATCAGCGAACATCCGCGCGCTTCGGCGGTCACGGCGCGACCGACCAGTTCAAAACCAGACCCGCGTCGGATGGCGAGGTCTTCCGTCTGCACGGCGGCGACGGACCAGAGGTTCACCAAGTCCAGCACACGGACCAATCCCGTTTCGCCGTCCGGCACTTCGCGGCCTGTCTCCGGCGAGAGGATTCGCACGCGCGCCCACGGTGGGAAGTGAAAGTGTCTTGCTGACGAACCCGCCACTGAGCCGGTGGTTGACGCGACATCATACGCCTGCGAACTCAGCTCACTCATCCCGTACTCGCAGATGATTTGCTCGCGCGTGATGCCGAGCCTCTCAGCGAGGAGCTGATGCAGCTCCGCTTTCGGCAGCGTTCGCGAACGGCCTTTGTAGCCGCCCGTTTCCAGCACGCGCGAACCCGGCGGCAGACGCAGTGTCCGTCCGTCCGCCACGAGACGGTCCAGCCAGTTCACGTAGCTGAAGGCGGTGCCAAGGAGCATCACAGGTTCCCCGGCGGCGTCCGCTTCGCGCACGGCGGCTTCCACTCCGCGCTCATCCAGACTCCACGCGCCAGTCTCATCGATGGCTCCAAAGAAACGCGCAGCGCCGACGCCCGCTTCCCGCTGCAACGTCTCGAACATGTGAACGAGCGATGAATGCGGCGCAGAGGTCGGCGGCGGAGTCAGCGCAAGGAAGCGAATCTTCCCCCGCCCTTCGCGCATCAGGCACGGACGAAACCAGCCGAGAAGCGACGCCTCATAAAGTGAGAGCGATTCGACGTTGTGAAAGTGTCGGCTGGGCCTCTGCTCTGTGGTTCCGCTGGAATGAAACACCAAGGTCCGGTCCATCGGAGCGAGGCTGGTCACGTCCAGCTCTTTGAAAGCAGAGGTCGGCAGCGCCGGAATATCGGACCAGCGCGCAATCGTTTCAGGCGAGACTCCAAGCGACCGGCACCAACGCTGATACGCGGCATTGTATTGGAACTGGAGCGCGAAGGTTTCGAGGGCGAGCCGGTTGAATGTCTCGTCGAGAACAGCAGCGGGCGGTGCTGGAAAGGCCAGGCTCTGCGCCATGAACTGGCGCAGCCGGACGGCGTGATCGGAGAAAATGGAGGACGTTGTCATGCGGTTTTACGGACGAACCTTCCTGGCTGGTTTTCCGCCACAGCCAAGGGGCAGTTTGATATACGGAACGGGTGCGAACCGCAAGCTGTTCCTCGGAACAGAGCGCGATCTGGTGTGATTAGATCGGGGTGTGGCAGCAAGGCAACGGTCCGCTGGTGTGCAGGGTGGAACGGGCCACCGGCCCGTTGCGGCGGGCGACCCGCCCGACGCTCTGCGTGCGCCAGCCAGCCTTCATGTGGTATCAACACGTTCGTGCCGAAGCTCGGCGGCAAGTTGCCGCCGAGAACGGGCGGGGTCGCCCGTTCCACCCAGTCTCTTCCGCTCCGTTCAGGCCATGTCCTCACCTGCTTTTAATCACACCCTCTGGTGGGAGCGCCGTGCCGGAGGACGGTGCTCCACAGTCATCGGACGCTCCGGCGCGTCCTCGCAAACCCGATCACCCAACACAGTCTGCTCACGCGTCCACCTTCTTCATGGGTGGGAAGCAGTGCTGCTTCCGCCCTTCGGGTCCGTCGAAAGTGATGCTCACCTTGTAGAGTTCGAAACGTCCGTCCTGGGCGAACCGCGCGCACTTCTTCCGATGAGCCTGTTTCTCCGCCGTGGTCATCGGCACAAAGCTGCGCGCGATCTTTAAGTTCTTACGCAGCACCGTGAGTGAATCCATTCCGCTGACCGTGGTGGTGACCGGCAGGCTCATCGCGTAGCGAATCGCCTCCTCCGCCGTGATGATTCCCCGCTTCACCGCGTCAGCCGTCCCGTTCAAGCTCTTCATCCCAATCGGCGCGATCCCGCGCTCCAGAAGCACCGGCAGCACCTCGCGCTCGAAGCTGCGAAAACTGGCGTCAAAGCCGCACAACGGCAGTTGCACGGCGTCGAAATGAAAGTCGTGCGCCAGCATCTTGAGGTGAATGGCCGGAGACTTGTGTCCGGTGAACCCCACGAACCTCACCTTCCCCTGTTCGCGCGCCACGACCAGCGCTTCCACCGCGCCGCCTTCTGCAAAGTGCAGATCCGGATCGTTGTCATAAACGACCTCATGGATTTGCCACAGATCCAGATGATCGGTCTTGAGTCGCCTGAGAGATTGTTCGAGCTGTTTAAGAGCCACCTTTTTGTCGCGGCCGTGGGAACAGACCTTGGTCATGAGAAACACTTTGTCCCGGCGTCCGCGCAATGCCTCGCCCATGAGCTCCTCGCTCCGGCCATCGTGATAGTCCCACGCGTTGTCCATGAAGGTGACGCCGCCATCGACGGCTTCATGAACGATGCGGATCGATTCCTTCTTGGACTTGGCGTTCCCAATCGCGCTGCCGCCCACGCCCAGTGCGGACACGAGCGTGTCCGTTTTGCCGAACTTGCGCAGCGGCACCTCGCCGGGAGACGCGAAGTTCTCCGGAGGACCAAGATCGCCGGCCGTCGTCAGAGGTGGGCGAGGCGGCCCGTTCTCAAGCTCAATGACGGGGGCATAGCTGGAGACAAGCCAGGACGCCTTGGTGGTCTTGCCGGACTTGGCGCGGGAACGGATCGAGTTCATAAACTGGGAAGGTGGTTCGCTGTGAGACAAGGGTTCGCATCCATGGTGTCACTCCAGTCAGCCCAGCACCGTCTGCCCGCCGACGACGCGCGCATAGTATCCGTCCTGCGCCTTCAAGTTCTCCGGCGATCCAGACTCTTTGACGACCCCGTTCTCCAGCACGAGAATCATGTTCACCTTTTGAATCGTGGTAAGCCGATGGGCGACCATCAGGGTGGTCCGACCGCGCATCAGCTTCGACAGGCTTTCGACGACTTGGGTTTCGCTTTCCACATCCAGCGCGCTGGTCGGCTCGTCCATCAGGAGGATTGGCGCGTCCTTGAGAAAGGCGCGGGCGAGATTGATGCGCTGCCGTTCGCCGACGCTCAATTGCGCGCCGCCTTCTCCGACCACCGTTCGGTAGTGCAACGGAAGCTTGCTGATGAACCCATGAGCGTTGGCCGCGCGGGCTGCCGCCTCGATCTCGCTGGGTTTGGCGTTGGCTTTTCCGTAAGCAATGTTTTCTCCGATGGTCGCCGGCAGGATGATTGGTTCCTGCAACACGAGCGCGATGTGGGCGCGGAGTTCGCGGACCCGTAGTTCGCGCAGGTCCGTTTCCTCCAGCAGCACCGCACCGCTCGTGGGATCAAAGAAGCGAGGGAGCAGGTTAAGCATCGTGGTCTTGCCGGAACCGCTCGGCCCGATGATGGCGGCAGACTCTCCCATCTTGAGCCGTGAAGCTGATCTTTCGCAGCGCCTGACGTGAGCCGTCGTAGCTGAACGACACGTCGTCATAGGAAATGTTCCCCGCCGCCGCCAATGGTTTGGAACTGCGCTGCGGGCGCGCTGCTTGTCGCGGGCATCAATGACCGGACGGGCGTTCGGCAGATCTTTGACCTCGTCCGGCGCATCCAAGATTTCAAAGACGCGCCCGATGCTGACGCTGGCATTGGAAACCGTCGCTCCGACCATTGAGAGCTGGTTCAACGGGTCGAACATCTGGCCCAGGTAGGCGAGGAAGACCAGCAGCTCGCCCAGCGTCAGTTGCTGGGCCAGCACCTGGCGCGCGCCGAACCACGTCACAAAGGCGGTGCTAACGATGAGCAGGATGGAAATGACCAGCCAGTAAAACACTTCGATCCCGTGCTGGGACATCTTGTGCTTCTGCGCGCGTTTCGTCTCAGTGGCGAAACGCTTCTGCTCCTTCTGTTCACGGGTGTAGCTCTGGGTCAGCGGCAGCGCGGCAATGCCCTGATGAATCAACGCGTGAACCTTGCTTTCCGACCTTTGAGCCAGGAGACCAAGCTCCCGCATCTTGTGGCTGAAGGAGCGGATGGCGAAGATGAGGAACGGGACTGCGGCGAGCGCGAGCAGGGTGAGCTGCCAGTTTAATTTGAACATGACGCCGGTCATGAAGATGAGGGTGAACAGGGCTGAGATGGCGATGAACAAAGCCTGCTGGAGCAAGGCTTGAAATGCACAGGTGTCGCTGCCCGCGCGGAAGATGATGTCGCCCGCCTCGGTGCCGTGATGAAAGCGAAGCGACAGCCGCTGGAGCCAGCCGAAGACTTCATTGCGGACGCGTTGCAGTCCACGCAGGCCGACGCCGATGGACATGTGATTCTGCACTGCGGAGAGCCCGGCGTGGCTGAGGTGCAGGGCGAGCAGCAGCGCGACGAGGAAGCCCAGTTGTTCCGCTTGAGAACGCTGGGTCCAAGAGGCCGGAAGCCAGCCCGGAAACGCCCTAAGTCCCAGCACGCAATCGACAATCAAAGCCATGGGCCAAGGCTTGAGGACGTTCAGTCCTATGCTGGCCAGCATGAGGGAAAAGATGGCCGCAATCCGCGCCGTGTCCGGACGGAAAAACTCCAGCGCCCTGCGCAGTTGCTTCATCGTCCAACTGCCTTTGGTCTTTTCATGCGCTTCTCTCAGCAAACCAGATTCCATCGCCCTAGGTCGTCTGCTTTCAGGAGCATTGTGCCCGTCAATGCTGGGAACTGGAGAGAAGCGAACCGTGGGTGCGCCTGCTCGACTGCGGTCTCCAAGGCGTTTTGCCGGCCATGACGTGCAAATTGCATTTCCTTTCAAACTGGCTGGAGCCATTCCCGTTCAAACCGAACAAGCTCCCAATCGCCGCAAGATTGTCACCGCTTCGTTCCAACTCATCTGGAACGAGGTCAGCGGCAGGAGCGACGTTCTTATGGGGCTCTGCTGACAAGCCCCTTCAAGGCTGGTTCTCCGCCACTGCCGAGGGGGAGCTTTGACATGCCTTTCCCCACGCCTGCATACCCGTTTTTCTCCTGCGATGAGCTTGGTCATTGACGCGGTTTTCCGCCGCTGACTACGCTTGCGAATGACTTCCACGCCCGATTCGCCGCCTCACGCCGCCACGCGACCGGCTCCCACCGATCTGCCCGGCATTCTCCGGCAACTGGGCCCCGGCCTCATCATCAGCGCCGTCATCGTCGGCTCTGGCGAGCTCATCGTGACCCCGAAGCTCGGCGCGGCCGTGGGGTTCCAGCTCCTGTGGTTCATCATCCTCGGCTGCTTCATCAAGGTGTTTGTTCAAATCGAGCTGGGCCGTTTTGCCATTGCCAACGGCATGACCACCCTGCAGGCGATGAACACGGTGCCCGGACCGCGTTTGATCGTGTCGTGGCTCGTCTGGATGTGGCTGCTGATGTATGTCGCCCTCGTCTTTCAGGTCGCCGGGATGGTTGGCGGGCTGGCCAGCGTCTGCGAGCTGGCTGGATTCCCGCTGAAGAGCTGGGTGCTGACGGTGCTGGTCGCCGCCTCATGCTCGGTGCTTCTCATCGTTGGCCGGTACTCTCTGGTCGAGAAGCTCTCCACCCTTCTTGTCGCCCTGTTCGTCTTCGCCACGCTCATTGCGGTCGGCGCGCTGCAGACGACGGATTTCGCCATCACGGCGGCACAGCTCGGAAGCGGCCTCACCTTCCAGCTCCCGGAGAAGTTCACCACGGCCTTTGCGGCATTCGGCATCATCGGCGTGGGCGCGTCAGAGCTGATTTACTATCCGTACTGGTGCCTGGAAAAGGGTTACGGGCAAGCCATCGGCCCAAATGATCAAACACCCGGCTGGCGCGAGCGCGCCCGCGGCTGGATGAAGATCATGCGCATCGATGCCTGGGTTTCTTTCGCCATCTACACCACCACCACGCTCGCCTTTTACCTCCTGGGCGCCGCCATTTTGCACGCCAAAAATCTCCAGGTTGAAAACAGCCAGATGATCAGCACGCTCTCCCACATGTATCGCGAAACCTTTGGCGAATGGAGCTTCTGGCTGTTTCTGGTCGGCGCGTTCGCCGTTCTTTACTCGACTGTGTTTGGTGCCACCGCCTCCAACGCCCGCCTCTTTGCCGACGCCCTCTCGCTCTACGGAATCGTCCGCTACCGCACACCGGAAGACCGCGTCCGCTGGGTCAAGATTGGCTGCGTCATCCTTCCCATCGCCTTCGCCGCCGTTTATCTCACGCTCGGCGATCCTGTCTCCCTCGTCTTTATCGGAGCCGTCGCCCAGGGCATCATGCTGCCCTTCCTTGGTTTTGCCGCGCTCCATTTCCACTACCGACGGACGGATGCGGCGCTCAAGCCCGGCCGGCTCTGGGTCGCGCTGCTTTGGATATCCGTCCTTTCGATGATGTTTGCCGGCGGCTACAAACTTATCGAAGAACTCGCCAAAGTCCTCCGCTAACCCCGACCCGCCATGTTCAGCCTTAACAACAAAATCACCCTCGTCACCGGAGCCGGCTCCGGCATTGGCGCCGCCATAGCCGAAGCCTTTGCCCAGGCCGGAGCGCACGTCTTCGTCGCGGACCGCGACACGCAGGGCGGTCACGCGACGGTGGAAAAGATCAAGGCCACCAATGCCTCGGCAGAATTCATCGCGCTGGATGTCACGTCCGAGGAGGATTGCGAACGCGCACGACAGGTCGCCAGCAACGCGTTCGGGCGGCTCGACGTCCTCGTCAACAACGCCGGCATCGGCCATGTCGGCACCATCCTGCAAACCACCGCCGCCGATCTGGATCGCCTCTACGCCGTCAATGTGCGCGGCGTGTTCAACGTCACAAAAGCGTTCCTCCCCGGAATGATCGAGCGCAAGGGTGGAGTCGTCATCAACCTCGCCTCCATTGGCGGCATCGTGGCGGTGCGGGATCGTCTGGCGTATTGCGCGACCAAGTTTGCCATCGTCGGCCTCACCAAATCCCTCGCGCTCGATCACGCGAAGCAGGGCATCCGCTGCAACTGCATCTGCCCAGGACGCGTCGAGACACCGTTCGTCACGGCACGATTGAAGGAATACCCGGACCCCGTTGCCGCCTACAAAGAAATGGCTTCGACCCAGGCCATCGGCCGCATGGCTAAGCCGGAAGAGATCGCTGCCGCCGCGCTTTATCTGGCGAGCGACGAGGCATCCTTCATGACCGGCAGCGAGTTCGTCATCGACGGCGGCTGGAGCGCGGGCAAGTAGCCGAAGGCGGAGCTGACGCTCGTCAGCGTCCTTCGAACTCTCGACGCATTGCCGCAGGAAAGTAAAATCCACGGCATGATCCGACGCCAGGATGGCGGCGCATCCGCAGTCCGGCTTGGCGGGACTGCCGATGGGCTGGTTTCGCGGCAGCCGGGACAAAGAGATTTCCATTCCTTGCGGCTCCTTGATCGAGCCCTTGGCCGGTCATTTGGAAAACGCCCTGACCGGACAGCCCAGGCTGTTCTGCGACTGGGTTCGAGGGCAGCTTCCCATCGGCCTCCATCCTTTCGAGAAAACTGTGCTGGAATCTGATTTGGAATCTGTCGGGGACTTGCTTCCACCTTTCGACGAAAGCCTGCCTGTCAGTTGAGAGACTGCTGCCGCTGCGCGATGAGCATGTCCTTGATTTGATCCGGCTCTGCAACGCCACTGGCCACTTCTGCGGCTTCCACGCTCGCAGCCGTCGAGATGGTCACGTCACCGATGCCCACCAGCCGTCCCCAGAAACCCTGGCGCACGTCAATCGAACGGATGTCTTTGATGAAAAACTCGCTCGTCTCCTTCGCCCAAAATCCTTCCTCAATGGAGACGCGGTCCGAATAAATCCGCATGAGATAGGAATGCCGTTTATAGAGCGCCACCAGAAGAGGAATGAGCAGCCAGCAGAACAGCAGGTGCCAGCCGAAGTTCCACCACGAGGGCCGGACTTCGCGCATTACGACCTGTGCGTTCAGCCTGTTCGTCGCCTGCGCCTGCGAAGTGGCCGGCGGCTGGGCGTCGGCGAGCCGTTGCGCCACGGGATACCCGCAGCCGGGACAGGTGTTCGCTTCTGTGGAGACTTGTTTGCCGCACTCAGGACAGGTGATGAGGGCCATGTATGGAATGGAACTTATGGGCAAGGTGCCCGCGTGTCAGGAAAAATTCCAGTGAGGCTCGCCGTGGAAAACACGGCACTCGCTTCCGCCATCCGAAATTCCGAAGAGCCGGCAAACATCGGCCAGTGGCTCTGACCTCTGCTCGGCGAAGGCATCGGGCCGTGGAAGCAACTGCTCGAAGTGGCCGAGACCGTGGGCGGCGTGGAGCACTGGCTGATCGAACAGGAGGGCAGCCGCTTCACGCAGATGGAGACGGCGCGCCGCTGCCTGGAGAACTTCAAGGCCGCCCGCGCCTGACGCTCCCGCAGCAGGCAGGACACTCTGGTGATGAGGGGTCCTGTCTCCCAGAGGCAGACCACCGATCCGTCACGGGACCGCATCGTCTCCCGGCGCAAAACGCGCAGGTAGCCATCAGGATCGCCCGTTCTTCCACGGGAGATCGGTTGAATCATGATGGATCGAGCTTCCTCCGCCGTTGAACCTCCGAACCGCACTCCGAGTCGCAGTGTCTCCCACGGGTGAACGACCGGCGCTGCGCTGAATCATACGCTTTCCCACGAGAAAATGTACGACCGCAAGCCACGTCGAGTGATTATCTGGACAGCACCGCAAGAGCTGCACTTTCGAGCCGTCCCTTCAACGAGCCTCAACGCAACGACGTGCGGCAAGCTCGGCCCGCACGCTCCGCCGCAACGAACAATGGCATGTCTCACGCTAAAGGTGTTTCCGCCAGTAAAACTCCTCTCCAAACCAAAACCACCACCAAGCCATGAAGAATACTGAAACGCTCTACCGCCTCGCCGAGAAGGCCGCGCTCGGCCTCACCACCTACGAGGTGCCGCTCGCGCTCACCCACGTCACCGAGGCGCTCTACGATCCCGTGCTGCTGGACACCAAGTCCAAGTCGCAGTCCTTCAACCAGGCCCGCCAAACCAAGGCCGCCGCTTACGAGACACTCCGCGCCAAACGCGCGGATGCCGAGGTGTTCCTCCAAAATACGCGCAATTACCTCAGCGCCTTCATCGGCTTCAACTGGTCCGCCGCCTGGGTGCCGCTCGGCTTCATCAATGGCAGCCTGCGCCTGCCCACGCGCGATCCCGGCCGCTGCCAGTTGCTGGAAAAATTCGCGCTCTACTTTGCGAACCACGCCGCTCATGAGAATGCCGCCCTGCTCTTCACCGCCACCCGCGCCACCGCGCTCGGCATCGCGCTCACCGATGCGCTCACCGTGGTGGACAACTGCAAGATCGACACGCGCGCCAAACGCGACGCGCGCGACGCCGCCGAACTCACGCTCGAAAACACGCTCCAGACTCTCTGGACGGAACTCGAAACCGTCCTCCCGCCCATCGATCCGCGCTGGCTGAAATTCCTCGACCGCATCCCCGGCGATCCGCGCGTGCCCGAAGCCGTCGAAGACATCACCGCACAAGCCCAGCCCGGCGGCATCATCGCGCTGGATTGGGAAGACGCCACCCGCGCCGCCAGCTATCAGGTCTTCAAACAGGTCGTCGGCGTGGATGCCGAGCCGGTGCTCGCCCTCACCGTGGACGAAAGCGATGCGCAGCTCGCCGGCCTGCCGGTGGGCGCGACGGTGCGCTTGCAGATCATCGCCACGAATTCCGTTGGCCCCGCCGCCCCGAGCGAAGTCATCGAACTCCAGGCCGCGTGAACGAGCACGACCACGGATAGACACGGATAAACACGGATAGAAAACCTACCCGCGCATCGGAAACGATGCGCGGGTATTTTGTTTTCTGAGCCGGGCGGCGAAGCCGGTAGCGCAGACCTCCGGTCTGCCGTATCGCCGATTTCCAATCGGCAGAGTGTTCCCGGCCCAGCGGGCGTCCGCAGGTTGCAAACCTGCGATACGGC
>Ga0163153_10004753_pt1 | contig 16731 bp, 11 predicted proteins | sample OliLakLV19MP6IB1_FD_148629 | JGI IMG/M metagenome (GOLD analysis project Ga0163153, IMG submission 148629) | Freshwater microbial mat bacterial communities from Lake Vanda, McMurdo Dry Valleys, Antarctica - Oligotrophic Lake LV.19.MP6.IB-1 | ecosystem: Environmental > Aquatic > Freshwater >... | reverse complement strand
GTAATTAGTAATTAGTAATTAGTAATTAGTAATTTGTAATTATTAATTATTTTACAAGCAGCATCTTCTTTGTTAATGCTGTTCCACCTGATGTTAATCTGTACACATACATTCCACTGGCAAAATTGCTGCCGTTAAAGTTTACTGAGTAATACCCTGCAGTTTGAAATTCATTTACAAGTGTTGCAACTTCTCTACCTGACATATCAAATATTTCCAAAGTTATTTTACCATCAAGAGGCAGATCATAGTTGATCACCGTAGATGGATTGAATGGGTTTGGATAATTTTGTGACAGATCAAATCTTACCGGAGTACCAATGTTCACTTCATTGTTAAGATTGAAGAATTCAAAGTTACCGTTAAAATCAACCTGCTTCAGTCTGTAGCTATATCCGCCTGTATTCAGACCTCTGTCTGTAAATGTAAAGCTCATAGGAGTGCTCGTTGTTCCATTACCCGGAATAAAGCCAATGTTAGTCCATGAATTAGCTGACTGATTAACTGATGATCTTTCGATTTCAAATCCCGAGTTATTATTTTCCATTGCTGTTGTCCAGTTTAAGGTAACATCTCTGCCATTGACCGAAGAAATAAATGATGACATTTCAACCGGCAAAGCGCAAGAGGTTGGAAAAATATATGTCAGACCTGAAACAGGAAAAACCGTGTTGGTTAATTGTGAGGTTTCAGCATTAACGGTGCCTGCTGCAGAATTACTCCAGTCCAAAGTCGCATCATTGGTTCTGTTAAAGAAATCGGTAGTGTTTAATCCACGCAAACCAACCTGTGCAACGATATTTGGCACGGGCACCGGATTCTTATCCATGTTACCATATACGATATGTATTTCCCCTGTAAATTCAAAAAGCTTTATTTGGAAATTAAGATTATCATCCGTTCCGATGATTTGATATTGTCTGAAATTCTGAAATTGGATTATGTGGATTCTGTTAGGACTAATACCTTCAGTTTTCCTTATGATGCTGCCCGCGGCAATTTGTACTACCAACCCCAGTAAAGGAGCTCCGGTTGTAACTGCGGAAATTGTAATTGTTCTCGCACTTTCATCAAATCCTATAATTGTTGTTCCTGCAGGAATTGCGGTAGCCGCTGTTATGGGTCTGCCTATAATAACTCCCTCGAAATTTACAACACCGGTTAAAACATTAGTGCCGCTAGTGTTAACTGATGTTCCGAAAACTCCGATAAGATCCCTTCCAAACGCACTGATGGATCCTTCGTATGACTCGTTTCCGGAAATTGGTGTGTAATTGGAAATTCCAGGAGCCGTAGGTCCGAAAGTTATGAACCCGTTTGAGTTGACATAAAAGCTGGTGTAATCGCGACAGTCAAATACAAATATAAACGGTATTGCCAGTGGTCCGTAAGTCACGTCATTTAACTGGAAAGGATCAATGCTGGTGTGTGACGCCTTTGCGACTGTATCCCCACCCACTATTTCATTGTAAACTCCGACTGAATCGTGAAATGTATAGAGCAGATCTACATCTGCAAACAAGGAAGAATTTGCTGTTAAAAAAAATATTGCAACGAATAAGATAAATTTTTTCATAATGAATTTATTTAAAATTTTAAAAAGTTTGTCAAATCTGAATATCTCCTCTCAAAAATGTGTTTCTAACTTTTTATCTTTTCCGGAAAATCGGGTTAATCGGAAAAATTCTCTCTAAGCTGTCTCCTTTCGGGGATTGTGATTAATTAAAATATTCATATTAATTTCATTTTATATTTAAGTGATTGAACTCTCATCATTTTTATTCATTCCTCTGTACTAGAAAATCTCAAAAATAATGATTCAGACCACACAAACTACTCATTGACCATCAATAAGGTAATCGTCCATAAGTATGAAAAGTGGACTACATCCAATGCATTAAAAAAATGCTTCACTGAATTGATAGGATTACTCTATAAGCGCAGATATATCTAACCTTGAATGCATGGCAAGTTTCTCTATTATGTTATGTATGTGACTTTTTACAGTGAAAGTGGAAATATTCAGTTTGATTCCAATTTCGGTATTGGTTAAGGCATCGCTGATTAGTTGGATTATTTGTCTTTCCGTTTTGGATAATTTCACAGTATCCTTAATGTTTGTATTGCCGAATTTCAAAGCACTGTCTATGATGTGTGAAAAAACAGACTCGGTCAAATTATCCGGAAGCACCATTTCTCCCGATGATACCAACCTTATTGTTTTGATCAGCTCTTCGAGTTTTGCATCCTTCATGACGAATCCGCTGGAGCCCGCCTTAATGAACTTCAGGATATCAGCCTGTACCGGTATAAGATGTATGATGATTATTTTAATATCAGGAAATGTCTCTCTTACTGTTTTGACTGTTCTTAAGCTGCTGTGACTTCTTAAACCAATATCCATTAGTATTACATTTGGTTTTTCCTGATTTATTTTAAGGATGGTGTTATTACAGTTTGCCGAAGCGGCAATCACCTGAATATCGGCATAAGACTTTAGCAATGCTACCATTCCTTCACGGAGAATCTGATTATCCTCTATGAGAAATATTCTGATCTTTGATCTGCTGACATTCATAATTTTTCCCTCATCACGTATGGTATTATTCTTTGTGCGCATAAACTACATCGTGATCTATAAATACATTTCAGATACTTAACAGTTCAGCAAACGGGATTAACTTGCTTAAAGAAAATCTACTTTAATTGTTCTTGATGGGGTAATCAAAATTACAAAAGGTATGTGTGAAGGGGTATGGTCTTAAGGATTGAAAAACAGGCTACTCCATGAGGATTACTTTTCAATATTACTATTGCCGGCAATGGAATTTTTTATGTCATTAAAGCTCTTCTCGGTATGCGCAAATTTGGCGATCTCTATCCTGTTGTGCATTGTAAGCTTTTCAAGGATATTGTGCACATGACTTTTGACTGTAAAAGGGGAGAGGTGAAGCTGATGACCGATCTCTTTATTTGTTAAACCGTCTGCAACCAGCTCAATCACCTGACGCTCCCGCTTTGTCATACGCAATGCCTGGATCAGCTTGGACTCACTTGTAGTGCTGACTGCTTTCGTCACAATCTGGGAAAAAAGTGAACCCGTCATGTCAGGAGGCAGAATTTTTTCACCCTGAAAAACCGAACGTATCGTTTTAAGAAATTCATTGACTGTTGCGTCCTTCAATATAAATCCCGAAGCGCCAGCTTTTACAAATTCAAAAATATCCTCCCCGATGGGTAAAAGATCCATTACTATAAATTTTATCGAGGGAAATTGTTTTTTTGCCATTCTTACCAACTCAAGACTGTTTTTACCATGCAGACTCAAATCAATCAGTGCGATATCGGCATTTGCTTCCAGGATCTTTTTCTCTATTCTTTCATTATTATCCAATACAGCCGCTATCAGCATGTCACTTTGCTCTTTGATCATTGCAACAATGCCATCACGAAGCAACCTGTTATCTTCAATAATAATTAAACGTGCCTTTTCCACGGCAAAAAATTAAAATATTATTTAATAAATATCCATCGATATTGGAAATTTATATTCTTCATACTAATCTCTTATTGGGTTAAGAGATTTGTTCAATGTAATTGCTTTAAATATACCAAAAATAGAATTTAATTGAAATAATTCTATTTTGATTTTCAGATTAATAATAACTTTTCAAACTTTACAAACTTTCAACTTTCAACTTAATATGGTATTCCATCAGCCGCGGGCGGTTTAGTCTTCCCGATAAATCCTATGAGAACAAGAACGGTAATAAGATAAGGAAGCATCTGGATCAGTTGTGAAGGCAGGTCGGTTCCTGATATCTGGAGCGTGATCTCAAGAGCCTCAAACGCGGAGAACAGCAGACACGCGAAGAAGATATTTACAGGTTTCCATTTACCGATTATCATTGCTGCAAGTGCTATGTATCCTCTTCCAGCTATCATTCCATCTGAGTAGCTGTTCTGATTTGATGCCAGCCATATTCCTGCCAGCGCGCTGAGAAATCCGCTTATCATAATTCCGTAAAGCTTATACAATCTTACTTTGATCCCAAGACTTTCAGCAGCACCCGGATTTTCACCGGCAGATCTTAGTCTCAATCCGAATTTTGTTCTGAATAAAATAAATCCCGAAATAAATATAAGCGCGAAGCAAAAGATTGTAATGTAATCGGAGAATATGCTTCCGACAAATGGTATCGATTGTAATAATGTAAAATCAGGAAGTCCTTCGAATCTTTCAGTGTTGCTAGAGCTGTTGAATATCAGCACGAGCAGAAATTTTGTGATGCCCGCGATAAGAAGATTAAACCCAACACCGGTGACTATCTGATTTATTTTAAGCTTAACTGTAAAAAAAGCGAAGAGAATGCTGAAGATAATATTGATAAGTATTGATATGAAAAATCCGGCAGTAACATTATGAGTGATGATCGAGAATAATGCAAAGCTGAATGCTGACAGGTTCATGAAACCTTCAATCGAAATGTTTATGACTCCACCTCTTTCGGAGAAGTTGGCAGCGCTTGCTCCGAGATAGAAAGGTGTCATCAGTCTCAACATCTGTGCAAGGAATGACAAGGATAATATCGCTGTGATTATTTCCAAGCTATACCGCACCTCTTCTTTCAAAATATTGCGTCACTAACTTATCTATGGAAAGTATTGAGAGAATGATTATGCCCTGAACTACCAGCATGATCTCCTTTGGTACAAGCTGGTTAATGGAAAGACCGCCGTAATCAAGTATCGCAAACAGCAGTGCCGAAAATATTATTCCAAGCGGATTATTCTTTGCAAGCAATGCAACCGCGATTGCAGTGAAGCCGATGTTATTGGAAAAACCGGCTTCATAAAAACCTTTGTATCCAAAAATGAAATTTATCCCTACCAGTGAAGTTATTCCCGCACCGGTGAAAAATGAAATGAGAATTATTTTGTTCGTTTTTAATCCGATATATTTTGATGCGGTTTCATTGAAGCCGATCGCCCGGATCCTGTAACCGAATTTTGTCTTATAAATGAATACGTATGATATGACTGAAATAATTATTGCCAGTATAAAGGAGGCATTCAATGAAGAGCCTTTAAAAAAAGGAATGAACTCGGATAGCTTGAAAAGCATATTGTTATCGTTCAGCTCCTGAGTTCTCATCGTTGACTTCACTGCAAAAAAATCTACAAGAAAATAATTTATCAGCGCGAGGATTATGAAGTTTAACATTATGGTAGTGATCACTTCGCTCACATCTTTTTTGACCTTAATGTAAGCGGGGATCAGCCCGAATACACCGCTGATTACGAAGCCGCAGACAATGCAGATCAATAATATTAGCGGGAAAGGCAGGTCCTGAATCTGCAATGCAATGATCGCGATGACAAAGGATCCGGCATTAAGCTGACCTTCTGCTCCGATGTTGAACAGTGAAGCGTGAAAGCAGATCGCAAGTCCACATCCGCAGATGATAAGCGGCGTCGCTTTGAACAGAGTCTGACCGATGCCATACCCGCTTGCAAAAACCTCACTGAAAATTATTGAAAAGATCTCTATCGGATTTTTATTGATGAGCAAAAGCAGAAGTGTAATTATTATTAAAGTAGCAGCCAGTGAAAGTGAAATTGAGATCAGATTTATTTTTGCTTTTCTGCTCAATTAGTTATTCCTATCATTAACTTTCCTATTTGTTCATACAAAGGAACATTCAATGCATCATTTGATGTGATGTCCCCGGCTTTCAAAAAGCCGTTTTTTAATTCCTGAGAATCAATGGTCTTTACAATCTTTCCGTTGTACAAAACCCCGAGTCTGTCCGAAAGCCCGGCAAGCTCATCAAGATCTGACGATATGAGCAAGATCGATTTTCCCTTATTTCTTTCTTCTATTATTTTGGAATGAATGAACAGTGTTGCATTTATGTCAACTCCTCTGGTAGGGTGAGAAAAGATCAGCAGCTCATTGCCGGGTTCTAATTCTCTGGCGATAATGACCTTCTGCTGATTACCGCCGGACAGTGAACCGAGATTAGAGTTTGTATCAGAAACCCTTACGTCATAATTCTTAATGATCTCTTTTGAAATGTTCTCAAGCGTGCTTTGAGAGATAAAGTTTGTTTTACCGTTCTTCAAAAAAATATTTTCACCTATTGTGTATTCACTTATCATCCCTTTCCTGATCCGGTCATCGGGAACGAGTGAAATATTTTCACTCTCATTCTTATATCCCCCTTCGTAATTGTTTTCAAACCCCGCGATGATGTCGATGATCTCATTTTGTCCGTTGCCTTCCACACCGCACAGACCATAGATCTCTCCGCTCATTAAAGTTAAATTCAGCCCGTTAAGTATTTTAACATTCTCTCTCTTCAGCTTAATGTCTGTCATTTCTACTATGACATTGTTTTCCTGTACTCCGGCTTTCTCCATTGTCTCTGATAATGTTGCATTCCCGGTAATCGCGCTACTGAGTGTTCTGATGTCCATGCTATTGTTCACATTTTCCTCTTCATGAACCAGCTTACCGCGTCTTAGTATGGAAACTTTATCCGAAATTTGTTTTACTTCATTGAGCTTATGTGTTATGAGTATGATTGTTTTTCCGTTGGCTCTGAACTCTTCAATGACATTGAAAAATTCGGCGACTTCGACAGGGGAGAGCACTGCTGTAGGTTCATCAAAGATAAGTATTTCTGACTCCCGGTATAATAGCTTTAATATCTCAACCTTCTGTTGTTCGCTGATGCTCAATCGTGAGATCTTCCTGTGGGGGTCAATGTTAAGGTTATACTTTTTTATCAGCTCACCCAGTGTTTTATTGACAGACTTAAAATCTATTTCAATGCCTTTTGTTAATTCATTTCCGAGAATTACATTTTCAGCCACAGTAAAATCATCGATCAGCATAAAATGCTGATGCACCATGCCTATCTTCTTCGCGATCGCATCATGAGGTGAGCTGAACTTTACTTCTTCATCAAATATCTTTATTGATCCGCTGTCGGGTATATGCATTCCGAAAAGTATTTTCATTAATGTTGACTTGCCGGCTCCGTTCTCTCCGAGTACACAGTGTACGGAGTTTTTCTTTATGCCGAATGAAATGTTCTCATTGGCGGAAAAGTTGCCGAACTTCTTACAGACATTGCTGAATTCTACAGCGAGCATTGATTTTTTTTATATCTGCAAAATAAATGAATATGGTTATGAAAAGATATATAAATTAAAAAACATTTACATTTCTCAAATGGCGCAAAAAAACCGGGAAAGCATTATGCCTTCCCGGTCTGATAAATTGCAGACGGCTTCGTTCATTGTTCATTGTTCATTGTTCATTGTTCATTGTTCATTGTTCATTGTTCATTGTTCATTGTTCATTGTTCATTGTTCATTGTTCATTGTTCATTGTTCAATGTTCATTGTTCATTGTTCATTGTTCAATGATGATACAATTAAAATCAAATCTTCTGTCATTGAGCCTTAGTGGTAAAATCTCTCGTCTTGGGTCTTATCTCTCCCCCTACGGTCTGATCATGCTCACGAAATTAACCGAATTGTTATACGCGATTACAATGTCAGATACATCCACAAAAGAATCTCCGTTACAGTCCTCAGGATAATAGCCCGATAGAAAGTTCACTCCCGCATTGTAAATATTTATCAGATCCTTTACATCAACTATTCCGTCCTTATTCACATCTCCGCTGAACATAGCCCAGCCGCCGCCTGTAAGCTTCAGATTATTCCCGAATGCAGATGAGTCTGTCCCTGTAAAATCATAAATAACCTTTGATCCGAATGTATAATTTACCGGAGATGCGTTCCATGTTTCTATTGTATTCCTGTGTTGAATTTCCAGATAGTAATTCCCTGACTGGAGGTTTGAATGAAACTTAAGGTTAAGTTTAAACGAGACCGAATCTATAGTACCCTTCGCGGAATCAACTATAGCATAAGGCGGCAATGAACTTCTTAAATATACCTTTGCAGTATCCTTCATCCGGAGCTTTCCGGTTGACGCATCATAAAATCCTTCGGGAATAACTGTTACCTCATACTCAGGCAACAAACTTAAATTGGCTGTCCATGCCTGATACGTTCCGGATGAATTATCATACCATACCGGAATGAGCTTCTCATTTCCTTCACTGACTCCGATGTAAGATCCTATGTATCCTTCTACATCAAACAGGAAAACAGGCGGCTGCGAAAATCTGATCTTATGATCGGAGATCTTTGTGTCTTCAAATGTGATACCGCCGTCAACCGAACGGGACAGATAAACTTCAAATGAATCATTGGCAGATGAATTTCTCGCGTCATAATAAAATACATTTATCCCTCCGTACTTGTCTACATTCATTGCGGGCATAACCTGAAACTTTACAAGTCCCGTATTGTCCTGATTCACAATAGTGTTCCTCCAGCTTGAACCGTCATTTGTCGATCTGTGCAGCATAAGATCAATACTGTCGCTACCGCTCTGCAGATTTACAATGTAGAGTGAACCGTCGTAAGCCCCGCCTGTGTTGTCAGTTTTCATTCCCGGCAGACTTTGCAGATAAACTTCACCATTATTAACCAGAGAATATTTTCCAAGAGTAGTGCTCAATGCTGTATCATTGTTTATAGCCCAGCTTACCCCGCCATTGGTTGACTTTGCCAGACCTATGTATGAACGGTTTGTATACCAGCTTACATATAAATTTCCTGCTGTGTTTGTTGTAATATCTGCTGTGATCCTGTGTCTGTAATCAGGATTGGAAATTGTTATTCTCCTTGATGTATCCCAGCTCACTCCGCCATTTGTTGAATATGACAGATTCAAACCCTTCAACTGCTGCTGATTGAAAGTTAACTCACCATAAGCAATATAGCTTCTGCCATAATACGGACTCGTTGATGAGTTGTCTATTGCCGAGATGGGCTTGTCCGCTGTATCAACTTTCGGAATGTAAACCAAAGGTGACCAGTTAATTCCGTTATTAACTGAATACCGTACTCCGACTTTGAGATCCGATCCGCCTGAAGGAGGCAGCGCAATGTATGGAATGATTATATTTCCTGCGGGTGATATGAGTAAAGTCGGATCTCCAACTGTGACAACAGTATTCCCGAGCGCGTCAACAATGTGATCGGTGCCTGTCCAGTTCAGTCCGTTATTTGTTGAAAGATAAAATCCTGTTGTATAACCGCCCGCGTAAAAATTCGTGATGGCTGTTGCAGCAATAAAATTTGAGTTGGTTGGCTTTGTGAAAGCGGATGTTTCTACCTGTAATAATGATGAAGGGAATATCCTGAAATTTGAAATTCCCGGCAGATCATTCCGCAGCGGCTGTTGAATCGCATTATGATCAAATGGATCACTAATTAATTCAGACCGGTAGCCGAATCCGGCAATTACCAGCAGAAGTAATATTGTGATTATTCTTATTGATGGATTTCTTAATTCAGGTTTTAACATCTTAACTATTGTTTAATGTTTTTTGCTTGAAATAAAAAGCCGGAATCCGTGATGGGGTCCGGCTTTTAGTAATTGGAATATGGATTACAAAAATATTTACAAAAACTTTATGGAGTGATCTCCTGAACAAAATTAGCAGCATTGTTATAAACGATCACTATGTCAGAAACGTCGGTAAATTCATCCCCATTGACATCACTGACAATGTACCCCGAGGCAAAGTTTGCCGCGTCGTTGTTTGTAATTACAATGTCAGACACATCTACGGTTCCGTCCCTGTCTATATCGCCGGAAAAGTTTGTCCATCTTGAACCTTTAAGCTTCATATTGTTACCAAACGCCATCGTATCGGAAGTTGTGTAATTGTAAGCAAGAAAGTTTCCTGTAAATGAAAGTGGATCAGAGCTCCAGGTGCTGATCGAATTTCTTTGAGTTACCACTGCATAGTAGTTTACGCCGTTTGATGCGTTCAGAAAAGTGAATCCGCCTTTGCCAAGTGAATCGAGAACTGATTTTGAAGAATCGATCACAGCGTAAGGTGCGGAATTATTCCTGAGGTAAACTCTTGCGGTATCTTTTACCATAAGATTTGTATTCGCATTATATAGACCTTCAATTAATGAGCCAAGCTGGAGATATGGCTCGAGAAATTCCGAAGATAATCTTAAAGTTGAAAAATTTCCCTGTACACCTGCCGTGCCGGTATAACTTCCGGTCCAGCAACCGCTGAATAATGTTCCGTAACCAGTGGTAGAAGTTGTTGTTGCTTCGAGCGCTCTTGATGTTCCTGTAAATCCGGCGTGACGGATTTCAATAAGAAGATTACCGCCAGAATAATGATACGGTGCATTAAAGGTGATCTCGGTTCCGAATGTGTTTGGATTATTTCCGAATGTATAGCTATTTGCAAGAATGGTCAATGAACCTGATCTGACCTGAGTCTGCGGACCGACAATGTTGTTGGCAAAGGTGAGACTTCTGTTGACCGGGTCAACACATCCGCTGATATAAATATCATAAGCAGAATAAGTCACATCTGACAATGGCCAGTTGGTAGTTGCTGAAGTCGGAATTCTCCAGCTTAATCCCTGAAGATCCTGTCCGACAATTCCAAGAAGCTGACTGTCATCTATAAGTAGCTGATAAGTTCTTTGCGAGTTTGCAAGCGGTCCGAGAAATGATCCGGTTGCGGCTGTATTCAGGTTTACATTCGGAACAACAGTGAGCTGCGGAAGACCTTGTGACGCCGAAGTATTTGCTTCGGTTACAACGGATGAAAAGTTAATTGCTAAAGCTACAGTAATAATTACTGTAAGGAGCATGTAAGAAAGCTTCATTTAATTTCCCTTTGGTTTTTGATTTGTGAAAAAGTAATTCATTTAAAATAAGATGTTTTGAATTTAAAAACTAATAAGAAAAAGTTAAAAGTTAAAAGTTAAAAGTTAAAAGTTGAAAGTTACTTATTTGTCATTCTTCACTTTACTCCGCTTCGCTGCGTCCGTAGAATGACAAAGTGTAAGGTCTGCCTTTCCGGAAATCATTAATAATTGAACATTGATAATTGATCATTGATAATTAATAATTGATAATTGACGCTTTACAGCCAAAGTGGAAATATATTCTTCATTACCTTAACTCGAAATGGACATTATGGTAAAGTGTGATCAATAAGAAACCCCAACATCCTACCCTATATTCAGGAAAGAGTTTGTTGTGGCTTTAACTAAACTAAGTTTTTGTTCCTTACTTGATCAGCATCATCCTCTTCACATCAACAAACTCTCCCGCTTCCATCCTGAAGAAATATATTCCGCTTGACAGATTTGCTCCGTTGAATTCAGCTGCATAATTTCCTGCTTGCTTCTGTTCGTTAATGAGTGTCATAACTTCCTTTCCAAGAACATTATAAATTTTCAATTTCACTAAACTATTTACAGGAACAGAGAAATTTATCTTTGTAGTCGGATTAAATGGATTAGGATAATTTTGTGATAACTTAAATTTATCGGGAATCCCGATTGATACTTCGCTGCCAAGATTGAAGTATTCAAAATTTCCGTTGAAATCAATTTGTTTTAACCTGTAGTTGTATCTTCCTGTATTCAGATATCTGTCATGAAATGAATAACTGCTTTGATTAGCACTCGTTCCATTTCCTTCAACAAAGCCAATCTTTGTCCATTCATTATTTACTATTGACGACCTTTCAATATCAAAGCCTGAATTATTTTCTTCAGTAGCTGTTGACCAGTTTAATATTACATCGTTATTGTTTACTGCTGAAGTGAATGAAGCAAGCTCGACCGGCAACGGACTGTCCTGTATATATTTAACTGTTGCAAAGTCCTGGTAAGTCGTAACATTGTTGCTATAGCCTGCTACGAATACATTATTCAAATCATCAACAGCAATTATATGAGCAATGCTATTTGCGGTTGTCGAATTGGCATATCTTGCAACCCACTTCTGTACTCCGGATGAACTGTATTTTACAGTTGTAAACTCAAAGTATAAATCATTTGAACTGGAGCTTATCCCGGTTACATAGACATCTCCGGAATTATCCAGAGCAAGAGCAGAAGCAAAATCTCCGGAATGAATTATTCCGCTGTATTTTGCTACCCAAAGTGAGGCTCCGGTTGTATTATATTTTATGGTAACATAATCAGTAAAATCATTTGGATCATCCGCCGCTGCTGCTCCGGTTACAAAAATATCACCGCTAAAATTTGTTTCAATCCCAGACACTCCGTCAGAGCTTCCGGGATATACACTAATCCATTGCTTAACTCCGGATGAGTTATATTTTATTGTTGCAAATACATAGTCAAATGTACTATCAAGTACTCCACCGCTGACAAACACATTTCCTGAATTGTCCAATGCCATTTTATTAGCTATTCCAAATTCATCGTCTATTGCAACCCATTGCTGAACTCCTGCTGAATTTAGTTTGATTGTAATGAAATGAATATTATCATCATCTATGTAAAGAGTATTTAGTATATAAACATTATTTGCTGCATCAACTTCAATATCTACCTGCTCAAAAGTATCAATATTATTAGGTGCGTTGTATTTGTTCAGCCATACTTGATCTCCGGATGGATTGTATTTGATAGTTACATAGTCATAACCTACATCCCTGCTAATTCCGGTTACATAAATATTTCCGGCAGCATCGAGACTGAGTGCAAAAGAAAAATCTAACAAATTACCAGCTCCACTATAGATATGCTCCCACTGAAAAACTCCGTTAGAGTTGTACTTTATTGTCAGAAAATTAAAATTTCCGGCGATTTCAAATGCACCACCTGTAACATAGACATTTCCTAAGTTGTCAATTGCAATTGATGCAGGACTGGAAGTTGGACGTCTGGCAACCCAGACAGAATCGCCTGAAGAATTGTATTTTATAGTTACTGTCATTACACCATCAACGCTGCTGTAATCCAACGCTGCTGTAATCCGAGCCGGTTACATAAACATTTCCGGAGTTGTCAGGAGCGATTGCTCTTGCAAAATCCGAGTAAATACTCCCGTATTTTGCTGCCCATTGCTGAGTTACCGGTGTGCTTGGATTATCAGGTGTGTTTTGTGTTTGCAATCCGGCTAGTACGGACTCTTTCTTGTTTTCATGCTTGTTTTCGGGAAAGTTAATTTGGTGCGGAAAGTTTTTGGAGTTTTGCTCTTTAACTCTTTTGATTCTTTCGAGAATATTGTTTGTTCCCTGTGAATAAGAACAAGTTGTAATTGCAAAAGCAATTATGATTGTGAATAGCAAGTGTTTCATTTTTGACTCCTTTTTTTTTAAGTTAATGAATTAGTTAGTGATTATTTCATCTGTATATTTCAGATTTTTCATATAATTGCCGGTAAAATTTGTCTGATCTTTAAAATATTTCTGAACTTTTTCGCTGTTCAAATTTTCCATCCGGAAAAGAATAACTAAAATTAATTTTTTCATATTTGTTTTTCTTTAAATAATAAACATCACAAATTAGTCAGTTTAATAGATTTCATAAATAAGTGGACTTCTTCATTTTATTGTTGTGGTAAATACTTTTTTTCAAAAATTACATTATTGTTATTGATCAAATAAATGCTGATTAAAATAAATCTAAAATCGTAAATCAAAAATCTAAAATCTAAAATCAAAAATCTAAAATCATTTAAATCCTAAATCCGAAATTCCAATTCCCAAATCGTTACTTGACCAACACCATTCTCTTCACATCAACAAACTCACCCGCTTCCATCCTGAAGAAATATATTCCGCTTGAAAGATTTGCTCCATTGAATTCAGCTGCATAATTTCCTGCTTGCTTCTGCTCGTTAATTAGTGTCATAACTTCCTTTCCGAGGACATCATAAATTTTCAATTTCACTAAACTATTTACAGGAACAGAGAAATTTATTTTTGTAGTTGGATTAAATGGATTAGGATAATTCTGTGATAAAGAATATTTGTCCGGAATTTCAAGATTCAAATTTGAAATTCCTGTAGTACCGTTTACTTTACAAATATTATCCAGATACAGATTATTTCCATAAGCACTTACAGCTTTAAAACGAATCAGGTCTGTTCCTGCAGGTAATGCATACTTCTTGGTTCCCCATTGTGATGATGTCGGTATAAAGAAAATCATTGTAGGTGGAGCAGTGACAAGATTACCTGAAGCTCCTCCGACAAGTCTTGCCAGTGTTGTATAGCTAACACCCGTATTTGATGAGACTTCAATTATAAGCGAATCATTTTCCATTTCCCAAGTAGCATACGCGTGATTGAATTTCAACGAGTCTCCTGAAATTGAAGGATTAAAAGGAGTAGTTATCATACTTTGAGTTATTCCCGGTGTAGCATTCCAAAAATTAAATCTGGCGGATCCGTTTCCAGATCCAAATGCACTTACATTTTCTCTGATCCAAAATAATTCATCACTGTATTCTAAACGCCAGAATTCAGGCGGAAATGCTTGGTCTGAATAATCCTGACATAAATTTATATATCCTGTTTTCATTTTATATTGAATCGTTGAATCACGATTATGTATAACTGAATTATCCTGTGCATACAATTTGTAGAATATCGTATCTCCGTTTGTTACATCGGAGTTTATGGAATTAAAAGTTGCTTCAAAATTACTCAGTCCGGTATTTAACAGCTTAAAATGCTTTGTTAAAACTGAACTGTTTTTGTTCCATCTGACCCAGACGGAATCTATTCCTGATGTATCCGTGACAGTTGACTTTATTTTTGCGGGCCAGTACTGAACCGGATATAAAATTGGAGCTTGATGAGTTATGACCGGAGGAGTTATGTCAGTAAGTGCATTGAATGTAAAATAGATTTCAGGTGCAAATACCGGATAGGATTTTGACACACCGGTTACATCGGTAGCTTTGATAAAATATTTATAAGTAGCCGGTAACCCATTTCCGGGAATGCTTGCTGTCCAGTTGTTTCCGCCGCTGTTTGTCATCGAAATACTGTCGAAAGAACTTCCTCTTGTCCAGAAAATTTTTGTCTTCGAAGGATCAATTGAGCCATTGACAGAAAGGATAGTGCTGTTTACAATATAAGGTCCGGATAAATTTTCTGTATTTGCTAATGGAATGTGATTAAATGTAAATCCACGGCTGCCTTCTGTATATTTTAATGCTTTATATGAATTCACTTTTCCGTAACCCATTTCATTATTCCAAGTGTTTCCAAATGAATTGTAAGGTCCTGTCATATTATAATTGTAGCTTCCGGATTTATCAGCTGATTTGCATAAATATTCTCTTACTTTTTGCCAGCTTATAGTTGAATCTATTGAAAGCATTAAAGCTGCGACTCCGGCTGCATTTGGTGCTGCGCTGGATGTCCCGTTAAAATCTGAAACATAATTCCCTGTAGAAAAACCTCCACTGCCGGTAATATCGGTTGCATATATTTTTACTCCCGGTGCAACAATGCTTAATCCTGCTCCATAACATGAACCCCAAAATGTTTCACCGTCGCAGCTTGAAGGACTTTTCCTTTGATTGCAGGGACTGACAGCACCAACAGATATGACATTAGGATTAGAAGAAGGAAAAGCTAAATTTATATCAGAATTACCGGTTGCAAAAAGGTAAACTGTTCCTTTGCCGTTTCTTCCTAACGTCGTTCCATCAAGAATTGCATTATCTATAATAGAAGAGCTAATAAAAGCTCCCCACGAGTTTGAAGATATCCAGCACCCTGTCTGCCATGCATAAATCAAACCTTCCGCTAAATCTATCCATGTACCTGAGTTTTGGGAATTAAGAGATTTAATAACGATAATTTTGCAATTAGGTGCAACTCCTGAAACACCTATTGCATTATTACCTACAGCTGCAATTATTCCCGCACATGAGGTCCCGTGACCATTATCATCAAAAGCATTTGTGCTTTCATTTATAAAATTGTACTGAGCATTAGGAACTAAATTTCCTGCCAGGTCTTCATGCAGAGTATCTATGCCTGTATCCACTACCGCAATTTTTACCTTATTACTTCCAAGTGTAATATTCCATGCACTGTCAAGACGCATATCACATCCCGGAGTTCCGCTGATTCCTCCGGGAATATTATTTCCCGTATTTCTCAATGACCATTGCTGTGAAAATAAAGGATCATTCGGAGTATACTGACCGAGATTTGTAATGTAAAGATTCGGCTCGGCATAATTTACTTTTCCGCTTTCAAATATTTCATTGGCAGCATCTAATGAAAATGTATTAGGATTAACTTTATAAACAATAGTCTTACCTCCCGTTAATGAAAGAGTCTTTACAAATGTTAAGTCTTTGCTATTTTGAATCTCAGCTATCTCATTATTCGACAGATTAGATTTAAATTGTATAATTATTTCATTCTTTGCTGCAATTAACTGTTTGGAGTTTTCTTTTTGACCTGCCGAAAACACCGGAGATACACATTCAAACAGTCCTGAAGATTTTAAATTGTTCAGAAGTTCATATAAATCAGACTCACGAAAAGTTAAGTTTAATTTTAAAATCTGATTTTTTTCTGCAGACGTAAAATTATCATAATTCAAATACTGACCAAACACTTGTGTAGAATTAATGAACTGATCTTTGCTCAATTCATTATTTAATTTCACATAAATATGGTCATACTTAAGATCAAGATAAGTTTTGGAATTATTATAGTAGTAATAATTCGTAATAGAGCTGTTTTGAGAAAAAGTATTTTGAGGTAGTAAATATGCAATCAGTATTAGTGATAAGCAAAGAATAGT
>Ga0163153_10004752_pt1 | contig 16732 bp, 16 predicted proteins | sample OliLakLV19MP6IB1_FD_148629 | JGI IMG/M metagenome (GOLD analysis project Ga0163153, IMG submission 148629) | Freshwater microbial mat bacterial communities from Lake Vanda, McMurdo Dry Valleys, Antarctica - Oligotrophic Lake LV.19.MP6.IB-1 | ecosystem: Environmental > Aquatic > Freshwater >... | reverse complement strand
TCGCTGTGGACCAACGCCTTTAAGAAATTCAAGTGAGGTGTCGAAGAAGCTTGCCATTCACCTTAATTGCAAATCACTTATTCTTCCACTGTAATGTATTGATAAAATGAAGTGTCTCTTTCTTCATGAAGTCAATAGCTGGCGCAAGTGAATCATTTTGTACTCGTGTGTTAAAGTAAAGTGCACCTCTTAAAAAATTTCGTGACGAGTCGGTCATCGTGAATTGGAACTGACTCGGCACCTCACCGGCAATCTCAGCGATTACAGCAGTCTTGCCGCTTGGCGTAACCACCACCAACTCATCAATGCCTGAAGCTTTTATCTGTTGCTTGGAGGTAAGATTATACGAATCATCCAGCAACTCTTTTAAAAACTCATCGCGGTTATTCAATTTCTTATACGTGATATGAATATTAGCTTTCAATTCAGGATAATAAATCTCCACCCAGTGCTTTTCACTATACCACGAAGAATCGCGTAGCAAGCGTGCGTGCTGTGAATATTCAAACTGATAAGGCAATGAATCCGGTGACAGCCTGTATTCTTGCTTTGGTAACTCTAAGCGATTATATCCCCTGGGCTTGGGCTGATAGTCGCGTGTGCAGGAAACAAAGAAAAAAGTGACCAGAAAAAAACCTGCGCTCCAATTTCTGAATGCAGATGAGAAGCGCAGGTTTTGAAGAGATTTATAAATCATCAGAAGGGAAGATCGTCAGTAGAGTTGCCAGGCACTTCATTATTGCCAGTATTCGATGGGGCCGAAGGATGATCCATAGGGCCGGTATTACCTCCACCTGTATTGGTTGTTCTTCGTGTGCTCAGCATCGTCATGTTATCTCCAACGATTTCTGTTGTATAACGTGTCACTCCCTCTTTTTCCCAACTGCGAGTGCGAAGTTTTCCTTCAATATAGATCATATCTCCTTTGTGAAGATACTTAGCGGCTGTATCGGCCAGCCCGCGCCACAATACAATATTGTGCCATTCGGTGATGTCCTTCTTTTCGCCAGTGGTTTTGTCTTTGTATGATTCAGTTGTTGCAATGGTAAAGTTTGCTACGGTAGCTCCACTTTCAAGATTTCTTACTTCCGGGTCCTTGCCCAGATTTCCTACTAAGATTACTTTGTTTACGCCCGACATATATTTGGTTGTTTGATTACAAGTTGAGACCCTGCTTAGGGTTATGACAAAATTATTAAAATTCCGCTGCTTACTCTAAATAGTTGCTTTCATGCAGGAAGCGCGTCAGCAATATCGGTTTGGGGAGATTTGCAACCTGCTTTTTTGAATAGAATGCCAATTGATTCTTTTTCATGAACTTCTCCAGCAATTGGTCAGCAGGCACCTTGATCCATACAAATCGTGTCATCAAATGTTGGTGCGACAGTACGTGCTTATACATTTCGCTTACCTGTGCGGGATCAACTGTTTTTAATTCATGATGCTCTAACAGAAGTTTTTCAGGATTTAGCAGGCGGGGTTTTTCGATAAGGAAAAAATCATAAAGACCCTGCCAGATGTCGCCCGGCTGTCGCTTTCGCATAAGCAGGCGACATCGATGCTCGATAATTATATAAGTAAAGTATCGCTTTCTAATTGCCTGCTTTTTCGACTTCACCGGCAGCATTTCTTGTTGCTCCTTTTGATAGGCCACACACGTTCTGATAAAAATGCATGAATCGCATTTCGGATTTTGCGGTGTGCAGTGCAAGGCGCCAAACTCCATCATAGCCTGATTAAACAAATCTGGTTGTTGTTTGTCGATCAATTCATTTGCCTTGTCAAAGAAATACGCCTTGCCCTCATTGCTTGAAATATCCAGGTCGATACCAAAGACCCGTGCCAGAAAGCGATACACATTTCCATCTACTACAGCCACCGGTTCGCGAAATGCTATGGAAGCAATGGCTGCTGCCGTGTACGTTCCGATGCCCGGCAGTTTTTTTAGTTCTTCAAAGGTCTGGGGAAAAATCCCTCCAAACTCATCGTTCACTTTTTTCGCGCAAGCATGGAGGTTTCGCGCGCGCGAATAATAGCCAAGCCCCTGCCATAACCGCAGCACCCGATCTTCTTTTGCGTTGGCCAGGGAATTAATGTCCGGAAAATGCTCTACAAACTTTTGATAGTACGGCAACCCCTGCACAATGCGGGTCTGTTGCAGGATTATTTCTGAAAGCCAGATTTTGTAAGGATCGCGGGTATGCCGCCACGGCAGGTCGCGCTTGTTCTCTTCATACCAGGAAATAATTTTTTTTGAAAAAATAGTTTTGTTCACGGTTTTGGCCTGCAAAGGGTGCGAATGTCTGAAAAACACAACAATTCACCCCACGTTCTGTTAGTTTTGTCCAATAATAATAACCCATGTGGGTGATTATCAACAAATTCATTTTGCGTTTGAGCAAACTGCGTTTAAATTTGCCCTCCCGAATTTTTAGAATAATACACAAGAATATATAAACGATACAACCGTGACCAAAGCAGACGTAATCAATCAAATCGCAGAAAAAACAGGAATCGATAAGGCAGATGTTTCTGCTTCCGTTGAAGCATTCTTCAACATCGTAAAGTCAAATATGGCTGGTGGCCATAACATCTACGTTCGCGGATTCGGTAGCTTTATTAATAAGAAGAGAAAGAAAAAAATTGCCCGCAATATCTCTCGCAACACGGCCATTGTTATTGAAGAACACTACATTCCAAGCTTTAAGCCCGCCAAGATTTTTATTAATAAGATCAAGAACAGCGATAAGGTAAAGCAGTTGGCTGAAAAGTAATTTCGTTGATCGTTGTTAGTTGTTGGTTGTTCGTTACGAACAACTCATAACGAACAACCAACAACCATTCTATCATGTTAAAAACCCGGATCATTTTAGTACTTGTAGTAGCCGCTTTAGTTTGGCTCATCTTCCTGTTGCCTAAATCGGTGGTGGAGAATGAAAGTCAGTTAAAAGAGGATGCTCCGGCCCAAGCTACCTCCACAGCGGGTCATAGTGAGATCCCGGCCAACCTATCTGAGTCTATAAAGAACATTCGATCGCAATACGGCCTGGGGGCCACAAATGAAAAAAATGCTATCTTTGCCGACTCTTTGCGAAATCTGTACACGCAAGCGGGTCAGTTTGACAGCGCAGCCTGGTATGCCGAGCAAGCAGCAACGTTCTTTAACACAACTGAAAGTTTTTTAAAAGCTGGTAACAGTTATTACGAAGCCTACACCTTTGCCATGGGCCCTGAAAAACAGGAGCAGATGGCAGAGAAAACACGCACCTGGCTTGGGAAAGTATTAGCCTCAGAACCAAAAAATCTGGAGGTGAAAACGAAGATGGCAATGACCTACCTGAGTGCAAAGGCTCCCATGCAGGGAATTACCATGATGCGTGAAGTGCTGGCAGAAGATCCAAAGAATGAATTAGCACTCTTTAATATGGGTATGCTATCCATTCAATCAGCACAATATGATCGTGCTATCGGGCACCTTGATAAGTTATTGGTCGTTAACCCAAACCATATTCAAGGTAATCTCTTGCTAGGCGTTGCTTATATGAACACCGGCAATAAAGAGAAGGCTCGCCAGCAATTTGAAAAAGTGAAACAACTAGATAAAGATCCAGCCGTGCAAGCCGCAGCTGATTCGTATCTGAAAGATTTAAAATAAATTATTTTTTAACCGTTCCGATCTATCGGGGCAAAACCAAAACGAATTATGCCAAGTGGTAAGAAGAGAAAAAAACACAAAATGGCTACTCACAAGCGTAAGAAGCGCTTGAGAAAGAACAGACATAAGAAGAAATAATTAAAACATCAACCCCAACCATCTTCTGCGAAAGCAAGCATGGTTTGGTGGTTTAAATTTTTAAGTTTTGAGTAATGAACTAATTATTAGTGCTACTCAGGACGGATGTCGCATAGCCCTTCTTAAAGACAAGCAACTTGTAGAATTCCATGAAGATCAGGAAGGAAGTAAGTTTGTAGTGGGTGATATTTACCTGGGCACCGTAAAAAAGGTGGTTCAGGGGCTGAACGCAGCTTTCATTGATATTGGATACGAAAAGGATGCTTTCCTTCATTATCTGGATCTTGGACCTAAATTCAGTTCATTACAAAAATTCACAAAGCTTGTTCGCACTAAGAAGGTCACCGGAGGGAAACTGGATAAATTCCAGCTCGAGAAAGAAATAGACAAGCATGGCAAAATAGCCACGCAACTTTCCCGAAACCTATTATTACCGGTGCAGGTGGTGAAAGAACCTATTTCCACCAAAGGCCCGCGACTTTCGTGTGAGTTATCCATAGCCGGACGCTATCTGGTATTGGTACCCTTTTCATCAGGGGTAAATGTTTCCAAGCGCATTTCCAGCAGTGAAGAACGGAAGCGTCTTCAGCGACTGATCCAATCTATCAAACCCGAAAACTTTGGGGTCATTATCCGCACAGTAGCAGAAGGAAAAGAAGTTGCTGAATTGGATAAAGACCTGCGCAATCTGGTGAAAACCTGGGATGAGGGAGTTGCCCGAATGGTAGACGGGAACCCACGCGATAAGATCATTGGCGAGTTGAGCAAAACCTCCTCTGTATTAAGAGATGTCTTGAATGAGTCGTTTGACAATGTTCATGTTGACGACAAAAAGATTTTCGAAGAGGTAAAGGCATACATCCACACAATAGCCCCGGATAAAGACAAAATAGTCAAACTGTACACCGGTAAGGCAAAAATCTTTGAACATTATGGCATCGAGAAGCAGATTAAGTCTGCTTTTGGTCAAACGGTAAGTCTGCGGGGTGGTGGTTACCTGATCATTGAGCATACCGAAGCACTGCACGTAATTGACGTGAACAGCGGCAATAAATCCAACCGTGAAGAAAACCAGGAGACCACGGCCCTTTCTGTAAATATTGAAGCAGCCAAAGAAGTTGCCCGGCAGTTGCGTCTGCGCGATATGGGCGGCATCATTGTGGTCGACTTCATTGATATGCGCAGTGCCGACAATAAGCGTGTTGTCTTCAATACCATGAAGGAAGAGATGGAGCTGGATCGTGCAAAAAACACCGTGCTGCCGCTTTCGAAGTTTGGTTTGATGCAAATCACCCGTGAGCGCGTGCGCCCGCAGATGAACATCGCCACCAAAGAGGTTTGTCCTACGTGTAACGGCACCGGAAAAATCACGGCATCCATTCTGGTATCTGACCAGATTGAAATACACCTGGAACACTTACTGGTGAAGCAAAATGAAAAAGGGTTGGTGATGGCACTGCATCCTTATCTGCATGCGTATTTCACCTCAGGTCTTATTTCACCACGGATGCGCTGGTTCTTTAAGTACAAACGATGGGTCACTTTAGTTAAAGACTCCTCCATGGCAATCACCGAATTCAAGTTCTTGACTAAAGACGGTGAGGAGATTGAGATCTTGCAACAAAGTACATCTGCTCTGGCGGATGTTGAGATTCTGGCTTAATGGTTATTAAAATTTGAAGTTATAAGTTATCGAGGGGAATATTGTGCCGAAAATTGAAAGCTTATACGCATTGGCCTTTTTCAGATACAAGGCATAATTGTCATTTTTTGTTTTGAAGAATATCGAATAAGCATTTTGTCGCGCGTAGAGATTATAAATAGAAAACACCCAACTGCTTTTCCATTTTCTTGTTGTTGAGGGTTTTTCATCCACGGTCATCGATACATCCAGGCGATGGTAGTCAGGAATCTTTTCTGTGTTTCTTCCAACATAATTGGGAATGTACGCGCCTCGAACAAGGTATTTATCTTCGGGATAGGTCACTGGTCTTCCCGTGCTATACGTAAAATTGGCTGAGTAATTGATTCTGGGTTTTGCCCGGTAGCTCACTACCAGATTCAACGTATGGGGTTTATTAAAATTGGCCGGGTACCAATCACCATTGTTAATTTTCTCTTCAGGATAATCACCATCAATTTTCAAATACGTTTGCGAATACGTATAGCTGGTCCAGCCCGTTAGTTTTCCTTTATTCTTCCTGATATGGAACTCCATTCCATAGGCCTTTCCTTTTCCCTGAAGTATGGCCGTTTCCGGAATGGGATTTAAGAGCAGGTTAACACCATCTTTATAATCAGTCGCATGATGAATATCCTTATAGTATACTTCGAAAGAGGTTTCGTAGAAATTATTCTTTAGATTCAAAAAGTATCCTGCCGAGAGTTGGTCTGCCATCTGCGGTTTAATATACGGTGTAGAAAGTTGCCAGCGATCGGTAGGCAAGGCAGCCGTGGTATTGGAAATTTGCTGTATGTACTGATACATCCGGTTATACCCGATCTTAATAGAACTGTTTCTATTAAGACTATACTTCGCTGAAAGGCGGGGTTCAAAGCCCGAATAGCGTTTCACTACCTCGCCCTGATTATAAAACGTGGAGTCGATGATGGTTTCCTCATTGCGGGGACTATCAGGTTGATAGGTGTAGACATAGTGCTCACCCCGACTTGAGTAGGAAGAGTACCGCAGTCCATAGACAACAGAAAATTTCTCATTCCCCTTCCATTCATGATTAAAAAAGACAGCCGACTCAATGCCCTGATCAGGCGAGATTTTCAAATAGTTGACATTGGACGCATTGGAAGTGGGTGTAAGTGTGCCCGGTTCAATGCGATAATATATTCCTGTTATGCCAACATTAAATTCATTTTTTGCATTTGGGAAGAAATCCGCTTCAGCTTTTATGTTTTGATAGTTGATCGATGAAGTGAGCTGATAGGCCGTCAGAGAATCAGGGTTTGACATATTGGAGTGATACCGGCTTTGCACTGCGGTCATCCGGAAATTCACCTTTTCATTCACTTGTTTATTCCATATCAGCGTGGCATTGTTGGTCTGCCAGTTAAACAAGGATGATGATGCATTAATTTCTAATGATGAAAGAGAATCCCCTGATAACTTGAAATTATCATTAGACCGATATCCGGAGAATGTTATTCTGTTTTTGTCATTGATGCGGTATTCAACCTTGGTGGTTAAATCATAAAAATTGGCTTTCGTGTTTTCTACATTGGGATTGTTGGATAGTTTGAAAAGATAATCCGGATAAGACACGCGCCCGGCCAGGTAGAAAGAGATTTTATCAGAAATAATAGGGCCTTCAATCAGTAGTCGGTTTGCGATCATTCCGATGCCGCCCTCCAATTGCCATTTCTCAGCATTGGGTGCTTTTAGTTTGGTGTCCAGTATAGAAGAAATTCTACCTCCAAACCGGGATGGAATGCCTCCTTTATAAAACGTGAAGTGATCGACTACATCGGCATTAAAGATGGATAGGAAGCCCATTAAGTGTGACGTGTTGAACAAGGGGGCCTCGTCCATTAAAATCAAATTTTGATCGGCATTTCCACCGCGCACGTTAATTCCCGATGTTCCCTCACCAACCGAAGTTACTCCTGGTAATAGCAGAATGCTTTTCAGGATATCGCGTTCGCCCATGAAAGAAGGCATCTTCTTGATCGTTCCAATTCCGATCTTGTTAATACCAATATCGGTGCTGTTATAATTGTGATCAGGTGCATCGGATACGATTAGCACTTCTTCCAGCACATTGTCCACCTCTTCAAGCAGGACGTTAACTTGTTTGTTGCGGTCGATGGAGGCTTTTACTTCTTTGGTTTTATATCCCACATAGCTAACCACCAGCGTGTGAACACCAGGTGGCACAATCAACTTATAATTACCGTGTGAGTCTGTACTTACGCCCACATCGGTTCCTTTGATCAGGATATTCGCACCGGCCAGCGGTTTCTTGTTATTGCTATCCTTCACGCTTCCCTGAATAGTAAGATTTTGAGCTTGAATGTAAAAGCAAGGAATAATAAGCAAGGTGATATTTACAACATCTTTTAGTCCCATCCAGCTGGCTTCGATGTGGTACGATATGGACTCTCAGGGCAACGCCTGCAAGCTACATTTAGCTTTTGATAAATAACATTCATACCAAAAGGAATTTTCCCGACCTTGCTACGATCAAAAAAAAGAGATTTACTTTTTATCGATGATGCTCCAAAGAATCCAAGTGCTTGATCATCTTCACTAGTTTTACTATAAATATTACCCTTTATTGTAATTGGTGGTTTATCAAAAATACCACCAGAGTTATTAATTTGTTGCGATACTGTCTTCCAAAATGTGTATGCGTTTTCAGTTAAAGACTGCTGAGCTATTGTCAAAAAATAAGGATCCTTGGAATCATATGGAATTTTCGCTATTGGTACTCTAACTATTTTGTTTCCATTAATAAATTTATCCGACATTTGATTAATGCAGCCATTACAACGATCTATTGACCAGCATGTTTCACAACAATCAATAGTATAGGTCACCCCAGTTCTGCTATCTGGAATTAATTGACAGTAAGGTATGAATTCATAATGAGTCCAATTCCAAGAATAATAATCACGTGTTGCTACTGGGTCCAGTACATCTAAATATAGAGTAAACTCTCCTCTTAAAAAGCCAGTAGTAAACTCCTCATACTCTCCGTATAAACTATCTATTTCAGGCACCGGTTTTAATTCTTCAGGGAGCGATTCATAGGATTGGCCATCAGTCAATTTAATGTTCAATTTATACGTTTTACCCACATCCCCTTTAATGCTACTAGGTGTTTCATATATACCAGCTTTGCTATGGGTGAGTTGAATGATATTGCCTTCATTATCCTCGATCACGACATTAGCATCAGTAATATACCTTCCAAAACTAGATTCAGAATTATTGTATGGGGTACTATACGATAAAACTACCTTATGTGGCCCTTCAGCATCAGTAATCAAACCATCAACTACAAGTTTTGGTTTATCTTCAATAATATCTGGATCATAAGAGGAAATACATGCTGTCAATAATACCAAAGTGAAATGAACTAATAATCGTCTCATAATTGATTAAGTTCATTTTTAATTTCTTTAAGATCATTTTCGTAGATACTTTTCGAACCCAAGCACTCACCGTTTTTAATTTTTAAAAGTAATGGCTTCCCTAATCCACTTTCATATTTATATATTTCTTTATTATAATCATCAAAACAATTATACTTACCACGCAACTCTTCAATTAATATATCCCATTCTTGATGATAGTTATTCCCTACAAAAACTATTATCAAATTATTGGTTTGAACGCTTTGAAGCATTAGCAAATTTGAATAAATGCAGTTTTCACAGCTTTCAAGAGGTATAAAATATAGTGCTTTTGTTTTATCAAATTTTGCTAAATCAACATTAAAGGTATTAGCAAAATATAAATTCATACTGTCGAAGTATTCACAGCCTTCCTTTGTTCCACAAAAGAGAAGAGACTGCATCATTATCAAAATGATAGAATTTACTGCGGCTTTTTTCATTTTTTGTAATTGAAATGAAATACTTTATATCGAACAGTATCCTTTAAATTTGTGTTGCTTTGCAATAATATACCATTTGGCATAGACGTTGCTCCGTGAATCGAATACTCTCCATTGTAAAACATTTGTTCACCAATTAACTCCATTCCCTTATTAAATATTAAAAGAATGGTTTGTCGTTGTGCACCTGAATTTAGTTTTCCATCATCTGTTTTAAGGGCTTGCGGTAAATGAATTGCTCTCGTGAAGAGTTCAACATCGCTATGATATAATAGTGGTTCGTAAAAACTACATGTAATTCTAAAATTCCAAATCTCCTGCCTATCATTAACTAAATTACTAGGCAACGGTTTTGATAATTCAATTTCTTTTTCACTAGTAGCCGGTAACTTCGTCATCAAATTTCCACTGGTTAGATCATACACATAAATAAAGTGGTCCATTGGGTAATTAACGAATGCTTTGTCATCAAGTATCAAATTATAAGGTAAGGAGAGATCGGGAGGATAGAAATCATCATCCTTTTCTTTCATAATTCCTTCCAGCTTACCATATTTCTTTACCCATTTATTCTTCTCCAAATTATATACTCCCTGAAATGAGATGCTGTCATTTGTTCCTAAAGACGCAAGAAATCCAACCGGTGATATTGTACAATAAAAATTTAACCCAGTTTTATCTACATAACCAATATGATGAGGAAGAAACGAAGGAAAAACAAAATCATGATTCGATGATGTTTCAAATCTACTAATAACGCTTCCTGTGCTATCTATTAGAATAATTTTAGCTGTATTTGAGGTTTGAAAAAAAATGCTGTCCCTTGAGTGAACATAAAATGTTGAAATCCCCTCATTCAATATCTCCTTATCTGTTAGCTCTATTTTCTTATCAATCTTACCCTTTTCAATATCTATTAATATTAAATAATTCTTTGGTTTAGCACGAACCATTGCATAAAGGTGCCTTCCATTGAAAATATAAGGCCTTAAAAAGGGACTTGAATCATCATGAGATCCTTGATAAAGGATATTAACATTTTTGAAAAATGTTAACTCCACGGAATCCTTCTTTATGACTTTTGGTGCCTTTAACAAATTCTTTAACTCCGACTTTTCACTATGACAGGATGTTATCAAAAGGGTAATTACTGTATATTTTAAAAATAAATTCATAAAAACATGCCGTAAATACAAAAGCGACCTTATAAGCCGCTTTGTAAAATCTAATAATACTTAAATTTCTAATAATAATACACCATCCCAATACAACTGCACTGTTGGCCACCAAGAATACATTTTTCCCCTACAAGAACACGGTTTTCATAGTAAGGAACCAATTGCCCAGCATTCGGATCAAGATAACTAGGCGGCACACAATAAGAACTTGTCGAAATAGAAATGGCACAAATCCCTATTAACAAAAGCATCGATTTTAATAGTTTATTCTCCATAAAATTTATTGGATTTTTTTATTAAATTTGACATAATATTCAATAATAAAAAAGCCTTAATCATTTCTTTCATTATTATCTGTCATCCTGTCACTTATTCAGGATTGGAACATCCTTTGAAGTGCACAGCATATTCATTCTTAAACTCTGACAAAATTATGGCGACCGTAGCTGAAAAAGGATCCATTTCCATTCATACCGAGAACATCTTCCCCATCATTAAAAAATTCCTGTATTCCGATCACGAAATATTTCTTCGTGAATTGGTGAGCAATGCCGTAGATGCTACCCAGAAGCTGAAGAAGCTGGCGTCCATGGGTGAGTTTAATGGCGAGCTGGGTGATCTGAAAATCGAGGTGAGCTTTGATAAAAGTAAAAAGACCATCACGGTAAGTGATAAAGGTCTTGGCATGACAGCCGAGGAGATCAAAAAATATATCAACCAGATCGCTTTCTCTGGTGCTGCTGAGTTTGTAGAAAAGTTCAAAGACAAAGCAGACGCAAAAGATATTATCGGAAAATTCGGTCTTGGATTTTATTCCTCCTTCATGGTGGCCGATAACGTGGAGGTGGTTTCCAAATCTTACCAGGAAGGAACCGAAGCCGCCCGCTGGAAATGCGATGGCTCTACGGAGTTTGAATTATCGGAAGACACCAAAGAAACCCGCGGCACCGATGTAATCCTTCACATCAATGCCGACTCGGAAGAATTCTTAGACGAGTTTCGTTTGAAAGGAATTCTTGAAAAATACTGTAAGTTCTTACCGGTAGAAATCAAATTCGGAACAAAAGAAGACAGCGTTGAAGATGGTGTTGACAAAGATGATAAGCCGAAGTATAAAACGGTAACTACCGATCGCATCATCAACAACACTTCGCCCATCTGGACAAAGGCGCCCCTTGAATTAAAAGACGAAGATTATTTAGCATTTTATAAACAACTGTATCCTTTCACAGAAGATCCGCTGTTCTGGATTCATTTGAATGTAGACTACCCTTTCAATCTTACCGGTGTTCTGTACTTCCCTAAGATCAAGAATGACTTTGAGATTCAGCGTAACAAAATTCAGTTGTATTCACGCCAGGTATTCATCACTGATGAGGTGAAGGATGTTGTTCCCGATTTCTTAATGCTGTTACACGGTGTGTTGGATTCACCGGATATTCCACTCAACGTATCGCGCAGTTATTTGCAGAGCGATGCCAGTGTGAAGAAGATCAGCTCGCACATCACCAAAAAAGTTGCTGACAAACTGGTGGACATGTTCATCAAAGACCGCAGTGAGTTCGAGAAGAAGTGGGACGACATCAGCGTATTCGTAAAATACGGCATCATCAGCGATGAGAAGTTTGCTGAAAAAGCAAAGGAGTTTACCCTATTGAAAAACACGGATGGCAAATATTTCACCTTGAAAGAATATGAAGATAAGGCGAAGGCAAACCAGACAGACAAAGACAAGAATGTTGTTTATCTCTACTCTTCTGATGTAAAGAAGCAACATTCCTTCATTGAAATTGCCAACAACCGGGCCTATGATGTGCTGGTTATGGATGGCGTTCTCGATAGTCATTTCATTAATCACCTTGAGCAGAAGTTAGAGAAAACCCAGATGAAGCGCGTTGACAGCGACACGATTGATAAGCTGATTGCTAAAGATGAAGCGGTGGCCAGTGTGCTGAGCAGGGAAGAGGAAGAATCCATAAAAGGCATTTTTGAAAAGGCCATCAATAACAAGAACATGATTCTCGCAGTGGAATCACTTTCACCCGATGATTTGCCTGTCACCATCACCATGAGTGAGTGGATGCGCAGAATGAAAGACATGGCACGCACCGGAGGTGGAGGTGGTGGCTTTAATTTCATGGGTGCTATGCCTGACAGCTACAACGTAGCCATCAACGGCAATCACACCTTGGTTCAAAAAATACTGAATGCAGAGACGGAAGAACAAAAGACCAAGCTGGCTAAGCAAGTCTATGACCTGGCATTGCTCTCTCAGAATATGCTTACCGGTGCTGATCTGACAAACTTCATTAAGAGAAGTGTTGAACTGGTAGGGTAATTATTTTATACCACGCAAAGGCGCCAAGAACGCAAAGGAATATATAGTTTTACCTTAGCGGGCTTTAGGCCTTTGCGTGCAAACCCCTAACAATTAAAATATTTTATCCCTACCTTCGTTTATCTAAATCATGATCAAACGAAGTCTTTTTTTTTCTTTCCTTATCATTTCTACTAGCGCATGGGCACAGCAAAAACCCAATGTGCAGGAAGGTCAGTTTACCTTTGATACCGACAAGCCCTTCACGCTGCTGGAACTTGATCAGAAAGAAGAACCCATTGTAACGAAAAAGAAGAAGCCAAAACGAAAAGTTTATTACGGCATCAAAACCAAAAAAGCGTTTACACGCAAAGGGTTTGGCGACAAGATGGTCATCGAACTTTTTTATGTGCTGAAAAAACCAGACGTGCCTACGGGCTTTGCGAGAGATGTTTACTGGTATGACTTCACCCGCAAAGAATTACGCAGAACGAGTAACGCTGCATTCGATACAAAAAAAGGCGTGCTGGCACATGGACCATATAAGAGAATGATGGGCGATGTGCTTCTTGAAGAGGGGATTTTCTTTAAAGGCACCAAGCATGGCCGGTGGATGCGCTACGATCGTCACAACCTGGTCGAAGACAAAGAAAAATATTATAAAGGCTGGCCGAAGGAATCATTAGTTACCTACTATGATCCCAACGAGCGCACCAAACTAAAAGAGATCACACCGATCGAGTATGGCGAAAAGGAGGGCTTCTACTATTTCTTCCATGAAAATGGACAAATTGCTGTGCAGGGTGAATATCACTGGGGTGAACGCGTGAACGATTGGATTGAAAATTATTCCAATGGAAAGCGAAAAAAAATTATCACCTATCCAAAAGAACCATTCGATAAAGAAGCCCGCCCTTATGTGCGCAAAGAATGGGATGAAAAGGGGAAAGAGATTTATTCGAGGTAGTACTGAAATAGCTTCCTCAATTACCGTCACTGATTCACAGATTTTCGAAAGCTAATTGAATCAGTAAATCTGCGGTTAAAATTCCGTAGGCTTCATCAATAAAACGCATCTTCAAAGTGTCGTAGATCAGGCACACCATTATGCATGCTGATGGCCACTACGTCATAGCGAACATTGCCGTTGTAGTCATTTTCATAGGTGTATTGCTCGGCACCGTATACAATATTTTTCGCTTTCTTGTAATCAACAAATTCTTCGGGATAACCAAAGGCATCGGAAGACCGCATTTTCACCTCCACAAAAACAAGCCACTTTTCTTTTCTAACAATCAAGTCAATCTCTGATGTTTTGTAGCGATAGTTGCGTTGCACAATTTCATAACCGAGGGATTTTAAAAACTCTGCAGCCATGTCTTCGGCATCCTTGCCTTTTTTCATTTTATCCGTCATGAGAATGTTCTACCTTTATACCTTGAATCTATTAATTAAGAAATGAAGAAACTAATCGAGGGCTTTACCTTACAATTGGCCAGCGCGTTGAAAATCGGGGAATCCGTAGATCTTGTGCGGCCGGGCAGTGACATTCGCAACATCTTAATCACGGGCATGGGTGGCTCCGGCATTGGCGCAAACCTGGTGGAATCATTAACCTTTGGCCGTGTACCCATTCCTATTACGGTGAGCAAAGGATACAACATCCCTCAATTTGTAAGTCCGCATACACTCTTCATTGCCTGCTCCTACAGTGGCAATACGGAGGAAACGCTCTCCACCATTCATAAAGCCATGCTGAAGCGCGCCCATATCATTTGCATCACCTCGGGTGGCAAGATGCTGGAGTTGGCAAAAGAATATAACCTGCTATGGATTCAGATTCCGGGAGGATCAAAAAGTTCGCGCGGCCACGTGGGTTATATGATGATCTCTCTTCTTTCAGCCCTCTATCACACCAACCTGATTGGTGCGGCCTTCATAAAAGAAACCGAAAATGCTATTGAGTATCTGGACCGTGGGGAAAAGGCTATTCAGTCTGAAGCTGAATTGATCGCTAAAAAACTGAAAGGAAAACTCCCCATCATCTATTGCGATGAACGCCTGAAGGCAATGGCCACTCGTTTTCAAAATCAATTAAATGAAAACGCCAAGCAACTGGCGCACATCAATACATTTCCGGAAATGAACCACAACGAAATTGCAGGATGGCAATTTCCGGAGGCGGTGCTGCAACACGCGCAGGTTATTTATCTGTACTCCGATCATGATCACGAGCGGGTAGAAAAGCGAATGGAAATCTGTCGCCCAATTTTTGAAAAGCGTTCTAATCCGATCATCGACATTGTGGCCGAAGGTGCCTCACTACTGGAGCAATATTATTACCTGATCCATCTTACTGATTGGATATCCTATTATCTCGCCAAAGAGAATGGCGTAGAGTCTGCACCAGTGGAAGCCATTGATCATCTTAAGGAGGAGTTATCCAAACTGAGGTGAACGGGATCCTGAACAAAAAAGCAAAATTCATTGATCTCGGCCTGATGAATTATCAGAAAGCCTGGGAGTATCAGACAAATTTGTTTCAATCCATCGTGGATGTTAAAACACAAAATCGCACTCTTCCGGAAACCGAACATCGGATAACAAACAACTACTTACTCTTCTGCGAGCATCCTCACGTATTCACCCTCGGCAAAAGCGGTAATGAAAAACATTTGCTGGTGAAGAAAGATGACCTTCATGCCATTGACGCTACCTACTACCACATTAACCGTGGTGGTGATATTACCTATCACGGCCCCGGGCAAATTGTAGTATATCCCATTATAGACCTTGAAAATTTCTTTACGGATATCCATCAATACATGCGATTGCTGGAGGAGTCGGTCATTCAAACGCTGGCGGAGTTCAATATTAAATCCGGCAGGATCAAAGGCCTCACCGGTGTATGGCTTGACTTTGAAAATGAAAAGACTACCAGGAAAATTTGTGCCCTGGGAGTAAAATCCAGTCGCTGGGTGACAATGCATGGGTTAGCTTTCAATGTAAATACGCTGCTTGAATACTTCAGTTATATTGTTCCCTGTGGAATTGACGATAAAGCCGTTACCTCAATGGAAAAAGAACTGAAGAACAAACAGGACTTTAACTACGTGAAATCCATTTTGAAGGAAAAGATTTCTACGCTCTTTAAAATGGAAATGGTAAATTAGTAATGTAATGCTCACTATTCCGTTGCACATGATTGCTAAATCCACCCTTCGTTTTTCTTTTTGTTTGCTGCTCGCGGTGATATCCCAACAGGCCGTAGCTCAAAAACAAAAAGGCGTGTGTTGGGTAGGCGGCCGCGAAGTAGTAACGGAAAAAGAACTCACTGCCCTGGTGAATAATAATATTAACTGGATCTCTCAGACGCCTTTTGCCTGGCAGCGCGATGCTGGCTCCTCATCCATTCGCATGAATACTATTTCTGATCGCATCTGGTGGGGAGAATCAGACGATGGAATTTCTAAAACAACAGAACTCGCTAAGAAACTCGGCATTAAAACAATTTTAAAACCACACCTCTGGGTGCGCGATGGCTGGCCGGGCGATATCACCATGAAAAGTGACACCGCGTGGCAAAGTTGGTTCAGGAATTATGAAAAGTTTATCCTTCACTACGCGCGCTTAGCACAAAAGAATAAGATTGAAATCTTTTGTATTGGCACCGAGTTGCAACAAACATCCAAACGTGAAAAAGAATGGCGTTCCATCATCATAAAAATCCGATCTGTCTATAGTGGTAAATTAATCTATGCCGCCAATTTTCATGAGGAGTATGAGCACATACGATTTTGGGATGCCCTCGATTACATTGGCGTGCAGGCGTATTTCCCGCTTGCAAAAAGTCAGCAATCTCCCGTAAATG
>Ga0163153_10004751_pt1 | contig 16735 bp, 16 predicted proteins | sample OliLakLV19MP6IB1_FD_148629 | JGI IMG/M metagenome (GOLD analysis project Ga0163153, IMG submission 148629) | Freshwater microbial mat bacterial communities from Lake Vanda, McMurdo Dry Valleys, Antarctica - Oligotrophic Lake LV.19.MP6.IB-1 | ecosystem: Environmental > Aquatic > Freshwater >... | reverse complement strand
ACGCGGGCGGCAGGTCGAACGACAGGGCAGTCGTGACCGGCAGCTGCGGCCCGGGCGCGTACGGGCGGTCGGTCGTGAAGCGGTTGTCCCACGGGTCGCCGTGCGGCGCTTGGCGCGGGTGATGGGTCTGGAAGGTCCGGGTCCGCAGTCGCTCGTTCAGGGCGCGGTCGATCGGCAGCAGCTTGACGCCGAGCCGGTACTCCTCGCCGAGAATGCGCGGGCCGCTGCGGCGGATGCGTTGCCTGCAGATTTGGCACCGACGCGCTCTCGGATCCGGGAGAACGGTGATGCAGGTCGGACAGCGAAACATGCCCCCAGCCTTTCCTCATCCTTGAGGTTCTCGCCCGTGAAATACCGCCCGGCTGCCACGCAGCGTGAAGGCATCGTACCCCAGCCTTCATCTGGTTGCTAATAGCCCGTTCTACCTGGGTCTCCCGAACCATCCCTGGCCGAGCGACCAGGTTTGGGCCTCGACCTCGGTCGCGAGCGCGGCGTCGAAGTCGGGCTGCCAGGGCACGGCCCGCATCGTGGCTTTGGTTCGAGCACTCAGCGCGCGAGGAATCGAGGCGGCCCGGCCCGCGAACGCGGTCGCCGCGTCGAGCAGGGCGTCGTCGGCCACGCAGCGCCAGACGAGCCCGATCTCGGCGGCGCGCGCACCATCGACCGCGTCACCGAACAGCACCATCGCCGCCGCGGCCGATGCGCCGACGGCCCGTTCGAGCAACCAGGTGTGCCCGCCGCCGGGGTGCAGCCCGATGCGAAGGAAGCGCGGGTCGAAGCGGGCCGAGGCGGAGGCGAAGCGGACGTCGCACGCGAGGGCCAGATTCATGCCCGCTCCGACGGCGGGGCCGTTGACGGCAGCCAACGTGGGAAGGGGCGAACGTAGGACCCGCAGGAACCCCTCGTAGATCGAGACGATCTGACCGCGGTCCTGGTCGCTTTCGGCTTGGGAGAGGGCGCCGAGGCTCGACACGTCGGCGCCCGAACAGAACGCGGGTGCCTCGCCGGTGACGACGACCGCCCCGACGTTCTCGTCACCTTCGATCGTGTCGAAGGTCTCGACGATCTCGCGCACCATCGGCGCGGTCATCGCGTTGCGGCGGGCAGTGTCGACGAGCGTGACAATCGCGACCTGCTCGCGTTGTTCGAGGCGAACGTGTTCCATCGCCGCAGTCTGGCCGGTCAGTCCGGGCGGACGACAGCCGGGGAGTGGCGGAAGAAGTCTTCGACCTCGCGCTGGTACTTGTAGGTCGGGTTGGTGTCACCAATGGCGCCTTCGAGGCGCAGTCCCTGGGCGAATGCCTCGACGGTGCCCGCGCTCGAGTAGCGGTAGCGGAACCCGGCCCGCTTGAACCGGGAGTTGTCGACCGAGCGCCCGTACCGGAGCAGCATCAGCGCCTCGGGCGGGAGGTCCCACATGCGCAGTGCCCGGGGCACTTCGTTGGCGAACGAGGTAAGCACGGGGGGCAGGGCGATGCGGCGCTTGCCGACGATCGCGCACACGTCACTCCACGGCAGGTTGCCGTCGCCCGCGACGTTGAACACGCCGGGGGTGTCGTGCATCGTCGCGTACATGAGCGCGCCGACGACGTCGTCCTCGTGGACGAACTGGAGTCGCGGGTCGTAGCCGAGGATCTCGGGCACGACCGAACGCCGGAGCGCGTGCGCGAACGGCGTGTCGATGAAGTTGCCGAGCACGTTCGCGAAACGGAGCAACGTGACGCTGATGTGTGGGTTGTCGTCGGCGAAATCGCGCAGAAAGGCTTCGACTTCGAGCAGCGACCGTTCGACGCCGGTGCGGGCGGGTCGCGTGCGCGGCATCTCTTCGCGGAAGAAGTACGGGTCCTGATAGTTCGATCCGTACACGAGGCCCGAACTCTTCACGATGACGCGGCGGACCGGGCTGCCGGCCATGCCGGCCGCGGCGAGCAGGCTCATGGTGCCGATCACGTTGATCTCGTGCAGCGTGCGCCCGCTGGTCTGCGTCGAGTCGACGATGAGGTGCGTGTGCAGGATCGTGTCGATGTTCGTGGCGCGCACGATGCGCGAGAGGATCGAGTACGACGAGTCGGCGCGGACGAACTCTGTGCGTTCGAGCGGCACGCTCGGGTCGCGCGTGTCGACCCCGACGACGACTTCGACATCGTCGCGGTCTTCGAGCGCCTGTGCGACGCGCCCACCCCAATACGTGCTGAGTCCCGTGACGAGCACTCTCATCGCGTCAGCCGAACCAGACGCTGCGGCGCCGGCGCAGCATGTCGTAGAGGGCGTCCTGCACGAGTCGCCGGATGCGTTCCGACTCGTCCATGACGCGACTGCGCGAGTAGCGCTCCTGGTTGGGCGCGACGTCGAAGTGCACCGGCGGCAGCACGCGGATCTTGAACTTGGCCGGGAAGTAGCCGACGAGCCCGAGCGGACCGAGCATCAACATGTTGGCGGTGATCGGGAAGTACGGAAGGCCGAGCATCTTGGCGAGGCGCGGGCTCTTGAACACGATCGGCATCGACTCTTCGGCCCCGACCACCGCGATGGGGATGACCGGCACGCCCGCGCGCATGGCGATCTCGACGAAGCCGCCGCGACCGAAGCGGCTGAGTTGGTAACGGTTCGAGTAGTGCTTGCCGGTGCCCTTGGTGCCTTCGGGGAACACGAGCACGAGCTGGCGCTCGTCGTGCAGCAGCCGGAACGCGTTGTCGGGATGCGCGGGCACGCCGCCCGACCGCGACCACAACGTGCCGATGATGGGCATGGCGCGGAACAGGTTCTCGGCGAGGCCGTAGACGTTGCGGCCCAACTCGGTTTCGATGCCGTGCATGATGGCGGGCGCGTCCGAGGGGATTGCGCCCGCGTGATTCGAGACGAGCAACGCGCCGCCCTCGCGGGGCAGGTGTTCGAACCCTTCCCACTCGACGCGGAACCAGTGCTTGTAGAGCGGGTCGTACAGCTTGCGGGTCAGCGCCCGCAGGTTCTCGCTGCGGCCCCACCGGTCGATGTCGGATTCGCGTGCCGGGTCGTCCTCGTCGGCGCGCACCCGCTGCGGCATCGGCACCAGCTCGCCCGTCTCGATGACGAGTTCGGCGTCGGTGATGTCGGCTATCTCGTCGGCGTCGGCGTCGGCGACGGTGGCGTCGGGATACAGCGCGGCGATGCGATCAGACAGGAAGTGGGCCGAGATGTCGGCCGGGCCGTCGGGGCGATCGCTCACCGGGCCAGGAAACCGGAATCGAGGCACGGTTGCAAGCTGTGTATTCAAGTACTCCGCACGGCGCCCGTCACAATCCAGGCATCGCCCCGATAGCGCCACATCATGCCGATGAGCCGCCCGATCATGAAGACGTAGAGCGCCCCCCAGAGGGCGAGCAGCCCGGCCGACGTTGCGAGCACCAGGAGCGCGACCGGGATGAACGCGAGCGACGCCGCGGCCATGGCCCAGGCCAGATACCGGCTTTCACCGGCACCGATGAGAATGCCGTCGAGGACGAACACGACCGCGGCGAGCGGCTGCATCAGCGCAACCGCCCAGAGCACGTCGAGGAGTTGGTTCTGCACGGCTTGATCGTCGGTGAAAGCGGTCGCGAGCACCGGTTGCAACACGAGCACGCCGACCGTGGCGCCGATGCCGGTGATGACACCCCATTCCAACATGCGGCGGGTGCTCGCGCGTGCGCCTTCGGAGTCGCCCGCGCCGAGTGACCGACCCACGATGGCCTGGGCTGCGATCGCGATCGCGTCGAGCGACAGCGCGAGGAAGTACCAGAGCTGCCACGCGATCTGATGGGCGGCGACTTCGACGTCGCCGAGCCGCGCCGCGATCGCGGTGGTGAGGAGGAACGCGACCAGGAGGGACGCGGTGCGGATGGTGAGGTGGCTGCCGACGATGGCGGCGTCGCGTACGTAGTCGCGCCGCGGCCGCACTGTCGCGTGCGTGGCCCGCACTGACTTGCTGACCACGAACAGGTACGCGCCGGCGGCGACGATCTGGGCCGTGACCGTGCCCCACGCCGAACCGGCCAGCCCGAGGTCGAGGCCGTAGACGAGCACGATGTCGAGCGCCAGGTTCAGCACGTTGGCGCCGACGGCGATCGCGAGCGGTGTGCGCGTGTCCTGGAGGCCGCGCACGTAGCCGGTCGCGGCGAGCGCGACGAGCATGAACGGCGCGCCGAGGATGCCTATGCGTAAATAGGTGAGGGCATACGGCGTGACGGCGTCGGACGCGCCCATCACATCGACGATCGGCGCCGCGAACAGGAGACCGAGCAGCGTCAGCCCGATCCCGAGTCCGGCGGCGAGCCACAGTCCGGCGATGCCGTGCTCGGCCGCAGCCCGCTCGTCGCCGGCGCCGTAGCGGCGGGCGACGGCGGCGGTGGTGCCGAACGCGAGGAAGTTGAAGACGCCGAAGACGCTGACGAGGACCGTGCCCGCGACGGCCAGGCCGGCCAGCGGCTCCGTGCCGAGGCGCCCGACGATCGCGGTGTCGACCAGCACGTACACCGGTTCCGCGATGAGCGCCCCGAACGCAGGAACGGCCAGCCGCCAGATCTCACGGTCGTGCGGATGGCGCCGCAGCACAGCAAGACGCACGCCGGCGACCTTACTGAGCGGCGACCGGAGCGACGGAGGAGCGCCGGGAGCTCGCCGGGAGCGGTGACGACCTCACCCGCGAGCGCAGCGAGCCCCACAGTCGGAACCCGACCAAGGAAGTTGTCTCACCCGAGGTGTTGACTCCACACGTGGACCGTCCGCCGGCAGCTCAGTTCGCGAGCGTTGCTCGCCGGTTGGGGTCGGCGACCCGCGCCGCGGGGCTGACGGTTCCCGTGTTCCGCACACCACCGCGTCGCCCCGGAGCCCCGCGTACGATCCGCCGCCTCCCGGGTGGCCCGGTGGTCGCGGTCGCGCTGCGGGGCCGGGCATTCTGCGACGTGGTGGGCGACATGGTCGACGGGGTCATCGCGGCGAACCGCTTGTCGGGCGAGGCCGAGGCCCGGGTGCGCAACGCGTTGCTCGCGGCGGTACAGAACCCGCCGGGCAGCGCCGCCGCCTAGCCGGATGCCCATTACGGTTGGCCTGCGCCCGGGTGGCGGAATGGCATACGCAGGCGGCTTAAACCCGCCGAGTCCTCAGGGACTATGAGGGTTCGACTCCCTCCCCGGGCACCCCGCCGTCCCCACCACCAACGACGCCCACACGCTCATCCAACGCGGCGCCTAACAATCGGGGCCGCAAAGACGATCCGCTCTATCGGTGTCGACGCCTGTTGAGCAAGGCCGATGAACGGCTCGACGACAAGGGGCGCACGAAGCTGCTCGGGCTCCTCGATGCGGGCGACCCGCGCGGCGATGTCCGCGTGGCGTCATCCCCGGCGCGGGTGCGCTGCCGCTTGTCGGTCTTGTGTACGCGCCAGGTGCCGCGTCGCCGAAGGACCGCGTCGGAAAATACAACACCCCGGGCGCATGCCATTGAAGGCATTGGCGGCACCGGGGAGTTGAGTCGACTACACCCTTTCGCCCGATGCCCTTCAACCCTGGCCTCACGTTCCCTTAGCCTGTGGAGCGGTCGTTGCGACCTCCGCGCACCCCCCGCGTTTGGGGCGGGTTGCAGAAACCGGTGAACAAGTCACCACTGTGAAGGAGTTGTGCCGAAGTTCGGCGCCCGAGATCTGCAGACGTCACGAAGCGCGAGGAACGTCTGTCACCTTTCGATGGTGTCGAACCAGGCGAGCGCGTCTGCCGCCGTCTCGGAGTATGCGTCCGCGCCCAGGTTCGTTGCGTGTGTCGCGCCGTCGATTCCGCGGCCGCCGAGGAGCACCGGCACGTCTCGGGTCGAATGGATCGCGGCGATCGTGGCTGCGACCATTTCGTCGCCGTTGGGGATGAATACCGCGATCCCGACCGCGCGGGTTCGGTCTTCATGGGCGACGATCTCGGCGAAGGACTCGGCGGGCGTGTCGGCCCCGAGGTCGGCCACCGTGAAGCCGCGGCCTCGGAGCGGGTCGGCGAGGAGCGCGGTCGCGAGGCCGTGGCGATCGCCGGCGACCGCTCCGATCACGAGGAGGCCGCGCGTGGGTCCGCGTTTCGTGAACGAGGGTCCGAGTCGACCGATCAGGCGGTACGCAAGCGTGCTGGCCTGGTGTTCTTCGGCGATGCTGATGCGGCCGGCCGCCCATTCGTTGCCGACCGAGCGCATCGCCGGTCCGAGCACCTCGAGGTAGAGCTGCTCTGGGGTGAAGGCCGACGCGAGCGCGTTTTGCGCGAGACGCCAGGCTTCGGCCTCGTCTCCCTCGACGAGGAAGCCTGCGAGCTCACCGGCGTAGTCACGATGACGGTTCGCGGCCCCGCTTCGTTTTCGTCCGGGCGGGTTGGCGTCCCGCAGCGACGCGATGCTCGATCTTGGTACGTACCACTGGTTGCCTCGACGTCCGGCGTCGAGGCGGCCGGTTCGCACGTAGCGATACGCGGTCATGTAGTGGACGCCGAGGAGATCAGCGGCTTCTTGGAGGCTGAGCAGGTCTTCGCCGTCAGTTTCGTCGCTCGGTCTCACCATTCGTGGTCTCAGGCGGCGCTCGCGTCGAGGTTGTTACGTGTATACACCGGCGGGCGCGGCCGGAAGCCCGGCGTCGCATACAAGAGCTGCGTGGCGCTGATGTAGCGCTCCTCGAAGCCCGCTTCGCAGTACGCGAAGTAGAAGGCCCAGAGCCGGGCGAAGGACGGGTCGAGGCCGAGTGCCGGCAGATCGGGCGCGATCCGGGTGAGGTTAACGCGCCAGCGGCGCAGCGTCTCTCCGTAATGCGGGCCGATGTCGTCGACGTTGCGCAGTGTCAGTCGACCGCTGCGTTTCGCGGCGGCGGTGAGTGCTCCGACCGATGGCAGGCAACCGCCGGGGAAGATCTGGGCCTTGATGAAGTCGGTGCGGCGCTTGAGTCGATCGAAGCTTCTCTCGGGCGCGACGATCGCTTGCATAGCGAGTGCGCCGTCGTCGGTGAGCAGCCCACGCATCCGTTCGAAGAACGTGTCGTACTCGCGCCAGTCGACGGCTTCGATCATCTCGATCGCGACGGCTTTGTCGAAGGTGCCGCGCAGATCGCGGTAGTCGGTGTCGAGCACGACGATCCGGTCGTCGAGGCCGGCCGCGCGCACGCGCTCGAGCGCGAAGTTGTGTTGGCGGGGCGAGATCGTGGTCGTGGTCACGAGGCAGCCGTAGCGTTGTGCGGCGTGCAGGGCGAAGCCGCCCCACCCGGTGCCGATCTCGAGGAGGCGATCGCCGGGCGACAGGTCGAGCGCTCGGGCAAGACGGTCGAACTTCGCGATCGACGCGTCGGCCAGCGTCATATCGTCCGCATCGAAGATCGCACAAGAGTACGCCATCGTCTCGTCGAGCACGCGCGCGAAGAACTCGTTGCCGAGGTCGTAGTGGGCGCGTACATGGCGCGCGTCACGCTGGGGATCGGCGCGCCGTAAACGAGCGATCGGGTCGAAGATCGGTGTCGCGAGCCGATGGAAGTCGTCGCGGCGCGCGTTCAGGGGGCCGAGGCCGCGGAGCGCGATCCTCAGAAAGCCCGCGAGGTCGTCGGCATCCCACCAACCGTCGGCGTACGACTCGCCCAATCCGATGCCGCCCTTGCGCAGCACGCGTTCGTAGACGCGCGCGTCGTGTACGTCGACGCGGGCGCGGAGAGATGACTCAGCCCAGTCCGGTTCGCCGGTACCGAAGTGTGCTGTTCCCGATGCGTCGACCAGGTCGAGCGTGCCGCCTGGCACGTGTTCGAGGAGTCGCCGGAGGATCGCGCGGGCCGCGCGTGCTCGTGTCGGGTCTTTCGTTCGCCGGTTCACGCGGCTACGTCCTCAGCCGGCTCGGCCGCCTCGGCCGGGTGACGGTACAAGGGAACCCGGGCAAGGAACAGTGCCAGCGCTCGTCGGTAGATCGCGAGCGAGACGCGCAGCGGCGCGACCGGGTGGCGCAGGAGGACACTGACAGCGCGGCGCCGGTCCAGCACGGACCGGCGGAGCGCGAGGCCGGCGGAGAACACGGTCGTGCCGTTCCGCATCACCTCGATGTCCAGACGCAATCTCTCTCCGGGAGTCGTCCACGAGACGCGATAGTCGAGGTCCATGGGAAGGAACGGCGATACGTGCATCGACTTCGCCACGGTCTGTGTTCCGTCGGCGTTGCGCGCGTCGATCACGTAGCAGTGGCGGTCGTTCCACGGCGTGTTGGTGACTTCGAGTACCAGTGCGTCGAGGGCGCGCCCTTCGCGGTTCCAGCAGTAGTAGACGGCCAGCGGATTGAACAGCCAGCCGAATGTGCGCACGTGCGCGAGCAGATGGACCGGTCCTTCCGGACGTCGGCCCAGCCGCTCGTCGACCAGGTCGCGGACGGCGTCGCCGAGCGGGCCACTACCCCCGTCGAAGAAGTCGCGGCGCCGGAAATGCACCGGGGCGCGGCGCCGGCCCGACCAGCCCGGCAGTGGGTCGAGCGAACCCGGAAGGGCATCGACGTCGAGGTACGCCAGGAACAGGCGCGGCGCGAACTCGCGCCTGGTCGGAGTGATCCGGAGGTGGCGCGCGGTGCCTTCGTAGATCGCGAGTTGGCTCACTGTTCGCTCCTGATGGCGCGTGCGACCTCGAGCGCGCTCTGCACGCCATCCTCGTGGAACCCGTACCCCCAGTAGGCGCCGGCGAAGTAGATGCCGCGGACGCCTTGGATCTCGTGTCGCCTTTGCTGCGCGTGCATCGCCGCGGTGTCGAAGACCGGATGGTGGTACTCGAACTCGGCCAGCACGCGGTTCGGATCGATTGCTTGAGTTCGATTCAGTGTGAGGAGGAGTGGCCGCGCGGAGTCGATCGCCTGCAGCTTGTTCATCCAGTAAGTGACCGTGGCTCGCCGCGCGGCGGGATCGACCCAGTAGTTCCAGCTCGCACGGGCGCGTCGCCGGCTCGGCAGAAGGCGGGCGTCGGTGTGCAGCGTGGCGGTATTGCGCTGGTAGCCGATCGCGCCGAGCACCGACTGTTCAGCCGAGGTCGCGTCGCCGAGCATCCGCAGGGCCTGGTCGCTGTGCGCGGCGACGATCACGCGGTCGAACCGTTCCGGCCCGCGATCGGTCAGCAATTCGACGACTGTTTCGTTGCCGGCGGAGTGGCGGGTGACGATCTTGTGCACGCCGGTAGAGAGCCGGATCCGGTCGGCGAACGGCGCGATCAGCGCGTCGACGTATTGGCGTGACCCGCCGGTGATCGTGCGCCACTGCGCCCGGCCCGAGACGCCGAGGAGGCCGTGGTTGTTCATGAAGCGGGCGTACGAACGCATCGGGAAGCGCGTGAAGGTCGCGGGATCAGCCGACCAGATCGCCGCACCGAACGGCACGAGGAACTGATCGACGAATGAACTGGAGAACCGGCCGCGCCGGAGGAAGCTCTCGATCGACTCGTCATCGGAATCGCCGTCCGAGCCGGGCAGGCGGTCCGAACCCTGCCACCTCGGTTCATTCGCCACGAGGCGCCGCGCGGCGCGATTGAAACGCGCGATCTCTGTGATCAGCCGAAGGAACGTTGGTCGTGCGAGGTTGCGGCGCTGGGCGAACAGCGTGTTGAGATTGGATCCACCGAACTCGAGACCCGTGCCCGCGTCGGTGACGCTGAAACTCATCTCGGTCGGCTGCGTCGCGACGCCGAGCTCACGCAGCAGCGCGACGAAACCGGGATAGTTCGCTTCGTTGTAGACGACGAATCCGGTGTCGACCGCGTGCGAGCTGCCGTCGACTTCCACGTCGACCGTGTTGGCGTGGCCACCGACGCGCGCGTCGGCCTCGAAGAGGGTCACTTCGTGGTCGCGGTGGAGCTCGTGCGCCGCGACGAGTCCCGACACGCCGGTTCCGACGAGGGCGATCTTCACGACGCCTCGATCGCGGCGCGCGATCCCGAACGATCGACGCACCAATCCCAGAGCCGCTCGCCGTCGGCTTCGGGTGTACGGGTCCAGGGCAGGACGCTCGTGGGCCGGCGCTGTCGGTCGAGCCAGAAGGCGCCGTTCGACTCGAGCGCCTCGGGCGCCCCGGCCAACCAGGCCATCGTGTCGGCTCCCTGCTCGGGCGAGCGCAAGAGTGGGCGCATGACCCGTCGGAATCCCGGCAGGGAGACCTGCACTCCGGGGGTGTCGGCCCAACCCGGGTGCATCGCGTGGAACACGATCCCGCGACCGGCCGCATGGTGCGACCACTGCTCGTTCATGACGACCTGGGCGCGTTTCGCGTTCGCATAGGCACGCACGCCGTCGAACGACGCAGGCGGCGCATCGAGCGCGCCGAGATCGAGGCGCTGCGTGTACATCCCGCCGGACGAGACACTGATAACGCGAGCTTCGCCGCTCTCGCGCAAGAGTGGAAGAAGCAGTGACGTGAGCAGGAACGGCGCGACCACATGCACCTGCGCAGTCAGCTCGAGGTTGTCATCGGTTCGCCGAAACTCGTGAGCGGGGGCGCCGGCGTTGTGGATCAGCGCGTCGATGTGGCGTACCGATGCCGTCAGCTCGGCCGCCGCGGATCGGACCGCATCGAACGAAGCGAGGTCGGCGACGAAGGTTTCCACGCTCGCACGCGGCTCCGCGTCGAGGATCGACTTGCGTGCGGCAACGGTTCGCGCCGCGTCTCGGCCCATCAGGCAGAGGCGCGCCCCGCGCCGCGCAAGAAGATGGGCAGCCGCAAGCCCCAACCCTCCCGTCGCGCCGGTGACGACGACGATTCGGCCACTGAGATCCGGTTCACGCTCAGTGTCCCAACCGAAAAGTGCTCGCCGCGCCGCGAAGCCGAGACGGCTGAAGCTCCCGACGACGGTGAGCTCCAGCGCGCGGTCGGCGGCGCGCGCCACGCGTGATGCCGGCTTCATCTCGACGGCGCGTGCACGCGCTCACGGAGTCCGGCCGCGGCGCGATCGCCGATGCGACGGAAGGTGAGCGCGAGCAGCGGCGTCGCAAGCCGGGCGACGCCCTTCGGCTCGAGGCGCGCGTCGTAGGTGATGATCGTTTCGCCCGACGCTGATTCAAAGGTGCCCGACGCTGATGCAAAGGTGCCCGACGCTGATTCAAAGGTGATCGTGTCGATCGAGCGGACGAACGGGGTTTCGGCGCGCAGCACAATGCGAGCGCTCGGCTCGAACTCGACGATCTCGTACTCCATCGGCACCGACCGGCCGAGGAACCGGCAGAGCAATCCGAAACGTGATCCCCGCCCGACCGGCTCGGGCGTGAGCATCGTCCCCTCGGCGACACCCGGATCCCACTCGGCCGCCCGATCGAAGTGACTGAGATCGGAAAAGGCCTCGTCCCGGCCCATATCCGAGGTGATTCGAGCGAGATACTGAAGCATGGAGAGAGTTTAGCACTAAAAACAGTCCCGGCCGGGACCGAGCCCGGGTAGCCGGGGAATCCACGTGTGGATCGAGGTCCGTAGGCTTCGTGCTCGGGTGCCGACGGGAGGGTTGCTATCCATGACGATCGAAGCGCCAGACGTTTGCACTGTCGTCGAGTTTCCCTGTCTCTCGGCCCGCGATCTCGAAGGTCGTGCCGTCTCGCTGCCCGACGACTTCGCGGGCGAGGTCAACCTCGTGCTCGTCGCCTTCCGCCGTGAGCAACAACCCATCGTCGACACCTGGATCGCGTGGTTCCGGGAGATCGCCGCGGAACATCCCAACCTGCGCTGCTACGAGCTTCCGGTCATCGCGACGCGCTGGTCGCCGGCGCGCCCGTTCATTGATGGGGGCATGGCCCGGGCCGTGCGGGAGCGGGAGGCACGGCGCCGCACGCTCACTGTGTACACCGACGTCCGACGCGTCACCGATGCACTCGCCATCGAGGACACGAGCGTCGTCACCGTGCTCCTCGTGGATTCTGACGGCCGCGTGTGTTGGCGCACCACCGGACCCGCGAACGGATCCGCCGGCTCCGGCCTCCGACGCGCTCTTGCCGCACCGAAACCCACGGCAAAGGCGCGCGTGTTGCGGCCAATCGAGCAGTTCGCGTTCGATTTCGATCGGCGGTTCCGGCCGATCCTCGCGGTCGCAGGTATCACTCCCGGCACTGCGTGCGTCACGCTCACACCCGAACGGCTGCTGGTCCGTTTCGGTCCGTGGTCGTGTGAGACGGCGCTCACGAACGTGCGGGAGGTGTGCCGGACGGGACCGTACCAGTGGTACAAGGCGATCGGGCCACGCGGGTCGTTCGTTGATCGCGGAGTCACGTTTGGCACTTCCACCCACGGAGGCGTTTGCGTGCTGTTGCGCGAACCGGTCGCGGGTCTCACGCCTCTCGGTCCCCTTCGCCATCCTGGCGTCACCGTCACGCTCGCCGAGCCCGATCGGTTCGTAGCGTCATTGCGCCGGCGTGCCGGTATCGCGTGACCGGCGCGGGTTGCGCTCGATGAGCGAACACGGCGGGCGCGTGCTCGTCGCCGGCGCCACGGGATACATCGGGCGTCGCCTGGTTTCCGAGCTCGTCGCGGCGGGTCATGCCGTGCGATGTCTTGCCCGCACGCCCGCCAAGCTCGATGCCGAGCCGTGGCGCGATCACGTGGAGGTCGTGGCCGCCGACGTGCTCGATCGGGCGTCGCTGAACGCCGCGTTTCGTGACGTCGACGCCGCCTACTACCTCGTTCACTCGATCGGGTCGGAGACGGACTGGCAAACGCGGGATCGCCTCGCCGCGGAGAACTTCCGCGACGCGGCCGCCGAAGCGGACGTCGAACAGATCATCTATCTCGGTGGCCTCGGAGATGATGCGGGCGGCGCGTTGTCGTCGCATCTCGCCAGCCGGCACGAGGTCGGGCGCGTGCTGGGTGCCGGACCGGTACCACTTACCGAACTGCGCGCGGCGGTTGTCATCGGGTCGGGGAGCGCGAGCTTCGAGATGCTGCGTCATCTCGTCGAGGTGTTGCCCGTGATGACGACGCCCCGATGGGTCGAGACCCGTGTGCAACCAATCGCCGTGCGCGACGTGCTCGCGTATCTCACCGGAGTGCTCGGCAATCGCGACGCGTACGGGAGAGTGTTCGAGATCGGCGGCGCCGACGTCGTGACGTACCGCGGCCTGATGGATCTCTACGCTTCGGTCGCGGGCCTGCGAAAGCGGGTGATCCTGCCGGTTCCGGTGCTCAGCCCTCGGCTGTCTTCGTTGTGGGTCGGCCTCGTCACGCCGATCCCGGCTGATCTCGCACGCCCGTTGATCGACAGTCTCGTCAACGAGGTCGTCGTGCATGACCACGCGATCGACCATGTCGTTTCCCACCAGCCGATCGGGTGTCGCGAGGCGATCGAGTTGGCGTTGCAACGCGTCGGCGAGCTCGACGTGTCGACCCGTTGGACCGACGCCGAGCTGTACGGACGATCGCCGGCGGATCCGATACCAACCGATCCCGAGTGGGCAGGCGCGACGGTTCTTGTGGACCGCCGGGTCGTCCGCACGAGCGCGGCACCCGAGGCGCTCTACCGCGAGATCTGCGCGCTCGGCGGTGCGCGAGGCTGGCTCGTCAACGGTTGGCTGTGGACCATCCGCGGGTGGATCGACCTCCTCACCGGCGGGGTCGGGATGCGCCGCGGACGACGTCATCCGACCGAACTCCGCGTCGGTGATGTGGTCGACTTCTGGAGGGTGGAGGCGCTCGAACCCGCACGGCTCGTTCGCCTTCGAGCCGAGATGCGCTTACCAGGTGACGCCTGGCTGGAGTGGTCGATCACTTCAGACCCCGCCGGCACGGTGCTCGTGCAGCGCGCGTTGTTCCAGCCACGCGGACTATGGGGTCGGGTCTACTGGTATGCGGTCGCGCCGTTCCATCGGTTCGTCTTCGGGCCGCTGGCCCGGCGCATCGGACAGCGGGCCGAAGTCGCGAACCGTCGCATGCCGGTGGGGATCGCCCGTGAGTAGCCTCGCCCTTGGTGCGCAGCTGCACGTTCGCTCGACGTAGTTCGTGGTCGCTGCCATGCGGACGAGACGACCTGGTGGGTTACGTGGCGAGGGATCACCTCGACGAGGCTGACGACAGCGATCTTGTTCTCGCGATCGGTCTCGGCGACGAAGTCGCGATGGCGGAGATCGTGCGGCGCCATCGTGAGCCCGTCCTCGCGTTCGCACGTCGGCTCGTCGGCGACCGTGCCCGCGCCGAGGAGGTCTCCCAGGAGGTCTTCTTGCGGCTCTGGCAAAGGTCGGAGCGTTTCGACCCCGAGCGCGGAGCGTTGCGCGCGTTCCTCCTCGCCTTGACCCACGGACGCGCGCTCGACGTCGTACGATCCGACTTGGCCCGACTTCGACGCGAGGAACGCGATGTGGCCCGCACCGCGGGTCCGGCCCACGAGGCCGAAGCGCAGGTTGTGGCCCGAACCGTCGCCGATGCTGTGCGCAACGCGTTGTCGCAGATCCCTGAACCGGAACGACGAGCAGTCGAGCTCGCATACTTCGGCGGACACAGCTACCGGACCGTCGCGTCGATGCTCGACGAGCCCGAGGGCACGGTGAAGGGCCGTATCCGCAGTGGATTGGCACGACTGCGCGTCGCGCTCGCGGCACAAGACCTCCAAGGCGCCTAACGGCGCCTAACGCGCGCTCGGCTCAGCTCAGCTCAGCGCGGCCCGGAGCGCGACACCCGCGCGTTGCAGGTCGTCGTCCATCGCCGCGGCCAGCATGAGGAGCGCGCGGTCGACCATTTCGCGTTGGAAGCCGTGCGCGGGTCCGGTCGCACGTAGCCACTGGATGTGATCTTCGATCATTCCGGGCTCATCGAGCAGCAGCGCGCCTTCGACCACCATCAGCACGCGCTCGAGCTCATCGGCGAGGTCGACTCGCCGGGTCTCGCCGTCGGCGGTCGCTTCGAGCACGGTCGCGATCAGTCTCGGGCTCCGATTGGCCAATGGCCGCCGCTCGGGAACAGGTTCGGGTACGGAACCGAAATGTTCGGGCGGCGCGCCCTCCCAGGCTCGGAGGTGATCGACGGCTTCGCGCGGAACACGCGCGAACGCGTCGAGGCCGATCCGGGTCGCGCGCCGTTCGTTGGCGAACGCACGGCCACCGCCGACGACCGGTACACCGGCCACGTGCGCGGCCGCGACTGAGCGGGCGGCTCCGACGAGTGCGGTCGGGATCGAGCAACTGAGCGCAAGCGCGAGCGGCTGGTGCAACTCGAGATAGTCCCCGAGGTCTTCGCCGGGCACAGATGCGCCGAGGAACAACACTCGGAATCCCTCGAGTGCGAGCGCGCTCGCGACGACTCTCGCTCCGATCGCGTGCGCGTCGTGCTCGGCGCCGGCGACGACGACCGCGGGTCCGGTCGGTGTCTCGCCGATCGCGCCGAGTCTGACGACGAGCTCCTCGATCGCCGCGCTCGAGGCGTGTTCGTAGGCGATGCCGAGGTCGCCGGTTGCCCAGCGGAGGCCGAGTTCGGTCTGCACCGGGCTGAGCACGTCGACGATGATGTCGTCGAACGGCACGCCGTGGGCCAGCAGCTCGGTTGCGAGCCGATACGCGAGCGAGCCGTCTCCGTTGACGAGTGCGGCCAACATCGCGAGACGCTCCTCGCCGTTGGCGCCTCGGCCGAACTCGGAACTCATCTCGTTTGCCTCCGTGGGCGGTCGCCGTCGAGCTTACGCACGGTCGCAGGGGCGTTCCGGTGGTCTTGGCGCACGCGCGTTGTGATCGTCGGAGCGAGTGCGTCGGGTGCGGGTACCGCGATCACGACGTCGCTCACTGATGCGTTCCAATCGTGTGACGTTCATCGCAAACGGCAGCGGTGGCTTCCTGCACAAACATCGCATTCGGGTGCCGCTCCGGCTGCGTGTTCGAGGCAGTGCCGAATGCGGTCTTCCACGATGTCCATGAGGAGGGGATGCGGGCCGAGCGGGGCAGTGACGATGTAGCTCACGCCAGGATGAAACGCCGATGCCTCGGCGGCGAGGGCCGGAATATCGCGATCCCAGTGATTCCCCGGCCAGAGGAAGAACGGCGCGATCACCACGGTCGTCGCGCCCGCCGCGACGCACGCACCGAATGCGGCACCGATCGACGGTTCGGCCATCTCCATGTGTGCGGCCTCGACGATCCGGAGTCCGCTGCGGTCGCGCCAGTCGCCGACGAATCGCTCGTGACGCCGGTTCGATTCGGGGCGTCGCGAGCCATGGTCGACGACCACGATGCCCGTCGTGTCCGCACGTGTCCGGATGTCGATGGCGAGAACGTGATCGGCGGTTCCGTCGGGGCCGATCACGCTCGCGGTCGCAGCTGAGGCGGTCGCATCATCGACTTCAAGACAACGGACAGCGTCTTCATTGATGCCTTGGCAAGAGTCTGCACACGACCTCCTTCGAACTGTCGGGCGGAACGCTGAGTCTCCGGAACCCGCCCGCAAACGGATGGCAGAAAATGTCCTGCGTCTCAGGGACTATGAGGGTTCGACGCCCCCCGGGCCGAGCTCGTTCTACGCGCGGTCGAGGATTTCGGCCGCGGCGGAGCAGGTGGCCGTAGGTCGTCAGGAATGCAGGTCGGTTGCCGCCTGGACATCGTTGCGGTCATTGCAGGGTGGCGGCGAGGTTGTAATCGTCGCGGTGGAGAGCCCGACGATGGACGGTCGAGGGATCGGTTCGCTTTCACGGCAGTACCCCGACGGCAGTAATCCTCTCGACATGACGATCCGCGCAACGGTGTACGCGCTCGCACCCGATTCGGAGATCCGCCTGACGATCGGCGCGTTGAAGCCTCCGCTATGTATCGA
>Ga0163153_10004749_pt1 | contig 16737 bp, 17 predicted proteins | sample OliLakLV19MP6IB1_FD_148629 | JGI IMG/M metagenome (GOLD analysis project Ga0163153, IMG submission 148629) | Freshwater microbial mat bacterial communities from Lake Vanda, McMurdo Dry Valleys, Antarctica - Oligotrophic Lake LV.19.MP6.IB-1 | ecosystem: Environmental > Aquatic > Freshwater >... | reverse complement strand
CGCTTGTTTGGCCCGCCGGCCGAACTGGGCCAACGGCTGGAACGCGAACTGGGCCAATTGGGCTACCACGCCATGGTCGGCTCTGCACCCACCATCGAAGCCGCCTGGCTGGCTTCCGGACAAGCGCTGCATATCGCGGCCAGCGGCCATATCCGCAGCCAGCTTGGCCCCTTACCCCTGCAGCAATTAGCACTGGACAGAGCACCATTGGATGCGCTGGAGAAAATGGGCTTTCGCCTGCTGTGCGATATCCTGCGACTGCCACGCAAGGCCCTGACCCGGCGCTTCGGGCCCGGCGTGGCCGATTACATCGATCACTTGCTGGGCACCCGGCCGAATCCACGTGTCGCCTGGCGACCACCGGAAAGCTTCCACTCCAGGCTGGAATTACCGGCCGAGATCAATGCCAGCCAGACCCTGTTGTTCCCGCTTAAACGCCTGCTGGAAGAACTCTGCGGGGTATTGCGCGGTGGCGATGCCACGGTGCAGTCACTGGCGATCACACTACGTCACGAGGATCAGACAGACACCGAACTGAACATCGCCATGCAATCACCTACGCAGGAAGCAGAACGGCTGTTGCGGCTGGTACGGGAACGACTGGAGCGCTTGCGTTTGCCCCAGGCGGTACGCGAGATTCAACTGGCTGCACCCCTTTTTCTGCCCTTATCCGCAGGTCAGGGCAGCTTGTTTCGTGACAGCCCTGCCGAGCAGCAACAGGACATGGACCGGTTGGCGGAACGCCTGCAAGCCCGTCTGGGCCAGACAGCCGTCAGTGGCGTGACCGGCGTTGAAGATCACCGCCCGGAATACAGTTGGCGACCACGCGCACTGGATGAAGCCAGCCAATGTGTGCCGCTGAGCCACCGCCCTAGTTGGCTGCTGCAGAAACCCAAACGCTGCGATATCGCCCATTACCAATTGCTGGCTGGGCCAGAGCGCATTGAGAGTGGCTGGTGGGATGGCCGTGACTGCCGTCGTGATTACTACATTGTGCGCGACTCCAGCGGCGGCACCTTGTGGGCTTTTCATGAATACAAGCCACGCAGCGGCTGGTTTCTACACGGCGTATTTGGCTGAATTCACCGATGCGCGTCAAATACAAGGCAAACTCAAAGCTGCTGGCGTGGAATTGCTGAACGAAGCCGATGAGAACAGCAGCGGCCCAGTCAGCTTTACAGCAATTGACCCCGACGGCAACACCCTGCTGCTCGATCAGCACGTTTGAACTCTGTCAACAGGCACCAAATCATGTACCGACAAATATTGCAGTTCTGGTTCGAGGAAGCAGGTCCCAAAGCCTGGTGGAAAAAGGACGCGGAGTTCGATGATCTGGTGCGACAGCGTTTCGGCAAACTGCTGGCGGAGGCTGCACAAGGAGAATTGTTTACCTGGCGCGAATCAGCACAGGGGCGACTGGCTGAAATCATCCTGCTGGATCAATTTTCCAGGAATATTCATCGCGATACAGCCAGGGCATTTGCGCAAGATACCATCGCATTGGTGCTGTCACAGGAAGCCGTCAGTGTGGGCGATGATCAAAAACTAAGCGCTGATGAGCGCAGTTTTATCTACATGCCATTTATGCACAGTGAATCGCGCCTGATTCACCAACAGGCAGAATGCCTTTACCGCGACTATGGCCTTAAAACCAATTATGAATTCGAACTGAAACACAAGGCCATCATCGACCGCTTTGGCCGCTACCCGCACCGTAATGAAATCCTCGGAAGACCATCAACTGCAGAGGAGCTGGAATTCCTGCAACAGCCTGGAGCCGATTTCTGAACAACATGCTACTGCCAACAAGTGAGACAAAGCACGCGATGAAAATGGACCATATCAACCAGCTGGTGTCTACACTGGAAGCAAGCCTGTCCTATTACCAGCGCCTGTTACCCGCCCGGCCAAAATGTGTTTGACTGACGAGCCCTTTAAATCGGAAAATCTTCGAATATCAAGCCTTGTCCGATTACTCGGAATAACGCTGAAACACCAAACTGGCATTGGTCCCACCAAAACCGAAATTGTTGCTCATAACCGTATTCAAACCGGCCTGATTACGTGTTTGCAGCAATACCGGTAAACCGGCTGCTTTTTCATCCAGCTTGGTGATATTGGCAGATCCGGCCATAAAGTCCTGCTCCAGCATCAACAAGCAATGAATGGCTTCCTGCACTCCGGCCGCACCCAGAGAATGTCCGCATAAGGACTTGCTGGAACTGAAGGGCGGAACTTCATTGCCGAAAACTTCCCGTATCGCATCAAGCTCAGCTACATCACCCAGCGGCGTGCTGGTGCCATGGGTGTTGATGTAATCAATAGGCTCAGCTATGCCCTTAATGGCTTGCTGCATACAACGTACGGCACCTTCACCCGAAGGGGCGACCATGTTATCGCCATCTGATGTAGCGCCATATCCAATGATTTCCGCATAGATGTTGGCACCACGCGCCTTGGCGTGCTCCAGTTCTTCCAACACCAACATGCCGCCTCCAGAGGCAATCACGAATCCGTCTCGCGCTGCATCATAAGCCCGCGAAGCCAATTGGGGCGTTTCGTTATAGCCCGCAGACAAAGCACCCATGCCATCAAACATCAAGGCCAGTGACCAGTCTTCCTCTTCGCCGCCACCGGCAAAGACCACATCCTGTTTGCCCCACTGGATTTGCTGCAGAGCAACACCGATACAGTGGGTGCTGGTGGCACAGGCCGAAGTGACTGAATAATTGATACCGCGAATTCCAAAATGCGTGGACAGACAGGCGGATACCGTGCTGCTCATGGCCCTGGGTACCAGATAAGGACCAACGCGGCGAATGCCCTTGGCGCGCAGTGTATCCGCACCCCAAACCACATTCTTACTGGATGCGCCGCCTGAGCCGGCTATCAATCCAGTGCGTTCATTGGACACTTCAGCTTCGCTTAAGCCTGCATCAACAATGGCCTCCTGCATGGAGATATAGGCATAGGCGGCAGCATCACCCATAAAACGCAGATGTTTGCGATCGATACGGGCCTCCAGATCAATATCCACTGAGCCGCAGACCTTACTCCGTAAGCCCATCTCAGCATAAGTGGTATTAAAACTGATGCCTGATTTGCCATCGCGCAATGACGCACTGACGGTTTCTTTCGAATTTCCCAAACAGGAAACAATCCCCATACCACTGACTACCACTCGACGCACTGGCTACTCCTCAGAAGCTGTCGGTTGATGCAAACAATCCGACTTTCAAATCGGCAGCAGTGTAGATCACACGGCCATCCACAGAAACTGTACCGTCGGCAATCACCATGCTGAGCTTGCGGGCAATGATGCGTTTTATGTCGAGTTTGTAGGTGACTTTCCTGGCAGTAGGCAGAATCTGGCCAGTAAACCTGACTTCACCTGAGCCCAGCGCCCGGCCCTTGCCTTTGCACCCAGACCAGGACAGAAAAAAGCCACAGAGTTGCCACAATGAATCAAGGCCCAAACAGCCTGGCATAACCGGGTCACCCTCGAAATGACAGCCGAAAAACCACAAGTCGGGATTGATATCCAGCTCAGCAGTCACCTCGCCTTTGCCATGTGTTCCACCCGAATTATCAATGTTCGTGATTCGGTCAACCATTAGCATATTGCCACTGGGTAGTTTACCGGTGTCGTCACCAAAAAGATCACCGGTTCCACAGCGCACCAATTCTTCCCTGGAGTAAGAGCTTTTGTAAATATTCGGATCCAACATGTAATTTTTCTACCACCTGAATATAAATACCAGTTTGGAGTGTAATTTTAAGTCATTCGGCGGCAGAAGGCATTTATTCCGCAAACTTTTTTCCAACTATTGTGGCAATTTTTTCTCAATCGGGTTTTGATTCAGCTAATCTTATCCCCTGCTGAATAAGGTGACTTTAACAATGTCAGTCAGTGCAGCCAGTCCAAAGGGACGGTCATGAAACAAGCTATTTTCCAGGTTTCGCTGGTCGTCAGGGACTACGCCGAGGCCGTATCATTTTACGCTGGCAAACTGGGGTTTATTCTGTTGGAAGACTCGTACATCATCACACAATCACATTTAATAGCCTTGAAGCATGACCTCTTCTGCTGAACACTGGGACCGGATTTTTTCTGGTGCTGCTGATGATCAGTTGGGCTGGTTTGAGCAGGATGCCGGTGCCGTACTCGGGCCTTTGTACGACGCAGCCGACTGGCAGAAAAGAAAAGTGTTTATAGCCGGAAATGGCACCTCAGCGCTGGCTGGGGTATTGCTGCAAAAAGGCGACAAGCTCACCATCAATGATATCAGCCAGTCTGCCATAGACCGGCTGAAAGTCAGGCTGGGCAAGGCCGCCAATCAAGTTGATTATATTTGCCAGGACATCGCTCAACCCCTGCCGGCAGGCACGCCCAAAGCTGACGTGTGGATAGACAGGGCTGTGCTGCATTTTTTGTTGCGCGAAGACGCCATCAATGGTTATTTCCAAAATCTTGACCGAGTACTTTTGCCCGGTGGTTTGGCCTTGTTTGCTGAGTTCTCCCAACAGGGGGCGAGTCGCTGTGCTGGTCTGGATGTGCACCGCTATGACGTGGCGGAACTGGCACTCAGACTGGGGCCGGAATTCACCCTGCTGTATTCGCTTGATCACATACATAAAACCCCTGCCGGTAAACAGCGAGCCTATATCCATGCCCTGTTTCAACGGGATAGTTGAGCATGGAGCCACATTCCACACAGCCGTCACCGGCCAGTAATTCTTCAAGCGCCCCGACAGCAGTAAGCCTGATGGAAGCGTTTTGGTGGTGGCTGAAATTGGGCTTTATCAGTTTTGGCGGCCCGGCCGGACAAATCAGCATCATGCACCAGGAGTTGGTTGAGCGGCGGCGCTGGATTTCGGAACAGCGTTTCCTGCACGCCTTGAACTACACCATGGTATTGCCAGGCCCGGAAGCACAGCAATTGGCTACCTATATCGGCTGGCTGATGCATGGCATTTGGGGCGGCATCGTAGCCGGCAGCCTGTTTGTGCTCCCTTCATTAATCATCCTGATTATCCTGAGTTGGCTGTACCTGGCTTTTGGTGATGTGCCGGCAGTGGCTGGACTGCTATACGGCGTCAAGCCGGTGGTTACAGCCATCGTTGCACATGCTGCCTGGCGGATTGGCCAACGGGTCTTGCGGAACAGCATATTGTTACTGTTGGCCCTCAGTTCCTTTATTGCCATTTTTGTTTTTGCTGTGCCTTTTCCTTTGATCGTGATCGGTGCTGCGCTGGTGGGAGTAGTCGGTTCGCACCTGGTGCCGGATCTGTTTCGCCTTGGTGCTGCTCATCCTGATTCGGCACCGCACTATGGCCCGGCGCTGATCGATGACAACACGCCTGCCCCGCCCCATGCGCGATTTTCCCGACAACGGCTGTTCGCCTTTTTATTCTGCGGGATCTTGCTCTGGCTGCTCAGTATGAGCGCGCTGTTGCTGCTGTTTGGTGTGGACGGCACACTCAGCCAGATGGGCTGGTTTTTCAGCAAAGCGGCCGTATTTACCTTCGGTGGTGCGTATGCGGTTTTGCCCTACGTCTATCAGGGCGGTGTGGAACAATACGGCTGGCTAACCGCCACGCAAATGATTGACGGCCTGGCGCTGGGTGAAACCACACCGGGTCCATTGATCATGGTGGTCGCCTTTGTTGGTTTTGTGGGTGGCTGGAGCAAAGAAATTTTCGGACCGGAAATGCTGCCACTGGCCGGCATTGCAGGCGCAGCAGTTGCCAGCCTGTTCACATTCTTACCGTCATTTCTTTTTATCCTGGTTGGCGGCCCCGCAGTGGAGGCCAGTCGCAACGAGATACGGTTAACGGCGCCTTTGGCCGCCATTACTGCTGCTGTTGTCGGCGTAATCCTCAACCTGGCGGTCTTTTTTGCCTGGCATGTATTGTGGCCGCAGGGTATTCAGGGGCCATTCGACAGTTATTCAGCAGTCATCGGCATATTGGCTGGCCTGGCGATGTTTTTGGGTAAAGCAGGCATCATGGCGGTTTTGTTATTTGGTATGCTGGCCGGCCTGGCCCATACCTTTGTCTGGCCCTTTGTCTTGTCTTTAATCATTCAGATACCAATATGATTCAGCCTCGAAGATTTCCTGTGTCCGTTTATCCAGCAGCCCTGATCCTGCTTTTGTCTTTGGGTTACATGCCGCCAGTGGCGGCGGAAGAAATCCGCGTGGCTGTGGCCAGCAATTTCCGCAACACCGGGCGCATGCTGGCTGAACAATTCAATGCCAGCCACAGTGATCAGGTAGTCATGATTTTCGGCTCCAGTGGCAAGTTTTATGCCCAGGTCAGCAAAGGTGCACCGTTCGATGTCCTGCTGTCAGCAGACTCGGAGCGACCACAGAAACTGGAATCCGAGGGACACGCTATTGCCGGAACCCGCATGACTTATGCTATCGGCAAGTTGACTTTGTGGAGCAGCAAGCAAGGCCTCGTTGATGCACAAGGTGAGATTTTACGCCAGGGCAGTTTCAGCAAACTGGCCATGGCTAATCCACGTCACGCGCCTTACGGTGCGGCTGCCCAGCAAGTTCTGAAAAACCTGAACCTGCTTGAATCTCTCAAGGGAAAAATAGTACTGGGTGGGAATATTGAGCAGGCCTTTCAGTACATCACCAGCGGCAATGTTGAGTTGGGCTTTGTTGCCCGGGCGCAATTGGCGCAGTCCATCTGGGGCAGTCAGGGATCGCGCTGGGAAGTACCTGATGAGCTTTACCCGCCTATAGAACAACAGGCCATACTGATCAAAGACAAACCCGCAGCCCGAGCCTTTTTGGCCGCATTGACCAGCCCGAAGGCAAAGCAGTTGATTCTCTCGCATGGATACGCTCTGCCCTGATGTTCAGCGAAGGCGACCTGCAAGCTTTATGGATCACCCTGCGCCTGGCGCTGCTCAGCACTTTGCTACTGCTCATCATCGGCACACCGTTGGCATGGTGGCTGGCCCGTTCGCGTTGGCGCTGGCGCTTCCTGTGCGAAGCACTGGTGGCTTTGCCGCTGGTTTTACCGCCAACGGTTTTGGGTTTCTATTTGCTGCTGGCATTTTCCACCGACAGTGGCGTTGGAAAACTATTGGCCAGCATGGGAATCGGACCCCTGGCCTTTACCTTCACGGGCCTGTTAATCGGCTCAATTATTTACTCTTTGCCATTCGTAGTTCAACCCCTACAGGCCGCATTTGAATCCCTGGGTCGGCGTCCGATGGAAGCCGCCGCCACCCTGCGCGCCAGCCCCCTCGACAGGTTTCTGACCGTGGCTGTACCGCTGGCCAGACCGGGCTTTATCACCGCCGCCGTATTGGGTTTCGCCCATACTCTGGGCGAGTTCGGCGTGGTGCTGATGATAGGTGGCAATATTCCCGGCGAAACCCGGGTTGCTTCCATTGCCATTTACGATCACGTGGAAGCCATGGACTATGCCAGTGCCCACTGGTTGGCCGGGCTACTGTTGCTCATTTCTTTTTTGTTGCTGGTACTGGTGTTTGCCGGTAACAAGCGCTTGCGTTTGCTGCGCTCATGAGCATCTCCGCACAGTTTGATACCTGGCTGGGTGAGTTTCATCTCGAGGTTGACTTTACTCTCCCCGGCAGCGGTATATCTGCCATCTATGGTCCATCCGGCAGTGGCAAGACCAGCCTGTTGCGGGCTATCGCCGGGCTGGAACATCATTCCCAGGGACAATTGGTTTTTGGCCAGGAATATTGGCAAAAGCCCGGCTTGTTCGTGCCACCGCACAGGCGGCCGGTGGGCTACGTCTTTCAGGAAACCAGCTTGTTTGATCATCTGGATGTCCAGGGAAACCTTGAATACGGCTGGCATCGCATCAAGCAAAAGCAACGACGCATTTCCTTGCAGCGTATCAGCGAATTGCTGGATCTGGGCGCTTTGGCTAAACGACGGACCGATATGCTGTCTGGCGGAGAACGCCAACGGGTGGCCATAGGCCGGGCACTGGCCGTCAGCCCACAGCTTCTTTTGATGGATGAACCACTGGCATCTCTGGATCAGCGACGTCGTGATGAGATTCTGCCCTATTTGCTGTCTTTGCATCGCGAGTTTGCCCTGCCCATTATTTACGTTTCGCACGATCGCACCGAGATAAGTCGCCTGGCGGATCACTTGTTATTGCTGGATGCTGGCCGTGTTATCGCCAGCGACAACTGCCAGCATCTGCTCACTCGTCTCGACCTGCCATTGGCACATGAAGAATCAGCCAATAGCATCTTCGATGCAGTGGCTACTGCGGTGGACCAGCATTTCCAGTTGTGCACCTATCGCTGCGGTAACAGCGAATTCATTGTGCCTGGTATTGCACACCAGCCTGGTGAGCCAGCCCGTTTGCTGATCGCCTCGCGTGATGTCAGCCTGGCTCTGAGCAAACCGCAAGACAGCAGCATCCTGAATATCGTGCCGGCCGTCGTTGAGGCTATCAATGCTGAGCAAGCTGGCAGCGTCACGGTGAGCTTGCGGATCGGGGACAATATCCTGTTGAGCCGGATCACCAGCAAGTCAGTGGAACAACTGGCATTGCGGGCTGGCATGTCGGTATTTGCCCAGGTGAAAAGTATTGCCTTGTCGGGCTCTACTGGCACAGCGTGACCAAGATGACTAAATTCTGCTACCTTCTGCAGGAGCCATACTCAGGGGCCAATGCAATTAACCGAGCCTGCAGGATTACACGAACAGCATGACCAACCAAGTCGCATGGATACTGTTGTTTATAGCCGGTCTGTTCGAAGTCGCCTGGGCCATTGGCCTCAAGTACACCGAAGGATTCAGCCGGCCGCTGGCCAGTTCATTAACTCTCGCAGCCATGGTTGCCAGCGTCTGGTTGCTGTCCATTGCCATGAAGTCCCTGCCGGTAGGCACTGCCTATGCGGTATGGGTGGGTATCGGGGCAGTAGGCACGGTGGCGCTGGGTATCTGGTTATTCGATGAGCCCACCGGCTGGCTGCGCATGGCCAGTGTCGGTCTGATCATTGCCGGCATAGTCGGCCTCAAACTGGCAAGCAGTTCTTAAGCATCCACACTATGGGAACCCTTCCATGATCATTGTAAAAGTTCATTACCTGCATCCAGCAGTCCTGGTGTATCTGGCCTGTGCACTGTTCAGCACCACCTTAATTGCCGCTGAAAATATTCGCGCCCGTGACCTGGGCATTCCCTTCGAAGGTCGACCAGGGCCCTTGAACTCCATTACAGATATTGCAGGTCTGGAGGTTGGTCACGCCACGTTGATTTCCGGCGAGGGCAAGCTGGTGGTGGGCCAGGGCCCGGTACGCACCGGTGTCACCGCGATTTTTCCGCTCGGCAAAGCACGCATGGAAGGCGTAGCTGCAGCACATTTCACCTTCAATGGCGATGGTGAAATGACCGGCAGTCGCTTTGTCGACGAATTCGGCGAATTGCATGGCCCTGTCCTGCTGACCAATACTTTGAGTATCGGTGCGGTATCGCAAGCGGTTATCGAATGGAATCGTCAACATGTGCAACTGGAAGATGAGTTGTACTCACGCGGTCTACCCTTGGTGGGAGAAACCTGGGATGGTTTTCTGAATGATATCTACGGACAGCATGTCAAACAGGCGAATGTATTTTCTGCGCTGGATCAGGCCCGCAATGGCCCGGTGACCGAAGGCAATGTGGGTGGCGGCACGGGTATGACGACTTTCGATTTTTCCGGCGGCATTGGCACGTCCTCGCGCATCATAGAAACGGAATGGGGGTCGTACGTATTGGGCGTGTTGGTGCAATCCAATTTCGGCTCGCGTGAAGAATTGCGTATCGCAGGTCAACCCGTCGGACAAATCATCACTGATCTGCAACGTGAGTACGGTAGCGAGGAGGCTCTCGCGGGTAATTCCATTATCGCAATCATCGCCACGGATGCACCCTTGATTCCAACCCAATTGAAACGCCTGGCAAGACGCGCAACGTTGGGTCTGGGCCGCGTAGGCAGCAACGGCCACAGCGGTTCAGGCGATATTTTCCTGGCTGTTTCAACCGCCAACCCCATGACCGGCTATTGGGGTAAGGACATCAATGAATTGCGCATGTTGCCGGATATGAACCCGCTGTTCGCCGCCACAGTGCAGGCAACCGAAGAAGCCATCATTAACGCCATGGTGGCTGGACGAACGCAAACCGGCGTCGACAACAATCGTGCCTATGGAATTCCGCATGAGCGGCTGCGTGACATGTTCAAAAACAATGCGCCAAGCAGCATGGCTTCGGGAACCCAGACGGAATGAGCCTGTTGCGCTCGCATGCGATCCTGATATCTGCCGGTTTGCTGGTGCTGAGCAACATATTCATGACCTTTGCCTGGTACGCGCACCTGAAAAATCTGGGCGGCAAGCCCTGGATCATCGCCGCTTTAGTGAGTTGGGGCATTGCCTTGTTTGAATATTTATTGCAGGTGCCGGCCAACAGGATCGGTTATACGGCCCTGAATCTTGGCCAATTAAAAATCATGCAGGAAATCATCACTCTGGCCGTGTTTGTCCCTTTTGCCCTGCTGTATATGCGTGAACCTTTGAAACTGGACTATTTGTGGGCCGGCCTTTGCCTGGTAGCGGCTGCCTGGTTTATTTTTCGCGGCAATGGCACTTAACCGAAAAACACCAGCATGAATCAACCAAACAAGGACTATCATCTCGGCACTTCCGATGAAGAATTCCAACGCTTGGGTTTCCAGCACCAGGTTTGGCAGGCAGTTACCGAGCAACTCTGGCGCAAAGCAGATTTTGGCTACGGCCAGACCATACTGGACCTCGGTTGCGGACCTGGATTTGCCACTATGGAGTTGGCCCGGCTGGTTGGGCCAGAAGGTCGCGTCGAAGCCGTTGATGCCGCTGAAACGTTTCTGAAAACCCTGCGAAACAGCTTGAATGCTGCAGGTTTGAGCCACGTCAGGCTGCAGCAAGGTGATGCGCAAAAGATTCCGCTGGCCGATCAATCCGTGGATCGTGTATTTGTGCGCTGGCTGATGTGCTTTGTGCCTGACCCTGCACGTGTCTGCCAGGAAATCGCCCGGGTATTGCGCCCTGGAGGCCAGGTTGTACTCTGGGATTATTACAATTATTTGTCAGTGAATGTATTTCCGCCGCAGGCCGCCATTCACCGTATATTTGAAGCCTATTATCAGAGCGCCCTGAGCCATCAGGGAAGTTTTGACATAGCTCAGCAACTGCCGGGTATGTTATTGCAGAGCGGTTTGCAGATCGAAGAGTTGGTGCCTATCAATCGGACAGCCAGGCCGGATTCAGCAACCTGGCGCTGGGTAGCCTTATTTCACGATAGTTATTTACCGAAATTGATCGACAATGGTCTGATGACCGAGACAGAAGCTGAAGATTTTCTGCTAGCCTGGCAACAGGCAGAACAAAATCCCGCCACCTTTTTCTTCACTCCGCCCATGTTGGGCATCATCGCAGTGAAACCCTAGTTAAGTATCGAGTAACCCCGATTGCGCAAGCAGTTTCTGATTACCTGAGCTTTTTCATCATCCGCTTTGAAGGCGCCACTACTGCCACCACCTACTGCTCCATAAGCTGCGGAATAGCCGATCGCTGATGTGTCACCGGTTATCACTGATGTCACCACTCCAAATGCAGCCCCGACCGCTGCGCCCGCTCCCGCCGACTTGGCCACAGCAGCACCGGTGTTGATCTGCTCAGCAATTTCCCCGCAATCCTGCAGATCTTCCTGGTATTGCACCAGGTCCACACCCTGTGTGTCGATAATGGGCTTGCTGGCGCAGGCTGCCAGCAGCAAGCAAAAGCTGATGGCGGTGAAGAATTTGCTGATCATTGGGCTGATGGTCATGGTCTGCTCCGGGGTGTAGCTCAACCTGTTCAGTGAACTGGTAAAGGTTACAATGCATCAATATATACTTTGTAACAACACAATAGCCTATAAATGCGATATGAATGCTCTGGTTAAACTCTTCCTGAAAGGCCTGGTGGTTGTCATACCTCTGGCTCTGACAGTGGCCATTCTTTGGTGGCTGGCTGCCGGTGCAGAACAGTTATTAGGAGGATTGTTGTTACGCTTCCTGCCGCAAGGCTGGTACATCCCTGGCATGGGGCTGGTTGCTGGTCTGGCCATCACCATGCTGATCGGACTACTGTCGCATGTATTGGTATTTCAAAAACTGTTTACTTACGGCGAAGACATGCTCAACCGCCTGCCGCTGGTGAAAAGCATTTACGCCGCCATCAAGGATTTCGTTGGCTATTTCAGCCCGGATAGCGAGGCTGCTTTGTCCAAAGTTGTGTTGGTGCGTATGCCGGGACAGGGGTTTGAACAGATCGGTTTCGTTACCCGCGAAGACTTTGACCGATTGCCCATGCAATTATCCATTGAAGACCCGGTTGGCGTTTACCTGCCAATGAGTTACCAGATTGGTGGTTACACGCTGTTTTTACCCAGAAGCGCTGTCACGCCGATCGATATGTCGTTCGAGGAAGGCATGAAACTGGTGTTGACTGGCGGTGTTGCCCGCGACCCGGACTTGATCCGGGATTCTGGTCGTCCTGAGTAATTAGTCCCGAATGGATGCCGGGTCTGGCCCGGCATGACGGGTAAAGCATCATCCCGTAACGCGCTTTTACTTCGTCATCCGGCACTCCCTAACCGTCATCCCGGACCTGCTCCGGAATCCAGCAAACAATCAGCACACACATAACGTAGTGACTCGCTCGTGACTCTGTTTACAAAATGCTGTATACACGTACAGCATGAAGAATACTGTCGCCACTACTGCCACCAAAACACCCCATTACGCCGAACTGGTCTGCTGCAGTAACTTCAGCTTTCTCAGTGGCGCCTCTCACCCGCAGGAGTTGGTGGCCCGGGCTGCTGAGCTGGGCTACCGGGCCATTGCGATTACCGATGAGTGCTCTCTGGCCGGGGTGGTGCGTGCACTGGAAGAGCAGCGCCGTTGTCGCGATTCCGGCCTGGCCATACAGCTGATTCCCGGCAGCCTGTTCCGTTTACACAATGGCTCGCGGTTGGTCCTTTTGCCGCAGGATCATGACGGCTATGCGCAACTCTGTACCCTGATCACCCGTGGCCGCCGCAATGCACCCAAGGGTGAATATGCCTTGCCGGACAAAACCTTCGAGCATGGTCTGGATCGCTGTCTGGCCATCTGGCTGCCTGCTGATGAAAAAGACCTGCTAACGGCCCACTGGCTGGCTGGGTTTTTCCCTGGCCGATGCTGGCTGGGCGTGAGCCTGCATTTGGGCGCGGATGATGCCCAAGGGCTGGGCAAATTGAGCCAACTGGCAAGAACGGCCGGAATACCCCTGGCAGCCTGTGGTGATGTACAGATGCACCAGCGCTCGCGCCGCATGCTGCATGATGTGCTGGCCGCCATCCGTCATGGCTGCACAGTTGCTGAACTGGGTTACCGCGCCCTGCCCTGCGGTGAGCGGCATTTGCACACGCGCCAGCAACTGCAACAACGCTACCCAGCAGAACTTCTGGCAGCCACTTTGGACATCGCCGGGCGTTGTAATTTCCGCCTGGAGCAATTGCACTATCGTTATCCACGTGAAGTCGTTCCCGCAGGCCATGATGCCAGCAGCCACCTGAGGCAACTCACCGAAGCGGGAATCCTTGAGCGCTGGCCGCAAGGCATCAGTACAGCAGTGCGCGAACAGATCGAGAAAGAACTGGTTCTGATCGCCGAGCTGCACTACGAATCCTATTTTCTGACGGTTTACGACATCGTGCGCTTTGCCAAAAGCCAGGGCATCCTATGCCAGGGCCGTGGTTCGGCGGCCAACTCGGCGGTGTGCTACTGCCTGGGCATTACCGAAGTCGATCCGGCCCGCATGAATATGCTGTTTGAACGCTTTATCTCCCGCGAGCGTGACGAGCCACCGGACATCGATGTGGACTTCGAGCATGAGCGGCGCGAGGAAGTCATTCAGTACATCTACCGCAAGTACGGGCGAGATCGGGCAGCCCTGGCCGCCACCGTGATCAGTTACCGGCCCCGCAGCGCCATTCGCGATGTAGCCAGGGCGTTGGGCTTCTCACTGGGTCAGGCCGACCTGCTGGCGCGTAATACCGCCTGGTGGGATCAGCCTGAGAGTTTTTCCCAGCGCATTGCAGAACAGGGTTTCAAACTGGATAACCTCAAAGTGCAACATTTGGTCTACCTGGTGCAAAGCATCGTCGGCTTTCCGCGGCATTTGTCACAGCACGTCGGCGGATTCGTGATTTCCGAAGCACCACTGGCATCGCTGGTACCGGTGGAGAATGCCGCCATGCCAGACCGCACCGTGATCCAGTGGGACAAGGAAGACCTGGAAACCCTGGGCCTGTTGAAAGTGGATTGCCTGGCGCTGGGTATGCTCAGCGCCATCCATCGCTGCCTGGACCTGATCCAGGATAATTGGGCTCAGAACGATAATTGGGGTCAGAGTAAAAACTCATCTTTGCCACAAGGTTCTTCACAGTCGCCGAGTTTTTACTCTGACCCCAAATTTAATTCATCGTCAGCGAGTTTTTACTCTGACCCCTGCCTGGCCAACATCCCTGCTGAAGACCCCGCCACCTACGCCATGATTCAAAAAGCCGACACCGTGGGCGTATTCCAGATTGAGTCACGCGCACAGATGGCCATGTTGCCACGGCTGAAACCGGCCTGTTTCTACGACCTGGTGATCGAAGTCGCCATCGTTCGACCCGGGCCCATTCAGGGCAATATGGTGCATCCTTTTCTGCAGCGGCGCCGTGGCCTGGAGCAGGTGAACTATCCGTCCGCAGCACTCAAGGCCGTACTGGAACGTACATTGGGCGTGCCCATCTTCCAGGAGCAGGTCATGCAGATTGCCATGGTAGCGGCCGGCTTCAGTGGCTCCGAAGCCGATGCACTGCGGCGCTCCATGGCCGCCTGGGCACGACGCGGCGGGCTGGAGCATATGCACCAACGCCTGGTCAGTGGCATGCTGGAACGCGGTTACAGTGAAAGCTTTGCCGAGCAGATTTTCCAGCAGATCCGCGGTTTTGGTGAATACGGCTTTCCGGAATCACATGCAGCCAGCTTTGCCTTGCTGGTTTATGTGTCGGCCTGGCTGAAGTGTCATTACCCAGCAGCTTTTACCTGCGCCCTGCTGAATTCACAGCCCATGGGTTTTTACCAGCCAGCGCAACTGGTACAGGATGCCCAGCGTCATGGTGTGAAAGTATTGCCGGCAGATGTGCGGTACAGCGACTGGGAGTGTTCACTTGAGGGGCCTGCCTTACGGTTGGGGTTGAGAATGATCAAGGGTATGCGCGAAGCAGCAGCACAAAGGTTGGTAAAGGCGCGGCAACAAGGCTTATTTCGCCAGGTACAAGACTTGGCCACACGCGCAGCTTTGGATCGGCACGATCTGGCCGTGCTGGCCGAATCAGGCGCCTTGCGCGGCCTGGCCGGTCACCGCCACCGGGCACGCTGGGAAGTTGCGGCAGTAGAACAACAAGCTGTCTTTCCTCTGGCGCTGGAAACGGATCACAGCGCAGAATCAGTCAGCATCCGCCCGCCAACAGAAGTTGATGATATGCGCACCGACTATGCCAGTAGCGGATTAACCTTGGGGCGTCACCCTGTAGCGCTGCTAAGGTCGCAATTGCGGCGCCGACGCGCCAAACCGGCCAGCGAATTACAACGCCTGCCCCATGGCAGCCGGGTAAGGGCCTGCGGCCTGGTGACCATGCGGCAACGTCCCATGACCGCCAGCGGCACCTTGTTCCTGACTTTGGAAGACGAGACCGGTTGCGTCAACGTAGTGATCTGGCCACGGCTGTGGGAAAAACAACGTGCAGAAATACTCGGGGCCAGCGTGCTGGCGATAGACGGAGTCATGGAAACCGACGGCGAAGTGCATCACCTGATTGCCAGTCGGGCACATGATTTCAGCCATCTGGCTGATGGCCTGCAGACCCGCTCCAGGGATTTTCATTGAAAAGACATCTGGGGTAGAGTAAAAACTCGCCCTGAAGTTACCGGCCATTGCAACTTTCACCGAGTTTTTACTCTGACCCCAAACATCTAACCCCAAACATCTACTCTGACCCCAAACATCCCAAACATCCAAAGGAAAAATCAGGAACCCGCACAGTGCGCCTGGCAGTAAAGTCTCTGACCAGGGCGGGACAGAATTTTCGTTCAGGACTGCTCCTGCACGGGCCTGATTATTCCGTAAATTTTTCGCCAAGGCCAAAACAGCCATTTACCCAAATAGTTCATGGCCACGGCGATCCAGCGGGCCATATGTTGCGGCCAGCTACGCATGGCATCCAGCCAGGTATAAATGGTGGGCAGGAACACCAGGCTGACCACGGTAGAGAAAAGCAGGCCCCCAACAATGGCGCGAGCCATCGGGAAGTAAGCCGGACCATTACCACCAATTTGAGTACTACCTATACACAGCGGCAGCAAGCCGAGCACGGTGGTACCCACGGTCATCAGGATAGGCCGCAATCGGTCATTTCCGGCCTGCACCAGGGCTTCATCTCGACCCAGCCCTTGCCGTCGCAAATGATTGACATGGTCTATCAAAACAATGCCATTGTTCACCACCACCCCGATCAAAATCAGAATACCGATCATGGCCATCAGCGAGAACGTGGTGCCGGTCAACAAAAAGAACCAGTACACGCCAACCACCGAGAACAGAATGGTGCAGATCATGCTCGCAGGGTAAATCAG
>Ga0163153_10004746_pt1 | contig 16741 bp, 19 predicted proteins | sample OliLakLV19MP6IB1_FD_148629 | JGI IMG/M metagenome (GOLD analysis project Ga0163153, IMG submission 148629) | Freshwater microbial mat bacterial communities from Lake Vanda, McMurdo Dry Valleys, Antarctica - Oligotrophic Lake LV.19.MP6.IB-1 | ecosystem: Environmental > Aquatic > Freshwater >... | reverse complement strand
TTTGCGGCACGCTCTGCATCGATCGCCTCGACACATTAACGCCCGCCGGCGCAGAGTTGCTCGCCGAGCTCCTCGACGACGAGGGTTGCGGTTCCCCTCCGGGCACCGCAACCCGGCTCATCTGCACTGCCGAAATCGACGCCGACACGCTGCCGAAGTCGACCGGCCTCGAGCGTGACCTCTTCTATCGCCTGGCGGTTCTGCCGATTCATCTGCCTGCTTTGCGCGACCGGGGCGACGAAATGGCGGCGATCGCCGCCACCGTTCTCGCGCGCCTCGCGGTCCGCCATGCGCCCGAATCGGCGCCACGCCTCGGCGACGATGCCCTCGCCCGGCTGCGCCGCTACCCTTGGCCCGGCAACCTCGCCGAACTCGAGGCCGTGTTGACGCGCTCGCTCGTCTTTCTCGACGGAGATGTCCTGCACGCCGGTGATCTGCTCTTCGATCTGGAAGGCGCAGGAGCCCGCGAATCGCCACAGGCCGCTTCGTCGCCCGCTGCCGGCGCCAGCGTTGCCGTCGACCGTCCCGTCGGATTCGATCTGCTCCTGAACGATTTGGCGCACGAACTGAAGAATCCCATGGTCACGATCAAGACGGTCGCCCAGCATCTCGAACGCCTGCTCGACGAGGAGTCGGGCCAGCGGGAGATGGTCCGGATGACCGGCGAGGCGGTCGATCGCATGGATCGCGCGCTGGAAAACCTTCTGCAGTTCACCCGCTTCGAAGCGCCACTCCCGCGCGACACGTCGATCGCCGACGTGCTCGGCGAGTGCCTCGAAGCGATCGATGCCGAAGTTGCCCTGCATCGGGTCCTCCTCGACGACCGCGTCGCCCCGGCGGCGACGGTCAGAGCCGACCGATCTCAGTTGGTATACGCATTGGAGAATCTGCTGCGCGCCGTCTTGCGCACCGCCGGCGACGGCACCACCCTGGTGATGCGGACCCCATTGACGAGAACCGGGCTGGTGCTCGAGTTTCCGACCAGCACCGCGAGCGTAACAGCGAAGCTGGCACGCTGGAGCGATGGCGCCCCGGCGGCAACGGCGGTCGAATCAAGTATCCAATTCGTGTTCGCGCGTGCGCTGATCGAGCGCAACGGCGGCACGGTCGGGGTGCGCGTGGGTGACGGCAGGACGGTCGTGTCCGTGGATTTGCCCGCAGGCGGAGACGAGGCGGAGGAGGATGATGATGAAGCAACGTATCTTGATCGTTGACGACGAAGGCGGCGTGCGTGAATCGCTACGCATGGTCCTCAAAGAGCGCTTCGACACGGTGCCGGCGAACTCCGGCGAGGAGGCGCTCGCGGTGCTCGAGCAGGGGCCGGTCGACCTGGTACTGCTCGACATCATCATGCCGGGAATCGACGGGCTGGAGGCGCTCGAACGGATCAAGCAGGCGCCGCGGGCGCCGCAGGTGATCATGCTGACCGCCACCAAGACGGTGAAGACGGCGGTGCAGGCAATGAAGCTCGGGGCCTTCGACTACATCACCAAACCGTTCGACATCGACGAATTGCTGCTCCTCATCGACCGCGCCCTGCAGGCCGCTGCGCTGGCGCGCGAGGTCGAAGCGCTGCGCTCCGAAATCGGCTCGCGCTTCGGGTTCGACAGCATCATCGGCAACTCGGAGAAGGTGCGCTCGGTGCTGTCTACCGTATCTATGGTAGCGCCGCTGAAGACCACCGTGCTGATCACCGGCGAAAGCGGCACCGGCAAAGAACTCATCGCCAAAGCGCTCCACTACAACAGCCCGCGCACCCACCGGCCCATGGTCACCCTGAACTGCGCGGCAATCCCGGAGAATCTGCTCGAAAACGAACTCTTCGGCCACGAGCGCGGCGCCTTCACCGACGCCCATAGCAAACAACTCGGCCACTTCGAGCACGCCGACCAGAGTACGATCTTCCTCGACGAGATCGGAGAAATGGCGCCGAGCACCCAGGCCAAGATCCTGCGCGTGCTCGAGCAGGGCGAGTTCCTCCGCATCGGCGGCAGCGCGCCGGTCAACGTCGACGTCCGCATCGTCGCCGCGACCAATCGCGACCTGCACCAGGAAGTGCGCGAGGGAACCTTCCGCTCGGACCTGTTCTACCGGCTCAACGTGGTCGCCATCCACGTGCCGCCGCTGCGCGAGCGCCGCGAGGACATCGTGCCGCTGACGCACCACTTCCTCAAGGCCAAAGCGGCTGCGCTCGGAATCCCCGAGCGCCGTTTCGACAACGAGGCGCTCGATCTGCTGCTGCAGTACGCGTGGCCCGGCAACATTCGCGAACTGGAGAACACCATTGAAAGAGCCCTCGTCCTGTCGCGCGGCTCGGTGATGACCACCGCCGACCTGCCGCCGCACATGGCGGCGAATCGCGAATGGACCGTGCCGGCGCAAGAGAGCGTCCTCAGCGGCCAGACCCGACTGAGCGACGCAGTCGACCAGTTCGAAAACGCCATCATCCGCCGCGCCCTGGATCAGACGGATAACAACCAGACCCGTGCCGCCGAGATCCTTGGGACGACACGGCGCATCCTCAAGTACAAGATCGACAAGCTCGGCATCGCTTGCGAGGACCTGTCCTAGGCACAGCCGTTCAATTTTGGACGTCGCGGCAATCGATTGCCAGTTGCGTACGATCGCTTTCGCGACAAGCGATTGCTTATTTTTTTCGAATAGTTAGATCAGCACGAATGGTAGCGCGCGAATTCGTGCAGTACCATCGACGCGCACAATTTTGCACCTGCCCTTCCGAGCCAACCTGATCCACCCGTTGTTGCCTCGAGGAAACCTCAACGAAGTCTACACGTTGAGCCGCTCGGCCGAAGAATCCGCTGCTCCCTCCGATCCTGGCACCCTCCGTGCATGGCTCTGATCGCGGATAGAGCCTGTCGACAAACGCGCTGCTCGTGGCTGGCGGCGACGAGTTCGATGCGGCAGACGCGGGAATCGCTTGGGCGTCTCGCGCCTGGCGCGTGGAGCCGGCGCCCTCGACCCGCGTTGCGACAGGCCCGGACACCGCGGGGGGCACATGGAACACAGACCTTCACTACTCATCGTCGACGACGAACGGGGGCCGGCCGAATCCCTACGGATGATCTTCAAGCCGACCTACGAGGTGCACGTCGCCCGCAGCGGTTCCGAGGCGCTCGAGATCTTGCGCTCGGCCCCAGTCGACGTCGTCACCCTCGACCTGCGCATGCCCGTCATGTCCGGGGTCGAGGTCATGGAGCGCATCAAACAACACGACCCCGACATCGAGGTCATCGTCATCACCGGCTACAGCTCGGTCGACACCGCGGTCCACGCGCTGCGCTTCGGCGTCTTCGATTACGTATCCAAGCCGTTCGACGTCCCGCACATCTCCGACCTCGTCCGCCGCGCGGTGGAGCGCCGCCAGGCGACGCTCAAGAGCCGCCAGGCGAAGGAGGACTTTCTCGCCAACGTCTCGCACGAGTTGCGCACTCCCCTCAACGCGATCCTCGGCTACAGCGCGATCCTCTCCGACGAACTCGATAGCGTTCTCAGTGCGGACCAACGCTTCGCTCTGATGCGGCTGCAGTCGAACTCCTACGAGCTGTTCGGACTCGTCGAGAGCGTGCTGTTCCTGAACGAATTCGACCGTGGCAACGTCGTCGTAGCCTTCGACCCCTTCGATCTCGGCGCGACGATCGAGGCGAGCCTGCAGAAATTCACTCCGCTCGCCACCGAGAGGGGCCTGGCGTTGCGCCACGAGCCGAGCCAGCCGCTCTTCACCTTGGTCAGCGACCGCGACAAGGTCGAGCGCGTGCTGTGGGCGTTGCTCGACAACGCGGTCAAGTTCACCGACTCGGGCTCGGTGACCGTGCGCACCTCGATGCACGACCCACACATGGTTCAGGTCGACGTCATCGACACGGGCATCGGCCTGCGCGCGCCCGAAAGCGCCGAGGCGCTCACCGGCTTGCACCAGGGCGATGCCTCGGCGCGGCGCCGCTACCGCGGATTGGGCCTGGGGTTTCGTGTCGCGACGAGGTTGCTGGACTTGCTCGGCGGGCACATCGAAATCGGCAGTGGCGACGGCTCCGGCACGCGAGCATCGTTCACCCTGCCGGTGCGCCCGAGCGGTGGAGCGCTGCATTGACATGGCCGAGACGATCTACAAACGCTTCGTCGGCTGCCGCGCCTGCGGCCGCCTCACGCCGGTGCTGCTGCCCGAACTTCACGACCCGCCCGAAGTGGTGGATGTCTATCTGCAGGATTGGTACGGCTTCTTCGCCGAGCACGGTGCGCACGGGCTGAACGAGATGAATTGTGCGCTCGGCGCGGCGATGACCGGCGGCCCGGTCTGGGATCCGATGGCAGAACTGCTCTTCGAGGTCGCGAGCGGCGCCGAAACCTTCGTCGTGCGGGCGACCCGCGCCTCGATCGAGGCGCCGCGCCGCTACCGTTTCGCGCCGGGCACGTTGCAGGTGAACGCGGGTGTCGTCGAGATCGACGAGGCAGACGTGCGTCGTGCTCTCGATCTCGAACTCTATCCGCATGTCCTGCGCGCCTCGCAGATCGACGCGCTGCTCACGGTCGTGCACGCCAGTCTCGACGGCATCGAGGCGGATGAACTCGAAATCGCCTTCGAGGACATCGACGACCCCGAGGTCAGCATCGCCGCCCTGCCCGACCAAGCCTACCGGCGCATCCTCGACGCGTCGACGCAGATCTTCGACGATTGGGAACGGCCGCGGGTCGCCCGCTTCCTCGAGGAGAACCGGGGCGAGGACGGCCTCCTCGCGCTCCGGGTGCGGCGGCGAGCCAGTGCCGCATTCGCGTGAGTTTTCGCCGGCTTCGCCGCATCGCACATTTTGCGAATTTTTTTGCAGCGCCTCTTTCGAACCCCTACGAATTCCGGTACGTTCGCCGCGAGAGGTTGGAGCCAATGTTGGGTCCTGCCGCTCGTCCTGCCGCAAGGTAGGGCGCTTACGTGCCAGGGCGTTTTCCCTGGAGCATCAGTAGTCGGGATGTGACGGATGATTTGCAACACTCGCAGCGCCGAACTCCGGCGACTTGTTTAGAGAAGGAGTACGGCAATGCGTACGACAGGCACAGTAAAGTGGTTCAACGAGGAAAAGGGTTTCGGTTTCATTTCGCGCGAAGACGGTGGCAAGGATGTTTTCTGCCACCACAGCGCGATCCAAGGCACGGGCTTCAAGAGCCTTGCCGAGGGCGCGCGGGTCGAGTTCGATGTCGTCCAGGGTCAGAAGGGCCCGGCGGCGGAGAACGTCACCACGCTGTGAACCGCAGCACCTGCTGAAATCTCAGCCTAGAACGGCCCCGTCGGTATTCCCGGCGGGGCCGTTTTCGTTGGCGCCACTCCTGGGGCCGACACTGATCGCACGACCTACCTTGACTGCCCGGAACCCCTCCACTAGACAGTCGAGCCATCGGGTAACGACGCGACTGCATGTCTCATCTCATCGAAGCGGGCTCGGCAGCCTCCAGGCTGCCCCATCTGGCCCCGGATACCCGGGCCCCGCTCGACGACGCCCTGCGCGACAAAGCGATCTCCCGCGCCGCGGCCCTACGCCTGATCGGCCTCGACGATCCCGACGCGATCAGCGCCCTGCTCGCGGTCGCCGGCGAGATCCGCAACCGCCACAAGGGACACGTCGTCACCTACTCGCCCAAGGCCTTCCTGCCGATCACCAACCTCTGCCGCGACCGCTGCTCGTACTGCACCTTCCGCGCCGATCCCGACGACCCGAACGCCTGGACGATGCTCCCCGAAGAGGTGCGGTCGACGTGCGCCGACGCCGACCGGCTCGGTTGCGTCGAAGCGCTTCTGTGCCTCGGCGATAAGCCCGAGAAGGCCTTCCGCGCCTACCGCGCGACCCTCGCCGCACTCGGCTGCACGTCGACCGTCGAGTACGTCGCACGCGCCTCCGAGATCGCCCTCGAAGAGGGGCTGCTGCCCCATACCAACGCCGGCGTCATGTCCGCCGCCGAGATGGCCCTGCTCAAGCACACCAACGTCTCACTGGGGCTGATGCTCGAGAACGTCAGCCCGCGGCTCCGCGCCAAAGGCGAAGCGCACTACTACGCCCCCGACAAGGATCCCGAGCTGCGCCTCGCGATGATCGACGAGGCCGGCCGCCAACAGATTCCGTTCACGACGGGCTTGCTGCTGGGCATCGGCGAGACCCTCGAGGAATGTGTCGACAGCCTGCTCGCCATCGGCGCCCTCCAAGAGCGCCACGGCCACATCCAGGAAATCATCATCCAGAACTTCCGCGCCAAGGCGACGACCGCATGGGCCGGCCGGCCCGAGCCGGAAAGCGTGCTGATGGCCAAGACCATCGCCGTCGCCCGACTGCTGATGCCCGCGATGAACATCCAGGCGCCACCGAACTTGAGTCCTTACGACCACCGGCTCTTCCTCCACAGCGGCATCAACGACTGGGGGGGCATCTCGCCGCTGACCCCGGATTTCGTCAACCCCGAGGCCCCCTGGCCGCACGTGAACACCCTCGCCGACACCTGCCGCGACGAGGGCTTCGACCTTCAGCCGCGCCTGCCCATCTACGCCGAGTACATCGACCGTCCCGGCTTTCTCGATCCTGCCCTACTGCCGACAGTGCGCCGCTGCGCAGAGCGGAGAGGAGTCCCCACATGCTCATGAACAAACTGCACCACCTCATCGCGGACGACCGGCCCCTCGAGCGCGTGCTCGCCGGAGCACACCCGGCCGTCGCGGCGGTTCTCGAGCGCTCGCTCGCCGGCATCGAGCTGACAACCGACGACGGCTTGGTTCTGCTCGCAGCCGACGGCGAGGACTTGACCGCCCTCATCCGGACCGCCGACCACGTCCGCGCCGAGGATGTCGGACCGGTCGTGACCTACGTCGTCAACCGCAACATCAACTTCACCAACGTCTGCTTCGTCGGCTGCCGCTTCTGCGCCTTCGCGCGCCACCGCAAAGACGAGGATGCGCGCACCGACACCCGGGCTGAACTTCTCGCCAAGGTGCAGCAGGCGATCGACCTCGGCGCCACCGAGATCTGCATGCAGGGTGGCATCAACGCCGAGATGGAGTCGATGGGCTACCGCGACCTGCTCGTCGCGATCAAAGAACGCTACCCGCAGATCCACATCCACGCCTTCTCGCCGATGGAGATCATGTACGGCAGCCGGCGCTCGGGTATGCCGTTCCGCGAATACATCAGCATGCTGAAGGGAGCCGGCCTCGGGACCATCCCCGGCACCGCCGCCGAGATCCTCGACGACGAGGTACGCGAGATCCTCAGCCACAAGAAGGTCGACGTGAAGACCTGGGTCGAGATCATCAGCACCGCCCACGAGCTCGGCATCCGCACCAGCTCGACGATCATGTACGGGCATCTGGAAACGCCGCTGCACGTCGTCCGCCACGTCGAACTGCTGCGCTCGATCCAGAAGCGCACCGGCGGCTTCACCGAGTTCGTCCCCCTGCGCTTCATTCACACCAACACCCAGCTGTACCGCGACGGCCTGGTCGGCGAGCCGCCGCCCAAGGGCGCCGTCGACCTGCGCATGTACGCCTTCTCCCGGCTGATGCTGCGCGGCCAGATCGACAACCTGCAGACGTCGTGGGTCAAACTCGGCACCGAACTCTCCAAGCTCAGCCTCGCCGCCGGCTGCAACGATTTCGGCGGCACCTTGATGGAAGAGCAAATCTCGAAATCCGCCGGCGCCGACGCCGGTGAATTCCTGCCCGTGGATGCCATCCGTGAGCTCATCAGCGCGATGGGCCGAATCCCCGCCGAGCGCAACACCACCTACACCTCGATCCGCCCCGACGCCGCACCGCAAGGTGACGGTGCTCGCTGGCGGAGTGGGGGCGGCGCGCTTCCTGCGGGGACTCAGCTCGCTCATTGACCCGACTTCGCTGACGGTCATCGTCAACACCGGCGACGACGAGGTGTTCCACGGCTTGCACGTCTCCCCCGACGTCGACACCGTGCTCTACACCCTCGCCGGGCTGGTCGCGACGAAGCAGGGATGGGGCGTCAACGGCGACACCTTCGCCTGCATCGACAGCCTCGCGCGCTACTACGACGAAACCTGGTTTCGCCTCGGCGACCGCGACCTCGCCACCCACATCCTGCGCACCGATCTGCTGCGCCGCGGCGCCAACCTGTCGACCGTGACCAAGCGCATCCGCACCGCGCTCGGCATCGTCAGCAACATCCTGCCGATGAGCGATGACCGCGTCCGCACCTTCGTCGATGTAGAAGGGCAAGGCGCCCTGCCCTTTCAACAGTATCTCGTTCGCGATCGTGGACTCGGCGTCGTGCGTGGCATCCGCCTACGCGGTCTGCGTCAGGCCCGCCCGACGCCCGGCGTCCTCGGCGCAATTCGCGGCGCCCGGGTCTTGATCCTGCCGCCGAGCAACCCGTTCGTCAGCATCGAGCCGATCCTCGGCATACGCGACGTGCGCACTGCCGTGCGTCACGCCGCGGCGCGCTGCATCGCGATCAGCCCGATCATCGGCGACGCGCCGGTCAAGGGTCCGCTCGACCGCATGCTGCGCGGTCTCGGCCACGAGGTTTCCCCCGTCGGCGTCGCTCGCCTGTACCGCGGAATCGCCTCCGCCTTCGTCCTCGATCGCCGCGACGCGGCGCTCGCTCCACGCATCGCCGAACTCGGCATGCGGCCGGTCATCACCGACACCCTCATGGCCTCGCCAGCCAAATCCCGCCGGCTTGCCGCCGCGGTGCTCGCCGCGGTCGACTGACCTCCTGCGAAGAACATGCCCCTGACCATCACCCCGATCACGGGAATCCCGCGAATCCGCCCCGGCGACGAGTTGGTTCCCCTGCTCTATGACGCTTGTGTGCGGAACGGCACCGGACTCGTCGACGGCGACATCCTGGTCGTCTGCCAGAAGATTGTGTCGAAGAGCGAGGGACGCATCGTCTACCTGGCGGACGTGGCACCCTCGGCGTGGGCGCAACACCTCGCCGCACAGAGCAATGGCAAGGACGCGCGCATCATCGAAGTGATCCTCGGCGAAACGAAACGCATCGTGAAGATGGACCGCGGCCGGCTGATCGTCGAGACCGGTCCGGGCTGGGTGTGTGCGAACGCCGGCGTCGACGAGTCGAACACCGAGGAGCCGGACACCGTGATCCTCTTGCCGCAGGACCCCGACGCGTCGGCACAGCGGATCCGTACCGGGATTCGCACGCACGCGAAGGTCGAGGTTGCCGTGCTCGTCAGCGATACCTTCGGGCGCCCGTTTCGCGACGGCCTCACCGACGTCGCCCTTGGCGTGGCCGGGATCGATGCGTTGCTCGACCTGCGCGGCCAGACCGATCTCAATGGCAAGGAGCTGCACCACACGGTGATCGCTCAGGCCGATGCGTTGGCCGCAGCAGCGGGGCTGGTGATGGGCAAAGGCGACGGTGTGCCGGCGGTCGTGATCCGCGGCTACGAGTTCGCACCAGCCGTTGGCTCCGGTTTTGACCTCGTTCGCCCGCGCGAGCTCGACCTCTTTCGGTGATGAAACGCGTCGGCGTGCGCGAATCTACGTTGATATTCGCCGCAGATTCGGCCAGACCGACGTGGAACGACGGAACAGTGAGGCCCATGGCAAGCGAAACCCGTGACCAACCCGAGAAGGCGCATCGAGCCAAGCCGCGAGCAGCCGACGTGCACCGCGAGAAGACGGGCACACCGCAATTCCACCTCGATTCGGTCGTCGGCGGTCTCAGCCGCTTCGTGCTGCAAGCGCTGAATCCGGTCGCCAATACCCTCGCCGACCTCGGCGTCTACGCGGGCTGCTCGACCGAGACGCTCTTCCCCACCCCGACCGGCCTGCCGGAAGTCACCATCACCTCGCGCTGGCGACTGCCGGGATTGATCAGCGAAGATCTCGTCTTCCACTCCCCACATCTGCCACTCGAACCGAACTTCAAGCGCCGTTACGACGAGCAATACCGCGCGACCCAGACCGTATACGCGCGTCGTATCCGCCCCGCCGGGGCATCGAAGCGCCCGCGGCTGTTGTATCTGCACGGCTATATGCAGCCGGAAACGCTCATCGAGGAGTTCACCTTATTGACGAGCATGGCGCTGGCTCTGAACGTCGAGGTGATCCAGATGCAGCCGCCACACCACGGCCGGCGCGCCGCGAGACCGTCGCTCTTCAGTGGCGAGTTTTTCTGGACCGCCGACCTGGTGCGCAGCGTCGAGGCGTTGCGGCAGACGGTCATCGATGCACGCGCGCTGCTGCGCTGGCTCGAAGCGCAGGACGCCCGGCCCGTCGGGCTGGCCGGGCTCAGCCTGGGCGGTGCCTTGACGTTGACGCTGACGTGCATCGAGGAGCGGTTTGCGTTTTCGATTCCGGTGATCGCGCACATGGATCTCGACGCGTTGGTGCACGACGCTCCGGTGCTCAGCAAGATGCGGCGCGACCTGAAGGCGTTCGGTTGGAGTCGCAAGGAGTTCTCCGCGTTCGTGCAGCAACTCGGCTGGAACGAACTGCAACCGAAACTTGCGGCGGACAAAGTCTTGTTGATCGCCGCGAGCGACGATCGCTTCTTCGACCCCAAGGTCGTCGCGAGGATGTGGGAGCGCTGGGGAAAGCCCGCGATTCAATGGTATCCGACGAGTCACATGGGCTTCCTGCCCTATCTACCACAGACGCTCGGTTCGATGCGTGCGTTCATCGACGCGCAAGCGCGTTGAAGATCGCGAGCACACCCGGTGTCGCAACCGGTCACGGTCGGCAACCGCGTTACTTTCTATTTGCATTCTCTAACCGACACACCAAGTATGTAGTTGGAAGCCTGTTGCGCCTCTCGAGTTTCCGTCAGACGGAACAGCAGTCCATCGCCACCGTGGGGAATCGCCACGGCAGCGATTTCAGTCGGTGTCCCGTCACCGGCAAAGGAGAATCAAAATGCTCGAAACCATCGCCATCATCCTCATCATTTTTTGGTTACTTGGCGTAGTTTCCTCGTACACGATGAGTGGCTTCATTCATCTTCTCCTGGTCGTCGCTGTCGTCGTCATTCTGGTGCGGGTCATTCAAGGTCGACGGCCGATATGAATCACGGAGCGAATCGGATCCGCGATTCGCTCCGTGATTCCCAGCCGGATCTGTAGTACGACGTCGCCATGCTCGATACCGGTTCGGTGCTGCGACGGCTGGCAGCGGTGCTCGTGCCGGCCTTCGGCATCCTCCTCGTTTCGTTTGCGCTGCCCCGTGCAGCGCTCGACGGACGCTTGGCGGTAATCGCGTACTGGATCGCCGAATCGGGCGATACCTACGGCTTACCGTTGCTCGCGCTCGGCCTACTGTTGCTACTCGTCGGCCGCCCTGGGCTGCAAATGCAGCGGCGCGGGCGCGAAACAGTGCTCTTGCTCGCCGTTGCCGGACTTCACCTCGGCGGCGGCGCCTACTTGAACGAGTTCGGCGTCAAGCCGTGGTTCGGCATCGCCCGGCCCAACATCCAGGAGATGGCGCAGTCGGGCGTGCTGCGGATTGCCGCGCTCGACTTCTACGCACTCGGCGAAAAGACCCAGCGCACCGCTCATCTCGAGCGGATCCTCGCCGCGGAAGGCTTCGCTGGTCCGCCCATGGACGCACGCGTGCGCCAGCACTGGACGCACATGACCGGCTATTCATTCCCCTCCGGGCATTCGTTTTCGTCGCTGCTGGCAACGACCTTCTTCCTCGCCATGGGCGTGACGTTCCTGCCGCGACGGCGACTCTGGCCGTTCTACGCCATGGTTCCGTGGGCATTGGCCGTCTGTTACTCACGGCTGATTTTGCAGGTGCATTCGCCGCTCGACATTTGCGTCGGCGCGCTTCAGGGCATGCTCGTCGGCCTCGCCGCCTACCTGCTCGCGCGGGCACTCCTCGAATCAGGCGATCCGCACATCGTACGCCCGACCTAGAGACCGACGGCCCACCTGTCTGCGCTCCACGCGAAGGCACTTGAAGTACCGCGCCAATCCCTGGACGCGACAACACTTCGATGTGTAGATGACGGCCATGAATTCGCCCAAAGCCGCCCAGGCACTGCTGGTCGTTCTCGGTATGATCTTTCTGCCTTATGGTGCGTACTGCTTTGTCGCTCCCGGCTTCCTCGCTGAGGTCGCGGGTATCGCCGGCACGACGGCCACGGGAGTAACCGAGATCCGCGCGATGTACGGCGGGATGCAAGCGGCCTTCGGCGTTCTCCTGCTCGCCGCCGCGCGCGATCCCCGCCTGCGGCTTGCCGGCCTCGCAGCCCTCGCGTTCGTCCTCCCGGGCCTGGCACTCGCGCGCCTCCTCGGCTTAGCCCTCGACGGCGACCCATCGGGCTACACGATCGGCGCACTCGCCTTCGAGATCGGCGCGAGCGCCGCCGCCGTTATTCTCTACCGGCGCCAACTCACCTTGCCGCGTGTGGCGTAGCGGCCCGTCGTTGCTGTCGAACTCATTCCCACAGATTTTACAATCAATCCGCGTGTCCGAAGTTCATGTCGATCCCCTCGATTCCGATTCCGACCCCGATCTTCTCACGGCCGAACGCGAGCGCTCAGGCGCGCAGGCCGCACCGACTGGAAGAACGCCACATCATCACGGATGCGCAGCGCCTCGGCGTGCGGCACTGCCAGTGCGAACGCTTGCGACAACTCGCGCACGGAGCGCAGGCATCGATCCTTGCCGTCTGCCTGCTTCAGGATGTGCTCCTGCCCGGTCGGCAACAGGCCCAGCCGCTCCTGCGGCGTGCCGGTCGTCCACTTCGCTCGGTCGAAGCCGTGGAAGAGGCCGCAGCAGACCTCGTACTTCTCCAGCATCACGGCGACCGCCTCATCCTGGTCGAGTGCCGTTCGTCCCGTCCCGCCGCTCTCCGTGTAGATCGCGAGCGCCTGCTTCAGCTCCTGGGCAAGACCCAGATTCGAGCGCGCCGAGATCGTGGTGCGCGAAGGCAAGGGCGGCAAGGATCGCGTCACCATGCTGCCCGGGGCCGCCGCCGAGCCGTTGCGTCGCCAGCTCGAGCGCGTGAGGGCGCTGCACGAGCAGGATTTGGCCGAGGGCTGCGGTGCCGTTTACTTACCCGACGCCCTCGATCGCAAATATCCCAATGCAGCTCGCGAGCTTGCCTGGCAGTGGGTGTTCCCCGCGGCAGGCCTTTCCGAAGACCCGCGCTCCGGCGTGACACGCCGCCACCACGCCGACGCGTCGGTGTTGCAACGCGCCGTTCATCAGGCAGCGGGCGACGCCGGCATCGCCCGTCTCGTCGGTCCGCATTCTCTACGCCACAGCTTCGCGACACATCTGTTGGAGGCAGGCTACGACATACGAACCATTCAGGAGCTGTTGGGTCATGCGGACGTCACGACAACGATGATCTACACCCACGTCCTCAACCGCGGCGGCCGTGGCGTGCAAAGCCCCGCCGATTTCGTGGCCACGCTGCCACCCGTAGATATGGTGATAGACGGTCACCCCGTGCCCGCCTATCACCGCCCGATCGACCCGGGAAAGCGGTGACCAAATCCCTGCCACGTCAGGAGAAAAGGAGTACTGGCAAGCAGCTCAGGGGTTAGGTGATATGCGGCAGGTGTGTACAGTTGAAAATAGGGGCACCATTTAGCGTTCGGCGGACATACAGGCGTGGGGAGGTAGCGCTCGATGATCTGGCAGTATGACTCGACGGCACCAACCCCTTTTGAACACGACATCACGCGAAGCACCTGCGCATTCTGTGATGAACCCATGACGATCTTGATGGAGTCAGTGTCGGCTTCGCGCTCGAGCGGCAGCCGACTCCGTGCATGCGCCTCCTGCGGCTGGTGGACTTTATGGCGCCAGGCCTGTTCACCGGTCTACGACCCGGACACCGGGCGCAGCCGGTGGTCGCTCTACGGCGCAGCAGCCCAGCTCATGGAGCTGGATCTCTCGGACGTGTCGCAGGGCATCGAGGAGGTTCGGCGGTTTCTCGTCGCCAAGTATCAGGCTCGGTTCGAGATGCATCCACGGCTCTTCGAGCTGACCGTGACGAGTGTCTTTCGTGATCTCGGCTATGAGTCCGAGGTAACCGCCTACTCGGCCGACGGCGGCGTGGACGTGATTCTCCGAAACCCGAACGGCTCAACTGCTGGTGTCCAGGTCAAGCACTTCCGCTCTGCCATCGAGGTAGAACAGATCCGAGCGCTTGCGGGCGCACTACTGCTCGGGGGGCACACTTCCGGTGTCTTTGTGACCACGTCCAGATTTCGGTCCGGCGCCGTGAGTGCCGCTGCCAGGCTTCGAGACCTAGCCATGCCCGTGGAGCTCATCGACTCGAACCGCTTCTTTGCGGCGCTGAAACTCAGCCAGCGCCCACTGTACGAATCCTACGAGGAATGGGAGGAGGTGGTCGCCGACTTCGAGGAAGCGACGATCTATGAGGACGAGGTCGAGGGTGGCTGACGAATGGTGCGGCCGCCGAACAACCGGTTGCAGCGGACGGGCCGCTGCGCGGCCCGCCGCTGAACCGGAGCGTTAGACGCCTGAGAAACGACCAGAGGGGGACGAACATGTTCGCAACGCTGCTCGGTACAAATCGAGAAACGGAGGAGCACACGAGCCTGTGCGCGGGGCTGTGCCGAGTCGCCGTCGCCCAAGGATTCGTTCCACCCGACACCCGGCTCCGAGTCCAACCAGACCAGACTCCCCTGGCGGGATGGCAAATCGAGCTGCGGGGGCCTGCCGACGCCAAGGCCGACTTTTTGCTCTCGGTTACGGCACCGAAGGTTCCAAGCATCTCGCCGATTCCCGTGATGAAGACCGTCTCAGGTCCACTTTTTTCTGTCATCGTCATGCCGGGCTTTCTCGGAGTGCATTCAGATGCCGTCCGTGAATACTCCGAGTTCAAGGAGAACTCGCAAGTCAAGGAAGCGTTCGAGGGATTCTGTCGCGCGCTCCAGCCTGGAACGACGGACATCCCGCCGACTGAGTTCGGGCTCTACGTCGACTCTCTCTTTTTCGGCAGGGTCGTGTGTTCGATCTGCGGGTCCGAGTTCTCGCTGGGTGCCCGTCCTGCCCAGGACGACGCGACACGGGCCGTTCCCATCGCCCGTGACGCAATCGCGCGCGGCTGGCGACTCAGTGCCGCAGCAGGCTCGAAGCCTCTGTGCCCGCAATGTGCCCCGGGAGCGCTACCATGAAAGTGAAAGTCTTCTCAGCAAACGCGGATGAAGCGTTCCGGGCCATCCGCATCGGCGACGAAACTCGACGCATGTCGGCCAACGAATGGCTCGAACGCGAGATTCAAGCGTTCCTGGACGGGAATCCCGGCATAGAGATCAAGCATCTCCAGTTCTCGTCGGTGGCCATCGTGCCAAAGAACGCCTCTTGGGGAACGACAAATACGGATATCGACTGGGAGATTGAGAAGTCGGTTCTCATCATCTACGAAGGCGGCGTCTAACTCTTAGCATTTTGGGAAGGCCGAGCGCGTCACGAAGTCGGCGACAAGCACGACGGTGATCGCGCGAGCGCCTTTCCGAGATGCTTGTTGAACTAAGCCGCGGTGGGGGCAGAAACGGTGCTGATCGAGCTGTGACAGCCAAGGACCGTGTATGGGGGAAATTGGGCAGGATGGTGGCTTGCGCAAGGGGATGTGCAGGACGCAGGGCTGGTGCTTCGCCATTGAGTTGATCGCGATGGGTCGATTCCTGCCTTCGTGCTGTGTGCGGGGGTGACGAATCGCAACGGGGTCGATTCGGGGTCGGACCAGCTCAAGTTGCTGAAGAGGAACAGCAAAGAACCGTTCCAGCCACCGAAATTTGCGCTAAACGCCTATTTTCGGGCGCCGAATTGCGCCGGCGGCCCAGAGCAAAATCCTCCTCGGTGACGATTTCAGCGCCGAAAAGGTGCGTTTAGCGAGGCAATCGAGCCTCCATGGAACTACTTTCTCAGCGAACTCAACCACTTGCGCTGGTGCGACCCTGAATGTCGACTGAATGTCGAACCCTTGGTTCCGTCGTCAGAGAGCCGACCGGATGTCGGTTCTGCTGAAATCGTCACCGACGTAAAGCAGTGGGCAACTGTTCTGCTTCGCCAACGCGTAGGCGAAGCAGTCACCGAAGTTGAGCGCAGCGGGATGAACGCCCTTGCCCCAGCGCGCGTACGCTTGCGCAAGCTGACGAGCCGATACAAGGGTCACGGCGACAACCTCGAAGCCGAGCCCGGCGATTAGCTCCGCCATCTCCTCGCCGACATTGCGGTGCCCTGAAACAATCAAGGCTTCGGCCACCGTGCCCGCCGAGACCAACAACTCGTCATCGGCTTCAAGCGCCGTCATACAAGCCTCCGCTTGTGGTTCGTCCAGGATGATCGCCATGAGAGCGGAGGTGTCGACGACGATCATGCGGGCAGTCCGTCCGCGCCGTAGAGGAAATCCTGGCTGTGAGCCGCGTCGGGACCCGGTTTGGCCTTGGCCGCACCAGCGGAGCGAATCTTTTCGAGCAGCACCCGCCTCGCTTTGCGGCTCGGCACGGTCGATGCCGCAACGAGCCGCACGGCCGCTTGTCCTCGGCGGGTGAGGATCACCTCTTCGCCGGCCTCGGCTCGTCGCACCAAGTCGGTCAATCGACCCTTTGCCTCGCTGACGGAAATCTTCATCGTTGACCTACAGGCGCGGTCGTCTGCGACGCGCCACGAGATGGACCATTCAATAGACCAAATCTAGCGGGCTCATCCTACGGCTGCAACCTGACAACCATCACGACCACCCGTGCGGAGGGGAGGGGGACGTAGGGG
>Ga0163153_10004742_pt1 | contig 16754 bp, 12 predicted proteins | sample OliLakLV19MP6IB1_FD_148629 | JGI IMG/M metagenome (GOLD analysis project Ga0163153, IMG submission 148629) | Freshwater microbial mat bacterial communities from Lake Vanda, McMurdo Dry Valleys, Antarctica - Oligotrophic Lake LV.19.MP6.IB-1 | ecosystem: Environmental > Aquatic > Freshwater >... | reverse complement strand
ACATCATCGGCACCAAGCTCGACGACGAACAGCGACGACAGAAAACGACGGGGCATGGCGAGCGATATCCGGATACGAAAGTGAAGGTGAACGAAAGGAATGTCGGGCGGTCCGGTGCGGTCAATCGCGGCCGAAGAACTGCTCTTCGCGCGGCATAGCGATGACTTTCCACGTCGGCGGATAGAATCGCACGATACGTCGCGGTCGGAAGCCCTCCAGCATCATGTCGACCTTGACGCGCATCTGCACGCCGCCGCTGCCGAGCTCGGCCGGAACCTTCTTGACCTCGTGAATCGTCGCTCCTTTGCGATCGTTCACCGGGTCGTACGTCATCAGGCATTCGCGGGCGGCGGCCAGGCCGCCCTTCGGCAGCGGAGGCTTGCCGTCGGCAGAAAGAGTCGTGCCCGGTGGAGCGGTGCCGGCCGGCAGCGTACCGGGCGGAGGAGGCGGCGGCAGTACGGTCAGTTCGTCGAACAATTTCGGATCGACGTTGCCGAAGAAGGTGATCGTGACGGTCTCTTCCTTATCGTTCACCGAGTCGATCCAACCGGGCAGCCCCCGCTCGCGAACATGGTTGCGATGCCGCTCGATCTGCCGCTCGGCGGCGAGCGCGCGGCTCGTTTCATCGAGATAGATTTCCGTGATCCGCCCGGGCCCGTAGAGCGTGCTCCAGGTGAGGTTGAACAGCACCTGTCGGCCGGGCGTCAGCGCTTCGAGGGTGCCGAATCCGCGGCCCTCGTACACGATGGTGCCGCCGACGAGGTCGAAGATCTGCGACTTCCCCTCCGGCGAACCGTCGGCTTGGAGCACGGCCGTGAGTTTCTTGGTGAGCAGGTCGATCGACTCGATCTTCCAGGTTTCGTTCCGCCGCAGGTTGCGCGAGAAATCGTCTTCCAAGGAGTAGCAGCGGCGGAAATCGACCTCGGGAGTCTTGCGGTTATTGCCGGCGTCGGGTGGCGGCGTCGCGTCGTCGGGGGCGCGCATGTAGAAGAGGCCGTGCAAGTGCGTTCCGAGCGGAATGTCTTCCAGCGCCGCCGGAGCGCCGTGGTAGTGAATGGTGCCGTACGGCAGCAGGAAGGCATCGACCGGCAAGTCCCAAACGCCCCGATCTTGGCTGTCGTTGCGATCGACCCGGAGGTGGAATCGGCGTTCGAGATGATCGACTCGGGTCAGCTCGCCGGAAATTGCGTGCCCCGAACCGGCGGGCGGGAATCGCCCCGCCTCGAGCTGAAACCATTGCAAAACTTCGTGCTCGGTCTTCTTGTTTTTGAGCTTCTTCTGTTCGTCGGCCGAGAACGGACCTTGGGCGTCGGTTCGGAACGGCGGCGGCTCCGCCGCTCGAATCTCCGAGACGGTCCGGACCGCCGAGACGACGCAGACCAAAAGCACACACACGAGCGGCAGTATTCGAGGGAGGTTGCGCATAGGCGACAGAATCGGGAGGGAAAGAGAGCCGGGTGCCTAAGCGCCCGGCTCCGAGAAAAATCGTGGCGGGATTACTAGTCGCGGTATCAAGCTTCGACGGACGTTCAGGCGAGCAGTTCCGACAACGGTCGAACGGAGTCTTGAAACGTCTCGGCCGCCACTTCCACGCGTTGGGCCATCGTCAGCAGCAGGTTGCTGAGCCGCGCATTGCCGTCGACCGGACGCGAGCAGACCTTGTAGTGCCCGCTTGCGTCCGACGTGTCGTACTTGCCGATCGTCGGCAGATTGAAGTCGACGTGTTGACCGTGCTTGTAGCCGAGGCCGCGGCCGCCGCAGAGCAACGTCGGCAGGTTGGCGTTGCCGTGGCTGTGGCCGTACGCCATGCCGCTCCCCCATAGCACCTGTGTCGTCTCCAAGAGCGAGCGGCCGTCTTCGTCGTGATGAGCCTTGAGCTGGTCGAGGAAGTAGGCGAGTTGCTCGACGAGGAACGTGTCGGTCTGCGTCAGGCGGCGCAGCTGTTCGGGATCGCCGTTGTGATGCGACAGGCCGTGACGGGTTTGCGAAATGCCGATGTCCGGGATCGCGCCGCCGTTCGACTCGCTGCAGATCATGCAGCTGATGACGCGGGTCGAATCGGTCCGCAGGGCCATCACCATCAAATCGTAGAACAAGCGGTGGTAGTCCGCGACGACGCTCATGTCGGGCTTCGAACTCAGGCGGGCGGCTTCGGCCGGATCGAGCTTCGGCTTCGGAACGTTCAGCCACTCGTCGGCCCGTTGCGTGCGCTGTTCCACCTGGCGAACCGCCGTCAGGTACTCGTCGAGCTTGTTGCGGTCCTTGTTGCCGAGCTTGCCCGTGACCCGTTTGGCGTCGTCGGCCACGAGGTCGAGAATGCTGCCGCGGCGACTCAAGCGCCGCCGGATGGCTTCCTTGGTTTCCTTCTCCACGCCGAACAGCATGTTGAACACGTTCACGCTGCTGCGCTCGGCCGGAATTTGAATGCCGTCGCGCGACCAGGCCAGCGAATGACCTTCGACGGCCAATTCCAGCGATCCGAACCGCGTCGTCCGTCCTTGCACTTCGGCCATCATTTGGTCGACCGACACCGTATTGCGGAACGCGCCGCCGTCGGACGGCACGTCGGCCCCGGTGAGCCATACCTTGTCGCAATTGTGATGCTTGCCGATCACCAGCGGATGGTGCAAACCGCTGATCGGCGTGACGTCGGCCCGATGCCGCTCGAGCGACGCCAGGGGCGAAGAGAATTGGAAGTCGGTGCCGCCCTTTGTAATCTGCCAGGTGAGCGTGTTCACGCCGTTGGGGATGTAGAGGAAAACGCTCCGCTTGGGCTTCGACGCGGCCCCCTCCGGCCCGGCGGCCCTCGCCAACCGCTCGTCGCGCATGCAATCCAACATCGGCAGCGCCATGGCCACGCCGACGCCGCGGAGCATTTGCCGGCGGCTCATCCGCCAACGATTCAGATTGATACGGCTCATTCGGGCTTCCTTTAAAGAACGTTCGTTCTCGGCGCGATCTGATGTCGCTTCTTAAACTTATCGCTTCTCGAACAGGTCGGAGGTCACCAGGGCTTCGATGATATTACGCAGGCGGTAGTCTTCCGTGCGGGCCGCGGCCGCGATTTTCGCCAGGTCGTCGCGGTCGCCGAACGACATCGTCCGCCGCAGGCCGTAGGTGGCCAGTTTTTCCACGAAGGCCGCGCCGAACGCGTCGAGATCGTCGGCGAGCAGCCGCTTGAATTCTTCGGGCGTCGTGTAGCTGCGACCATCGGGAAACTTGCCCGAGGGGTTCACTTTCGGGTTCTCGCCGGTCCCTTCGACGACTTCGACGGTTCGCCAGCGGCCGATGGCGTCGTAGTTTTCGAACGCCAAGCCGAGCGGGTCGATCTTGGCATGGCACGAGGCGCAGCGGGCGTCGTGAATATGGGCTTCGAGTTTCATCCGCAGCGTCGCCTTCGGAGCGTCGATCGGATTCGTTTCGATCGGATCGACGTTGGCCGGCGGCGGCGGCGGGGTTTTGCCCAGGATCGACTCGGAAACCCACTTGCCGCGATGCACCGGCCGGTGCCGCGTACCGTCGGAGGTCAGCGAGAGGATCGCGGCCTGCGTCAGCATTCCACCACGACGGCTCCCGGACGGCAGCGACACGCGAACAAACTCGTCGCGCGGCAGTCCGTCGTCGGAGAGACCGTAGAACGCGGCCAGCCGCGCGTTGAGCATCGTCCAGTCGGAGTCGACGAACTCGCGGAGCGAGAGGTTGCTCCGGAGCACTTCGCGGAAAAACGACTTCGTCTCGCCGACCATGCTCTTTTCCAAGTGCGCGTCGTACTCGGGATAGAGCTGCTTATCGGGCGGAAACTGGCCGACCTTGCGCAAAGTAAGCCATTGCGAAGCGAACGAGTCGCAGAACCGGGCCGATCGCGGATCGGCGAGCAGGCGGGCCGTTTGCTTTGCCCGCACTTCTTTGTCGCGGAGCTTGCCTTGGGCGGCCAACTCGAACAGCTCGTCGTCGGGCATCGTGCTCCAGAGCAGGTACGACATCCGGGCGGCGATCTCCCAGTCGTTGAGCGTGCCGCGATCGGCGTTCTCGTCTCCTTCGGCGACGAACAGGAAGCTTTTGGAGCAGAGGATGCTCGCCATGCCCGCCTTGACGGCGTCGCGAAACTTTTCACCCGCGTCGAGTTCGGCCTTCACGATGCCCATATAGGCGTCGAGTTCGCCGGCGGTCACCGGGCGGCGGAAGGCTCGCCCGGCCATGCGGCCGAGCCCCTCGCGAACTTGGGCCAGATCTCCGTCCTGGCGCGGATAATACGCTTCGCGCCGCCGCCGCTCTTCCGGCGTGATGATCGGGCCGCGGACGCCGACCGAATCGAGGATCAGGAACGGGTAGCGCGCGTTCCCCTCTTCGTCGGTCAGTTTCATCTGCCAGGGGATGCGGCCGTCTTTGGTGCTGACAAACGGTTGGTTGCCGTGACGGCCCGAGCGGGGCGTCGTCGGGGGGCCGGGCACCTCGTTGATCACGAAAATCGTCGGTCGGCCTTTCGGCAGGTGCGCTTGAAACGTGACCGTGATCGGCTTGTCTTCCGGCGCAATCACGTCTTGCTCGTGGAGCACCCGATCGAGTTTCGTCTCGTAGACGAACAGCCGCGGAGCGCGGCCGCCGGCGGGCTTCAGGCCGCTGAGCGTGTAGCTGATTTCGTAGATGCCCGCCTCGGGGAAATTCTCCGAGGCCGTGTAGCGAAAGATGTCGCCGGCCCACATTTCGAACCGCACCTTGTCGAGCAGGCCGAGGTCGCGCAGCCGCTCGCGATGTTGCTCGTTGATCTGCGTTTCCAGGACGGCCCGCTTGTGGTACTCCAAGAAGGCCGGTTCCACGGCCGGGTAAGCTTCGGAGAGGATCGTCTCGGCCGCGGTCAGGTACTTTTCGATGTTCGACGGCGAGAGCGTCAGCACGGAACCGATGCGCTCGAATCCGCGCCATTCCGGATCTTCGAGAAACCCGCCCGGGTCGGCGGCGTCGAACTGCACGCCGAGCAGGTCGCGAACCGTGTTGACGTATTCTTCCCGCGTCAGGCGGTTGTATGAGACGCGGCCGAGGGCGGCCATGCGGGCCGCCTCGCCCTCCTTGATTCGGTCGGCCAGCAGGCGGACGACGGCGGCGCTCTCGTCGGCCGTCGGCCGCGTTTTGACTTCCTCAGGCGGCATCTCGCCGGAGTTGATTCGCTCAATGATCTCCAACCACTGGGGCGTGTCGTCGAAACCGACCTTCGGCGACAAGGCGTCGATGTGGAAATCGCTCTCCTTGGAACCCTTGCTATGGCATTTCAAGCAATGGGTCTTGAAGTAGACCTGCAATTGGGGATCGAGGCCCGCCGGGTGCGGAGCATCGGCCGCCATGGCGACCGAACCGAGAATCGATGCGGCGGCAGAGCAAATCCACACGGCGGCCGTGGCGACGAACGGGCGAACGACGAAGCGGATGAATGGCATAAGCGCGTGGCGTGAGAAAACGGAGGGCCCCGGCGTACGCGACGGCCGAGCAGGTAGGTGTGAGGCGGCGGGGAATATATTGTATTCCCTCACACCTAATTTTGGATGAGGAAACGCCGAAACGGAAGGTCGGATGGCGCCGATTTGAGCCGTCAAATTCGGACATTTTGTCGTGAAACCGCTCGAAGGCGCGGATCGAAACGACAAGTGAATTCAGATCGGGTACCGCGTTGGGGCAGCCGGGGCGCGTTTTGCGGCTGCAATCTGGTCGACATGGGCACCGATCGCAATGCGCTCGTGCTTTGGGAAGTGCCGGGGAAGTAGTTCCCCGCCGGCGTGCCGACGAGCGACTTTCGGTCAGCTCCCGCGACTATGGAGCCGCACCGCAATGGAGACGCACGAGCGACTTTTTGGTGCCTGCCCGGATCACGATGTCGTGATGGCGGGGCGGTTACGGAGCTTTGCCGTATTTCAATTGCACCACCGATTTTTTGCCGGCGTCGGTGATGACCACGACAACCATATTATCGAAGGTTCTGATCGCCGGAATTGTTACGTCGGATAGTCGCTTGACGATCGCCTCGACGGTCCCCGAGTGTCCGACGACGAGCATTCGCTTTCCCTTTTGCGTGACGAGGACGCCGTCAAGCCAAGTCAGGTCGCCGGAAGCGTATTGCGTCATCGGAATCGTCAACTTCATGGCCAACGGTTCGGCCGTATTTTTGGTGCGGATGAATTCGGTGTGATAAGTCGCGTCGACCCGCAAATGTTCGAGCGAGGATGCCGAGCGGCGTTAGCGCTTGTCGACTTTGAAACGGGTGGCGTTGCCGTCATTCAGTCCGTCGTAGACGACCAGAACTTCCCACGGCTTGTCTTTTGCTTCCATAATTGCCAAGCCTTCGGCTTTGGGGTGGGAGCCGTCCAAAGGCGTCGGGTCGGGGAGATCGCCGAGCAGGCGGAGCCCCGGGTCTTTGACCGAAGTCGGCGCGCCGGTTCCGGGCACCATGTCGCGGCCGTCCCACAAATAGAGCTGGTACGAACCGGGGCCGTCGCCTACCGGGCCGGCCAGAATCAGGATGCCGTCGTCGACCGTCGCCAGGTCGCGCACGCCGCGTCCGCCGAGATCGACGAAGAGAATTTCGTGGTCGGTGGGCGGGGGTCCGAAGCGGCAGCGCAAGATGGGCGTGAAATTGCCGCGTAGCACCGGGCCGCGGAACCCGACGTAGAGCGACTTATGGCGGAATGCGAGCCCTTCGGCGTCGACGCCGTTCTCCTTGCTCGCGGTGGCGACGAACGAGCGTGGAGGTCACTCGCGTGTTGCCGTGGATCGGGTGGGGGTCGCCTCGCACAGCGCACGGCAAGCAGCCGAAAGACGTGCGAGCGAACGGGAAAAATAGCTTCCCCACGCTAGCACCTGGGCGGCGACGGGCAATAGTCGAAAGACCCCACGCCGGCACCGACGCTCACGGCCCGTTATCATTCGGTTTGAGTCCGCCGGACGTGAGCGGGCAACCGAAGTCGTTTGCGGCGGCGATTGCATGGCGTACGACAGGTCGCTTCCCGGCTTTCCGGAAATCGGCGATTGGCCGGTTCTGTTGTCGGAACCCGTCCGAATTCGCTCGCACGGTTACTGCCGAAGCGGATCGTATGACGTCGACTTGGAAGATGCCGCCGGCGTGCGGCATCCGTTCTTCTTCGACCGGTCTCTCGGTCGGCTTTGCTACGGTACACGGGACGACACGGATGACGCCGCATTCCTGAAACGCGGAAGTCGCCTTCAAAGGGAAGCGTTTGCACTGCTTGAATCGTTAGCCGGGCAGTCGTCGGAGTTCGTCGAGCTTCGAGAGTGTTTAGAACGCGCTAGAACTTGGGTTCCCCTTTCCGAGCCGGACTGATCCGCATCCGATTCGATCCGGTTCGGACGAGAACAACCGAAGGGTCCGCGCGCCTCGCTCCGTTGTGGTTCAACTTACACGGCCGCTAGAACCAGCCCGTTTATCGGTTTCCGGGGTGGGCGACGAATGCCCCGTCGGTCAGGACGGGAACGTTCGGGCCGGCGTCGAGCGTGGCGGCCGTTTCCACGTCGGCGGCGAAACCCCGCTCGATCAGTTCGCGGCCGGAGGAGCACTTGCGTAAGTGCCGGCCGAGGTCGGCCCGGACCTGTTCGAACGCGGCACAGGCGGCCTGGGCTTCGGGCGAGCGCGGGCCGGAGAGTCGAGCGATCACGGCGCCGGCGCCGACTAAATCTTCCCAACCCGGGCGCAAGGTGCCGTCGGGCCACCGCTCGCCGCAGGCGATGACCGCGACGGGGCCGTCTGGCGATTCGCAGTGCCGAGCAACGGCCGCCGCATTGCGGAGACAGGCGGCCACGACGACCGCGCCCGTTTCGGCCGCGCGGAGGCTGAGAGTCGCGCCGTTGGGCGACGGCAGAACAAGCCGGGTGCCGGCGGTAATCGCGGCCAGCGACGCGGGGGACAGGGAATAGCCGGTGGTCAAACGGTGCGGGTCGGCGAGCACCGCGCGCCGCTCGGCGGCGAACTGCTCGGCCGATTCATCGCGCCAACGGTAGGGAAACACCACCGCCCCGCGGGCCGTGGCGACGTCGACGCTCGTGGAGAACGAGAGCACGTCGACGATCACGATCGAGCGGCTCCCTGCCGCGATCGCGTCAAGGCCGCGCTCGCCCCACTCGAAACGGACGGCGTAAGCCGATTGATCGGTGAACAAGTGCGAATTATTCCAGAGAAACGTTTCGATCGCTTACAGGAACGAAGTGGCCATTGCACACCGCACGTACCCCACGGGAAAGCTCCCGTGGGAAATCCGGGAAACGTTCGGCCGAATTGCGCCGGTTCGCGTTTGAGCGGCCGGCGGAGAACGCTCATACTAGACGAGGAGTGCGAATCGTTCGATACGGCCGTTCGATACGGCGACGGAATCGCCGCGGGACCGCCGGCTTCGCAGGACGACCGCTACGGAGGACGATCCATGGTCGATCGCATCGTTTTGTGGCGGCTCTTCGTCGGTGTCGGATTGTTGCTCGGCGGGCGAGGATCGTACGGGCAGGCGCCCGCGGCGACCGAGGCGCCGCAGCCGGCCCCTCTGTTCGCCGGCAAGGAGCTGCCCAAACCGCCACGGGCCGAAAAGCCCTGGACGCCGCCCGAGTCGGCGCTTGCCGACGATTGGAGCGACGTCGTCCGAGATCTGCTCAAGCACGGGTTCGCCGATCCGCGCGGTTTGGAATATCGCGAAGTCGAACTCATTTGCGGCTCGGTCTGGAGCGACCAAGGACGAATCGTCAAGACGCACGGCTGGCTCTTGCCGAAGCGTTCCGGCGATCCGGCCGACGCCCCTCGCTTCGCGACGGCTTGGAACGGACTGGTCTATCCGGCGATTCGCGTGGGCGGGCCCGCCGACTGGCGAGCCGATGCCGAGTCGACTTCTCCACCGAAACAGAGCCCGTTCCGCGGCAACGAGGAAGGCGGTTTGATTTCGCACCAGGGGACGAGCCTCGTTAAGGGGTGCCTGTTGTTGGTACTCGGCGAGGGAGCGTTGGCCGAGAAGCACCTCGCGGGAAAGGTTCATCCCGCGGACGTCACCTACTTGGCGGCGGCTCGGCTGTGGGCGTGGGCGCTCTTCGATCGGGCGGTTTGCGCGCGCTTGCGGGGCGACGACGTTATCTCGCTGGAAAGCGCCAAGCTACTCGTCGCCTGGCGCGATGCGGTGGAACTCGAATCGCCGCGTCGCATCCCACCGCGACCTTTGGTCCCTTCCGACAAAAAGCGAGCGTATCTGGATTTTCTCCGCCCGCTCGACGACCTCGTGAAAGATCAGGAGCGGCGCGTGGCGGCCGCACCGCTGCGGCGGGTGCTCGATCCGGCGAGGCCGAAGATCGAGAACGCCTCGGAACGGATCGCGGCGCTAGTTCGAGATTTGGAAACGGTCGATGTGACCCAGCACAGCCAGCCTGGGGGCGTCGACGTCACGTGGCATCCGCTGGTCGAGGCCCTCGTCAAAGAAGGGGACGCGGCGGTCGAACCGCTGCTGAAATGTATTGAAAGCGACCGGCGACTGACACGCTCGGTCGGTTTCGGCCGCGATTTCGGTACGGATCGCTATCTGATCGGCGTTCAGGAGCCGGCATTCGGAGTATTTCGCCGAATGTTCAATTCGCTCTCGTTCGGTCCGAACGCAAAGTATCCGCTACGGGGCGAGTATGGCCCGGCCGATCCGGAGCAGTGCGCCCTGGCTGCCGCCGAGATTCGTGCGTTCTGGAACAAGACCCGCGGCATGAGCGAGGCGGAACGTTGGTATGCGGTGCTCGTCGACGACAAGGCGACCGAAGGCCAGTGGCTGGAGGCGGCGCAGGGAATTACGGCGTCGATGAGCCGCGAACGGCCGCGCCTCGGCGCGGCGGCCGAGATCTCCGGGCCGCAGGGCCTGGATGTTTGGAAACCGCTCGTGGGAGAAGCCTTGCGAAGCAAGACCGACCCGAGCGTGGCGGAGTTGCTCGCCGCGCGGAGCGATATTCTGACGACGCGCGACCTCGGCGACACCCGCCGGCTACATCACTTGGGGACGGCCTGTGAATTGGCCCTTTGCCTGGCTCGCTGGGACGGCAAGGGGGCGGCGCTGCCGACACTCGAATCGCGGATCCAGGAATGCCGGCGGCTGACGTACGACAAATCCAACGGCGGGTACGCAGTCGATCACTTTAACGCTATGCTGCCGATGATGTTGATGGTCGGCGTCGAAATGGGAAAGCGAGAGTTGCTGGGCGAGTACGTCGGCTGGCTCGGCGACATGCGGGGAAAACGGGTCAGTTTTCCGCGCGCGGTGTGGAACACCTTTCGTCCGCTCGCCCGCTACCACCGCGAGCCGGCCCTCAGGAGGGCGGCCGAAGAGATCTTCGCCGACGGCTCGCCCTGGATCGACCGCCCGGAGATCGTCGGTTCGTGGTTCGAGCTGTACGGTTCGCCGCTGGTGAACGTGCCGGCGTTTCGCGGATTGCTCAAGCGAAAGCTCGCCGATCGCGGGGAGTTCGGCACCGCGACGCTGGACGCCCGAGGGACTTCGATCAACGTCCGTCATAAGTTCGGCGGCATGGGTCGAGTGGTCGCGCCGCCCGCCGATCCGGAGAACCCTCGCTATCGCGAACCGATCCCGGTTCGAGTCGCCGACCTGGTCGCCTGGCGAATCAGCGCGATCCGGGGAGCGCCGTCGTTCCAACTCTATTGGCCGGAGGCCGAGCGGGATGCGCAACTCGCGAAGATCGTCGCATTCCTTGACGCGTACGGCAACGCCTACGGCGAGCGTTCGTTTTTGAATCCGCCGCAATACTTTGGCCATGAATTCGACTTGCCGACGGCCGAGTTTTATTTGGCAAAGCGCGAGCGAGCGGCGACCAAGAAGGACGTCGAAGAGGGGTTGGCCGTCTTCTCGCTCGATGACGGTGGGGCGAAGGCCCGACCGGTGGCGCTACCGGAATTCCCCCAGCGAGCCCGGTGGACGTCGCAGGCCGGCGAGCGCACGGCCGCCGGCGCTGCGGCCAAGCCCCGCGTGGTCGACGGGTACGTGTGGCAGGCGGAAGAGATTGAAACCGACGGCCGCCTGCAAAGGTACTACGGTTTCGTCGGCCGGCACGACGTCGTTCGGGTGCCCGCCGAGGAAGTCGAGTTCCTTGACGAGGCGGGCTCCAAGTGATCGCCGAGAATCGTTCGCCCTCGCCACAGATCGAAAACGCCGACCACAAAATTCCCTGGCGTTTGAACCTGCTCTTGTCGGCAGCCGTGTCGCTCGCGGCGCTTGGCCTGCTCTGGTTCGCCTCGCACGTCGAATCCTGGTTCGCCGCAGGGGCGGCCGCGGTCGTGTTTTCGTTCGTCATGTTGACGAACTACGCGCTCTTGCACGAGGCGGAACACGGAATGCTGTTTTCGCGCTCGTTCTGGAACGACGCGGCCGGACGCCGGCACGCCCTGCTGTTCCCCAGTTCGTTCACGCTGATGCGGACCACCCATCTCGGCCACCATCGCCGCAACCGGACCGACACCGAGATGTTCGATCTCTATTACCAGAGCGATCGCCGTTGGCTGAAATTCGTGCAGTGGTACGGCATTTTGCTGGGGATGTTCTGGCCGACGGCGCCGGTCGGTGCGGTGGTGATGTCGCTCCGTCCGCCCGAGCGTTTCGAGCCGTTGTTCACGTGGGCTCGCACAACGGGGCGATGGATCGCCGATTTTCAACGACGGCAAGTGACGGCGATTCGTCTGGAAACCTTGGCGGGTATCGGCGTCTGGATCGCCTTGTGGCACCTGCTCGACCTCGATCCTTGGCGGGTGCTCCTCTGTTATGCCTGCGCCGGCTTCAACTGGTCGACGCGGCAGTATGTCGAACACGCCTTCACGCGGCGTAACGTGCTCGACGGCGCCCTCAATCTGAAGTGTGCACGCTGGCACGGCCGGCTACTCTTGAATCAAGAGTGGCACCTCAACCACCACCGCCGCCCCAACGTTCCCTGGACGTACCTGCCCGAACTCTCTGTTCCCGAAGAACCGCGACACCCCTACTGGCGAGCCTACCTCAGCCTGTGGCGAGGGCCGCGTTTGACGGACGAACCGCCCCCGGCGGCGCTGGAGCCGCGGGCTGCTGCGGCGTTCAAGTCGGCGGATTCGAGCGCGACATGACCAACGGGTCGGAATCGACGCTCGCCGGCCGCATCGCCCTGCGCCGCCATTGGCTCGTCTGGGGCGCCGTCGTCGCCGCCTGGTTCGTGCTGGTTTATGGCGGCTGCAACTGGCTGACCGCGCAGCGCGAAGCACGAGTTCGACTCGATTTCGATTTCGAGCGCCAGTTCCCGATTATCCCCTGGGCGGCGTACGCTTACCTGTCGATCAATCCCTTGCTCTGGTGTTCGGGCCTCGCACTCCACTCGCCGCGGCAGTGGCGAGCCTTAGCCCTGGCGATGATCGGAGCGATTACCGTCGCCGGCGTCGGGTTCTTGTTATTCCCCGCCGATCTGGCGTATCGGCCGTGGCAGGAGTCGACCGCTTCCGAATGGCACGCCTTGTTTCGGTTCGTGCACCTGACCGTCGGCGACCACAACTTGTTTCCTTCGCTCCATGTGGCGCTGGCTTGGCTTTGCGCGGCAGCTTACGCCCGCGCCAGCGCGCCGGCGCTCCGTCCGTTGTGGCCGGCGTGGGCCGGCGCGATCATGGTCGCCACGGTCTTGGCGCATCAGCATCACTTGCTCGACGTCGCCGGCGGAATCGCGCTGGGCTGGGCGTGCTTCAAGCTGGTTTATCTGCGGCAGTTGCCCGAGCCACAATCCACGGCTCAAACATCGCCTCCCAATCGGTCGAGCGATCGAGGGCTACCGGTTTGACGTCGCCCAGTCGCTGCCCGTGGTCGGCGCGACCGCGACAGTACAGATCCCAGGCTGACGGTCCCTTGGGATCGAGCAGCGCGATTTCGGCGGGCCGCAACTGCCGCAGGCCCACGGCGTAGCGATAGGAAGAGTTCGCCCCGAGATACCGCTCCAGCCGACCGGCCGGCCCATTGAGCGCTTCCGGCGCAATCCGCGGATCTTGCAGATACAGCCGATAACCGGGCGGGCTTCCCGCGACCGGCACCAAGAGCGCAAATGCGGGCCTTAGGCCCAACTCGCCCCAGAGCGTTTCCAGCAGCATCTCGACCTCGGCGGAAGAGATCTTCTCGCCGACCAGGTCGCTGGTGCCGTCGGTCCGTCCTTCGAAACGGATCAACGGGCACTCTCCGCGGCGCTCGACCACCACCACTCGATCGCTCGTCCGATAGCGGTAGAGCCCGCCGGCGGTGGTGAGCAGCACCTCGTAGCTCCCGCCGACGTCGAGTTCGTGCACGAGCTTGGGGCGTGTGCCGGTCGCAGCAGTTCCAAACTCCGCAAACTCGAAAAAATGCGAGCGAATGGCCGGCGTGGCTCCCGCGTCGCCGGCCAGCGGAATCGAGGTGAAACCCTCGGTCGCCAGTAACCCCTTCGGCTGAAAGGCCACATGCGGCAGCGCCGCGCGCAGCTCGGCAAACGGCCCTGCCGCCGCGCCGTCGGCCCAGCAACTGACAACCGCCAGGTTCGGCCAGATTTCGCGGAAGTGCCGCCCGTCGGGCGATGGCCCGCCCAGCGCCGCACGCAGCCGGTCGAGCCGCGGCGGTCGCAGCGGCGCTGCGGCAGTTCCCCGGGCAGCGGCTGCGAGCGACCCCGGAATGCGGCGTGAAACGGGCCCCACGGCAAGATCGTCGACGAGCGTTTCATGCCAAGCCGCCAGGTCGCGGAGCAACCCGGCGAGAAACGTCGGGCTCCAAACGGAGACGAGCGCCAGGTCTTCCGCTTGCAGCAACTGATGCAAGGTCAGGTAGCGAAACAGTTCCAGGTCTTCGACTTTCGTCAGCCAGTCGGGTGCCACGAGCAATCGCCGGGCGGCCCAGCGGGCGGCCGTTCCGAGGTACTCGGAGTCATCGTCGAAGCCGATGGGAATTCCGCCCGCCGTCCGCCGCGCGGGCCCCAGCGCCGGCGACAGCGACCAATAAGCACGGCCCCATCGCACACGTGAAAAGCTCCCGAACAAGTCGGCGATCCACGCCCGCAGAGCTCGCTGAAACTGACGATGCAGCGAGGCCGTGTACGGAATCAGCTTGTCGCCGCCGCTGGTGCCGCCGGTCGGATGGAGAGAGCGAACCGGCTCGGCGGTCAGCACGCCGGCTTCGCCCGCGGCGATCCTTGCGATGTAGGGACGGCAGTCGTCGTACGCGACCGTCGGCACCCGCTGTTGAAATTCGGCGGGCGAACGAACCCGCGCGAAGTGGTGCGCGCGGCCGTACTCCGTGTCGCGATTGGCTGAAAGAACGGCCCTAAGCACGCGCCATTGGGCTTCGGCCGGGCGCTTAAGGTCGCGACGCAAGGCCGCCAGTTCGGGTTTGCCCGAGAGCATCCAGGCGGTGTTCCAGCACCAGGGGCCGAGCATCAGGGGGCATGCGCGCCGACGACGGCCGGCGCGCTGCGGCGGATCACTCGCCAGGCCGCGGGCGTGAAGTTCTCGCGCGTCAGCGGCGCCAAGCAGCAAAGTTCGTCGCCCCGCCGGTGGACGGGATTCAGCGCGTGAAAGTGGGCGATGTGCGGATCGCCTGCGGCCCGCTCGCCCGCCGCGGCGTACTCCTCGCGAACGCGGTAGCTCTCTTCGTCGGCCGTCACGACCATCCGCCGGGCGTCGAACCGCGGGCCGAACATCTGCCGCGCCAAGCCGGCAATTCGCTCGGTCGCCCAAGCGGGCGTGGGCCGGTCGTGGCGCGGATAGAACTCGCGAAAGAACAGCGGCAAGTAGCGGTAGGTGCGAAACCCCTGCGAAATCAGAAACCAGTGGCACGAGGCGTCGGGATGGTCTTCGATGAATTGGAGGGCAAAACGACCCCAGGCCTGGCCGAGCGCCGGATCGCCCCAGTAGCGCCGATCGACGATCGTATCGCCGGAGAAGATCGCAACGCGGCGGCCCGGTTCGCCGACAGGGTTTTTTGTGCCGATTGCGGCAAGGCTCTCAACACCGCTCTCATCGCCGATTTCGACGACGGCCTGAGTCGAAAAGCCGCAGAGCGCCCCCTGCTCCGGCTCGCGGACCAGGATAACCGACGTTTTCCGTTCGAGGTCGTAGAAGAATCGATCCGGCAGCACGTTCTCGTAGTGGCGCTGCATCAGCTCGAGCATCGCCGCCCGATCCGTCGCCGCCAGTCGTGAAACTCCGATCACTTCACTCGACAGTCGCACCCTCAACCCTCCTTGCGCTACTTAGAGGCAGCCTAGTTCCAGATACGGCGGACGACCGTCGAGTTGCTCGAAAATCGGTTCGCCGTCGTCGAAGCAGACGAAAAACAGCCGCGTCACGTACTCCCACGGCGCGTAACGGCGGAGCACACCGTACCAAGGGTCGGCTTCGTGAACTCCCAGGAGCAGCGATTCGCCCGTCGCAAGTTGCTCGGCGACCGCTCGTGCCAAGAGCGGCAACAGTAGTTCGGGATCGTGCCCCTCGGTCACCGGCAAGGCCGCGAGCCGGCACGGCACGATTTCGCCCGGCGCGGGGAGTTGGGGCCGAGCCAGCATGGGTGCCAGCAGGTTGTAGGCCGGCCGCAGCCGGCCAATCCAACCGCCGTAACCGGCGATCTGCTGGCGGCGAAAGGCCCGCTGGTCCCACACGCCCAGCGTGCCGCACAGCATTCCGTTTCGCCAGGCGGTCCACACGTCGCCCGGCGGCAATCCGCGGTATGTTCCCTCGGCGGTGAACAGATCGTCCGCGTCGACTTGCGGAAAGAACTGGCGCCGCGGTCCTTCGCGGGCGAGGAACTCGAGAAGGGCGGGCCGATCGTCGAGCGTGGCGCGGCGGACCTCGATGTCGACGCGAGCCGCTTGGGGCAATTGGCGGGGGCCGAGCACCAGCGTTCGGTAGCGGCCCAGCCCGTGGTAGGCCGGCAGACCGGCGCGGCCCGAGGTCAACAGCTCGAGTGCCGTGCGGTTATCGTCGCCGATGGTCGTCAGGTAGCAGGCCGCGCGGCCGTCGGCATGCAGGCGGCGAAAAAAACGGTAGCCGCGCGGTACCAGCCCGCGCCGTCGATGTTCGGCGAGCAAACGCAACTGGCCGAGGTAGCCGATCGGACGGGCAGCGCCGTTCACCGAGCGCATCGCGACGGAGCGGCCTCCACAACCGACGATCTCGCCGCTCGGCTCGTGCCGGCAGACGACCGTTTGATGGAAGGGCCCTTCCACGCGGGCGGCGGCGAAATAACTCGGCTCGCGACGGAAGCGGACCGCCACGGCGCCGGGAGTCGGCGTGGCGGCCAGCACCTCGCAGAGCCGGCCGTCGTCGGCGGGTGACGCGAGTTCAAACCGGTAGGGGCTCGGCAACGTCTCGCTCCATGCGACCCGCGCCCAGTTGCAGTCCCTGGCGAAGATCGATGTCGTAATGGGCGCTGATGTTCAAACCCAGGTACACGCCGGCGATCAGCCAGTTGGCGGCGTTCGAGCGGCGGTCCTTGAGCCGCTGCCAGATCGAGCCCCAGTCGTAAAAACGGCGGCGGGCCTCCAGACAAAGCGCCTCCAACTCCTTCGGTTCCATGTGCCGCGGCCGGAAGGTGACGTCGCCGACGCGGCTTTCCGGATCGAGCCACCACTTTGGCTTGAGCAACCGCCCTTCTTGTTCCAGTCGCCGATAAAGGGGAGTGCCGGGGAACGGAATGAGGTGGTTGAACGCCGCCAAAAACAGCTTGTGCTCGCGGGCGAACGCCACGCTCTCGGCGACACGCCCAAAT
>Ga0163153_10004741_pt1 | contig 16754 bp, 18 predicted proteins | sample OliLakLV19MP6IB1_FD_148629 | JGI IMG/M metagenome (GOLD analysis project Ga0163153, IMG submission 148629) | Freshwater microbial mat bacterial communities from Lake Vanda, McMurdo Dry Valleys, Antarctica - Oligotrophic Lake LV.19.MP6.IB-1 | ecosystem: Environmental > Aquatic > Freshwater >... | reverse complement strand
GTTCGGGTCGGGGGCGGCGGGACCGATCGCGACGCGGTACTTCGCCGAGCACGGCGCGACGGTGTTGCGGGTCGAGTCGAAGACGCGCCCCGACTTCCTGCGCGTGTACGCGCTCGGGCCGAACAACCCGCACGGGCTCGAAGGCGCACCCATGTACGACGGGCTCAACGTCGGCAAGCGCAACCTCGCGATCAACCTGAAGCACCCCGAAGCGGTCGACCTCGTGCGCGGGCTCGTCGTCGAGTGGGCCGACGCGGTCGCCGAGAACTTCGCACCGCGCGCGATGAAGGGATTCGGTCTCGACTACGACGCGCTCGTCGAACTGCGGCCCGATCTCGTGATGATCAGCGCGTGTCTCAACGGCCAGACCGGCCCCCACAAGGATTACCCGGGGTTCGGAGGCCAGGGCGCGGCGCTGTCGGGCTACAACGCGCTCACGGGGTGGCCCGACCGCGAACCGGTCGGCCCGCACGGCACGATCACCGACTCGCTCGCGCCGCGGTTCGTCGCGTCGGCGCTCGCCGCGGGCCTCCACTACCGGCGTCGCACCGGCGCAGGCGTCTACCTCGACGTTTCGCAGGTCGAGACCGCGATCTGGTCGCTCACACCGTGGCTCCTCGACTACGCATTCGACGGCGTCACGCGGCTACGCGACGGCAACAGCCATCGCGACGCCGTCGTACACGGCGCGTTCCCGTGTGCCGACGAGAGCGGCCTCGACGACCGTTGGGTCACCATCGCGTGCTGGACCGCCGACGAAGCCGCCCGACTCGGCCAGATCGCCGGGACCGACGTCGCGGCGTGGACACGGACCCGCACGCGCGCCGAAGTAGCCCAGCAGCTGCAATCCGAAGGCATCGAAGCGGTGCCGGTGCTCGACTTCGGCGACCTGCACGACGACCCGCAACTCGCGCAACGCGGCCACTTCGAACGCCACGTGCACCCGTATCTCGGCGCCGGGTTGTACGAGCGCAACGGTTTCCGGCTCGGTGCCGCCGCGAGCGCCTACGACCGTGCCGGCCCGACGTTGGGTCAGGACAACGACTGGGTGCTGCGCGACGTGCTCGGCCTCGACGACGCGACGATCGCGCGCCTGCTCGAATCGGGCGCGGTCGAATAGCCCGCCTACGCGCCCGCGAGCATCTGCTCGCTCAGGGGGTCACACCCGTACCGCACCGGTCCCCCGTCGTCGAGGATCGCGTCGACCATGCGGCGGGCGGCTTCCGCGGGGGGTGTGTAGTAGCTCTTCACGTGCTTGCGCATCTCCCACATCTGCTGCGCGAGCTGCCGGTAGTTCGGGTCGTCGATCGCGGGCGACGGGCGATCCGATGTCGCGAGCATGTCGGTCTCGATCGGACCGGGCATGATCTCGATGACGCGAATGCCGAACGGCGCGACCTCGGCCCGAAGCGACTCGCCGATCGCGCCGACGGCCGCCTTGCTCGCGCGGTACGCGCCGAGGAACGGCACCGGTGCGAGCACCGACGACGACGTGACGTTTGCGATCACACCACCGCCCGCGGCGCGCATGAGCGGCACCGCCCGCTTGGTCACTTCGACGAGTCCGAACACGTTCGTCTCGAACAGCTTGCGCCACACCTCGGCCGGCATCGACTCGAGGGGCAGGTTCTCGTCTTCGACCCCGGCGTTGTTGACGAGCACGCGCAGGCCGTCGGGCAGGCGAATCGACTGGGGCGCGTTCACGTCGAGCCGTTGCACGCGCATGGACAGGTCCTTGCCCATTTCGGGGTCGCGCATCGTCGCCACGACGTCGAACCCCGCGCTCGGCCAACTCGATCGCCACGCCCGGCCGATACCCCGGCTGGCGCCCGTGACCACTGCGATACCGTCTGCGTTCACCCGCCGAAGGGTAACGAGTTGGACCTGCGGTTCACAGCCGAACAAGAACGGTTCCGGGCCGACGCGCGCGCCTGGTTGTCCGACCGGCTCGACGGCCCGTTCGAAAAGGTGCGCGGGCGCGGCGGCCCCGGCGACGAGCACGACCTGTTCGACGAACGCTGCGAGTGGGAGCAGGAGCTCGGTCGCGACGGCTGGATCGGGCTCGGCTGGCCCGCCGAGTACGGCGGCCGGGGCGCGTCGCTCGTCGAGCAGATGATCTTCTACGAGGAATACGCCCGCGCGGGCGGGCCGGGGCGCGTCGGCATCGTCGGCGAAGGTCTGCTCGGTCCGACGATCGTGCACTTCGGCGACGACGCGCAGAAACGCCGGTTCCTGCCCGGGATCCTCGGCGGCACCGAGATCTGGTGCCAGGGCTACTCCGAACCCGACGCCGGGTCCGATCTTGCCAACGTGCAGACGCGGGCCGAACGCGACGGCGACGAGTGGGTCGTGACCGGCCAGAAGGTGTGGACCTCACTCGCGCACTGGGCGCAATGGATCTTCGTGCTGTGCCGCACCGACCGCGACGCCCCGAAGCACAAGGGCATCTCATATCTCTTGATGCCGATGCAACAACCGGGCATCGAGATCCGCCCCATCGTGCAGATCACCGGGCACAGCGAGTTCAACGAGACGTTCTTCGACGGGGCGCGCACGCACGTCGACAACGTCGTCGGCGAAGTCAACGGCGGGTGGCGGGTCGCCATGGGCACGCTCGCGTTCGAGCGGGGCGCGTCGACGCTGGGCCAGCAACTCGACTTCGAGAACGAGCTGCGCGCGGTCACGGACCTGGCGCGCGCCAACGGAAACACGTCCGACCCGGTCCTACGCCAGCGGCTCGCCGATGCGTGGATCGCGCTGCGCATCATGCGCTACCACGCGCTGCGGACGCTTCCGATGATGGAACACGGCACGCTCACGCGCGAGACGTCGATCCACAAGCTGTTCTGGGCGTCGTTCCATCAACGCCTCGGCGAACTCGCGATCGACGTACTCGGGCCCGCCGGCGTCGCGGGCAACGACTCGCCCCTCGCCGGAGTCTTCCTCTACAGCCGGGCCGACACCATCTACGGCGGCTCGAACGAGATCCAACGCAACGTGATCGGAGAACAGGCCTTGGGACTTCCGAGAGAACCACGATGAGCCCGACCCGTCGACATGGACTGCTCGAAGGCAAGACCGTGCTCGTCACCGCGGCCGCGGGGACAGGCATCGGGTTCGCGACTGCGAAACGCTGCGCCGAAGAAGGCGCGAGCGTCGCGATCAGCGACATTCACGAGCGCCGCCTGCGCGAGTCGGCCGAACAGATCGGCGCGTTCGGAGTCGTCGCCGACGTCACCTCGGAGGCCGACGTGCAACGGTTGTTCGACGAGGTGCTGCGCGAGTTCGGGCAGCTCGACGTCCTCGTCAACAACGCCGGGCTGGGCGGCACCGCCGCGCTCGTCGACATGACCGACGAGCAGTGGTCGAGAGTCCTCGACGTTTCGTTGACCGGCACCATGCGCATGACCCGCGCCGCGCTCCGCCTCATGAACGAGCAGGGCAGCGGCGCCATCGTGAACAACGCGTCGGTGGTCGGCTGGCGGGCCCAAGCCGGGCAGTCGCACTACGCCGCCGCGAAAGCCGGGGTGATGGCCTTGACCCGCTGCGCCGCGGTGGAGGCGGCACCGTACGGCGTGCGGGTCAACGCAGTCGCGCCTTCGCTGGCGATGCACGCACATCTGGCGAAGGTCACGACCGAGGAGCTCCTCGCCGAGCTCACCACGCGGGAGGCGTTCGGCCGGGCCGCCGAACCCGAGGAGATCGCGAACGTGATCGTCTTCCTCGCGAGTGACCTCGCCTCGTACATGACGGGCGAGGTCATCTCGGTGAGTTCGCAGCACCCCTGACGATCCGTGGTCACCGATCTGCACACATACACCCAGATCGGTGACCACCGAGTCGGTGTCTCACCTACCTGCGAGGATTCACACCACTTCCCGCCTACACGGGAGGTTCGTCATGTCGATCCGCCGCCTGCACGCTCACGGTCGTCGGCAGCACTCGCTCTTCACCTACGCCCAGGCAGTCGAGGCCGGCTTCTCCCACGAAGGCATACGGCGGCAGCTCTTGCGGGGCGCGTGGCAGGAACTCGAACCGCTCGTGTTCCGGGCATTACCGGCCGCGCCACCCACCTTCGAGCAACGCCTCCACGCCAAGATCCTGTCGGTCGGCGGCGTGGCCTTTGGCCGCAGCTCGGTCGCCCTGTACAAGATGATGCCGTCACCACGAGACGCCGAAGTCCTCGTCGCGCGGCCGGGACGGAACCGATCGCGTCCCGGGCTGCACAGCACGCGTTCGTTACCGCCCTCGGAAGTCACGACGGTCGGAGGCATCCCGGCGACGATGCCCGGACGCTCGGTCATCGACGCGTGTGCAGCGTTGCCGCCGAGGCAATGCAACAACCTCGTCGACGCGGCCGTCGTGCGCCGACTCGTACGGCCGCACGGTCTGTTGAAGCGAGCGATCGAGTTGAACAACTCGAAGCGTCCCGGGTGCGCCAAGGTCATACGGGCTCTGGCGTCGCAACATCCCGGCCTCGACCGCGCCCGCAACGAGTGGGAGGCGCTCGTCGTGCGGTTGGCACGCGAGTTCGGCCTCCCCGATCCGGTGCTCAACTATCCCGTCGTCGTCGGCGGGCAACGACGCCTGCTCGATGTCGCGTGGCCCGAACCCAAGGTCGATCTCGAGTTCGACGGATTCCAGAGCCACATGGTGCGCACCGCGTTCGACGACGATCGAGTACGCCAGAACGCGTTGGTCGACGAAGAGTGGAAGGTCTTTCGGGCCACGTCGCAAACGCTGCGCGACGACCCGAGCACGACGTTCACGCAGATCGCCACGGCGCTCGACCGTCGTGGTCACGGATCTGCACGCATGCGTGCAGTTTCGTGACCACGGCCCCTTCTACGTGGCGGCGTCCATGTATCTGGGGAGTTCGCCGCCGCCGTGTACAACGATGTTGGCGCCACTGACGTAGCGGGCCAGGGGCGACGCGAGGAACAGGCACACGTCGCCGACGTCGCCGGGTTCGGCCATGCGGCCGAGCGGGACCGTCTCCCCTACCGCGCGGATGCCGGCTTCGTCGCCGTAGAAGAGGTGCGCCTGTTCGGTCACGACCAGGCCGACGGTCACCGCGTTCACGCGCACCTTGGGCGCGAACTCGACCGCCAGCGTCTGCGTGAGGTTGAGCAACCCGGCCTTGGCCGCGCCGTACGCGGCCGTATTCGGCGACGGGCGAATACCACTGACGCTCGCGATGTTGACGATGCTGCCGCCGTCGGGCTGGGTCTGCATCATCGCGTTGGCGCGCTGCGCGCACGTCAACGGGGCAGTGAGATTGAGGGCGATGATCGACGCGTTGAACCGCGGCGACACCGTCGCCGTGTCCGACGGCGGCGCACCACCGGCGTTGTTGACAAGCACGTCGAGGCGGCCGTGGCGCTCACCGATCGTCGCGATCAGCGCGTCGACCTGCTCCGCCTCGCGCACGTCGGCCGCGACGAACTCGGTGCGTTCGGGCAGCGTCTCCGGTTCGGTGCGGCCGCACACGACGACACGCGCACCCGCGTCGGCGAAGCTCTGCGCAATCCCGCGCCCGACACCCCGGCCGCCACCGGTGACCAAGACCACGGCGCTGTCCATGCGCAGTGTCGATTCGCTCATCGCCGATCGACCCTAGCGGAGGCCCCGATGCGTACCATTGCCCGATGCCTCCCGAGAAGGTCCGCCTCCGCATCGGCAACCTCGCCAAAGCCGTACTGGTCACCGGCCAGGCGTAACAGGATCCGAAGGACGCGCTGAACGAGTTCGTGTCGAACGCGGCCGACGAGTACGCACAAGCGGGCGTGACCGGCGAGCGGGTGCGAGTGGTGCTGCGCCGCAAAGGTCGGTATCCGGTCATCGCGGTCGACGACCGCGGGCGTGGAATGAGCCCCGATCGCCTGCGCGAGATCGCGCGAAACCTGTTCGAGTCGACCAACGCCGGCGACGACCGGACCTTGGGAGAGAAAGCCATCGGGCTACTCGCGTTCCAGCAACTCGGCGGCAAATGCGATGTCGTGTCGCGGGCCGAGGGATCTGCGGAGTCGTGGCCATTGCGGCTCCAGCGTGGTTCCGCCACGGCGCACCTCGAACGCGAGCGACGGCACGCCCGGGCCGAGGCCGGAACGACCGTGTACCTCTCGGATCTCGACCCCGACGTTCCGCGACTGCTGACACAGCGCAAGGTTGTCGACTGCCTGCGGGCGGGCCGGGCCGCCGCGTTGGCGCCAGGCGATTACGTGATCGAGGTCGCCGAAGGGCGATCGAGCGAGATCGTGGCGCCCGAGAAACCCGACGGCGTCAAGCTGGGTGCCGTCCCGGCGCGGCCGACGTTGTGGGGCCGCATCGAGTTCAACCTGTACGTCGCGCCGCACGACGGCGCTCGGCGACGCGTCGCGGTGGTCGGTCGGGCCGGAACCACGATCGTCGACGATGTCGCCGAACTCGACGAGTTCGCGACGCCACTCTGGACATCCGACCAGGGCGCCGGTCAGATCGTCTTCGAGGCACTACAACAAACGGCCGGTCGCCGCGCACTGGTGCGCGATCGCGACGCGTTCCCAGTATTTCTCGACGCCGTGAAGTCGATCGAGCCCGCGGTCACACGCACGATCGAGCGGGTGACCAAGCAGATCGACGAGCAAACCGCCGACCGCCTCGCCGAAACCGTGCGCAAGATCTTCGGCCGGGCGCTGCGCGCCCGGAGATGCCCGGACTGCACGACCTGCTGCCGCCGGCACGCGATCCGTCGGAGATCCGTAGCCGCTTCGACGCCGAGGTCGGCATCGTGTTCTACAACGACCGCCACGCCGACTATCTCCTCTTGAAGGACGACGAGGGAACGCTGCTCGATTACTCGCCACGCTCGTCGCGAAGTACATGGCCGCGGCGGCGGTAGCAGCGCCGGTCGCGGCCGTGAGTACGAAGCGATCTACCCATGGTGCCGAGGTCGCGGCTGTGCGGGGGCAAGCGGCACGGGCGTAGCGCCACTGCTACAATCGTCGCATGACTGAGATCGCGTCGCGGGAGCTGCGCAACGACACCCGCCGCGTCCTGGCACGAGTCGAAGCGGGCGAACCGGTGACGATCACCGTGAACGGTCGGGCCGTCGCAATCCTGACGCCAGTGCGGACCCGTCGCCGTTGGATCGGCCGCGAGCAGTTCGTGCGCCGGCTCGCGCCGGCCGACGCCGAACTCACCCGCGAGCTCTCGAGGCTGGCGCCCGACACCACCGACGACCTCCCGGTCGCGTGACCGCCGGCATCGCCGACACCAGCGTCTTCATCGCTCGGGAGTCGGGTCGCACGCTCGACGCGAGCGCGCTCCCGGACGACCTCGGCGTTTCGATCATCACGATTGGCGAGCTGCGCGCGGGCGTCCTCGCGGCACTCGACGTGAACACCCGCGACCGACGCCTCGCAACGTTCTCCGCCGCGCAAGCCCTCGACCCCATCCCGATCGACGCGCCGGTCGCGGACGCGTGGGCACGGCTACGGATCCTCCTGCGCGATGCCGGGCATCGGATGCCGGTCAACGATTCGTGGATCGCGGCGACCGCGATCTCGCTCGGCGTTGCGATCGTGACCCACGACGACGACTACGCCGTGGTGCCCGGACTAACGATCATCAAGGTGTAGGCATCAAGGTCGCAAACGACTTCATCGGTACTCCCCGGCCATCACCGCGTCAGCCCCGTCGCGAGCCCCATCCGGCCGGCTGCGCCGAGCAGCTCCGTGTCCCCTGCGACCAGGACGAGCTCCGCGTCGGCAACGGTTTCGGCCGCGGCAAGGTGCACCGCGTCGTACCCGCGTAAACCTTGCAGTTCGGCCAACTCGCCGGCGCGGCGGGCGAGCCCTTCGGACAGTTCGACAATGTCGAGTTGGCCGACCACTGTCTCGAGATCCGTCGTCGCCCTCCGCAGTGCCGACTCCGTGAGCCGCCGTGCTCGGCGAGCCGCCGCCAGCGCGGCGCGCGCCTGCGGATACACAAGCCGGACCGACACAACCCGGTCGGCCGCGTCCCACAGCCGACCCGCGCGTTCCGACCCGTCTTCCTCCACGATCAGCGGTATCACTGCGGAGGTGTCGAAGTAGGCGATCACCGACGCTGGTCTTCGACCAAGGCGCTGACCGAACCCTTGGCGCGAACTCGTCGCCTCGGCCGGGCCCGGGTACCGGCGGCGCGCGTCACGATGCCGTCCGCGACGAGCCGGTCGAGGGTTCGCTCGCCGCCGAGCCCGGTGAGGCGGGCAATGGCGCGACCGTGATCGGTGACCACGACTGCTTCGCCGGCTTCGACACGAGCCAACCACCGGCTCAGGTTGTCGCGTAGCTCGCGTACTCCGACTTCCATACGTTGCTCCTGGGGCTCGGCTCCTGTGGCCTCGTTGGTGGGGCGGGCCGCGGGACCGCCGCAATCATCGAGGCCAGGGCTCGAAGCCAAGTATGGTGATCGGTATGGCCACGAAGAAGGTGACGATCACACTCGACGAGGAGCAGGTCGCGCGGGTGCGGGGACTGGTCGATCAGGGCAAGGCGGCGAGCGTGTCCGGGTTCGTGCAGCACGCCGTCGGCGTGGCGCTCGACGACGCGGCGGGATGGGGTGCCGTCCTTGCCGATGCGCTGCGGGCGACGGGCGGCGCGCTGTCGGCCGACGAGAAGGCCTGGGCCGACGAGGCCCTCGGGACCCGGAAGCGGCGTAAGCGTCCGGCGGCGTGATGGCGGGCATCACGCTGGATGCCGGTGCGTTGATCGCGCTCGACCGTGACGATCGCCGCGTGATCGTGTTGCTCGCTCGTGCCGCTCAGACCAATGCTCGCGTCGCGATTCCCGCCACCGCGCTCGCGCAGGCGATCCGCACACCGGAGCGTCAGGCCCGGCTCGCGCGGTTGATCCGCCAGGCAACGACCGACGTCGTCGCGCTCGACCGGGTCGATGCAACGAACGTCGGCCGGTTGCTCGCCGCGAGCCGAACGTCGGATATCACCGATGCCCACGTTGTGATCTGCGCACGACGGCTCGAACAACAGGTTGTGACCTCCGACGCCAACAATCTTCGGCGCCTCGACCCCGACATCCGGATCGTCGCGCTGTGAGCAGTCGCGCCGCCAGACGAGGGTCGATCTGATCTCGACGACGCAGTAATCGCGGGTGGTGGCGAGTTGTGCGGTACTGAGATGGACGAGGATCGGCCGGAGGCTACCGCCGCGATGGAGGCGCCGTTGATCAACGGCGCGAACCGCGAGGGGCGGTTCACCACGCCGGGCGACAATCTCCCGCCGCAATGGAGGCGCCGTTGATCAACGGCGCGAACCGAAATCTTCGTCCATGTCGTCGCTGGGCAGAGAAGCCGCAATGGAGGCGCCGTTGATCAACGGCGCGAACTCGACTGGTCGCCGTTCGCGGGCGGCGGCGATTTTGTGCCGCAATGGAGGCGCCGTTGATCAACGGCGCGAACGAGGACCGCCGAGGTCGATGCGACGTCGGCGCCGATGCCGCAATGGAGGCGCCGTTGATCAACGGCGCGAACCCGATCCGACAGATCGTGATCCATGTCAACGTCGGTCCCGCCGCAATGGAGGCGCCGTTGATCAACGGCGCGAACAGGCCGTCGACGTGGTCGAGGTGGAGGGCTGCGGGGCGGCCGCAATGGAGGCGCCGTTGATCACGTGCCACGGCCCCTTACCGGCCGCAATGGAGGCGCCGTTGATCAACGGCGCGAACCGCGCACCGAAGCCGAGCACATCGACGCGGTCGGTGCCGCAATGGAGGCGCCGTTGATCAACGGCGCGAACGCAACGCCCGACTCCGCATGGCCGGACTGCGTCAAGCCGCAATGGAGGCGCCGTTGATCAACGGCGCGAACCGTCGTCGATGTCAAGGCACATCATGTCGGCGGGGTCGCCGCAATGGAGGCGCCGTTGATCAACGGCGCGAACTGGCTGAAACCGAATGGCGGCTACCGCCTCCGCGACGCCGCAATGGAGGCGCCGTTGATCAACGGCGCGAACCGGGACCAGCACCGCGGGTAGCGCCAGAGGCCGATAGCCGCAATGGAGGCGCCGTTGATCAACGGCGCGAACAACGGAATCTTCTCCAATATGAGATGAAAGGATATGAGAGCCGCAATGGAGGCGCCGTTGATCAACGGCGCGAACCTCCAACGCGGTCGCGATCGCCGCTTGACCCGCTTCGCCGCAATGGAGGCGCCGTTGATCAACGGCGCGAACGATCTCGTCGTGGCGTTGTACGCGTGCGAGGAAGACGCCGCAATGGAGGCGCCGTTGATCAACGGCGCGAACGCGCACCGAACGACGCCGAGTCGTTCGTCTCGGTCGTGCCGCAATGGAGGCGCCGTTGATCAACGGCGCGAACTCAATCGCAACGGCGACGAGACCGGCGCCCGCCGCCAGGCCGCAATGGAGGCGCCGTTGATCAACGGCGCGAACGTGACGCCGTCTTTGCGGTCGTGTACACCACGCGTCGAGTAGCCGCAATGGAGGCGCCGTTGATCAACGGCGCGAACTGCTCCGCCCCGAGTTTTGTGGCCATCCTCTCCGCGAGGCCGCAATGGAGGCGCCGTTGATCAACGGCGCGAACGATGCAAGCCGTCCTCGGCGGGCACCGTGTACTCGATGCCGCAATGGAGGCGCCGTTGATCAACGGCGCGAACCCTCGGCCGATAGTCCCAGTGCGCGCCGTCGGCGCGTGCCGCAATGGAGGCGCCGTTGATCAACGGCGCGAACGCGACCACAATTCGCGCACCTCACGCGCGTCGCGTGTGCCGCAATGGAGGCGCCGTTGATCAACGGCGCGAACCATCGCCGTCGTGAAAATCCCACGGAACGTCACATCACGCCGCAATGGAGGCGCCGTTGATCAACGGCGCGAACGCCAGATCGTCACGCATCCTGCGATCGGCTGTCCGCGCCGCAATGGAGGCGCCGTTGATCAACGGCGCGAACAGCGAACTCCGCATGCATCTCGCGGAACGCGGCATTGCCGCAATGGAGGCGCCGTTGATCAACGGCGCGAACGAGCACGCAAGCGGTACAGGCGCTACAGGCCGCGGTAGCCGCAATGGAGGCGCCGTTGATCAACGGCGCGAACGCGAATTCGGTCGAGTGTGGCGTTCGGGTCCATGGGGCCGCAATGGAGGCGCCGTTGATCAACGGCGCGAACTACATGGACGTCGCCGCACGCGCGACGCGGAAGGAGCCGCAATGGAGGCGCCGTTGATCAACGGCGCGAACCACATCATCAGACCATCGCCCTGAGGTTGGCGTTGATCGCCGCAATGGAGGCGCCGTTGATCAACGGCGCGAACGGTCGAGCAGGGCGTCGTGCTCGGTGCCGTAGCCGGCGCCGCAATGGAGGCGCCGTTGATCAACGGCGCGAACTCGCGACGAAGGTGAGGTCATAGGCGCTCATATGGTGGGCCGCAATGGAGGCGCCGTTGATCAACGGCGCGAACCTGCTTTTATAGTTCCACCAGGTGATCCGATTCTTTTCGCCGCAATGGAGGCGCCGTTGATCAACGGCGCGAACTTCGACAAGGCCGGCAACTCTGCGGCCGGGTTCGGCCGGCCGCAATGGAGGCGCCGTTGATCAACGGCGCGAACCGCTCGCAATATTTACCGCCTCTGACCAGGTCGGACGCGGCAGTTTGCGAGAGGTCACAGGAATCTGGCTGAGCCAACCACTCTTTCGTTCGGTTTTCAAGGTGCGATCGATCGTCTGACCTGCGGGCGAGCGCTCCCCGGGGATCAAGGGGGCACTGGACCGCTCGCAGCATCTCACACGATCTGCGGGCCTCGCCGCGGCAAACCTCGCGTCGGGCCCAGAAACTCGAAACACTCCGTACCGCGCACATCGGGATCGCCGAGATCGATGAGCGCGACGCTGTCCTCGGCGAGGTGCATGATCTCTCCAATTTCGCGCTTCAGCGCGAGCTTCTCGCCGATGTCGAGATCGCAGATGAACACCGAGTACTGGAGCGGATAGCCGAACGCCTTCATCGTCTTGTGTACTCGCCGAAGCCGCACCACGTCTCGGATGTCATAGGCGGCGACATATCGGCGGCGGGTCATTCGATCACCTCGTCGTGAATGCGACGTACTCGGGAATCTCGCCCATGAGATGCGCGCCGAGCATCCGGGCCTGAACGTCCAACACCCTGCGATAGCTGATCTTGTAGCCGAACACCGGATGCTTGATCTCGGTGTCGAGACGCCGCTCGTAGCCGGCAAGCACGCGCTTACGGCCGTCGCCGGTGAGGGCGACTCCCCCGGCGCGCACGACGAAATGCGACGGGCGGATCTCGCCGTTGTTGATGAGGTTCACGACAACCGAATCCGCGATCAGCGGGCGGAACTCCTCGGCCAGGTCGAGCGCCAGCGCCGGGCGCCCGAAGCGCGGGCGGTGGTAGAAGCCGACGTAGGGATCGAAGCCGATGGCGAATGTCTGCACCGTCAGGTCCTTTACCAACAGCGAGTAGAGGTAGGACAGGAGGCAGTTCACCGCGTCCAGTGGTGGTCTCCGGTTGCGGCCTTCGAACGTGAACGGTCCGCCCGGAAGCGCGGCGTGGTTCGACAGCATCGTCGGGAACGACTCGAAGTAGAGCCGTGCGGCAGCGCCTTCGATCCCGAGGAGTGTCGCCACCGACGGCGCCTCTCGCGCCTTTGTCGCGAGATCAGCGAGGGACCGCAGCTTGGCCTCCGGCCGCTCGCGCGTATTGCGCCGCAGGAGCGTGCGGCTGTTGCGAATCTTGCCCTCGATGATGCGCTGCGCGATGGGTAGGCCCGCGTCATGGGCACGAGCCATCTGCCGTCGTCTCAGCCCGACGTGTTTGGCCGGCAGGCCGTGGGTCATCCCCGCGAACCAGCCGCCGTAGCTGAACCAACAGATCGGGATCTCGCGTGACATCAGTTCCCGGACGAGCTGGGTCGACACCTGCGCGTTCCCGAAGATGCAGAGTTGCACAACGTCGATGAGGCGGACTGACGCGAGCTGCTCCCGGTCCTTCGTGATCTCCACCCGCCCGCCGCGTAACCCGACGTAGGCACCGTGTTCCGCCACGTACAAGGGTCGCGGGTCCGGGTCGCGCGGGAGCAATCGCCGCACTCGCACTTCGGTTCGGCTGGCGAGCGCGTTGGTCTCGTCGGGCAGGCAGATCCCCACGAGCGAACAACGCGGGCACTTGGGGCTCGCGACGAGGGGCGGGGGCGGAACCTCCGTTGCCGCAACCGTCCGCAGTTCTTCGACGATCGTCAGCGTGCGCTCGACCAGCTCGTCGGTGATCCTCACGACGACGCGTTCGCGCGTCTCGACGTAGTAGAGCACGCCTTCGTCGCAGCGGTAACCCGCGTCGCGAAGGAGCAACGCCTGGACGCAGAGCTGCACGCGTTCGGGCTCCCAGGCGCGGTCTTCGTTCTCCGGTGGGTGGCCCTTCTTGAAGTCGACAGGTACGACGAGTCCGTCGTCGTCGCCCTCGAGCACGTCGATGCGAGCCACCAATCCCAAGCGGTCGGAGGACAACAGGACCGAGCGCGCCTCGATGAGCGGACGTTCGTCAGGAAGCGGGGCCGCACCCTTCTCCTTGTCGACAGCGCGGTGCTCGTACTCGCCGATGCGGGTGTCGTCGTTGTGTGTGAACCGCGCCTCGACCCACTCCAGAAAGAACAGGCGGGGGCAGTAGGTGAACTCGTTGACCATCCGCGCCGGCACGAGCAGCGGCACGTCCTCGACGTCGGTGTCGCCGCGCATCCCGGCAGTCGCGGCCATGACGGCCGGGTGACGCGGTGAGGGCGGAGTCGAGGTCATCGTCTCGTTAGGCGAAGTGCTTGATGCGATCGAGTCGAGTCGCGAACTGCAGCGCGTCCCCGTCGGTCACCGGCCGGAACAGTCCGAGACCAAAGTGTCGGAGCGCACCGAAACAGAGGGGTCCGACAACGGGTTCCGCGAATACGACGTTCAATCCCGCCGCTCGCCGGGCCTGAACAGCGTTCTCCTGAATGCGATGGCGTCGGAAAGCCGACCATCCGCTCTCCATGACTTCGATGCTGAGGACAGCTGTCGAATATCCAGCTTTGATCAGATCGCGGCGCAAGTGCTTCTCGACGTGCTGTTGCCACGTCTCGTTCTTTCGCCTGTTCCGCGGCGGAGCATACGGAGTAACCGACGCCCATGATCTCGCGGGACCAACCAGTTCGGGCAATGCGTAGGCGACGGAACCCGATCGCTCACAATCAAGTCGACACCGTTCGAACTCCTTGTTGAACGTACGACCGCCGAGCCATGTCAACTGTGCGAGCGCATGTACCTCAGGTTCGGAGAGTCCCATCGGCGCCCATACTGCGACCGTATCGATTCGCGAATTGGCGCTGTCACTAGCGAACGCCAAATAGTGCGCGTGAACGTGATCGCTCTCTCGGTACGCGCCGTCGTCGGCGCGACCGCTCAACACCTGGCTTCTCGTATTCGCAAGACGACTGAGCGTCGCGTATCTCATCGCGTCAGCAATGAGCACCGCATCCTGAGTCATCGGAGGTGCTGTAGATCGGACGTGAAACCGCATCGCAACGGTTCGGGATGCCGCGATGACTTCCTCGCCTCGACCCTCGACAGAACTCAGACTCGTATTCAATATCGTCACCATGTCGGTAGGAAGAGACCTAACCCATAGTGACTTGAGTGACCGATCGCGATCGGGCCCGAGACCGGTTGACTGAACTCGATCCGCAGTCGATAGCCCATTCGCTTGGCGAGCGATGATGCTCTTCCCGACGCGGGCGGGACGTGGACACTCGTCCACCACCCTTCGTTCTCTCCATCGACTGCCACGACGCTGCTTCCGTCAGTCGCGTATCCCAAGCGCGCGAGGTCTCCTTGAACCTGTCGGCAGACATCAGAGAATCGCTCCGGCGCGTCTCCTCTCGTTCGTGCTGTCCGACCAGGTACGTACGGCGTTACAGATCCCCATACGCGATGCGTCTTCCCGTCGAAGCCAGCAGGGCAAGGCGCCTCGACGGGAAGCGGTATGAGTTGAACAGACCACGGCGCGCTTTTCGAGTGTGACCAGGCGAGAGGCTTGCGCGCAGCCTCGGCAAGAAGATCGAGTTCCCACTCCTCGAACGGAACTTCGTCGCGCCATACGAGTAGTCGCTCGGGTCCCGTTGTACCGAACCACATCGCAACGCGAACGTGTCGGTGACCGCGCATGGGCGTACCGTCCGCCGCCCGACCCGACAAGAGTGAGAGCTTGTCCAAGATCTCGGGACGCGCTCGGCGCCAGGAGCCTCTCGCGTGTCCTTCACCTTGTGCGCCAAGCCGCGCGACTCGCTCCCGAAATCGTGAAGTGAGCGCGCAGACATCCGAGACGGTGGGAGCTACCACGACCCCAACAGCGAACTGCACGATCTTGACCGCAGGCCGAGTGGCTGGTCCCGCATCGCCGGTGACGTCTCGCACAACCGAGCGACAAGGCAGCGTTGCGTACATCCATCTCGCTCCGTACGGAACCGTGCGCTTCCTCAGCTCGTCGGTCGTTCGCTGGACGTCATCGAGTGAGGCGGACGGCTCGGGTGCGAGCACGGGAGCATCCGAATCCGCCCTCGGCGAGTCGGTCAGCTCCACGTTAGGAAGCAACGTGCGATCGATCTCATCACGGGACATCACGGTGAGCGACTCGGCGCGGCCGAAATAGAGTACACGCGCGAGACACGCGTCGAGGGTCGTGAGAAGCTCCGCTGTCCAAGCGTCGCCTGTCAGGAACCAATAGACCTCTCGGTCCGGCGGCAGAACCCAACAGTTATCACGCGTCAGAGAAGGGCCGTGTGACCTTTCCCCCGCATGCTGAGCCGGATTCCAGCCGAACTCCATTGGTTGGTAGCTGCGCGTGAGATCAATTCGTTCGGCATTCGTGGGCAGCAAGAAAGCGAAGCGACTATTGCAAAGCGCGTGCACGAGACCCTCGAGTTCGCCGTCGGGGCGATCACCTGACTCTCGCCGCAACTGGTGCCAGCGCGCGACGACAGCTCGGATAAATCGCCAGGGACTGGGGGGCCACTCGCCATGACGATCATCAAACGGACTCACCCTCCATGGCGTTGCGTGAAAGCGCCCGAGCGGGAACGACTGTTGAACTACAACCTGCATGGGCGACGACGTCCGACCTGCGCCTACCGAAGAGTCGTTCATCGTCGAGTCTCTTCCTCGTCCTCCTCTTCAGCGTCATCGGCGCTATCGTCGGCAGCCGAACCCTTCCCCGGCCGGAAAAGGTCGTCCGCCGTCCGGTAAATGTCCGTGACTGGGCCTAGATCTGCCTTGGCTGCCGCGATGAAACCCGCTATGTCGATTGCCGCGAGATCTGCTGGGGCGACATCGACGGGATCCGCGTGATCCACATGGGCGCGCAACGAGCGACAAACGAGGTCACAACCTGACCGGTACCGGAACGCGCCCGAGAGCAGATTGCCCACCTTCCACAAGGCGAACGCGGCAAGCATCGCCCTCGCGGTTGGATTCAGGCCTACGCTTTCGCGACCGAACGAGCGAAGGAGCGCGAGGTCGAAGATGAATGTCCCGCGAATCTCACTGGCCGTCTCGTCATCGGTGGCGAAGATCGGCTGACCCGACGACGTCTTCTCGAGACGGTCGAACTTGACACCGGAGCGATCCACGCGCCGGGCACCCATCGCCTCGTGGTGTGCAGTCAGAACACGCGGAACCTTGACCTGCCACTGAGGGAACAGAACTCCGTGGACAAGACTATTG
>Ga0163153_10004739_pt1 | contig 16761 bp, 17 predicted proteins | sample OliLakLV19MP6IB1_FD_148629 | JGI IMG/M metagenome (GOLD analysis project Ga0163153, IMG submission 148629) | Freshwater microbial mat bacterial communities from Lake Vanda, McMurdo Dry Valleys, Antarctica - Oligotrophic Lake LV.19.MP6.IB-1 | ecosystem: Environmental > Aquatic > Freshwater >... | reverse complement strand
ATTTTATACTAACAAAAAACTACCCTTTAGGGTAGTTTTTTGTTCTGAATACTGCGCTCAGCAGATGTGCAATAATTGTATAGTATCCATTTAGTTTTTTTTGACCCGTCCTGGTCCTTATGAACTAAACTAGACTGCTGGGGTACAAGGATTCGAACCTCAATTAAAGGCTTCAAAGGCCTCTGTCCTACCATTAGACGATACCCCAAATTTTTATCGTGCTTCGATTTTATACCATACTTCCCTACACTTTGGAAGTTTCAAGACGGAGTATCTCAATACAGGCAAGTTCAAGTGGAAGAGCCGGGACTGAGGCATAGGCAATGCGTTCGATCGCAGTGATGATTACTACAATCGCGCGACTTGAAATCACGTCGGTCGACTCCATTGCTCCCCGTTTGACGAGATCTCGATAGCTCTCCGAATACTGCACTTCGAAGTCTTCGCGCATCGAGGGTGCGTAGCGGTACATAAGCGACAGGCGCATCGTACTGAGCAAGAGCTGTGCCAAAAGCAGCATGTCTGTGTGATGAATCTCAGCCGTACCAAGTGTCGTGTATATCTTGTCCATATCTCGCGCAATCAATGCATCGTAGATATCTTGCACTACACTAAGCGACGGAGCTCCCGTAATGGCCTCTACTACCTCTCGTGTAATCGTGCGACCTTTTGCGGCAGAGATGATCTTTTGTAATATAGACAATGAATCTCGAAACGATCCGTCTCCCAAAAACGCGACAAGTGACGCACTCTCGCCATCGATTGCACATGATTCTTGTTCGGCAATTTTGATCACGGTCTCAGTCAAGATCTTTTGGGATGGTTTACGAAATGAAAACACCTGGCAGCGCGAAAGGATCGTCTCCGGGACTTTATTGAGTTCGGTGGTTGCCAAAATAAAGATCACGTGTGCTGGTGGCTCTTCGATGGTTTTCAGAAGCGCATTGAACGATTCCTTGGTGAGCATATGCACCTCGTCGATGATATAAATCTTGAATCGGGAAGAAAAGGGTAGTACACGCACTGCGGCCCTGAGCTCACGAATGTCTTCGATACCGCGATTGCTTGCCGCATCAATCTCAATGATGTCTTCGGCGTTTGTACCCAACGCCGCTGCAAAAATGCGCGCCACAGAGGTCTTGCCAGTCCCCCGACTACCGGTCAAGAGGTATGCATGGGAAAAGTTTTGATTCTCGATAGAGGCCGCAAGCGCCGAGACGATATGGTCCTGTCCGATCACACTTTCCCAGTCTGCTGGGCGATATTTACGATAGAGTACTTGAGTTTCCATTACTGTAGTGTACCAGAAATTTTTCGATGAGAGTCTTGACCTCACTACTATTTCTGGTCTCCATAAGTTTGATGCGGAGTTCCTTTGCGCCCTTAAATCCAGTGCAATATGCTTTGAAGTGTTTCTTCATAATGGCGAAGCTCTTGATATCGCCGAGCATTTCTTCAAAAAGTGTCGTGTGTTCGACCAGCACCCGCAATCTCTCTTCAATTGTGATGGGATTAGTCGCAGATACTGGTGCACCGCGCTTTGTATTAAAAAACTTTTTCAAGAATGGTACGTTATAAAAAATCGATCGTTTTGGAAGGGTTGCCACCACTTCACGGCTTGCATCAAAGAACCATGGATTTCCAAAGAGTGCACGTCCTACCATGACGCCGTCTGCTCCACTTGCTCGTGCTTTCGCTCGCCCATCTGCAAGACTTGTGACGTCGCCGTTGCCGATAATCACCGTTTCAGGTGCGAGCTTGTCGCGAAGTTCCACCACTTGCTTTATGTAGTACCACTGTGCAGGCACGAGGGAGAGGTCTTTGCGTGTGCGCGCATGCACAGTGAGTGCTGCGACTCCTTCTGAAAGAATGAGTGGAATCCAAGTGTCGATCTGGACTTGATTGTATCCAACACGAGTCTTTACTGACAAAGGAATATCTCTCTCTGATGCTTTGATGCCGCGCTTTGCGGCTCGGATGATCTCCAGTGCAATCTCTGGACTCTTGATCATTGCGGCCCCGGCTCCCTGTTTCTCGATTGTCTTGTCCGGACACCCCATATTGATATCGATACCATCAAATCCCAACCGTGCTGCAAGTTCTGCGGCCCCTTCCATCATACCTGGGTCCGCTGAAAAAAGCTGGGCAACAATCGGACGCTCCGCTTCAGAGTATGCAAGATCACGCGAAAGTATGTCTCTCCCCTTTGACATAAGACCATTTGCGGATACAAACTCAGTCCACATGACATCGGGTTTGCCGTACGTTGTGATCAGGCGTCGAAATGCAGCATCGGTGACATCTGCCATCGGCGCCACTGCAAAAAATGGTTGCTTATTTTTTTCGAGCTCATTCCAAAACGACATACTTATTGAAACTTATGAATCAACTTATTAACAAATCGCAAATCCAGATACTCCAAGACCTTACTCTCATCATGGTAGAGTCGTGCGACAGAGTCCGTACGCAACCCACTGTAGAGAGTGGCGAGCGCTCGCTCGGTATCTTCGGTTGGGTCAAAATATAAGGCGGCTACATGTGTGTAATGATTAAATGAGACACTGAGCTTATGGCCAGATTCAAACCGCACTGACAAAGGTATAATATCAATTGCTTCTAATCGCTCCTTGAGATGTGCGACGAGTGTAAGCTCTTCTGGACTGATCGGGGTAAATGGATAGGGTGCACGTTCTCCACTATAAATCTTCAAGTACGCACTTCCCGAGAAATACGGTGCATCTGCAAAGACAGTCCCGTTCTCATCCATAAACGAACATGCATCATCACACCACAGATAGACTCCTGGGTACTCAGTTACGGTAACCCGAAGTGAACTAAGTCCGTCTCGATCAACTACGACACTATTGAGTCGAGGAAACGCATTCTTGACTGCTGACGCAACTGCGTCATTTGAAATCAAAAACACGCTACTCTTGGGGAAGATCCACAGATAGTTTCCTCCAAGTGTGTTCAAGACAAAGTCTGATATGTCGAGCGGTTCTGCAACAGTAGTGCCGATGACATTTATACTTCGCACCTGAAACTTCGGTGCTCGGATAAGGAGTACTACAACTACCAAGATGAGGAAGATACCGCCAATCACCACAATATGCACCCAGGAAACCCCTCGCCTTTTTTTCTTAGTAGGTTTCTCTTCGGTCTTTAGAACACGACTATTGTATGTACGTTCATACATAGGTTACTTACTGATTACATCTTTACCCATGTATGGTCGCAGTACCTCAGGGATACGTATGGAGCCATCGGCCTGCTGAAAGTTTTCGATCAATGACACGAGGATGCGTGGCGTCGGGATCGCAGTACAGTTGAGTGAATGAGCATAGAGAAGCTTTCCTTCACTATTTTTGTACCTGATACCAAGACGTCGAGTTTGGAAATCATGAAAATACGACGCAGAAGAAATCTCTCGATATTTTTCTTCTTTGGGTACCCAGAGTTCGACGTCATACATCTTCACCTTTGCAAATCCCATGTCTCCCGTCGATGCATTCAGTCGCTGATATGGAATGCCGAGCGACTCGATAAACTGCTCTGTGCTTTCGTTCATACTCTCATGCCACTTCACACTCTCTTCATGCGAGGCTTCACAGAGGACTACTTGTTCGAGTTTATAAAATTCATGCACCCGAATCAGTCCTTTGATATCTTTTGCATGACTTCCGGCTTCCAAACGATAACATGATGAAAATCCGAGCATCTTGATCGGAAGCTCTGATTGCTCCAACACCTCGTCCATGTACATTCCCATCAGTCCGACTTCTGCAGTACCCACGAGATACGTGTCGTCTTGATTCTTATAAATATCTTCCTCTCCTTGCGGTATAAATCCACACCCCAGAAGTGGTTCGCGCTTCGTGATCACGGGTGGCATAACAGGATTAAATCCGCGCTTTGACCAAAAGTCCATCGCATAGTTCCAAATAGCAAAACACAGTCGCACACCATCACCCTTCAAAAAATATCCTCTGAAGCCATGCACCTTCACTCCACGCTCAAAATCGACCATCCCTACTGCAAGCATGATATCGAGATGATCCTTAGGTTCAAAATCAAACACCGGCTTTTCTCCCCATGTCTTTTCGACGACACTTGCTGTCTCATCATCTCCTTCGGGAGACGATATATCAGGAATGTTGGGTACCTGGAGCATACATGTCTGCCAATCTTTCATCACCGCCTTCATTGCTTCTTCTGCAGCCTGTACCTTTTCTTTGAGCGGCTTCAACTCTTCGATAAGTTTAGTACGCGTTATCATATCAGTCGCTTTTGGGATTTCTTCGCCAAGTTTGTTTTGTTCGGTGCGAAGCGTTTCAAACGTGGCTTGCGTGGACTTGCGTGCATCTTCGAGTTCAAGGAGTTTTGCAACATCAAATGAAAGGTGTTTTTTGCGTGCAGCCTCCTTGATGAGTTCTGCGTTTTCCTTGATGAATTTGATATCTAACATACTTGCTACTATAGCGTACTTTGACCTTTTTTTGAAGAGTTTAGCGTTTGGTTATCTTTTTCATCGTACGATAGGACTATGTCTAAATTTCCGATCCATACTATCGACCCGTTCGTTGCATTCCCGTTCCTTGCCGAAATCCCCGAGCCACCCAAAATACTGCACATGCGAGGATCACTTGAGCGTACCATTGGTACCAAACTTGTCACCGTGGTCGGAAGTCGTAGGTATACAAGTTACGGCAAAAGCGTCTGTGAGAGTCTGATCAAGAGTCTCGCGGGATATCCGATCACTATCGTTTCAGGTCTCGCACTCGGCATTGATTCGATCGCACACAAAGCAGCGCTTGATGCAGGTCTCCCTACCGTTGCCTTTCCTGGTTCGGGACTTGATTGGAAGGTGCTTCACCCAAAACAGCACCGAGGCCTCGCCGAAGAAATTCTCGACGCCGGCGGCGCACTTGTTTCAGAATTCCCCAACGACACCGTTGGTTCGATTTGGACATTTCCAAGACGCAATCGTCTGAAGGCTGGACTCTCTGATATGGTCATCATCATTGAAGCCGAAGAAAAATCAGGAACTCTTATCACGGCGCGCCTGGGGACTGAGTACAACAAAATAGTTGGCGCCGTCCCCGGCTCCATTATGTCGCCAAACTCCAAGGGCACCAATTGGCTCATCCGTCTCGGCGCTACTCCGATTACTGAAGCGGGGGATATCTTGCAAGAACTTGGTCTTGCAGAAAAACTCGTGGGTGACGTAGCGGCGTACTTGATGTTGAACCCCGACGAAGAACGAGTTTTAGCTTCCCTTGCCGAACCCAAGACCAAGGAGCAAATCCTTATGGAGCTTAATCTTGATCCCATTGCCGCAAATGTTATCTTCTCAACCCTCGAGATTAAGGGCGCCATCCGCGAAAGTCTTGGATTTGTCGAGCGTATTGTCTAAATGAAGATTTAGGTATAAAGTAATAAAAAAACTCTATAACTTATGGTAGTACATTATCAAGACAGTAGATCAAAACCAGTCAGAGTAATCTGTCATTTTAAAATCCCTCTCCATTGTTTTCATTTTCACCGCCAGGTCATCAAAAGACTTGAAATGGCAAAAATACTGACAATAGAGGATATCTTTGATGTTCACTTAGAACAAAAAATTTCGCATGCCTTAAACGGATGCAGTCATGCAACGGAGGTCTGGGATTTTAAACAACAGGTGGAAATTCGATCGTTACCTGAAAAGAATGATCAGAACAAATTCAAATTATTCCTTGATTTTTTTAATCCAGAAGAAACGAAAGCTGCAATTATTTACACAATTTTATTTCCCCTTATGAAAAAAAATTGTGTAAATGTCGTAAAAAGTTTATTACCTAAAACCATTTTGTTAAACCCTAAAAAAGTACAGGCCTTGCCTGCAGCATAAAATATTTTATTCCCGTCATAATTTATGACGGGAATATTTGTTTTTATTTGCAAAATAAAATTCTACATGGTACTACTGCATCTACTATATATATGAAACTCCTCATCGTTGAATCCCCCTCCAAAGCAAAGACTATCGAAAAGTACCTCGATGGTGCATATACCGTGCGCGCCTCTGTCGGTCATGTACGTGACTTGCCCAAGTCCCAAAAAAAAGCGATCGATATTGAAGGTGGCTTCGTTCCTCATTACGAAATATCAAAAGGCAAAGAGCACATAGTCGCAGAGCTTCGCACACTTGCACACAAAGCAAGAGAAATCGTCCTTGCTCCCGACCCGGACCGTGAAGGAGAGGCAATCGCGTGGCACATCGAACAACTACTCAAAAGTGACAAAAAAGTTACTGCTCCAATCACTCGTGTGACATTTAATGAGATTACGAAAGAGGCTATCACCGAAGCACTCACCCATCCACGCCATATCGATACAAACTTGCGCAAAGCTCAAGAAGCTCGCCGCGTGCTCGACCGCCTCGTGGGCTATGACCTCTCAGGCATTATCTGGAAGAAAGTACGCTACGGCCTCTCGGCCGGACGTGTACAATCTCCGGCACTGCGTATCATCGTGGAGCGTGAACGAGAGATCCGTGCATTTATTCCGGAAACATACTGGGCGCTGTCTGCTAACTTCAAAACAAAAAGAGATGTCGCTCTCACCTTGAACTGCGTAGATGAACCAAGGGACCGTAAAGAAGTCGATCGCATTTTAGAGATTGGAAATAAGGAGGATTGGCTCGTCAAAGAAATCAAAGAGTCTGAACAGAAACGCTCTCCGCGTGCGCCATTTACAACCTCGACATTGCAACAAGCAGCAAGTTCACGCCTCGGATTCTCTCCATCGCGGACAATGCAGGTTGCACAGAAGCTCTACGAGTCTGGACATATTTCGTATATGCGTACGGACTCGACTACTCTTTCAGCTGTTGCAATTGCGAGTATCAGTGCGGTAGTTACCAAAAAATATGGTAAGGAATATCTCGAAGTCCGCATGTACAAAACAAAGGCAAAAAACGCCCAAGAAGCACACGAGGCAATTCGCCCAACACACGCAGAGAAACTTGCGGCGGGTAACAACGAGGAACAAAAGAAATTGTACGCACTTATTTGGGAGCGTACGGTTTCTAGTCAGATGGCAGATGCAAAGCTTTTAAAGACTCGCGTCGTTGCAAATGTAACCTCAGATAGTATTCCCGATTTCACTACAACTGGAAGTCAGGTACTCTTTCCTGGATGGCTTGTCGCTGACCCCGATGCGCGTGGCGAAGATGTAGAGCTTCCGAACATTGCCGAAAAGGAGCCACTTACTCTCATCGAACTCACCAACCTCGAAAAGCAAACTGAACCACCAAACAGATATAGTGAAGCAGGTCTCGTAAAAGAACTTGAAGCGCGCGGCATCGGGCGACCTTCTACGTATGCGGCAATCATGCGCACGATTGAAGAGCGTGGGTACGTCGAAAAACTCGGGCGATCTCTGAAACCGACGGACACGGGCGAAGTTGTTTCTACCTTCCTCGAACAAAACTTTATGGAGTACATTTCTGATACGTTCACTGCAGAAATGGAAAACGAACTCGACGAAATCGCAAGCGGTGATCGTGACTATGTCAAAACGCTCAAGGAATTTTATGGACCATTCCAAAAAGATGTGAGAGAAAAGGATAAACTCGACAAGGCGACGGTGCTTGAAATTGCTGATGCAAAATTTAGATGCCTAATCTGTGACAGTGGCATGCTCGTCAAACTTGGTCGTGGTGGCAAGTTTCTTTCATGTGATCGCTATCCCGACTGCGAAGGCGCACTCACCATCGACGGTGTCGAGATCAAAAAAGATGAACCACTTGGAGTCGATCCGACCACAGGACTTCCGATCTTTGTACTGACCGGACGCTTTGGTCCCTATGTACAACTCGGCGCTCGCGCTCCAAAAAAAGTTCCCGTAAAAGCAGCCCGCGACGCAAACGGCAAACTCATCAAAAAAACAGCTGAAGAAAAACTCGCCGCAAAAGAAGCTAAGACCCTTCGACAAGCTCAGTCTAAACCCAAAATGGCGTCTATCCCCAAAGAAGTTGATCCTTCAACGGTCACCCTCGACATGGCACTGCACTACCTCGCCCTTCCGCGTACGCTCGGGACCCACCCAGTCGATGGCAAAGACATCATCGCAAACATCGGACGCTTCGGCCCCTACGTCGGCCACGAACGCAATTTCCGTTCTATCAAAAAACCGCTTGATCCATACTCAATCACACTTGAACAAGCACTCGATCTGCTGGCGCAAGAGAAAAAACCTCGCGGATTCCAACGTAAGAAAAAATAACACAAGAAATACTTACCCTGAGCTTGTCGAAGAGAAACCAAGAGGGTTTCAGAAAAAGAAGAAATAAAAAAAAGCATTTGATACTGTGATATCAGATGCTTTTAAATTTCAGTTTACTTATTTCTTTCTTTCAAAATATTCCATGCGCTTTCATACCTGTAGTATTTAAATGATGAAAGACATTTGTTCTTCTGAAGATTACAATCGCAAGAGTATTTTGTCAATAATGCACAATATCTGTATGATGTAGACATGGAATCCCTCCTTCCCCTGATTCAATACCCCCTCACCGACACTGACCGAGAGCTTATTAAAACTGCATATGCGTTTTCTGAATCCAAACACGCAGGCCAGACACGCAACTCAGGCGAAGCATACATGACCCACGCGCTTGCAGTCGCTGTAAACTGCGCAGAGCTCGGTATGGACACTGAGACGATAGTTGCAGCACTGTTGCATGATGTACTTGAAGATACCGAAACTACCGATGAAGAAATTCAAAAACTTTTTGGAAACAACATACTATTCTTGGTCAAAGGCGTTACTAAGCTCGGCAAGGTGAAATATCGTGGACAACAGCGACATGTCGAAAGTATGCGCAAGTTTTTTGTCGCCATGGCCGAAGATGTGCGCGTTCTCATCATTAAACTCGCGGATCGATTGCACAATGTTTCTACATTAGAACACGTACGCCCCGACAAGCAGAAACGTATCGCACTTGAGACAATCGAGGTCCATGCAGCGCTTGCTGGACGCATGGGTATGGAGAAACTCAAAGGACGGCTTGAAGACTATGCATTCCCCCATGCCTATCCTGCAGAGTATATAACGACCAAAAAGATAATGGATGCGATCGTGCCCGAAGCACAAAAGGTCGTCGCAAATGTACATACCGTCGTTGCAAAGACTCTTAATGACTTTGACCTTACTGATGCACAAGTAGACTCACGTATCAAACACACCTATAGCACCTATCGCAAGTTGGTAAAGTACAACATGAATCCCGAACAGGTATACGATATCGTAGCACTTCGTGTGGTCACTGATAGTGTCGCCAACTGTTACCAAATCCTCGGCCTTGTCCATATGCTCTGGAAACCTATACCCAAACGTATCAAAGACTACATCGCTCTTCCCAAGGCAAACGGATATCAGTCCCTCCACACAACTGTGATCACGGATGTTGGCATCGTCGAGATACAAATTCGCACGCACGAAATGCACCAAGAAGCTGAGCTTGGTATTGCATCACACTTCTTGTACAAAGAAACAAGTATCGGCAAAGGTCCACTACCGAGCAAAAAGCTCGCCTGGCTTGATGAGCTCAAAGAGCTTCATACGGTTGTCAAAAATCCGAGTCGCTTCATCGAACAATTGCGCATGGATTTCTTCAAAGATCGCATCTTTGTATTTTCTCCAAAGGGTGATGTCATTGATCTTCCCGAAGATGCAACCCCTGTTGATTTTGCGTACGCTATACATTCTGATATCGGCCAAAGTATGAGTAGTGCTCGTATCAATAGCAAAATGGCATCCCTTGGTGCCAAACTCCACAATGGCGATATTGTAGAAATCGTCACAAGCAAAAGCGCGAAGCCGACTAGCAAATGGCTCGACTTTGCTAAGACCAACATGGCCCGCCGCAAGATACGCGCATATATTGCCGAGCACGGTGGATTGCTTGAGAAATTCCTGACAAGAGAGTAATGTTCGCACATCTGAATGAAAGCAAAACATGCTATATGGGAGTCTTGCGCAGGACGACTGGTCCGAGCAGGAGCAAATTTCAGCAGAAAATTATGCGACTCCAAAATAGCATGTTTTGTTTGAATGAATTTTTATAGCGAAAAGTTTTTGATATTGTACAGATCTTCGATATCTTCTTCACTTTGGGCGACTTCTTGTTTGTCTCGATCATCGAGGTGTAGCATCTCTTCTTTGGTTTCGGGTTGAGGTACTGTCTCTACTATTGGTACCGACATAACTACTTGCATGATAGTATCGAGATCTTCTGGAGTAAAGTAATCAATCGTAATCTTGCCTCCTTGCTCACGTGGTTCGATATGCACACGGGTACCAAGCGTCTCTTGGAGTTTCTGTTCGATCACCATGAGCTCGCTGTTAGGGAGCAATTCTTTTTTGCGCACCTTATCTACTGCGATTCTTCGCGCGATGCGTTCTGCTTCACGAACTGAAATCTTACGCACGGTGATTTCTTTGAAAAGTGTCTGTTGTTCTTCGGGGCGTTCTTTGAGCATCATAAGTGGTCGTGTATGCCCTTCATTGATCCGACCACCTGAGAGTGCGTCGAGTATATCTTCGGGCAACATAAGTATACGGATCGTATTGGCGACAAACTCACGACTCTTCCCTACTTTATGTCCGATCTGGGTATGGGTGAGTTTAAATTCTTCCATGAGTCGTGCAAATGCACGAGCGCGTTCCACTGCGTTGATGTCTTCACGTTGGAGATTTTCGATGATAGCAAGCTCGAGCTTCATGAGTGCATCATCTCCGGTGCGGATAAGTGCTGGTACCTGTGCAAGTCCAGCAAGCTTGGACGCGCGCAGTCTGCGCTCTCCTGCAATGAGTTCGTAGGTAGTAGTAAGCCCCCCGTCCGCAGTTGCAATCTCGATACGAGAAACAACGAGCGGCTGCAGCACTCCGTACTGACGGATCGATTCTGAAAGGTCACGCATCGGCCCTTCTTCAAATTCCTTACGGGTTTGGTATGGATTGGGCGACACCTTGTCGATGTCGATAAAGAAAATAGAGTTTGAGATAGTTTCTGACATGCAGATATGATAGCATAAAATTTTTGGGGTATAAAAAGAAAAACCCACTGTAAAAACAATGGGTTTGTTATTAAGCGTTTTCTCGCTCCATATTATTTTACTGATGCGTACCTTCTGTACGCATGGACCGTTCTTTGCGTTGCATGGGCAATTATTTTGCGGCCGGCGCCTGGTTTATTTTGCGATAAATAACGAATAAGCTTTCATGTGGCCCAGTAGGTGACATGTAGTTTTTTTCAAAAATGATTTGTTTTGCCGTCGTTTCATACGTAAATTTTAAATTGTTTAAAATAACGATACTAAATATAGTATACATCTCTTTAAAAAATTTGTCAAGTATTTCCCTATACCCTCTCTTGCAAAGCCCAAAAAGCTCTGTATTATAAGGGCAATGCCGGTGTGGATAAAAAGCAAACTGCTTTGCTTTTTATCAGAGTATGCGACGTGGGCCGCCACACCGGCAGTGATGTATTTTCCGTAAGGTATAAAATACAAACATGCCGGTGTGGCGGAATGGTAGACGCGTTCGACTCAAAATCGAATATTCGCAAGGATGTGGAGGTTCGAGTCCTCTCTCCGGCACAAATGAAAACACCCCCCAAGATCATCGTTGTCTGTGGTCCGACTGCCACTGGTAAATCTGACTATGCTGTCGTACTCGCCAAGAAAATTGGTGGTGAGATTATCAGTGCTGACTCACGCCAAGTATACCGGGGGCTTGATATCGGCAGCGGCAAGATCACGAAACGTGAGATGAAAGGTGTCCCCCATCACCTCCTTGATGTCGCAAATCCCAAGCGAGTATTTTCGGTTGCTCAGTACAAACGACTTGCAGATAAGGCGATCCAAAATATCTTGAAGCGCGGAAAGGTACCGATCATCTGTGGCGGCACTGGCTTTTATATTGATGCAGCAGTGTACGAGCAATCACTTCCTGAAGTGAGTCCAAATGTACTACTTCGCAAAAAATTGGAGAAGTATTCTGTGGAAAAATTAGCAAAGAAATTAGAGAAATTGGATCCCGAACGATTTCAAACAATTGATACTCAAAACAAAGTCAGACTTATTCGTGCACTCGAAATTGCAAAAGCGCTTGGTAAGGTTCCAAAAAAAACTCGCACCAAAAAATACGACGTCGAGTGGTATTACCTCGACTTCCCTGACGATGTGGTTAAGGAGCGCATCCACACCCGTCTGCTGAAGCGTATGAAAAGTGGCATGGTTGCCGAAGTGAATCGTCTACACATAGAAGGTGTATCGTGGAAGCGTCTTGAATCGCTTGGTCTTGAATACCGCTACCTCGCACTCTATTTGCAAAAGAAGATTTCTAAAACTAACCCTTCGACTTCACTCAGGGCAAGCATGCTCACCCAACTCGAGTTTGCAATATGGCACTATGCCAAGCGCCAGCGTACATGGTTTAAGAAATACGGGAAATAAATATTAATATACGTTACGCGTATTTAATTTATTACTTAGAAATGCGCGGACGACGATATACACGCATAGCATGCCGGATGCCGACACCTAGAAGAGATGCTGCAAAAATTCCTACTACAATAGTAATGGCATGCTTCCCGATCAGGGTACCGAGTATATTGCCCGCATACACTCCGACAAATCCCCACAATAGGGATCCTACGAAACTATACATGAGGTACCGACGAGTCCGCACATTTCGAAGAGCCGCAAAAAGTGACGGCGTTGATCGCACCACGGGTATCAATTTTCCAAAGATGACAATGAGAGCAAGATGTCGGTCAAAGAGATCCCAGGAGCGTTTGTATTTTGCGTCAGTAGTAAATGACTGCACTATCTTCCAGTGCGTGATTTTCTTGCCGACAAAAAACCCCGTCATATCTCCCACAAAACTAGCAATCCCTACGACCAGTGCGGCAACCCATGGCACCAATACTCCTTGTACTGAAAGTGTCCCTGCAAGGATAGCAATCGTACCTCCTGGCAATACTGACCCAATGACGGGTAATCCTTCTGTAAAAGAAAATAGTCCAAGTAACAGAAGCTGAGCTTCCATACTGACGGATAAAAAAAGTTCGGTAATTGCTGTAGACATACGGCGGGCGATGGAGGAATCGGACCTCCACCAAAGGTTTTGGAGACCTTCGTTCTACCACTAAACTAATCGCCCGTATTTTTAACCCTCATACTATAGCAAAATAGTCCCATTTGGGCTATTGTAAGAAATATGAAACGTACGCTAGTATATCCCCATCTATGCACTATGACGCATTAAAACTTACCTGTATCCAAGGACTTGAAGATATCGTCTTCAGAGAAATGACGGCCTACCCAGCACTACAAATAATCAGTCGAGGTCTGGGGGAAGTGTACATACAACCTATCCAAAATCTAAAAAGTCTTTTATCTCTCAGAAGTATCCAAAATATCTATATTATACAACGTGGCTCCGAGCTCAACCCTCACTTCATTTCCAAACATAAATCTATACTAGGAAATCTTATTGAGATTGTATTAAAAGAAAACACTACTCGTATGACTACATGTACACTCAGTTGTGCTGGCACTCAATCCAAAGAAGTACTCAGTATACAGAAGTTTATAGAAAGTACTTATAAACTAGGTGCGGCAGAAAATGCTGACCTCGAAATCTATATTGGTAAAAAAGATAGTTTATGGGAACTAGGTGTCCGTCTCACCGCTCGACCATTATCAGTACGGGATTACAAAGTTGAACATATCCCTGGTGGTCTCAATCCAACTATCGCATATGCGATGAACACGTTTTGCGACCTCAAAAATAAAAAATCATACCTCAATATATGTTCAGGAAGTGGGACACTGATCATCGAGGCAGCTATTTCTAATCCTACACTGAAATTAGTTGGATTTGATATCGATGGCAAAACTAATGCACTTGCAGTACAAAACATTAAAAAGGCTGGTTTTGTAAAAAAGATTCATCTCAACACTGCGAGTATTTTTGATGTACCAGATTTTGGGAAGTTTGATATCATCACGTCTGATTTACCGTTTGGTATGCAGATTTCCAAAGGAGAAGATTTGGAAAGGTTATATACATCTTTTGTTGCATACTGTGAAGAAACAGTATCACCTACTGGGATACTCGTTGTCTACACCTCAGCATACGAACTACTGGAAAACATCTTAGAGAATTCAACATTTAAAATTGACCAAACGATAAACCTCAAACTTTCAACAGTGGTCGGTGCGTACTTGTATCCCAAAATTATTGTTTGTACATGTAAAGCAAAATAGCCCTATTTGGGCTATTGGCTTGTCCTGAACTTGTCGAAGGATTATTTTTTTGATTCCTTAAACTCCACAACCTTTCGAAGCTTTTTTGAGTACTTGTTCAGCTTAAGCTTTACATCTGCAAGCTTTTTGCGGTTTTTAGTAGACCAATAGGTCTCCCCACTTTCTTTGTGTACTAGCTTAACGAGGTTTTCTTGTGACGCCATAGTGGGAAAACTATACCAGAAGCTCTTATTTTATGCAATTCCTCAATATTTGACATATGATTTGAATATGATATAATAATTAAAAATCACCTTTAAATTACTTTTATATGAATACAATTCTTATTCGGCGTAAAACTGCTGATAAAATGCTAAATCGTGTTAACGGTATTGTTGGGCACCAATACTGCTCAGAGGCAGAGAAAATAACTTTTATTTCTCCAGAGAGATTAAAAATAATCCCCTGTCCAGCACCTCGAACAGACGATACTTTCGAAGGTATCCCTTTTGACTTACCAGCACTTATGCAGTTACTGGACATCGAGAGAAAATATATGGAAATCCTTACCTTTAACAAAAATGCAAGTGAGGAGAATCCCCTTATTATTTTCTGCACTGGTAGCAGTATAGAAAATAATGAAACTCTGTATATCATGATTACAGACAAAAAATCAGATATATACACGATTGGTGCAACTAAGTTTAACCGGACTGACATCCATTTAAAAAATGCGTACCAATTACGATACCTATACTGCGCATAAGAAAGATTTACCACTCCCCGAATAAATTCGGGGAGTAATTGTTTGCATTACAAACAAACAACGTGTTACAACTATACATACATGAATATCTCCGCTACAAAACAAAAAACAAAGATCAAACTCGAACACGGTGCAGACCTTGCAACTCGATGGATTGGATCAACACCCTCGCTCGTCACCCATACAGCTCTGTTTGTAACTGCGTTTATCATCCCTGTTTTTGGCGTGCCGTTTGAGCGCGTACTCCTCGTACTCACGACGATTGTATCCCTTGAAGCAATCTACCTCTCAATATTCATCCAAATGTCCGTCAACAAAAACACCCAAGATATCGAGGAGATTGCCGAAGATGTGGAGGAGATCCAGCAAGACGTCGAAGAGATCGAAAAAGGCGTGGACGAAATCGCCGAAGATGTCGATGAGATCCAAGAAAACATCGAAGAAATCGAGGAGGAACACGAGAAGGATTACAAGGAGGACCGCAAACTTGAAAAGAAAGAGGCGCAGACCCTAGAGACAATCCAACTCATACTCACTCAGCTTCAAAAAGAAATTGAGGAGTTAAAAAAGAAATAAAAAAAGCCCGAACAAAATTCGGACCCAATTGATTATTAATCAAAAGCTAAAGCTGTCGCTGCCAGTATTCTTCTTCCATGCTTTGCAAGCATGGAATGATCAGTAGTCCTGCAATAGGAATACCGAAGAACATCCATATACACGTACTTGCTCCAGAACTAATCTCTCCATTGAGCTCGGTGAAGCCGTTTGTGAAAACAAAGAGTACTGTTGCAGCACTACTGAAAAGAACCAAAAGAATCTTTCTCATATTGAAGGTTTTTAATTTGTTTAGTATAGTATAATACCTAATTTGCTATCTGTCAATATATACTCTAAAATCGTTCCTTGCTTTGAATTATATTCTAAACTCTATAACACCACCATCTTCCCAAGACCCAGATTTTATGATATCGTAATCATACGACCTTGATTATCTAAGTAGTGGCGAGCGAAACATGAGAAAAAGGTCACCTGGGCTCACTGAAATTCATTTCGGTGGGTCCACTTTTTATTCTTAGATCCAAAACTCAATCACATCACCATCTCGGACGATATATTCCTTCCCTTCCGTACGCACCTTACCATTCGCGCGTGCATCGGCATAGCTTCCTGCCTCGAGCAGATCCGACCAGTATACGACTTCGGCACGGATAAACTTGTCTTTGAAATCAGTATGAATTGCGGTTCCGGCAATCGGTGCAGTACTCCCCTTTGCAATCGTCCACGCACGCGTCTCGTCTAGTCCAGTTGTGAAGTACATCTCAAGTCCGAGGAGCTCGTAACTCCCTTTGATGAGGTCATCAAATCCTTTTTCAAATACTGAGTCGATTTTTACAAACGGCCCTGGTACTGCAAACTCCACATTTTCATTCGCTTCCGACGTATTGAGTACATAGAGCATCGGCTTGAGAGTTAGTAGATTGAGACTCTTGATGATGAATCTCTCTTCTGTAGTGACCATAGCGTCTGATGCGAGATTACCAGCTTCGAGTACGGTGTTGATCTTTTGCAAAATAATATCTTCGACTATCGCAGCTTTGTCAGCCTTCTTTACATCCTTGGCGAGCGTACTGAGACGCTTGGCGACTATTTCCATATCCGAGAGGATAAGCTCAAGATTGATGACTGAGATATCTG
>Ga0163153_10004738_pt1 | contig 16761 bp, 12 predicted proteins | sample OliLakLV19MP6IB1_FD_148629 | JGI IMG/M metagenome (GOLD analysis project Ga0163153, IMG submission 148629) | Freshwater microbial mat bacterial communities from Lake Vanda, McMurdo Dry Valleys, Antarctica - Oligotrophic Lake LV.19.MP6.IB-1 | ecosystem: Environmental > Aquatic > Freshwater >... | reverse complement strand
ACCCAGGGCAGCGGCATCGTCTATGTCAACAGCCGTCACAAAAGTGAGCAACTCGCCTATCAGTTGCGTCAGGCCGGTGTCGCTACCGAAGCCTATCACGCCGGGTTGATCGAGCGCGGCGCCGTGCAGGATCGCTTTATGAACGATGAGACGCGCGTCGTCGTCGCCACCATTGCTTTTGGTATGGGTATCGATAAGGCAAACATTCGCTTTATTGTTCATTTTCACCCTTCCCGCAGTTTGGCAGCCTATTACCAAGAGGTGGGCCGCGCCGGTCGTGACAGCAAACCCAGCCAGGGTGTACTCTTTTACAGCAATAATGATTGGGCTAATCTACGTCGCTGGGCCAAATCGGACGAACATAGTATTGAATTTCTGCACAAAGTCTACGCCGCCATCGCCGCCCAACTAGGGGTGGCTATCCCCACCGACGAACCAGAAGGCGCAACAGCAGAATCTGCGGCCATCACTCCCCACGGCTCGACTGAGCTCGCCGAAGTCTCCCCACTTCCCACTCCCCACTCCATCATCGGTCCTGTGGATGTGCGACGGCTGCAACAGGTGCTCAACACCGATGAAACAACCGTGCGTGTGGCAGTAAGTATTTTGGAACGCGCCGCTTTGATCGACCGCAGCTTTGACTTGCCCCAAGACCTTGCCATCCATCTGGCGGCCAAGCGCAAGAATGCTGCGGCTGACGATGAAGATGTCAAGTATCTGCTCCAGGGGTTGGCCTTGCGCCCCGGTCAAAGCGCGGCGTTTAAGAGTGTCGATGTCGCCAACTTTATGGGTTGGCCGCTAGAAGAGGTGGAGGGTTCCTTACTTGATTGGCAGGATAAAGGCTTGCTCAAGGTTAAAGGCAGCCGTCGCTCTATGCTGATTGAGTTGCCGCCAAAGCCGGAGAACATGGACCAGCGTCTGCAACATCTGCTTGACCAGAGCGCGGCCATGGCGCAACGGCGCATTGATGATGTGATCGGCTATGCTACCGCGGAAAGTTGTCGCCATGGCTATATCAGCGCCCACTTTGGCAGTCCGCCCCGCAACCGCTGTGAAGTCTGCGACAGTTGCACCGGCATCCGCCCCGAACTACCCGTGCGCTCCCCCCTGTCACACCTAGCACCGGATGACGCCGACATTGAACCGATGATCCTAGACTGCTTGATCAGCCTGCCCAAGCCGGTAGGGCGTAGTGGGTTGGCGCGCATCTTGAGTGGTAGTCTGCGCGCGCCGGTAACCGCTGACAAAGCGCGCCACTTTGGCTTGCTCAAAGCGCTGGGCGAAACCACCATTACCAATTATATTGATGATCTGCTGGAAGATAGTCGGTTACGTCAATATGAGCGCCAGGGCTATTCTGTTCTAGCCGCCACGGTACGTGGTCGCGCCCAGGCGGACCTCTGGCTGGCGGAACACCCCGAATTGGCCGCCTATGCCGAAGCGCTACCCACGGCAGAAAACGCTGAAACCGCAGAGTTGCCTTCCGAAGGTGATAAGTATACGGCCCTCCAGAAGGCGCTTTGGCTCTGGCGTCGCCGCTGTGCCGCCGAGCAAGGCCAGCCGCCCTATGTCATTATGAGCAACGAACTTATGTTGCGGATTGCGGAGAGCCGTCCCCAAAATGAAGATGATTTAGCCCTGTTGCCCGGCATGGGGGCACAGCGCTTGCAACACTATGGGCCAACGATCCTAGATCTGATCAAACTTAATCCGGTGCATGAGGGTGATACCTTGTTGATGCAGACGCAACGCACCGTTCAGGCCGAAACGGTGGCGACGGCCAAACAGCAGATTCAAGAAAAGGCACCAACCGTCTCTGCGGCTGTGGAAAAGAAGATTTTCATGAAATTGCAGGAAATGCGTCAGAAAAAAGCCATTACCGGGCGGGCGAAGCCCTATGAGGTGGCCGGCAACACCTTGCTAAAGAGTATCGCCCAACGGGCTCCCACCACCCAAGCGCAATTAGACGGGTTACTCGGCTTTCGCAGCAGTGGGATCAAGGATGAGGGAGCGCGCATTTTGGCGCTTGTACGCGAAATTGTTGAAGTTGAACAAAGGAAGGGATCATGAAACAGGTCGCACGGCCAAGACATCACCCTTGTCAGCTTCTTGCCAACATTCTATCAGCTATATGTCACCAACCCAATGCAGCTACCTGGTATACTAAACGTGTCGAACGATAAATGAAACCGTAGATGGTTTCGCTCGTATAGTGATTGACAGATCGTTGGTTAACAAATCCAATCGATTACCAGTATCGCAATTCGCACGATACGCTTTATGCCTTAGGAGGAACATCATCATGGCATCGCTTTTAGAAAAAGTCAGCACCTTGATCTCAGCCAACCTGCACTACATGGTCGATCAGGCGCTCCAGAGCAACAGCCTGGCCGTTATCGACCAGTATATCCGTCAGGTGGAGACGAATTTATCTGACCTCGAAGACGCCGCGGCCACCGTGGGCGGTGAAGTGAAATCGATCAAGCGGCGCTTGGTCGAACATGAGCATCGCCACAATGAAATTGACCGCGCGATTGACGCCTTCCTCACCGAAGGCAACGAGGCGGCGGCCATCGCGGCGCAAAGTCAGCTCAACAGCGTGCAACGGTTGGTCGAAACCTATCAGGAGCAGGTGAAACGGCAAGAGACCGAGTTCAAAAAACTACTTGACGCCAAGGTGAAACTCGAAGCGCGCCTCTCTACTATGAAACAGGAACGCCAAGAGTTGGAGGCGCTGCTTGAACTCGCCAAGAGCAAGGAGACCACCGTCAAGGCCATGAAGAGCCTGGACGATCTCATGGGGTCGGGCGACAGTGACATCAAACGCATTGCCGAAAGCGTCCATGCCCGTTTGGACAAGGCCAGCACCGCCAGCGAAATGCACGCCGCCAGCCTCGACGAACAAATGGACGAGGTGCTGGAAAGCAGCGTTCTCAAGGGGCAACTGGCCGACCGCAAGAAGAAGTTAGGGATCAACTAAGCAAGTAGACCATAGACCCTTAGGATTTTTGAAATCCTAATAGACCACGCCAATCAAGATGATACCAACGTAGGTGCGGTTTCTTACCGCACGCTTTGCGGATAACGGCGAGCGTGCGGTAAGAAACCGCACCTACGCAAAGCCCGCTTGTGCCCTCTTGATTGATGTTCTCTAGTAGGGTCAGAAACTTACATCAATTGCCTTACCTTAGTAGGCAACTTTTGACGAGCAGAAACTTCCATGAAACGTACACGCTTGATTTTTATCGGCATTATCGCCCTTGCCCTTGTGATTGTCGGCGTCTCGGGGGCGCTGCGCACGGGCAGTTCCAATCCGGATGCCGCCTTTACCGTGGATCGGCCGGAAACGGTTACCATTCGCGTTCAGACGGCGCTACCGGTTGAACCGTGGGTGCGTCAGGCCGCGACTGCCTTCAACGCTGGCGACAATACCGTCGATGGGGTGCAGGTGCAGGTGGAGATTATCGCCGTTGATGGCTTGACTGCCCTAGGCCGTTGGGATCGTAACGAATATGGCGCGTTAGAGGGCAATGGTACGCCAGAGACGCTGAGTGAAGCGGATCGCACCCGGCTCGAAGATTTTCCCACCGCCTGGATTCCCGACAGTCGCTATCTGGTTGAATTGGCGAATGCCTCGTACAAAGAACGGCTGGGACGCGATGTCTTTCTCACCGACGGTGAATACCGCGCTCGCCCAATTGCCATTAGCCTTTTTGCCTGGGGGGTCTATGAAAGCCGGGGCAAGGTATTGGAAACAAAGTATGGGGCGGTGGATTGGAGCACGATTCACGATGCGGCTATTGCCAAGGGTGGTTGGCCGGAACTGGGTGGCGATCCGCAGTGGGGCTACTTCAAACTCGTCGTCCCCAATCCTAACAAGAATGCGGGTGGTCTAGCGGCTATGATCGCGATGGCCGGCGAATATTACGACCGCACCGACATTACAGTGGAAGATATTACCAAGCCTGAATTTCAAAGCTGGCTTGGGCAGTTAATGGGCGCGGTCACCGATATCAGCGGCGGGAGTGCCTACACCGCGGAAGACTTTGCCCTCTTTGGATACAGCGTCGGCGACGGCGGCCAGTTGTTGGAAAGCGACCTGTTACAAAATATGCAGGGCATTGTCACCCGCTGGGAAGACCCGTTACACATCTACTATCCGAACTATGTCACTTGGTTTGACTTTCCTTTCACGGTCTGGGTTGGCCCAGAAACCAGCGCCTTGAAAAAGAATGCAGCGCTCGCTTTTCAACGTTTTTTGTTGAATGAAGAGCAGCAAAAGGCAGCTTTGGTCTATGGTCTACGTCCCGCCAATCCCAATATTGGTGTCGATGCATCACCCGACAGCCTCTTTGTCAAGTGGGGGGATCGCGGGGTGCAGCCGGTGGTGCCGCGTACATCGGCTATGCGCAACCCGGATCGCGATGTGTTACTGACCTTGTTGCGTTGGTTTGATCTGAATGTAGCCCAGTAATAAAGCGCACCTGCTCGAGGAGATGGGCATTGTGAACGAGCAGGTGCGCTTATGGTGAGATGATGACTATGAGCAAAAGTAAACGTACAGGCAAGCAGCCTCCGCCAAAGCAAAATTTATGGGTGATTGGCGGGGTGGTGCTCTTCCTCTTACTCTTCTGTGGCACGATCACCGTGCGCACCGGCATGTGGCTAGTAGATCAGTTCCGTGGCGGCGATGGCGAAAATGTATCCACCCCGGACGAGCCGCAACTCACCTGGGAAGAACAGAGCGCCGAACTCACCATCGCGGCGTCACCGCTAATGGCACCTGTATTGGAGCAACTGGCCGAGCAGTTTAATACTCAAAGTGGCCAAACCCCCGATGGTGAATCCATGCGCGTGCAGATCGCGCCCTATGAACCGGCGCAAATGATTGACGCCGCGGTAGAACGTCCTAATTTCCAAGCGTTGTCACCCGATAGTAGCCTCTGGCTGGACCGCTTAGAACAGGCATGGCGGGTAAAGCTGGGTCAAACCGAGCAAGAAGGGGTTGTGCCGGTTGGTCAACAGCGTACGAGCGGTCAGATCCGCTATGCCGTTAGTCCGGTGGTGATTGTCGCGTGGGAAAGTGTGGCGCGTGAGCTTGGCTGGCCGGATAAGGCTATTGGTTGGGAGACGATTCAACAAAAGGCGACGCAAGACCCCAATTTTAAATGGAATCATCCTAGCACGAATAATGCTAGTGGTTTATTGGCTACGCTGGCCGAATTTTATGCCGGAGCCAACCTTACGCGCGGTCTGACCGAAGAAGCGGCAACGCAGCCGGCAACCCTGGACTATGTACGCGCTGTCGAAGCTACGGTGCGCTTCTACGGCGAGGGCGAAGAAGTGATCATGCAGCGTCTGGCCGATGAAGGCCGCTCCTTCTTGGATGCCTTTGTGGCCCAGGAGCGGGTTGTGATTGACTGGAACCGTGATCCCAAAGGGGAACGGCTAATCGCCATCTATCCAGCGGAAGGCACCTTGTGGACCGATCACCCCTTGGCCCTGATCGAGCTTGGCGCTCCCCAGGATGATCTGGCCGTGACAGATAACCAGCGGCTCACCTATCAAGCCTTTAGCGAATTTTTGCTGGGTGCAGATGCACAGTCTGTGCTCTTGACTGCCGGCTATCGCCCCGCCGATTTGGGCATTGACCTGGGAAGTGGGGAAAGTCCCTTTGCCAATACCGATGCCGTAGATTGGCGACAACCCCAAACGACGTTGCAAATGCCTTCCCCGGCGGTGGTGGAGGTGGTGCAAAACTCCTGGTACTATACGAAGCGACCGACCAATGTCTATTTGGTCGTGGATACCAGCGGTAGCATGGAAGAAGGCAACAAGCTAGCACGTGCTAAAGAGGCGTTGAGCGCTTTTGTCAGCCAAATCAAAGGCGACCGTGACCAACTTGGTCTGCTCGAATTTGCCAGTGGTTCCAAAAACTTTACCCCGCTTCGTCCCCTAGATGAAGGCGTGCGTAGTGATTTACTCAGTCAAATTGACGGGATGGAAGCGATCGGTGGGACGGCGCTACTCGATGCTGTCTACACCGCCGCCAATGATCTGCTTGGTCAAGATGACCGTGACGCGATCAATGCCCTGGTGGTGATGACTGATGGCCAGGAAAACGAAAGTAACTATGCGCTACGTGACCTGAGTGATCTGCTAAACAGTCATGCTGACCAGCGTCTAGTGATCTTTACCATCGCCTTTGGCAGCGACGCCGACGAAGGGCTACTAGAAGAGATTGCCCGGATCGGCAATGGACAATTCCGGCGAGCCAGCGAAACCGATATTGAAGAGTTGTATAAAATCATTTCAACTTATTTTTAATTGTCGATTGTTTCCCAGAAAAGTTTTGTCCCATTCTTGCTGTCGGAATGTGGGACAAAACTTTTCTGGATAGCTATAAAAAGGTTCTATGACTACAATTCGGAGTGAGCTTCAGCAGAAAGCCCAAAGCGGGATTTTGCAATATGCCATTATGCGCTGGGAAAGCGCCCTGGTAGTAGCGATGACAGTGGTGCTCTTTTTTCTCCTACGCCGTCCGTTTCCCTGGTGGCCGCCTTTTGGGTGGCCGCTGCTGGGTGTAGTTGGATTGCTCTTACTCGTCTACTCCAGTCTTACAGACGCTGAAACCAATGCGCGTGTTTTGCTGGAGCTTTTTCAAGAGCAATTTGATCCACGGCGGCTGCGTGACAAAGAATTGCGTCAGGATGTAGAGCAGGCGTTGGAATATCAGCGGCGCATTGAGAACGAGGTTCGCAAACAACGTCCTGGCCTGATCCGCGACCGGTTGGAAAACACGGCGAATCAGATCACAGCGTGGCTGAGTAATATCTACCAATTAGCTCTGCGCGTCGATGCTTATCGCGCGGATGATCTGCTGGTACGCGAACGGGAGGCGTTGCCTAAAGAGTTAGAGCGATTAACCGCGCAGCGCAAAATTGAGAGCAACGTCACTGTGCAACAGCAACTCGATGAAGTCATTCGTGGTAAAGGCAACCATTGGCAGACGCTGCGCGACCTGGATGCGCGCATGAAGCAGGCCGCGTTGCAACTGGAACAAAGTTTGACCGCCTTAGCCACGGTTTACAGCCAGGTGCAACTGATCGACGCGCAAAGTATGGGTAGTAGCCAAGCCGAGCGGCTCCAAGCGGATATTCGTGAACAGGTGGAGCGGCTCAATGATCTGGTGGCTAGCATTAACGAAGTATACGATTACAGTTCCAAGGGGTTATAACATTGCAGATTATGCAAACAAGACTATTTTTTACACTGATTGTTCTCATCGCTTTGTTGGTCACGAGTTGCGGTGGGCAAAGTACACCAACCCAGGGTGATGCCATTGTCTTTGTCGCGGTGCCGTTGAGCGGCTTTCAAGCCAACGGCGGCCAAACGATTCTGGGTGGTGTGCGCTTGGCAGCGGCGGAGATCAACCAAACGGGTGGATTATTGGGCTATCGCGTAGTTGTACGCTCACTGGACGATGAGTCCGACAGCGAGGTGGCGGTTACCCAAGCCAGCCAAGTGAAAAGTGCTATCGACGCCGGCGAGCAAGTGCTAGGTGTAATCGGCCATCTAAACAGTGGTCAAACGCTGGCAACCATGGAACTGTACAAAGATCTGCCGGTGGTTGTCATTACGCCAACCGCCTCGGAAAAAAGTCTGACCGAGCGTGGCTATACCAACTTCTTTCGGGTGAATGCCAACGATAATATCCAGGCTGCGGTGGATGCTGAATTTTTTGTGAGTAAATTAAAGGCCAAGCGGGTGATTGTACTCTACAATGATACGCCCTATGGCAAGGGCTTAGCAGCCACGTTGGTGCAAGAGTTAAAGCAACGTGGAGCCGAGACTGTGCTAAACCTCCAAGTGGCTGAAGCCCAAAATCGCTTTCCCGATGAGGTAGCCAAGATCAAAAACATGCCCGCCGACGCCATCTTCTATGCCGGCTATGAGATTGAAGCGGCCTACCTGCGCGCCGACATCGTCGAAGCCGGCATCACCTTGCCCATGTTGGCTAGTGATGGGGCATTTTTGGCCTCTACCATTGATGAGTCGAATGGCACCGCTGAAGGGATGTACTTTAGCGCTTTTGCGCCCAGCCCAGAGCAGGCAGCCAATGCCCAGTGGATTGAAGCCTATCAAGCCGTGGAATATCGCAACCCGGACACTTATTCGATCAATGGCTATATAGCTATGCAAGTGTTGATGGAGGGTGTGCGCAAGGCCGACACCTTGACCACCGCTCAGGTAGCTGATGCCATACGTAACAATGCCATTGATACGATCCTGAAACCTCTGCGCTTTGAGGCCGATGGCGATGTGGTCGATGCGCAAATCTGGATCTATCAGGTGGTGAATGGGGAGTTTAAGCAGGTGCAATAGGCGTGCTGCGTGATTCGTGTTGCGTGTTAGGTGAAACCTTTCTTGCATCAAAAATCGGGTTTCACGCTCTCTGCTTGTAGTGAACTTCGCTTAGCTTGCGCAACCGCGCGGCGGCTTGCTCCGCCGTAATATCACGCTGGGGGTTCCCTAACATTTCATAGCCGACCATAAATTTTTTTACGGTGGCTGAACGTAACAAGGGCGGGTAGAAGTGGGCGTGGAGTTGCCAGTGTGGGTGCGTCTGTCCATCGGTTGGCTGCCCGTGCCAGCCCATCGAATAGGGGAAACTGGTCTCAAAGAGATTGTCATAGCGGGTGAGCAAGCGTTTGAGGATATCAGCGAGAGCGTTCCGTTCCTCGCTCCTTAGATCGGGCAATTGCACCACATGGCGACGGGGCAACAGAATGGTTTCAAAGGGCCAGACCGCCCAAAATGGCACAAGGGCCACCCACGCGTCATTGGTCACAACAATGCGATCACCAGCCGCGATCTCAGTGTCCAGATAATCGACTAAGAGTACGCGTTCACGCTCTTGATAAAAGCTGCGTTGCTGGATATCTTCTTTGGCTGGCTCTTGCGGAATGCTATAATTGCCCCACAACTGTCCATGCGGGTGTGGATTTGATGCGCCCATCGCGGCACCCTTGTTCTCAAACAATTGTACATAGCTGATATCAGGCAGCGCTCCTAGCTCGACAACCTGTTCCGCCCACACATCCACTACTTGTCGAATCTCCGGCGCTGTCATCTCTGGCAACGTCAAATCATGGCGCGGGCTGAAACAGATGACGCGGCAACGACCAGTTTCCGCCGCCATCTGAAAGAATTGACCTTGGCTCACATCGCCGCGTGGGCCATCGGGCAGCAACGCCGCAAAGTCATTTTGAAAGACAAAGGTGCTGGCATAGGCTGGATTGCGTTCGCCACCGGCGCGTGCATTGCCGGGGCAAAGGTAGCAAGTGGGATCATAGGCTGGCCGGTTATCCGGTGTCCCCTTTTCCACCTGTCCCTGCCAGGGGCGCTTGGTGCGGTGGGGGGAGACCAGCACCCACTCGCCCGTAAGCAAGTTGCGGCGACGATGAGGGTGCTCAGTAGGGTCAAAGGGCTGAGAAGTGAAAAGCAGCGATTGAGAAGGTAGTGATTGAGTCATAAAGTTTCAGTTTTCGCTTAGGCATTTAGCGCACTTTCATTGTCCTTTGATTCTACCATCAACCTCTGGTATAGTATAATGAATAGGCTGCAAGGTCTGCTCTAAGGGGAACCCCTGGGTGCCGAAATGCGTGGTCGATGGACGCTTGTGTTAGTGCAACAAGGAGGAAATTTATAATGAACTCGCTTGTCATTGATAAACCTATCATTCAGAAATCATCGGATATTGAATATCCAACATCGGACGGAAAACCTATGGCTGAGACTGAAGTTCATATCATGGCAATCTTACACCTGATCAGTGCGCTGCGCCATTTCTTTCGGAAACAGGATGTTTATGTGATTGGCAACATGTATCTCTACTACCGACAGGGCAACGCGAAAGCCCATAAAGCACCGGATGTAATGGTTGTGAAAAATGTGGGCAAACATACGCGACGGTCCTTCAAAGTTTGGGAGGAAAAAGCGATGCCCTGTGTTGTCTTTGAAATAACCTCGCAAGAGACAAAACGTGAAGACATCGTTAACAAACCTTTGCTCTATGCTTCGCTTGGCATCCATGAATATTTTCTTTTTGACCCCCTGCATGAATACTTAGAACAACAGTTTCTGGGCTACCGCTTAGTAGATGGAAAATACGGGTTGATTGCTGCCAACGAAGATGGGGAGATATTTAGCACTGAGTTACAGGCAGTCTTACGTCCAGAAGGTAAATTTTTGCGCATCGTTGAGCCGCAAACCGGCTTGTCTGTTCCCAATTTAGATGAAGCGGTGGACATGGCCATACAGGAAACGCAACGCGCCGAACAAGAAGCGCAACGCGCCGAACAAGAAGCGCAACGCGCCGAACAGGAAACACATCGCGCCGAACAGGAAACACATCGCGCTGAACAGGAAGCACATCGCGCTGAACAGGAAGCACATCGCGCCGAACAGGAAGCACATCGCGCAGCAATAGCAGAAGCAGAAGTGATTCGGTTGCGTGCAGAGATGGAAGAATTGCGAAAGCAACTTACTCCATCGAGAGAGTGATCATGGGTTACATATCTGTATTCCTTGCGAATTGCAAATATCGAAGAACAAAGAAGTGTAGCCGGTGTACTTATAGCGCCATAAAATTCTGGTGTGCATCCTGCGCCAGGGCAATTGCCCCTAGAACACCGGCGCGACTACCCAGACCGGGCGGAATAATATAGCTATCCATATTTTCTAGAATTTGCGCCGACTGGATATAACCGTTGAGCATCATATAGACATTATTGTGGACCAACGGGAAAAGATGGCTCTGGTCCATCACGCCGCCGCCCATGAGGATGCGCTGCGGCGACAAGGTGCAGACGATATTGACAAGACCCAGCGCGAGATAGTGCGCTTCTAATTCCCAAGCGGGGTGATCCGGCGCTAAATTTTCGGCGCGCGTTTGCCAACGTCCTTCCAGCGCCGGCCCAGCGCATAGACCCTCCCAACAGTCGCCATGATAGGGACAAAAACCCGCGTAGGGATCAGCATCCCAGTTGTGCGGCACCAACATGTGGCCCATTTCTGGGTGCATGAGACCGTGAACGAGCTTCCCATTGACCATGCCACCGCCACCTAAGCCAGTGCCGATGGTCAAATAAACAAACGTATCCAACCCCTGCGCAGCACCCCAGCGATGTTCCCCCAATGCTGCGCCATTCACATCGGTATCAAAGCCTACCGGCACGCCCAAGGCTTCACACAGCGGGCCAACAAAGTTAGTTTGTGCCCAACCCGGTTTCGGGGTGGTCGTGACATACCCAAAGCTAGGGGAATGTGGGTCGGGGTCAACTGGGCCAAAGGAGGCAACGCCGATAGCAGTCAACGGTTCACGACTCTGAAAGCCTTTGAAAAACGCAATGGCTTGCCTGATTGCGTCAGCCGGGGCGCTGGTGGGGAAGCGGGTTTCCGCTCGAATGTCATCCGGCCCTGTGCCAATTGCACAGACAAACTTGGTACCGCCAGCTTCAATACCGCCATATAAGGCCATAAGTTCCTCGCTCTTTTCCGTATGAGATGGAGAGATTCAGTGACTAAAACGTTCAAAGGCCATAAGACCATCAATAACAGGTAAATGTTCCGTCAAGGCAGCAAAGCCAGCTTGCGACCAACCGGCACGTCCACCGATGCGGGCATATAACCACTGGTAAAGTGCTTGAGCCTGCTCTTCATCACGCCAGTCCGACCACGCTAACTCGCTGTAAAGCGCCGGAATTGCCGTGGCTGCAGTGCGTCTGCCCGCTTGCCCATCACCACTGGTATAGCTATCGACAATAACGCGTTGCCCATGCGCCAGCAAGAGTTCACCGAATTGCTCTACACTCGAAAACGGTAGACAAGGGCTTACCGTGATCTGCACATTCAACCCCGCGGCTTGCGCCTGTTGCAAAGTCTGCAAACGCTGCGCCACCGATGGGCAACGGGGCGTTACAGCTTGGCGCACATCATCACGGTCGGTTTCCAAGGTAAAATTTAGCCAACAGCGCGCACCGAGGGCATACAGCCGACTGAAATCGTCGGCCACCAGTGGCGAACGAGTCTGCACGACAAGCAAACCTGGTGGATATTCGCCAAAAACATCCAAACAGGCGCGACTCAAACGCCAACGTCGCTCCAACCCTTGATAGGGATCCGTAGCGCTGGACATAAAGATGGCCGTTGTAGCGAGCGTACCCTTGGCGTCCAGCCGTTTTAGCTCCTGGCGCAACTTCTCCGCAATGCCCGTGCGTGGATGCACATAGTCACCCCAATCCACTTTGGGCTGATGAAAATGGTGGACGCTCAAGCCTTGGACATAGCAGTATTCACAGCCAAAGCGACAGCCGATGTAGGGCTGGAGTGTATACGTAAAGCCACGCAAAAAGCCACCCGTTTTGGTCAACGCACCGCTGGCTGGTCGCGGGCTTTGTTGGAAGCTAGTTGTCATGGGCACATTATACAATGTTTGTGGCTCTGCCCAATAATTATTCTGTCTTAGCAGTCAAATAAAACTGAACCAGCACTCCTTGTCTACGTCTACTGATTGGCTAACCATCGCTCCAATTGTGGGCGTGTCTCTGCCCAATCGGTATGGACGATACCGGCCATGCCTAAAGCGCGAGCAGCCTCCACATTTTCAGCGACATCATCGACGAAGATCGCTTGGTGGGGCAAGACGCCCAGCAGTTCCAGTGCCGTTTCAAAGATGGCTGGATCGGGTTTGAGCAGCCCTACTTCGTTGCTCATCATCACCAGGTCAAATTCGCGCAACTCAGGCAAGAACTCATCTAGCCAGAGAACGTGGACCGCATTGGTGTTACTGATCACAGCAACGGTAACGTTGGGCCGGCTTTGCAGGGAAAGTGCATAGGCCAGCGCGGCCTCATCGCGCTGAATCCCGGCGGCAAAGGCAGCAACAAAGTGATCAAAATCGGTGTCCAGACCAAATTCAGTATTGAAGAGCGCGTGCAACTCCTCCGCATCCATTTCGCCGACACCCATTGCCTGACTATGCTGGCGCAGCAATTGATGCAGATCATCGACCCCAATCTTGCCAATCGCCGCGGCGGCTATCACCGTGTGCTGATGATCATAATGAATCAGAACCCGCCCCAGATCAAAAAGAATCGCTTTCACTGGTTACCTCGTCGCTTTTGGCGGTATAGCACAAATCGTGTGTAACTCTCAAATCGGCCAGAGCGCATTTTGAGAGTTACACACGATTTGGCATACTGCATCTCTCTATCCAAAGAATGGCATCACTAGAACTAGTGTATCTCATGCGCCTCTATTCCCTTCAATTCAGACGACAATGGGTGCAAAATGAAGCCAATGCAATCCAATACACTGTAAGCATAGATTGGGTGATTGAGTGATTTCGGTTATGATGGAAATGCCAGTTTTTCCAATAATTGAATGTACAACATGCTAGATTGGGAGTATTGATATGGGTTACGATTTCGACACGGTCATTGATCGCAGAGCCAGCGACAGCAGCAAGTGGCACTTCTATAGTGAAGATGTGCTGCCCATGTGGGTAGCGGATATGGACTTTCGCTCGCCGGAACCAATCCTACGTGCCATGCACGAGCGCATTGATCATGGTGTCTTTGGCTACGGCGGTTTGACGGCAAAGCTACGCGAAGTGATCACAGAACGGGTAGCGCGCTTATATAACTGGGAGATCCACCCCGAAGCGGTCGTCTCTCTGCCGGGATTAGTCTGCGGTCTGAATGTGGTCAGCCGCGCGATTGGGAACCGGGGCGACGGGATAGTGGTGAGTTCGCCTGTCTATCCACCATTTCTCAGTGCGCCTGTCAATCAGGAGCGGGAATTACAGGAGGCGCTGCTGGCCAAAACAGAGCGATCAGGTCATCTCTACTATGCTTTCGATGATGCAGCCTTTGAAGCGGCGCTTCGGCCAAACACACGTCTTTTCATTCTATGCAATCCGCACAATCCTGTTGGCCGCGCCTACACGTCAACCGAATTGACCCAAATGGCGGAGATTTGTGTGCGCCATAACCTGACGGTTTGCTCCGACGAAATCCACTGTGATCTGCTGCTGGGTGGGACACGCCACATACCCCTCGCTTCTCTGTCGCCGGAGATCGCCGAACGCACCATTACCTTAATGGCGCCAAGCAAAACCTTTAATATACCAGGGTTGGGTTGCAGTCTCGCCATTGTTCCCAATCCCGAGTTACGCAAGCAGATGCAGAAGGCGAGCGCGGGCATTGTCCCTCATGTCAATCTACTAGGCTATGCGGCGGCGGTTGCTGCCTACACGGAATGCGATGATTGGTTAGATGAATTACGCAGCTATCTGACGGCTAACCGTGATTTGGTGGTGAACTATCTCGCCCAACATCTGCCGCACCTGAGCGTGACGGCGCCCGAAGCGACTTATCTAGCCTGGATTGACTGTCGCGAGAGTGGCATTGAAGGCAGTCCGCAGAAATTCTTTCTAGAGAAAGCCAAGGTAGCCTTGAACGATGGCAGCATGTTTGGTAAAGGAGGCGAAGGCTTTGTACGCTTGAATTTCGGTTGTGCCCGTGTTCTACTAGAGCAGGGATTGGAGAGTATGCGCAAGGCATTACAAAAGGTCTAATGAACAATTAATTGTGAATAATTAATCATTAATTATTCACAACGCCCGTAATAAAGCAAATGAGCTTACACAACTCTTTGCCGATAGAGAGCTGACAGATTTCTGCAAATCTGTCAGCTCTCTATTTTTATACCAAGAAGCTTGATAGAGCCATCAGAAAGAAACCGGCTAAAACGCCGAGACCAAAAATGCCAAAAACTGCCAAGACGAGCAGTAATTTGGTCAGCGTCCATAGACAACCGGAAGATTGAACTGGGGTATAAACCTCTTCTGTAGAGACCATGACCATTACTCCCTGCGATGAATAACTACCTGCCAAATAATTTCACAAGCCATAACGGACCATAGCAATACGAATAACCGATGTTTCCTACTTGACCAATATAACGAATGCCTTGCTGTATTTAGTTTCCCGTTAGGCAATTGTCCTATATATTTAGTTATGATCCAGACCCTTGCCCTACGCCAATCTGTCGGTCGCCAGTTAATCAAAGCGCCTTCGTTCTCTGGGGTAGAGGAGTTACAGTGATAATAGCTTTGTTACGCCAAATTTGCGCAATCGGTTATAAACTCTCAATTGATTTTGGCATAGTCATCAGCATCACTTGACAATCACCATCATTCGAGTCAAAATATTTGCATGGATCAAGTTTATCCTATCGATCAAATGAGCGAATATTTCATGGAGATGCACGCCATGCCGATAAGTCCCCCGTTTGCTAATAGTTCTGCCGCTACATCTGATTACTTGACTTATCTTGGACAGCAGTTACTCGCCACTTGGCGTCAACGCGAATCCGAACAAGCGCTGGTAGAAGTCTTAGATGAAGTCATTCAACAAACCCACCGGCTCTTTCCCGATCAGATCGCGCTCGTCAGTCTCTATATTTACCGCGAAACGGGTCTGCTCTATTTGGAGCGTGTCGACGGTGAGTTAGCGCCAACGATCAAAACCTCCACTGCACATCCTAATGGTGCGGCCGCCGTAGTCGTCGCTAAGCGTATTCCATACTTCATTGAAGCGATCACCAACTGGCCGATTGACTTACCACCCATTCCGCCCCATGTCCTAGAGGCCAACCAGATCAAAGCCCTGACCGCCCTACCACTCACGATTGGCTCACCCGATCAGCCGGAGGAAGTAGTTGGCGCCATCTTAATCTCATTGCGTTCACCTCAATGCTTTGATCAGGCGCGTCGCCAAGAATTATGGCGTTGGGCGCAACAGGTGGCGCTCTTTGTCCAGAATGCGCGCGTCCTCCGCCGCCGTCGCCGTGAAGAGGAGGCATTTCAGGCGATTTCTACTTCAGCCAGCAATGGTCACCCTGATGAGGTAGCGACAGCTATCGCACGGCAAGTACGGCGGCTGACCAAATGCGCCTATGTCACCGTGTTGGGGCATCGGCCACAAGCACAACGACTGGAGGCGCGCGGCCTGGCGCCTTATGGCGACGAAGAACGGGAGGGGGTCATTCACCTCGATCTGCGTACAACCAGCATCAATGCACACGTCGTAGCGACGGGTCTGCCCTATTATGCGCCCGATCTAAGCCAGGACCCCTACCATTTTATTTATCAGGGTTGGGATGAGGAGATGTGCGCCGCCTATTGTACCCCGCTGCTTGTCCAGGAACAGGTGATCGGCACCATTTATTTGACAAGTAAAGAAAGCGATGGCATTACGCGGGATGATCGTAATTTTATCGACAAGTTGGCCCCTCATGCCGCCATTGCCCTGCATCATGCCACCTTGATCCAGGAAGAGCGCACCCAGCTTGAAGATCAGGCGCAAGAGTTGGAAGAGATCCGTGACTATGCCATTGCCAGCGAAGCGGTCGCCTGGTTTGGCATCACCGCCGCCGATCGGCAGCATAGCTTGGCGCAAAAAATCGGTAGCTTGCGTTACTGTGCGGATACACTCCAGGCTTGGGCACAGTTGCATGGCGCCGCCGATGACCGCTGGATCGGTGACATTGTGGAAGATTTGAAGAGCATTGCTAACGATTTCTTGACCTTTCACAGTACACCGACCTCGGCAACGCCTACCGAGATGCCCACGGTGATCGACAAAGAGCTACGACGCACCGTGGAGCGCTGGTGTGATGCCTATAACAAAGAAC
>Ga0163153_10004737_pt1 | contig 16761 bp, 6 predicted proteins | sample OliLakLV19MP6IB1_FD_148629 | JGI IMG/M metagenome (GOLD analysis project Ga0163153, IMG submission 148629) | Freshwater microbial mat bacterial communities from Lake Vanda, McMurdo Dry Valleys, Antarctica - Oligotrophic Lake LV.19.MP6.IB-1 | ecosystem: Environmental > Aquatic > Freshwater > Lake... | reverse complement strand
GGCAAGTTCCATCGGTTTTGATGATTGTTACACTTGGATTCACCAGACCTACACAGCAACGGATGATTGCGGAAACGAAACAACTGTGGTTCGCAACATCAACATCGTGGACAATACACCTCCGGTGCTCATCATGCCAGACCCACTGTTTGTAACAACAACTTGCGAAACGGTTACCATTGACCAAATCAATGCTTACCTCAATGGACTGTTGACTCCTCAAGAGGAAGCAGCGTTTGTTGCAGCAGCGGTTGCGTTTTTCCAGGCCAACAACTTGTTGCCGCTTGGAGCAACCGACAACTGTGACGAAGATGTTGACATTGATGAAACGAACCTCATTGTAACCGGCCCGGCTGACCTTGTTTGCCCAACTGTTGGTTTGATTGAGTGCGTATTCGTGGCAACTGATGACTGCGGAAACCAATCCACAGCGAGCACCTTTATTTATATTGTTGACTACATTGCTCCAACACTTGTGGGTGTGCCTGATGATGTAACTGTTGAGTGCACGGATATTCCTGCCGCTCCGCTGGTATACGCTACCGATGATTGTTCTGCAATTCCATTCCTGGCAACATTGGTGGAAGAAATTGTTCCAGTTGATGATTGCACTTACCTGATTGTACGCACCTGGAGCGCACACGATCCTTGCTTCAACACAGGAACAGGTTCGCAAGTGATTACCGTTACTGATTACACCGCTCCTGTTCTTACCGGTGAAGATTTCGAGGTGACTCTTGAATGCAACATTGCACCAAGCGTAGTTGCGCCAACGGCAACTGACAATTGCGATGATGCAGTGGAAATCAATTTCCATATTGAAACCATTCCGGGTGAATGTGAAAACGAGTGGACCTCACTTTACATCTGGGCTGCTGTTGATAATTGCGGCAACACATCGTACCGCATTCTCACCTTCCACTTCGAGGACACTACTGCACCTGTGATTTACGGTGTGCCTGCCGATGCGACTATTGAATGTGATGAAGAGATACTTCCTTCATTCCCTTATGCAATTGATAACTGCGATGCTGATGTGATGATTTCACTTGAAGCGACAACTATTGATCTTGCTTGCGGTTACCTCTTCATCCGCACATGGACTGCAGTTGATAATTGTGGCAACACATCAACAGCAACACAAACCATAACCATTGTGGATTACACCGCACCTGCGATTGTGAATGCTCCAGTTGACATTGAAGTGGAGTGTGATGAAGACATCCCAGCTTACGTTCCAATTTGGACTGACAACTGTGATGACCACCTCGAACTCACAGCGGCAAGTTCCATCGGTTTTGATGATTGTTACACTTGGATTCACCAGACCTACACAGCAACGGATGATTGCGGAAACGAAACAACTGTGGTTCGCAACATCAACATCGTGGACAATACACCTCCGGTGATAGTGTACGAACCTGCTGACATCACCATCGAATGTGATCAACCATTCCCAACGGATGCACCGATCTTCTCTGATAATTGTGATGATAACCTCACTGTTGTGCTGACTACCGAGGTAGAAGGTGATTGTCCTTACATCTGGACTTACACCTGGACTGCAACGGACGATTGTGACAATAGTGTTTCAGTAACCAGAATTATTACTGTTGTGGATACTACTGCACCTGTTATTGATGAGTACGAACTGGAGATTTATGTGTCCTGCGAACTTGTGGAAGGCTGCATGTTGTCCGCTACTGACAATTGCGACCTAGTGGTGGATATTGAAGTTTCTGACCAGATAGAATTCAGCGGTGGTTGCCTTGGAACACTCTACCGCTCATGTACTGCCTATGATGAATGTGGCAATAGTGCATCGGCCATGCAGATTATCCATATAATTGATGAAGTTGCTCCTGCACTTGTAAATATTCCAGCGGACATCACTGTGGCATGTGGAGATCCAATTCCACCAGTTAGCAATGATGTGTTTGCAACCGACAACTGCGATCCCGAAGTGGACATTTCATTTACACAAACACAAACTGGAACAACTTGTCCTTATGACATCATTCGCGAATGGGTGGCTATTGACCAGTGCCTGAACATTACCACAGCAATGCAAACAATCCATGTAACCAATGTTGGACCCGTGGAAGAAAATCCATGTGCCGGAGACCTTAATGATGATGGTATTGTAAATCTTACAGATCTGCTTGTACTTACCGCTTACTTTGGATGTGCCGGAGAATGTGGCCCTGCTGACATTAACAACGATGGCAATGTTAACATTACCGACTTCCTGATCTTCAATAGCTTCTTTGGCCTGATTTGCCCATAAGCAACTTTTGAAGTAATAAAAATTGAAAAGCCCTGTTCCTCTTTTTTGGAACAGGGCTTTTCGTTTTATTCAATGGCACGTTTATGAATTGTTGTTGGGATAGCTCTCGGGATGGTGACTTCGTGGTTTTGGCATAACATCTTTCAGAGTCATGAAGAACTATGAAGTAATCCGCTGGAAAACTTATGAGGATGCGAAATAATTTATGAGCATGCAAGCTTCCATACAACAAAGATTAAAAGGATGTAAATCCTCTGACGAAATTTGCCATTTACTATCAACAATGAAAAGCATAAAGTCTGAGAGCATATTCCCTTGCCTGATACTCATTGAATATTGGCGTGGATGCTGTGCGCGATTCTTAGCTAGGACAATTCATGCAACTTTCATTTTCACAACTCTTCTGCTCCCGGGTCTCTCTTCTCTATCTCAATCCTCTGGCCATCAGGTCAAAATTCATCCTGACTACATCAGCTTCGGAACGGTTGGCCCTCAAACAGATCGTGTGGCCGACATCATTGTGGAAAATTCCGGCAACGCAAGTGTGCAATTTCTACGTCACACTTTTTCTGATGAGTTTGAAGTGAGACAAACATCAAAAACAATTTTGCCCGATTCGAGCATTGTTATCCGAATCAAATTCAAACCGAAAAGAAAAGGTGAATACAGCGAGAAGGTGGAATTGTGGTTTTCCAGCATGAACACTCCGCTGAAAATTCCTGTGGATGCACGGGTAGAATATGTGTCGCCTGCCAGCGATACTTCCTGTCCCGATTTCAATTCGCGAAGGGCGGAGTGTTGTCCCACCAATATGTTTCTTGCCGAAGTGGTGGACAAACAAACCGGTGAGGTGATTAAGGATGCACTGATTGAAATTTCGGAGCAGGGAGTTGTCCAGAAAAAACTGAAGACCATGACCGATGGTCGGGTCACGCAATACATTCCCATTGGCTACTACAAACTCATCGCATCGAAACCAGGATACACTACACATAAAGTAGAATCTTATGTAAACAGGAATTACAGTTTCTTCCGTTTTGAAATCGAAAGGAAATCAGAACCCAAACCTGATACTCCCATTGTTCTGGCACCACTCCCATTGCCACCAAATCCACCTGAAGTGGTGGAGCCGGCAGTTATCGAAATACCCATCATTATTCCAACAGAACCTGTGGCTCCGGTAGCGGAACAGATGGTCGAACTAGAACCAGTTGATTCCATTACTATCGTTATTGGTGGATTGCCGGATGATATTGAAATGGTGGAACCGGAAATTCTTCCGGTTGAATTTTTTAGCGCGAACAACATGGTGTTCGTGGTGGATGTATCGCAGAGTATGGCCACGGGAGAAAAAATGGAGTTGATGAAGAACAGCCTGTTTCAACTGACTTCGGCCCTCCGTTCCATTGATCGTATGGGGTTGGTGAGTTACTCATCGAGCGCCACACTGCTGTTGCCTTCAACCACGGGCGATATGAAATCTGAAATAAAGGCCATGGTGGAAAAGTTGGAAGCAGGAGGTACTACATCTGGGTATAGCGGGTTTAAAAGTGCATACGGTGAAGTGAAAAAACATTTGATTGCCGGAGGCAATAACCAGGTCATTGTGATTACCGATGGAATCTTTGGGGTGGAGGACAGCGAGAAGATTAAGAAACTTGTCGCGAAAAATGCGAAGAAGGGAATTCGCACGTCCATAGTTGGGATTAAAAGTGCCGCTTTTGCGGGGAGAAATCTTGCCCAATACACAGAGATAGGCAATGGAGCGTTTGTGCTGATTGAAAATGCAGCAGACCAGAATGCGTTGATTGAAGAAATAAAGAAACGAAGCGCAAAATGATTTCTTGTAAAGTCGTTTGAGCGTTTGAACCATAGCGTGAGATATTCGCCTCGCATGAAATCATCCTTCACCATCGGCATTGCTGGCGGAAGCGGTTCTGGGAAAACAACTTTTCTCCGCTCGCTGCTTGCCCACTTCGCACCGGAACAGGTGGCTGTGGTGGGGCAGGACAATTATTACAAGCCATTGCAACAGCAGCAGACGGATGAAAATGGTGTCCATAATTTTGATCTTCCCACTTCTATTGACCGCGAATGTTTTTTCAATGACATGCAAAAGCTCCTGCATGGTGAGGCCATCGAAAAACGCGAGTACAATTTCAACAATCCGCTATGGGAACCACAACGCATTACTGTATGTCCGGCACCTATTATCGTCATAGAAGGTTTATTCATTTTTCATTTTGAAGAAATAAGGAACCAGCTTCAATACAAAGCATTTCTGGATGCACCGGTTGAAGAGCGATTGCAGCGCAGGCTAAAACGCGATGCCACCGAACGCGGCTATCCCGAACACAAAGTGCGTTATCAATGGCAACACCATGTGCTGCCCGCAGAGGAAAAATACCTGCTGCCTTTTCTTGATGAATGCGATTTGGTGATTGACAGTGCCGACCACTTTGGGGAAGGGCTGAAAAAGATGATTGCGATCATCACAGCAAAATTGAATGATGAAGATTAAAACAACAAGATCAGAATATTGCAACCTCAAGTTGCCATTGCATCTGAAATCCTGTTATGACCCTTCTCAGTTGTGCGCAATGTTTACTCTGTTCAACTAACGCTGTGCTAAAAAACTGCGACTGCTAATGACTAAGCGCCCAACATCATTTCTTTGATACTAACAATGAAAATGCAAAACATACTGGTGATATCAACGGTTATTTTTACTGGACTGATGGCGGGATTGTTTTTTTGCGTTCACTTGTTCAGTTAGTTTAGGACTGAGAAAACTCGGAGATGTTGAGTACATCACCGCAATGCAATCCATCAACAGGGCCATACAGAACCCCATCTTCTATGGTGTTTTTTTCGGTGCCATGTTGTTACATCCCTTCAACACATTCGTAAACTATGCTCAGGTTGCTGACACCCGGTTTTGGCTGATGCTGGCAGCCGCCATCATCTACTTGGCCGGAGTTTTTGGAGTTACCGTTTTTGGGAATGTTCCGTTGAACAATGTGCTGGACAAGTTCAATATTACCCATGCAACGAATGAGACGATGGCTGCACAACGCACCCTGTTCGAAGTCAGATGGAACAACTTGAACCTAGTGAGAACAATTGCTTCCATACTTTCATTTTCGCTGCTTGTTGTTGGATGTTTTTCAACACAGCGCATAAGTTGAGAGAATATGCTGGTTCGGATTTGCTCCGGGGGAGCGGCTAAACTCAAACCGTTTCACCCGCCTCAGAACCTGCCGGCTTCACCCGATGGCATTTCCTCCACCACTTCTTCTTTCTTCTTTGGGTGAAACCTCCGCTGGAAAATCAGGATAAGAATTATCCCAAGTGTTATGCTGCTATCGGCCACATTGAAGACGGGCGGGAAAATTTCGCGCATCCTATTGCCCCATTGTATTTCTTTTGTTATGTGGAACATATCCACCACGTTGCCCATTAAGAAAGGGGCATAACCGGGGCCTTCCCTTGTGGCCACGCCCATGTAACCTGCGCTGTTATCATAAGGAGCACCATTGTCGAACATCAACCCATAGACTGCGCTATCAATTATGTTTCCCAACGCTCCGGCTATAATGAGTGCTACGCACAAACGATAACCGATGTGTGCCTTTTTCTTTACCAAAGTCCACAGATAGTAGCCAATGGCCATCACCACCACAATGCGGAAAATGCTAAGGGTAAGTTTCCCCGCTGCACCGGGCAGCACCCAGCCGAAAGCCATACCGGGGTTTTCCACAAACTGCAATTCGAACCATCCGGGTATAATGTCCATTTGTTCCCCGTAATGGAAATTCATCTTAACCCATAGCTTCAGCCACTGGTCGAAGACGAGCACTAGGAAGATGGTGAGGAGGGGGATTCTCAATTGAAAATTGGCAATTGGCAATCAGCAATCAGCAGCCAGCAATTAGCAATTGCCAATTGGCCACGTATGTTGCGCTTGCCAATTGCCTGTTGCCAGTTGCCTATTGCATATTGCCTATTGCATATTCTTCGCTTCGATGCTCAGCGTGGCATGTGGTACTAGGCGCAGGCGCTCTTTGGGAATGAGTTTGCCTGTTACTCGGCAGATGCCGTAAGTCTTGTTTTTGATGCGCAGCAATGAGTTATCCAGTGCAGTAATAAATTTTTCCTGCCTTGCTGCCAGTTGTGCTACTTCCTCGCGGCTCATGGTTTCGCTGCCATCTTCCATCATCTTAAAAGTGGGTGCAGTGTCATCGGTTGAGTTGTCGCCACCGTGCGAGAGGGAAGAGCGCAATTCGTCAAGGTCCACTTTGGCTTGCTTTAGTTTCTCGTTTATCAGCACTTCAAATTCCTTGAGGTCTTTGTCTGCGTAACGCTTGCCGTCTACCGATTGCTTTTCCTGCAATGCCTTAGTCACCTTAGAGTTTATAATGGGGTTGGAGGGTGTGGCCACGGTATGTTCTGCATGAATGTCGAACCTGAACTGGGGGAATGCGGGCTGGTCATTTTCATCGGGTTCTGGTGGTGCCGGGGGAGCATTCTTCTTCATTTCACTCTTCCAGTCCTTGGTGCGTTTAGGGCGTTTTTTTCTGCCACTTGCGGTATAAAGTTGCACCTCATGAACGGGTTTGGCAGGAGGAGCAGGCTTGGCCTCTTTAGCAGGCTTTCCCACCTTTGCCGGTTTAGCAGGCTTTTGTGCCTTCACCGTTTTTGCCGGCTTAGCAGCCACAGCTTTTACAGCTTTTTTAGCAACCGGCTTTGCTACCTTTTTTGGTATTGGCTTGGTAATTTTTTTTGTTGCTTTCGCCTTTCCTAAGCTTTTAGCGGGAACTTGTTTCTTAACCACTTTGGCGGGAGTGGTTGCTTTTTTAACCGGTTTTGATGCCTTTTTAGCTGGCTTCGCTACAGCTTTCTTAACAGGCTTGGCAGGCTTTGTTGCTTTTTTGACGGTCAAAGCGGTCTTCTTCTTTGGGGCTTTGTCTGTCTTTGCAGCTGGTTTTGATGTTTTGGATGCCTTTGCGCCTGCCTTGCTTTTGGCATGGGCTGGTTTCACCGGTGCTTTCTTTTTTGCCATTTGTCAATGTAATTTTTGAATGAAAATATCTGTTGTGATTCCCTCGTCAATTTCAACAGTGATACCGCCTTCGAGCGTTTCCACCAGGACCATCTCCCCTGCTAAAATTTGGGCGCGAATATATTCGGAATTCAACTCTACTGCTTTGGCAAAAGACTGGTGTGTGAGAATTTTCACACTGATGCGGTCTGTCACTTCCAGTCCGCTCTCTTTGCGCATATTCTGGATTCGGTTAACAAATTCGCGGGCTATGCCCTCCTGTTTCAGTTCATGGGAAATGGTAATGTCCAAGGCTACAGTTAAGGCACCATCGTTCACCACCTTCCAGCCGGGAATGTCAACAGGAATAATATCCACATCCTCGCGCAGCAGTTCTATCACACCGCCATCAAAAGGAATCTCGAAACGACCATCCCTTTCTATACTCCTTATTATCGAGTCACCGTTGACCAATGCAAAAGCCTGAACCGCTTTCATGTTCTTGCCACACTTTGCACCAAGGGTCTTGAAATTGAGTTTGAGATTTTTTACGATATGAGCTTCCTCTTCAGTCACCAGTTCAAGTTGCTTCACGTTGGTTTCAGCCAAAATCAAATCGCTAACCAACTGGATACGTTCTCTGTCTTTTTCGTTCAGGATAGGAATACGAATGGATTGCAGCGGCTGCCTCACCCGTATGTTTTCTTTTTTCCTGATGCTCAAAATCATGGAAGAAATTTCTTGCGCGAAGCCCATACGCTCCTCGAGTTCGAGGTCAATAAGATTCTCTTCTGTTTTAGTGAAGAAGGAAAGGTGAATGCTGTCGTGTTTCAGCGGGCTTCCCGATTTCTTCGCGCTGTCGCGAACACAATCCGTTAAGTTTTTATACAGCCAATCACTAAAGAAAGGTGCGAATGGAGAGGACAGTTGAGCTACCACATGGAGGCATTCGTAAAGTGTGTGGTAAGCAGCAAGCTTATCTGCTGTCATTTCGCCTTGCCAGAATCTTCTGCGAGAGAGGCGAACGTACCAATTGCTCAGGTGTTCATCAACAAAGGCTTCTATGGCGCGGGCAGCAGGGGTCGGATTGTAGTCGTCCAATTCTACTGTGACTAGTTTGATAAGGCTATGAAGTTTGGAGATAATCCATTTATCCAGCTCGCTCCTATAAGGAACGGGAGTGATGCTATGCTCATCTATCCTGAAGCCATCAATGTTTGCATAGATGGCAAAAAAAGTATATGTATTATAGAGTGTACCAAAGAATTTGCGCTGCACTTCGGCAATGCCATCTACATCGAACTTGAGGTTGTCCCACGGTTGGGCATTGGTAATCATATACCATCGCGTAGCATCAGGGCCGTACTTCCCTATGGTGGCAAATGGATCAACGGTATTGCCCAGTCGCTTAGACATTTTGTTGCCGTTTTTGTCGAGGACAAGGCCGTTTGAAATTACGTTTTTATAGGCTACCGAATCGAAACACATAGTGGCTATGGCGTGAAGGGTATAAAACCAGCCGCGTGTCTGGTCAACGCCTTCGGCTATATAATCTGCGGGAAATGCCTTGCGCTCGTCAATCAATGATTTGTTTTCGAATGGATAGTGCAATTGTGCATACGGCATGGCTCCGCTATCAAACCAAACGTCTATCAAATCACTTTCACGGAACATTTTCTTGCCAGATGGTGAAACAAGAATGATGTCATCCGCATAAGGTTTGTGCAAGTCAAAAGTGTTGTAGTTCTCTGTTGAAAAATCATTGGGTGTGAAATCAACTAATGGATTCTTCGACATGAATCCTGCGGCCACTGATTTGTCTATCTCTTTCTTCAACTGATCTGCGCTTCCGATGCACACTATTTCCACTTCTTCATTTTGTGAAGCAGAATTATCATTCGAAGGAATGTCGTGGCCCTGTGGGTTGGCCTCTCCCCCTTTGAGGGGCGGTGGGGCTGTAGTCCACAATGGCAGTGGAATTCCCCAAAATCTTGAACGCGATAGGTTCCAGTCATTGGCATTTTCTAGCCAGTTGCCAAAACGGCCAGTTCCTGTTGCTTCCGGTTTCCAGTTGATGGTGTTGTTGAGTTCCACCATACGGTCGCGCACTTCCGGAATCTTGATGAACCATGAATCAAGCGGATAGTAGAGAATCGGTTTATCCGTGCGCCAGCAATGCGGGTAGCTGTGTTCGTACTTCTCCTTTTTGAATAGCTTGTTTTCGTTCTGCAGTTTCAAGACAATTCTTTCATCAACGCTGAGATATTCTTTCAGCTCCTTGATTTTCCCTGTTGATTCTAAGATTCCTTTTTGCTTTTCGAACTCAAACTTTTTCTCTTCGTCACCCAGGTATGCTTCTTTAACGAACTCCTCACCATAAAGGAACACATCATCCTTCACCTCAGGCAGAAACCTTCCTCTTCTATCCACTAGAGTGAGCGAGCCAATTCCATTTTGTTTCGCCACCCGAAAGTCATCAGCACCAAAGGATGGCGCGATGTGGACGATACCGGTGCCGTCTTCTGTAGTTACAAAATCACCAAGTACAACTTTGAAAGCGTCACCGTCTGTTGGTTGCACGAAGGGAAGAAGTTGTTCGTAGCGCAGGCCTTGGAGTTCCCATCCCTTGCATTCGCCAAAAACAATGAAGGGAATATTTTTGTCTCCCGCCTTATAGTCTTCGAATTTTAGTTCAGCATTCTTTTCCGGAAAATACTTGTTGAGCAAATCTTTTGCGAGAATTACATTGACTCGCTGATGAGAATACTGACTTATTGTTTGAACAAACAAGTAGTCAATTTTACCTCCCACAGCTAAGGCCGTGTTGGAAGGTAGTGTCCATGGAGTAGTTGTCCAGGCCAAGAAATAAATCTCACCTCCAACCGCTTGACTCAGTATTGAACCCAGATCCTCCACAAGTTCTTCAAATAATTTCTCATTGTCCGAATGGTCTTTGAGAAACCGAAACATCGCCACTGCACTCGTATCTCTCACTTCTCGATAACAACCCGGCTGGTTCAACTCATGCGAACTCAATCCAGTCCCCGCAGCCGGAGAATAAGGCTGAATGCTGTAACCTTTATATAATAGTCCTTTGTTATAGAGTTGTTGTAGCAGCCACCAAACACTTTCAATGTACTTGTTGTCGTATGTAATGTAGGGCTCACTCATGTCCACCCAATAGCCCATTATGCGCGTCACCTCCTCCCACTTATCCGTGTACTTCATCACCTCTGTGCGGCAGGCTTTGTTGTAGTCTTCTACCGAAATTTTTTTGCCGATATCTTCTTTGGTAATGCCCAGTGTTTTTTCGACTGCAAGCTCGATAGGCAGGCCGTGCGTGTCCCAGCCTGCTTTGCGTTTCACCTGTTTTCCTTTTAGGGTTTGGTATCGGCATAAAATGTCTTTAATGGCGCGCGCCATAACATGATGGATACCGGGCAAGCCATTGGCGCTTGGTGGGCCTTCATAAAAAACAAACGAATTTTTTTCATCGCGCTCAGAAACGGAGCGCTCGAAGATTTTTTCTTTTTCCCAAAAAGCCATCACTTCCTCCGCGATTAAGGGAAGGTTGAGGCCTTTGAATTCTCTGTAAAGCTGTGCCATTGACACCCAGTTTTTGGGGGCGCGAAAATAGTTGAACCTCACTGCTGGTAACTCATTCTCCAATATGCAAGATGGTCCAAGCTCATTTCAAAAATGCCAGTTCGTATTCTTCAATGAATTCACTGCGGTTTCGAGATCATGCCTTTCTAAATCTCAATTTTTTCGATGCACCTATCGAAGAAGAATTTTCACACCAACGAAAACCTTTTGCCCAAAGCATAAGTAGAAGGCCTCGCTGGACTGCGACTAACCATCGCGAAACAGCGGTCAAACCTGACCTGGCTTTAAGTGATATTTTGAACCATAACGCAATGCCATAGCGGCTTTGGCGATTGTTCCGCATCAACGGAAGAAGCATGTGCCAGCCACCATTGGCCAATAAATGATTATGAAAATAGAGCTTATCAAAACAGTCCGGGAAATGAATCCATCTTTTGTCTTTTCTTCGAAAAACAAGTTTTTCGCACATGCCACCACAGGGTTAATCCTGAGTCTTTCCGTTCCACATTTCTCAGTGGCGCAATTGGTGGTGGATGATTTTGCCACCAACGCTGCTATGATTGCGCAGCTGGAAGGAAGCGGCATCAACATTATTGATGCGAGTTTCACTGTTTACGGGACTGCACACACCCGACAACTGGGCTTATTCACCAACACGCCCAGTGCTGAACTACCATTAACAAACGGGGTGGTTTTCTCCACCGGATATGGTTCCGATGCAATTGGCCCAAACAATACTGGCGGTGGTAACTACACGGATGCAAGTGCCGGCACATATTCCGATCCCGATCTTATTCTGCTGGAAGCAAGCGCTACCAGGGACGTAATTTTTGTGGAATTTGATTTCATTCCGAAACTGGACACACTCCAGATCGAATTCGTTTTTGCATCAGAAGAATATCCTGAATGGGTGTGTAGCGGTTACAATGATGCTTTCGCCTTTTTTGTTAGCGGTCCTGGCATAGCGGGTCCATTTTCTGGCGGTGCTGAAAACTTTGCCCAACTTCCTGATGGCACTTATGTTTCAATTGACAATGTGAACGATGTGGGCACCTGTGTGCCCAATCACTCCCCATACTACTACAACAACACAGGTGGAGTTTACTTGCAGGCAGATGGATTAACCATTGGTCTTACTGCTTTTGGCGTGGTACAACCATGTCAGACCTATCACGCAAAAATTATTCTTGCTGATGCAGGGGACAGTGTATGGGATTCATGGGTTTTCCTGAAAGACTTTTCATCGCTAGGTCAATCAGTGGTCATTGATGCGGACGCCACATTCGGTCAGGCCGTTGAAGGATGTGCTTCAAGTCTTTTTACGGTAACAAGAAGCGGGGACATTGGTGTTTCGCTTCCGGTTACGTTTACCCTTGGTGGCACAGCCACATTTAACACTGATTACACACTTACCGATTTGATGGGTAACCCATTCAGTACTTCTTTCACTTTCGCACCTGGTGAAACGACTAAGAACTTCTGGATACAGCCCGTTGCAGATTGCAATGTGGAAGGTTCAGAATCTGTTGTTATTACTTATATCTGGACGGTATGTAGTGAACCATTCAGCGCCACTTCTACATATTCCATTGATGACCCCTGGGTAAACCTGGTATGTCCTTCAAACATCACAGTGACGGCACCCTCAGGAACGTGTAGTGCTATAGTGAACTCTTCCTTGCCAACCGGAACTTCAAATTGCAGCATCTCACTTTCAAGAATTGATGGTGGGCCAGCTTTTGGCAGTTCATGGCCGGTGGGCATTTATACAGTTACTTATCGCGGCTATCCCGGTTCTTATTCTGCCGGAGGCTTGAATTGCATGTATGATGATTGTTCATTTACCGTAACAGTGAACGACCAGAATGCTCCGACTATCACTTGTCCGGGAAACCAAACTCTCACGATGAACTCATTGTGCCAGGTTACAATTCCGAATTACATCGCTTTGGTGACTGCCACCGATATCTGTGATGTTTCTCTCACCATCACACAATCGCCTGTTGCCGGAACAGTTGTAACAGGAGCTGCATCAACAACGATAACGATGACGGCCACGGATGATTCAGGCAACTCTGCATCCTGCACATTCCAACTAACAAAAAATGACTTCACCACCGCCATCATTATTTGTCCTTCGAACATTAATGCGATACCGGGTGTGGGTTTGTGTTATGCAGCAGTAACAGTTCCTGTGCCCTCAGTTACTGATTGCAGCACTTACACTTTGGTAAATAGTTTTAATGGGACTGGTAACGCAACTGGAAACTATCCGGAAGGAACAACAACTGTTGTTTGGACTGTGACGGATGTTGCCGGCAATGTGAGTACCTGCTCGCACACAGTAACAGTGAGCCAGTCCACCGCTTATGCGTGGGCAAGTGCAGTAAATGATCCCAACTCATGTGTCACCGCAACTGAGCAGGCATTCTGGCAAACCCTCGCAGCCATCACTGCAACGGGGAATGATTTGCTCAAAACCGGTGCTGCCGGTCTTGGCAACAGCAACGCATTTTCATTGAATGATGTGAGCAACAACGGTTGGGTAACTATGACAGTGGTTGAAACCAACACGGAAAGATATTTTGGTATCAGCGCGGTTGATGCAGGCAATGGTTCTGGCGGAATTGACTATGCCATCCGCTTAAGAAGCAACGGACTGCTTCGCATGTATGAGAATGGCACCAACATGGGTGACTTTGGTGCTTATGCCGCAAACGATGTGTTGAGAATTGCAATAGAGAACAACGTAGTAAGGTATTACAGAAACGCAACCTTGCTTTATTCTTCACTTGTAATTCCTGCCAGTGTTCCATTTTTTGTGGACTGCGCAATGAACGAAACGAACAGTTCACTCAACGATATTTTCATTATCAATCCATTCTGCGGAACATTCGCTGCGGGTTCATCAGGAATTTCAGGAACACTTGCCTACCAATGGTATTTGAATGGAAGTCCTGTTGGAACAAATTCTTCTACATACACAAACTCTTCGCTTGCTGATAATGCGCAGGTGACCGTCACTGTCAGCAATGGTGGTTTGTGTTCGGAAACTTCTGCGGCTGTTGTAGTTGATGTTCCGGCAATGAGTTGTAGCGGAAGCAACATTACCACTACAACTAGTGGTGGATTGTGTTCAGCACCGGTCACAATTCCAAATCCCACAGTGACGGGAACATGCACGGGGTATTCCGTTACGAATAATTTTAATGGAACAACCAACGCAAGTGGAACTTATCCGCTCGGAACCACTACGGTGGTTTTTACTATTTCTACTTCATGCGGAACTTTTGGAACCTGTTCCATTACTGTGACAGTAAACGATGATGATGCACCAACTATCACATGTCCGGCAACACAAAGTTTAATATTAGATGCGACCTGTTCAGGCGCGATGGGTAACTATACTACCCTGGCTATAGTGAGTGATAACTGCACGGCTTCAGGTTCAATTGTGGTAACACAATCACCAGCCGCGGGTTACGCAGTAACCGGTGCCGGTGTAGTTCCAGTTATACTTACTGCAACGGACGCAGCGGGAAACTTTTCCACCTGCACTTTTAACGTGAATGTGATTGACAACAGCACACCAACATTCGCTACATGTCCTCCTGACCAGACATTAAATCTCAATGCTTCGTGCCAAGCCACCATTGGTGACTACACAGGGCTTGCAACTATCGGAGACAACTGCTCGCTATTGAACAATCCCGGTGCGTCATACGCTTCGGCAAACAGCGGCAATCTTGGTGGAAACAATGATGGCGGCACGACTCCTTACACATTTACTTACACCCCGGCTGCGGGTGTCAACCGTTTGATTGCTCTCACCATCACATTTGAAAATGAAGGAGCGGCTCCGACCTATGGCTTGAACAATTTCGGAACTGTGATGTATGGCAACAAAGTGATGACACAGGTTGCCAACGTTTCGCTTTTTCCTGCCGGACAAAACGGAAGCCGAGCGGCAGTGTATTATTTGAAAGAAGCGGATATCGCCACTGTAGTTGGAAATACGTTCAATATTCCATGGACATTAACCGGTACTTCACCAACTAACTACAGCATACATGGAATTTGTGCAGATGTATTCATGTTGCAGAACATCAGCCAGACTACGCCAATTGAAGATGTGCAAACTGCTACAGCTTCACCTAACGTTACTTCTGTTACAGTGCCTTCCGCGCTTCCCGCCAATCAGGGCGATTTTATGATTGCGGTTTGCAACTCTGGCACCTCTACTTCTAACGTAAATGCACCTGCTACCTATACCATGTTGAGTGAAATCAATGTGACCGGTTCGCATGTTCATGCAGTGGCTTATAAAGAATTGACCGCTTCGGGCAACCAACAGCCGAGCTTCACTACAGTGGCTTCAACTGCACGATTGCTTATGGCTTCGATTGAAGTGAACAGCAACGGATACATTACTTATTCTCAAACACCGCCTGCCGGAACGTTGATAACTGGCGTGGGTATAACACCAGTTATTGTGGTGGCGACAGACGCCAGCAACAATACCGACACCTGCTTTTTCAATGTGAATGCAGTTGATGTAACGAACCCGACCATCACATGTCCGGGTGCACAAACACTTGTGCTCAATTCTTCATGCACAGCGACACTGGGCAACTATGTTTCCTTAGCCACCACTAGCGACAATTGCTCAGCAGTTACGGTGACGCAATCTCCAATTTCGGGATCTTCGGTTTCAGGTGTTGGAACAACAACGGTTACTATAACCGCAACTGACGCAAGTGGAAATACTTCGTCCTGCACATTTAGCGTGAACCGTTTGGACAATACGAACCCGACCATCACTTGCCCGGCTGCACAGACTATTGTGTTGAACGCTTCATGCGCAGGAGTTTTAGGAAACTACACTTCGCTTGCAACAACTGCCGACAATTGTTCTGCTCTCACAGTTACACAATCACCTGCTGCCGGAACCGCTGTGAGCGGAGTTGGAACAACGACTGTAACTCTCACTGCAACCGATGCAAGTGGAAATACTTCGAACTGTACGTTCAGTGTGAACCGAGTTGACACCACGCCTCCCACCATCACATGCCCTCCGAACATTACCATCCCTACTAATGGAAATAGTTGTATCGGAACATTAAGCAATGCTTTACTCGGAACTCCGGTAACTTCTGACAACTGCGGAGTTGCTTCTGTGACGAACAATCATCCTTCAGCTTCATACAATGCGGGTCCGAATACAATTACCTGGACTGTTACTGACAATAGTGGCAATACAGCAACATGCTTACAAACGTTAGTGGTTGTGGATAATGAACCACCAGTGATTGCATGCCCAGCTGCACAAACCATTGTGCTCAACGCATCATGTGCTGGAGTTTTAGGAAACTACACTGCACTTGCAACAACTGCCGACAACTGTTCTGCAGTGACAGTAACGCAATCACCCGCTGCGGGAACTGCTGTAAGCGGAGTTGGAACAACAACGGTTACTCTCACCGCAACTGACGCAAGTGGAAATGCAACGACTTGCACTTTCAGTGTAAATCGTGTTGACAATACCAACCCAACCATAACTTGTCCTGTTGCACAAACAATTCTGTTGAATTCATCATGTGCAGGAGCACTTGGAAATTATACTGCACTCGCGACAACCAGCGATAACTGTTCAGCTGTTGTCGTAACACAATCACCTTCCTCTGGAACTGCAGTTTCAGGCGTTGGAACAACAGTGGTGACATTAACTGCAACTGATGCAAGTGGAAATACTTCGACTTGCACTTTCAACGTAAATAGAATTGATACTACTGTTCCGACTATCACTTGTCCTGCTGCACAAACAATT
>Ga0163153_10004736_pt1 | contig 16765 bp, 16 predicted proteins | sample OliLakLV19MP6IB1_FD_148629 | JGI IMG/M metagenome (GOLD analysis project Ga0163153, IMG submission 148629) | Freshwater microbial mat bacterial communities from Lake Vanda, McMurdo Dry Valleys, Antarctica - Oligotrophic Lake LV.19.MP6.IB-1 | ecosystem: Environmental > Aquatic > Freshwater >... | reverse complement strand
TTCCCGGTTCAGGGTGGTTGCCAATTCACGCACCACGACCGGGAGGTCGAGCGCGCGCAGTCGCGGAAAGAGCCTTTCTCCCAACGCCGCCAGGTAGACCAGCGCCGCGATATCCGTGGAAATGCGCCAGCGAACAGAGCTGCGTAATCCCCGCGTCACCGTGCGGTAATGTACGCGCGCGTAGGCTAGTTGTTTGCGCAAGGCGGTGCCGGTGCCGCCCTGCCGCTTCATGCCCGGTGGCCAGGGTCTCCCAACCAACCGGAAATCAAGGAAATACCATGAAACTGATGAAAACGCTCGCGGGCTCGATGCTCGCGATCTCGCTGATCGCCGCCCCCGCCGCCTTCTCCGCGGACCCGATGCACAAGATGGGTACCGAGAAGAAGATGATGAACATGGACGCGTTCATGAAGTCGTGCGACATGGATCACGACGGCATGATGTCCAAGGCCGAGATGCTGAAGCACATGGAGAAGATGTTCGACCAGATGGACACCAGGAAGACGGGCAAGCTCGACAAGACTCAGACCGAGGCGTTCCTCAAGCAGTTCACGGCGCCCAGCGGCGCCTGATCGCCGCCTGACCAGCCGTCCCTGGTGCCCGCCGGAGAAGTCGTCCAGGATCGGGCATTCGGGGCGATGGTCGCCGTGGCCGTGGTGGGCGAGGTCCACCAGCGTGGGGCGCATCGCCTGCAGCTCCGCGATCTTCGCGTCGAGCTCGGTCGCGCTTGCGCAGGCGCGCGGCTCCGGCGCGCATCCTTTTGCCGGTCGCCTTCGCGCAGCGCCGCCTCGGCCTTCTTGTACGGATCGATGCTGAAGGTCGCGCGGTGGCGACGGCCTGCTGGATGCGCGCCCGCAGGTGGATGCCGTGGAGGTCGTAGACTTCGGGTGTCCAGATGACCGCGTCGCGGTCGATGTCCCGGTCCCAGATGCCGATGCGCGCCGCGTCGGTCGCGAGCCGCAGGCGCTGCTCGCTTTCCTCGAGCGCCCGCTCCGACCCGGCGCTCATGTCCGCGGCAACCTTGATTCATCGGCGCGTACGCGGCTGTAGGCACGCTCCTAAAGGATAAATTGGAGAAGTGAGGGCAATGACGGCGTTGGCCGGCCACTTGGGGGCGGGTGCGGGCAGACCGCGCTCCGAGGGCTCGGGCGCCCAGCATCGCAGGTGCTCGAGGATGCACGGGTGGATCGTCGATGAGGGCGATGACCGAGGAAGTGGACCTGCCGGACCACGTCACAATGCCGGCAATTTCTTACGGGGCGGGCGCGCCGAGGCGCTCGGCGAGCTCGGCGAACCCGTCAACCGCCAGTGTGCAGGCGGGATTCGGGTTCGGGTCAGGCGGGCCGCCCGGGCCCCATTCGGCGGGCCGGCGCACGAACGCGGTCTGGTAGCCGCAGGCGCGCGCCGCGTCGAGGTCGAAGTTGTGGCAGGCCACCATCATGATCTCCGAGGGCTCCAGTTGCAGCCATTTCGCGGCCGTGCGGTAGGCCTCGGGCCGCGTCTTGTAGATGCCGATCATTTCGCAGGAGATGATGGCGTCCCAGTCGATGCCGTTTTTTTTCGAGACGTCGATGACAAGCGAGGTGGTGAGCAGGGTGAAGGAGGCCACGACGTAGCGCTTGCGCAGGCGCGCGGCTCCGGCGACGAAATCGGGCCACGCGTCCAGCGCGTGCCAGGTGCGCCAGATCGCATCGCGGTCCGCGGCGGTGAGCGCGTCGAGCCTGAATTCGGCGATCACCTCGTCCAGCTTGCTGCGGTGCACGTCATCGAAGTTGTAGGCCGGATGCTGCGCATTGACGATGCCTTTGAGCGCGCGCCGCCGGTATTCGTTGGTGACGGCTGCCCAGTCGGCTTTCAGGCCGTGCGCGGCGCCGGCGGCGGCGAAGGCCGAGGAAATGCCCCGGTGCCAGTCGAGGATCGTGCCGCCGGTGTCGAAGGTGAGCGCTTTGATCGTCATTTCATTCTCCTTAAGCCGGATAACCACGCGCGCCGCGCGCGAGGCCGCCGTGCAGGTCCAGCATCCGCTCGCGCCAGGCGTGCATTGGGTCGTCGGGTTCCAGCAGCCGGACCGGTGATACCGAGCGCGCCCACTGAAACGGCCCGAACAGGATGTAGTCGGCAAATCCGGGGCTCGCGCCGCTGACGAAATCCTGTGTCACAAGCATCGAGCGCACCGGATCGAGGACACCTCGCAGGGCGGGCAGCGAGGCTTTGGACTCCGCACCCATGTCCTCCAGCCTCCGGCCGAGGCGTTTCTCGCGCGACTCGCGGAAGTAGGCCAGGTCCTTGGGGTGCAGGCTGGCGAACAGATCCATCACGATTACGCTAAACACGGCGCCATGCACGTTGCGTTCGCACCAGTGCTTCACGAACAGGGCCAGCGACTTCGCCTGCGGCCCCTCGAAAAGCGGCGGGCGGTCGCGGTAGGCTTCATCGAGATAGACCGCGATGTCCCAGGAGTCGTGCACCACGCGCTCGCCGTCCTGGATCACCGGCACCCGGCCCTGGCCGGAGAACCCGATGGCGTCCTTCTCGGTGAGGCGCCAGGGTACGGTTTCAGCCTGAAGGTCCTTGTGCGCCAGCGCCATGCGCACGCGCCAGCAGTTCGGGGAGAAGAGGCGGTCGTCCTCGGCGCCCGCGAGTTCCCAATGGCGAATTTGCATCCGATTGCCCTCTATTGCTTGAGTGCTTCCTGCACCAGTCCAGCAAGGCCTTTCGAGAGGCCGGCCGCCGCAGGGCACGAAGCGACGCCGTGCCGCGCCGCAAGATACGCCGGGTCGTTGTAGCCGACCCAGACCTTGCCGGCCTGATCCTGCCAAACCAGGGCTTTCAGCGGCAGGTCGATGCCGACGCTCTGCGCGCATTCGATGAACGGCGTGCCGCCTTGCGGATTGCCGAAGATCAATACTTCGGTCGCACGCAGCTTCTTGCCGACCTTGGCCGCACCGGCGGCGTGATCGATGCGTGCGAAGACGGTGAGACCCCTTTCCTTCACCACCGATTCGAGGCGGTCCATGGTGTCCTTGGCACCGCGCAAGCTTTCGGCGGTGATCAGCCCGTCGGCCGCGAATGCCGGCAGGGAAAGATGGAGCAGGATCAGTAGAGCGATTTTTCTCATGTCATTTCTCCTAGGCTTCACCGCGCGCCGGGTAGTTCTTGCTGATGGCGAAATCGATTGCGCCGGCGATGTCGGTGAAGTGCGGGCGCGCAAACGGCATTGTCGATACCGTGGCCCAGTAGAGCGTGGCATCGGGTTTCATCAGGAAGATGCCCGGCTCGGCGAACAGCGCCGGCTCCTCGATCCCGGCGGAAGTCTTGCCGCGGCTGGTCGAGACGTACAGGCCCCATTCGCGCGCCTTTTCGATCGACACGCCGTAGCCGACGGTGAGGTTCGCGATGCCCCATTTCTCCTTCGCCTCGGCGGCGCGTTCCTGCGAATCGGTGCTGGTGATGACCGTCGAGACGCCGCGCTTGTCAAAGTCAGCGATCATGCCGTTCAGTTCGCTGGTGTAGCGATGGCAGATCGGGCAGTGCAGGCCGCGGTAGAACACCACCATGGTGAAGTTCGCCGGCTTCTGATCGGCGAGCGACCAGCGGCTTGCGTCGACAGTATCGAATTCAAGCGAAGGGACGGGTTTGCGGGGCAGCAGGGCCATGCGGTTCTCCTGGGTGGTCAGTCAAGACAGTGCAGCATCGTTTTGGCGATATCGTTGAGCGTCGCCCGGTCAGGGTTCGCCTTTCCGACCAGTCGCAGGCCCTGGATGCCGGCGGTGAGAAAGCGCGCAAGTGCCTGAGTATCGACGCCGCGCGCGAGCTCGCCGCGCGCGCGTGCATTCTCCAGGCCGTCCCTGAAGGCGGCCTCGATGCGCGCCAGGCTGCGGCGCACGCGCGCCGCGGCGCCGCGATCGAGGCGCGCCATTTCGGCCGCGCAGTTGCCGATGAAGCAGCCGCGGCGCCCGGGACCGGTGACGACGGCGTCGATCAGGCCGTCGAGAAGCAGCCTTACTCCCGCCCTTGCCGGCCTGCCTTCCAGTGCCGCCGCGATGCGGGCCACCGAACCTTCCTCGTAGCGATCCAGCGCGCGCAGGTAAAGGTCGCGCTTGGAGCTGAAGGCGGCATAGAAGCTGGAGCGATTCAGTTTCGTTGCCGCGCACAGGTCATCGAGCGAGCTGTGCTCGAAGCCTTTGGCCCAGAACACGCGCGTGGCGCTATCGAGGGCGGCACCAACGTCGAATTCTCGGGGACGAGCCATTATGGACTGTACAGTCCATAATTGGTCGGCGCAAGCCCCCGGGTTCAGCGCGGCGATTTGCGCGCCTCAGGTTGGCGGCGCTCTGAGCTCGCTCGGCCTGGCGCTGCGCAGCGCCGGTTGGCTCGCACGGCATATCTGGCGCGCCCGATGGGACCTGGTACGCGCCGGCGGGCGGCGCAAGAGCTGCCGGCGGGCTCAAGCCGCCACCTGTTCCGCGACCCACGCGCGTTCGAATTCATCGGCGGTGACCGGCCTGCCGATCAGGTATCCCTGGACTTCGTCGCAGCGTCTCTGCCTGAGGAAATCCAGCTGCGCCTCGGTCTCGACCCCTTCGGCGATCACGCGGGTCCCGAGTGCGTGGCCAAGGCGCAGCACCGCATCGCAGATGGCCTCGCCATGAGGATCGATGCCGATGCTCTCGACGAACGCGCGGTCGATCTTGATCGCGTCGACGGCGAAGCGGTGCAGGTAGATCAATGACGAATAGCCGCTGCCGAAGTCGTCGATCGAGACATGGACGCCCAGGCGCCGGAGGTTGGCGAGGGTGTCCGCGGTTCTCGCGACGTCGTGCATTGCCGCGGTCTCGGTGATCTCGACTTCGAGCAGGTCAGGCGACAGGTGCTGCTCGGAGAGCGCGCGCTCCAGACGCTGCTCGAGATCCGGCAGCGAGAACTGTTGCGCCGACAGGTTGACCGCCAACCGTGGCGACCAGCCGTGGCGTTCGAGCCACGCGCGCATCTGCGCGCAGGCCGCTTGCAGGACAAAGTCGCCGATCGGCTCGATGAGGCCGGTCGTCTCCGCGAGCGCAATGAAGCGCTCGGGACTCACCATGCCGCGGTGCGGGTTGCGCCATCGAAGCAGCGTCTCCGCGCTCGACACCCTGGCACCGGTCGCCCCGAGCACTCGCTTGGGCTGAAAGACCGGGAACATCTCGCCGGCGCGTATCGCCCCTTCCAGTTCCCGCGTCAGCTGCTGGCGCTCGAGCGCCTCGCGTGCGAGCTGCGCGGAGTAGAACTGGTACTCGCCCCTGCACTCGGCGCCGGTGCGCGAGAGCGCGAACTCCGCCTGGCCCAGCAGCGCAGGCACTTCGAGACCGCGCAAAGGCGCGCCGGCGATGCCGATCCGCGTACGCATTTCGCCTGCGCCGCCCACGGCGCAGGCTTCCTTTGCAGCGCGCAGAAGGCGCTCCGCATACTCGGCGTCGTCGTTGGCACCGCCACGCGTGCGCGCGATAGCGAACCGATCGGCGCCGAGGTGAGCGACGAAGTCGCCTGCCGGCACCGCCGTAACGAGGCACGCTCCCAGCCGCCGCAGCAGATCGTCGCCTTTCCCGGTGCCGACGCTGGCGTTCAATTCCCGGAACCCCACCAGATTGAGAAGGAACAGGATCGCGTGCTGTTCCGCCTCCGCGCAGCCGCGGCTCGAGTCCAGAAACTCCACCAACGCGGCCCGGTTCGGCAAGCCAGTGAGGGCGTCGTGGCGTCCGATATATCGCGCCCGTTCATGGGCCATCGCTCTATCGCGGCGCATGGCATCCGCCATCCGTTCGAGCATGGCGTCGTGAGCGCGGATCACATCGCCCATTTCGTCGCGACGCTTCGATCTCACGGTATGGAGCTGCGCGCTCACCGGGTCGGCGCCCGCGGCGAGCGAACTGCGCCGCACCGCGAGCAATGGCTGCAGTACGCTGAAATGCAATACCAGCATGGTCCCCGCGGTGACGACCAGGACGATGATGGCGACCAGGCCTCCTATGCGCAGCAGGTAGTCGTGCAAGGCGCCGCGAATGTGAGCGGAGTCCAGGCGCGCAAGGACGAGCGGTCCGCCGGCTCGGCTGCTGCGCCAGACGACGTCGGTGCGCTTGCCGTCGGCCGAGCGGCCGAGATGCTCGGCCATCATTCCGGCCAGTTGGGAAAGGCGCGCGCTGTAGTCGAGCCCCGAGTGCTCCCCGATCCGCATCATCGGCGACCCGTCCCGGGCATAGAGCGCCAAACCGGCGAGGCGATACTGCCCGACCATCGCGGCTAGCTCCTGCGGCGGCGTGTCACCGGCGAGTGCGCCGCCCACCAGGAGCGCGGGCTCGATCGTGACCACGGCCTGGCTGGCGAGGCGATCGAGCTCGTTGCGCTCGAAGCGTTGTGCCGAGGGCACCAGGATCACGCTCTCGACGACAAGGATGAGGCAGAACACGGTGAGCGTAATCCGCCAGCACAACCGGCATCGCAGGGCTTCCCCGAGACCAGGAAAGCTCATCGTTGCTTGGTTACCCAGCGGTGACTCGGGGCAGGTCGGTGCACGAGGGTTGGAGCGCCACTCATGCTCAACGACCGCGAGCGTGCCTCGAGGGGCGGCTGGAGCTGACCGCCGGGCTCCTCGCCTGCGAGGCGAAAGACAGCCACCGCATCGTGCAGCGCGGCCGCTTGTTCGCCCATCGTGCGCGCGCATTGCGCCGCGCGATCGACGAGTGAGGAATTTTGACGCGTCTTCTGGTCGACGCTCGCCATCGCCCGGCTGACTTCGTTCAAGCCGTTCGCCTGCTGGGAGGTGATGGTCGCGATCTCGCCCACGATCGCGCTCACGTCCCTTGCGGCTTCCACGACTTTGGTCATCGTCGTACCCGCGGAACTGACGGCCAATCCGCCTTCGTCGACGTTGCGCAGCGCGTCCTCGATCAACACCTTGATCTCGCGCGCAGCCGACGAGCTTCTCTGCGCGAGCGCGCGCACTTCGGTGGCCACCACCGCGAAACCGCGGCCCTGGTCGCCCGCCCTCGCCGCCTCCACGGCGGCGTTCAGCGCGAGGATGTTGGTCTGGAACGCGATGCTGTCAATGATGCCGATGATGTCGGTGACCTGGCGTGCTCCGGTATCGATCGCCGCCATGGTCTTCACGATGCGCAGTACCTCGGCCTGCCCCTGTTCCGCGATGCCGGCCGCCTTGTCGGCTTGCCCTGCCGCGTGCCTGGCGTGATCGGCGTTCTGGGCGACCGCGGTGGTCAGCTGCTCGATCGTTGCCGCGGTCTGCTCGAGCGCCGCCGCCTGGCCCGCCACGCGCTCGGCAAGTCCCGCATTCGCGGTACCGATCTCGCCGGCACCGACGCGGATCATGGCCGCCGCTTCACGGACGCGACCGATAAGGCCGCCAAGACTGTGATTCATGCCCGCGAGGGCGCGCATGACCTGGCCCAGCTCGTCGCCCCGGGCGGTTTCGATCTGGCTGGACAAGTCGCCCGCGGCGACCGTATCGGCCACGTCCACCATGCTGCGCAGCGGTCGCGTGACCATTCTCGCGATCAGCAGGTAGGCCACGACCCCGGCACCCAGTACCAGCAGCAACATGCTGACGTAGGTTGCATTCATGATGCGTGTCTCGGCGGTGTAGGCCTGCGCGGCGGAGGTACGCGCCGCGGCGAACCGTGACGAGAGGTGTGTTTCCAGCTCGCGCAACGCCAAGGCCTGAGGATCCCCCGACACCGGCCGCGGCGGATTCGACCGGATCGCGGCGCGCAGCTCGCGCACCCGGACGGCTTCGAGCCCGACTCCCGGCCCCAATCGCTCCAAGGCGGCCAGCGCTTCGTCCGCCTGGACCGCGCGTTCGATGTTGTTCACGGCCAGGAGCGCCGATTGAATGGACTCCAGCTCGGTCGCATAGGACTTGAAACGGTCGAGAAAGGCCCCGAGCTGGCTCAGTCCGAGCGCCCGTGTCGCGGCGAGCGCGAAGATCGTGAGCCCCAGGATGATCGCCAGTTTGGTGCGAATCGATAGATGTTCGAAGCCGAGTGTCATTGCCTTGCCTTGCCTTGTCTTTGTCCGTTGGCGCCTGGCGCACGCCGCACAACACACCGTCGCCGATCCAGCGTCGCAGCAGGGCGCCCGCCTCCGAGGCCGCGTCCGCCCCGGGATATTGCGCCGCGAGTTGTTCACACGTGGCCGCGAATGAACACCCTTCCAGCGCGAGCCGCAACGCCGCCGCCTCGAACGCGCCGATGCTGCGGAAATGTGGCTGGAGGGCGCGCCGCCAGATGAGCACGTCGATCGGGCCTTCAAGCGCGTGCGGGGCCGGGATCTCGCTGTCCTCATCGATCGCATGCCAGATGGCGAGCGTGTTGAAGCGAAGTACCCGCAGGGCAGCACTCGGCGCCCAGGCCTCGGCTGGAACGCGCGCGACATCCGCGAGCGTGAGCGGGACCGCATCGGGCCCGTCGAACGCGCACCTCAGGGACCAGTCGAGGCCGGCAAGCTCCGCGAGCACGGGCTCATCGGGGCAAGGGCCGACAAGCCATGGGGCGAAGCCGTCGGCATACCAGCGCAGGTTCGCCTGCCTGGAAGCGGTGGCATCGACGAAAGCACCCGCCAATTCATCGAATCGCGCATCGCCGAGCCAGCGCGCCGTGTGCCCATATCCTTCGCGCACGGCCGCGACCAGCCGCGCTCGATAGGCCTCGCGGTAGATCCGAAGCCGGGCGGGGACGGCAAGGCTGCCGCGCCTGGCCACCGCATGAGCAATGTCGCTCGGCTCGCCCAAAAGGTACGCCCGGAGGGCGAGCTGTGTCTCGAGGAGCTTCTGTGGGTGCCTCACGCGGCTTCCAATCCCGCCCCAATGCGCCGCGCCATCACCAGCTCGGCGACCAGATCGCCGAGCGGGGGGATGTGGTCGTCGCGCTCGATCATCGTCGCCACCCCGCCGAAGCGCGAGCGCGCCTCGGCGTAGAGGGCCCAGACCGGATCGGCGACGGGGGCATCGTGAGTGTCTACGAGGTGGTCGCCATGATCGGTGTGGCCGGCCAGGTGGATCTGCTGCACACGATGGGCGGGCATGCGCCGCAGGAAGGTGCGCGCGTCGTAGCCATGGTTCACCGCGCTCACGTGGACATTGTTGATGTCGAGCAGCAGCAGGCAATCGGCGCGCTCGCAAACCTGGCGCACGAACTCCCATTCGGGCATCGCCGAGGCTTCGTATTCGAGGTAGCTCGACACGTTTTCGATCAGGATGCGGCGGCCGAGGTAGTCTTGCGTGCGCGAGACGTTGCGCACCACGACGTCCAGTGCTTCTTCGGTGTAGGGCAGCGGCAGCAAGTCGTGCATGTGGCGTCCGTGCACGCCCGTCCAGCACAGGTGGTCGGAAACCCAGAGCGGCTGCACACGCCGTTCCAGCTCGCGGATGCGTCTCAGGTATTCGATGTCGGGCCCGTCGGGCGAGCCGATGGAAAGCGATACGCCGTGCATCGCCATCGGATAGAGTGCGCGGATTTCATCCAGGCGGGCGAGCGGCTTGCCCCCCGGCACGAGGTAATTGTCGGAGATGATCTCCAGCCAATCCACGGGCCAGGGCCCGGCCAGGAACTCGCCGTAGTGCGCGGTTCGAAGGCCGGGTCTTTCGTCTTGCGGTTCGAGGCGGGCGCGCCTTCCAGCAGCACCCGCAGCGCCTTGCGCGCGCGCGACAGGCGCATGTTGACGGCACCCTCGGTCGCGCCCGAGGCGCCGGCGATCTCGGCCGGGGAGAAGCCGCCCAGGACCTGCAGCAGCAGGCAATCGCGGGAGGGCGCCGGAAGCAGGCCGAAGGCCTTCTTCACGTCCATTGCGGAACTCGGCCTTACGTGGGGAGGGGATCATTTGCTGCCCGCAGGATGTCCCCGATAGAGACCGGGCGGCGGGGTGAAAGCTAACCGGGGCAGACCGGCGCACAGGCGAAGCTAGGTCGCCATCGTTTCCCCTGGTGTTGGCTTGTCGGGCAACGCGTTGAGCACGGCAAGCCGCTGCTGCATCTCGAGAGCCATGCGCACGCACGGAGTTCGAGGGTGCCGCTCCATCGCCTCAACGATTCCGGCTACTTCGGCAGCCACGTATTCAGTGCCCAGAGGTAGCCCAGTGCCAGCGGGATGAAGAGTGCGCAGAAGCTCCGGTTGCGACCCACGACAAGCGTTTCTGGATCGACTTCATACAGGGCGGCGGCATAGAGCACCGGGACGACGAAAAGCGACAGCACGATGGTCAACATCCATCCGAGGAGCACGCTGCCGACGACGACGACCGGGTGCAACACCGGAATGGAGGCGAGGATCGGCAGCAGTACGCTCGCGGAGATGATCGGGTGCAGGCCGACGAGCGACGTACCCAGCATCAGTGCGGGAGGCAACGCGATCAGCATGAGGACGGGCAGACCTTCCAGGCCTGCCGGCGGCTGAAGCATGCCCTGGGAGATCATGTCCTTGAGGACTTCTCCCAGCACCATGGCAGCCCCGACGACAAGGGCCTCCACGGCAATGGTCGCGAGGGAAGCGACCCAGCGCCTCGAAAGTGCACCGGCTCCAGGTCGCAACTCCTTCCGACCGATCCAGAGAGCGAGCACCGGTATGCCCAGCACGACGGCCTCGAGGTTGCCGATGCCCCAGAACCGGTTTACGAGAATGATCGCCGCCGCCAGCACGGCCGCCTCGAGGATCGTGCGTCTGATCGGCAGGACCCAGGACCTCTCCACGCGGCCGCCATAGAGGACATGCGAGAGCAGCAGGCCGATTGCCGCCATGGCGAGACCGCTCAGCACGGCGCCCGCCAGGGACGCGTGCGCGAGCCGGGTGCTGACCGCCATCGCCACCAACAGCGGGGACCACAGCGCGACCAGCCCGAACCCCTGCAGGGCGCTCTGGGCGAACGCGCGTCGCTCCGGCTCTGGCCGCGTCCTGGTGAGGAGTGGCCCGACGGCCGCGAGACCGCCTGCCGCCAGCACCGAGGACAGGAGGTGGGTGCGCGCGACCAGCGAGTCGTGCTGCTGGCGGGGCGGCAGCGCCCCGAAGCCGCTGCGCGCCGCATGCATCACGGGACTCGACTCGAGCGTGGTGCGCAACATCTGCATCGCCGCAAGGAACGCAGCGAAGAGGACCGCGGACTCGATTCCCCGAGACAGGGATGAGGGAATGCCGAAATGCACCGTCAGCGCCACGGTTACCGTTGCGACGGTGGCGATCATCCAGCGCTGCGCTGGCCGCGAGATGGCAAGCGCGGCCAGAAAGTAGAAGAGGAACGCGGCCATCCCGGCCCAGGCCGCGACGCGGGAACCCGTGGCCAGCTTTACCACTTCGATGCCCCACATCGCCGCCAGCGACAGTGCCGACGCCGTTCGCAGATGCGCCGTCAGGCTCTCCGACATGCGCTAGAAACTCTCGGTGCCCCATTTGTGGGTCGTGAGGTGCTGCACCAGCCGGAAGACGCTCTCGGTGAGCAGCCCGACGATGATCACGAGGAGGATGCCCGCGAAGCCGTCCGCGATGTTCATGAACAATCGGCTGTTGTTGATGTACCACCCGATTCCGCCGCCGGTTCCGGTGGCACCAAACACGAGCTCCGCGGCTACGACCGTTCGCCATCCGAATCCCCAGCCCACGCGCAGTCCCGATATCATCATCGGCAGCGCCGCCGGCAGCAGGATCTCCCACATCATCGCCGTGCGTCCCAGCTCGTAATTGCGCCCCAGGCGCAGCAGCGTGGGAGAGATCGTCGCGAAGCCGACGGTGAGTGAGGATGCGATCGGCCAGATCATCGCCATCACGACCACGAAGATGAGCGACTCGCGTGAAAAGCCGAACCAGAGGATGGCCATCGGCAGCAGCGCGATCGACGGCAGCGGCTGGAAAATGCCCGTCATGACGCTCAGCACCTCGCGCATCCACCTGTTGCTCACGGCGAGGCCGGTGACGACGACGGCGATAACGATGCTGATGGCGAAGGACTGCAGGATGACAGACAAGGTCTCCCAGATGTAGCTCCACAGCTCGCCGCTCCCGCCAAGCCCAAGGCCCTGGAAGAGCCGCGAGACGATGTCGGAGAAGGGCGGGAAGAGCAGCTTGTTCACGTCCAGCAGCCGCACGGTCGCTTCCCAGGCGAGCGCAAGCATCACCAGGACAATGAGCTTCTTCATCGCGCCAGCGTTGATCACCTGACTGAACAGGCCCGTACGCCGCGCTCCGGTAGTGGGCACCTCGATGGTCGACATCAAGTGGGATCCTTGAGGAGATCGCGCAGCTCGTCGACCAGGGCCATCGCGGCCCCATCGTGCGGCGGGCTGCCAACGCCGGGATTGTCACGCAAGGCACGAAGCCGCCCGGGACCGCGGCTCATCACCATGATCCGGTGGCCCAGGTGCACCGCCTCGTTCACGTCATGGGTGACGAATGCGATGGTGGCCTTTTCCTCCTGCGCCGCCCACACGCGATTGAGCTCGAACTGCATGCGCTCGCGGTTGATCGCATCCAGCGCACCGAACGGCTCGTCCATGAGGAGAATCTCGGGCTCGACCGCGAAGGCCCGCGCGATGGCGCAGCGCTGCTTCTGTCCCCCCGAGAGCGTGTTCGGGTACTGGTCGGCCTGGGGACCCAGTCCGACCAGCTCCACATACTGCATCGCGCGGCCGCGGCGCTCGCCCGGGGACATGGCGGGCCAGCGCTTGCCTATTGCCCATGCCACGTTCGCCGTGACCGTGCGCCACGGCAACAGCTGCCCGAAGTCCTGGAAGATGAGCACGCGCTGCATCGACGGATGAGTCACCGGCTTGCCATCCACCCGGATCTCTCCGGCGCTCACCGGGATGAAGCCGCCGATCGCGGTGAGCAGTGTGGACTTGCCGCAACCGGAGGGGCCCAGGATCAGGAACTTCTCGCCCCGGCGAATCGAAATCGAGACATCTTCCACCGCGACCACGGTGCCGCGGCCCCTGGAGCCCGGGAACACTATGGAGACGTGGTCGATCTCGACCAGGTCCCCGCCGGGCTGGGGCTGTTCGGTGGCGCAGTTGACGGAAGCTGTCATGCCGCGAGAACCGTTACCACTTCGCGCCGGCCTCGTCCGGGAACGCGTAGAAGTCGGCCGGGCCCTTCGGCACGCGGTTGATCGCGCCGAACTGCTTCATCGAAGCGGCGTGGGTCTTGAGGTCGGCGTTCTGCGTGTAGCTGTCGTAGGTGGCCGACTTGAGGTACTTTTCGAAGTCCGCGGTCGACACCTTGTTTCCCGTGGACTTGCTCATCATCTCGGCGGCCTTGGTGGGATTGGCTTTCATCCAATCCACGACCTTTCGCAGCGCAGCCGCGTAGCCCTTCGCCAGTGCATTGTTGTCGTTCACCGTCTTCGTGAGCGCGCAGGCTCCAACCGCGTACAGCGAGCCGTAGGCATCCTTGATGCTCGCGATCTTCTTCATGCCCTGCTCCTGCAGGCGCAGGGCGAAGTCCGAGGTTGCGAAGTGGCCGTCGAGCTGCCCGGCGATGAGCGCCTGCATGGCGTCCGGGTGCGGCAGGTTGGCCCAATTACGGTCGAGCAGCTTCACGTCCTTGCCTGCTTGCTTGAGGATCTCCTGGACCGTGAAGTACTGCGCGGTGTTGGGGCCCGGAGACATCTTCTTCTGCGTGCCGATGAACTCCAGCACGTTGTTGGGGCCGTCGGGGCGCACCATCAGGTAGCCGTCGAAGCCCGATGTGGTCTGCAGCCACTTCCAGTCCACGCCCTTGTCCCATGCCTGCAGGAACGGCCCCGGTGTGCACGAGCCGAAGTGCAGGCGCCCGGCGAGCATTGCGTCGCGCTGCTGCGCCGTGGTGAAGATGTTCTGCCACTCGATCTTCGCGTTTGGAAACATCTTCTCGACGATGCCCAGTTGGCGTGCGACCGGCATTGGCCCGTAGATGAGGCCGAAGCCATGGGCGAACTGGTACGTTCCCTGTACGCCGGGAACTGTCTCCACCGACAGGCCTTCGGTGACCTGGACCGTGGCACCGATGACGGGAAGTGCGAGCCCGAGGGCGAGGCCTGATGCGAGCGTGCGAATCGTGCGGATCATGTACTCCTCCTGGAGTGTTTGCCGTCTAGCGGCGGGTGGCGACTTCGAGCTTGCGCAAGACCCTGAAGAGCCGTGCGGCCGAGTCGTCCTCGGGTAGTGCGTCGATCGACTGCGAGACCTCGTGGGCGCGGGCCTGCCCTACGGCAGGCGCGGCGCAGGCAAGGAACTTTGCCCCGATGTCTTCCGCGCTCATGGGGTTGCCGGGCGTGCCCAGGTTGTGGGCGATGTACTGGACGTGCTTTTCACCCGATTTCATCGTGACCGTCACCCGTGCCGGAAAGGCGGCGGGAAATTCCGGGAGTGCCTCCGCCTTGTAGGTCGTGCGCCGGGCGAGCTCCAGCGCGAGCGGGTCGGCGATCTTTTCCGGGCCGAAGCTCCAGACGTCAAGATTGCCATCGAGCAGCGCGCGGGCCATGGTCCATGCCGCACTGAACCGCGCCTCGTAGGGCGTGCGCGGCGCGGCCTTCGGGCCGGCTGGCTCGAACACGAGCGCCACGTACCAATCCGGAACGTCGCAGTGGATGTTGGCGATGTCATCGGCGCGCTCGGCGGAGATCTTCCCGGCCTCGCGCAGCGCGAGGATGGCCTGCACGGGCGCATGCAGGCACAGGCAGGCGGGATAGGGCTTCGGCGCCATGAGCTCGACCTCCCATGGTGCGCCGCCGGAGTCGCGCCAGGACTTCGTGATGTCGGTGCGCGCAAAGGACTTGAAGACGCCGAGCCTGTATTCGAAGACGGCGCTCGGGCCGCTGAAGCCGGCCTGCGCGAGGCGCGCGGCGCGAATGCCCGACATGCCTGACCATCCCGGATGCATCTGCTTCACGTCGCTGCCATCCGAGAGGTAGGCCATCAGGCCCGAAGCCATGCTGCCCGCGATGCCGAGCGCGTTGAGTGCCTGGTCACGATCGAGGCCCAGCAGGCGCGCGGAGACCGCCGTCGCAGCGAAGGCGCCGAGCACCGAGGTCGCCTGGAATCCGTTGTCCTGGAATGGGCCGGGGGCGAGGCGGCCCAGGCGAGCGGCGAATTGATAGCCCACGACCAGCGCCGCGAGGATCTCGCGGCCCGCCAGGTTCCCGGCTTCGCCCAGGGCGAGCGCCGGTGCCACGATCACCGAGCTCGAGTGCATGATCGCGGCGGCATGGGTGTCGTCGAAGTCCAGCGCGTGCGCCAACATGCCATTGGCGAGCGTCGCGTCCTCCGGGGATGCCGCGCGCCCGGAACCCCAGACGGTCGCGAGTTCGGGCCCGCCCGCCGCAAGAGCGACGGTGGTGCCGGCGAGGCCCGTGCCCACTGCGCGGGCGGCAATCGCGACACCCACCGTGTCCTTCACGCACAGCGCCGCGCGCGCGAGGACGGCCTGCGGAATGTCCTTCGTCGGAACGCCGTACCACTCGTCCACGAGGCGCTGGGCGAGGGTCGCGGGCTGGTCGGGATGGGGCAGGGGGTTTGCGGCCATGGTCTTTGACTCCTTTCAGGGGCGCACGCCGAAGCGGGCCTTGGGACCGAGCTTCGTCGGCAATGTGGTGTAGGCGGTCTCGATGAACGAGTTCAGGTACGCGCGGGTTTCGCGCGGGTCGATGATGTCTTCCAGCGCGAAGGCTTCCGCCATTCGGAAAGGTGAGCACAGCGCGGCGAGTTCGTCTTCGATCTCGGCCTCGCGCGCGGACGGATCCGGGGCCGCCTCGATCTCGCGGCGAAATGCGGCACGGGCTCCGCCTTGAACCGGCAGGTTGCCGATCTCGGCCGTGGGCCAGGCGATCTTGAAATTGATGCCCGCCTTGTCGCACGCCGCCATGCCTGCCATGCCGTAACACTTGCGCACCACGAGCGTGACCACCGGTACCGTCGCCTGCATGCCGATATAGACTGCGCGCATGCCGTCGCGTAGCGTGCCTGCGGCCTCGGCTTGAGGGCCGACGAGGAATCCGGGCTGGTCGACGAGGTAGATGATCGGTACGTGGAAGGTGTCGCACAGCTCCACGAAGTGCCCCTGCTTGCGTGCCGCGCGCGCGTCCATCGCCCCGGCGTACACCATCGGATTGTTGGCGACGACGCCCACGGGCCGCCCGCCCAGGCGCGCGAACGACGTGATGACGCCCTTGCCCCAGGCGGGCTGGATTTCAAAGAGCGAGCCCTTGTCGACGATGCCGCGCATCACCGCACGCATGTCGTATGGCTTGCGGCGATTGGACGGCACGAGGGTCGCGAGCGACTCCTCGCGGCGATCAACCGGATCGTCGCAGTGCTGCACGGGGGGCATTTCCCACACGTTCTGCGGCAGGTAGGAGAGGAAGGCCGCGACCATGCCCAGGCACTCCTCCTCGTTTGCCGCGGCGTTGTCGATCGTGCCGCCGGCATCCACCGCCATCTTCACGCCACCCAGATCCTCGCGCGTTACCTTCAGACCCAACGCGCGCTCCACGATGGGGGGGCCCGCGGCGAAGACCTGGCTCTGGCCCGAGACCATGACCGACCAGTGCGCGAGGATCGCGCGGCCCGCCGGGCCGCCCGCCGCAACACCCATCACTGCGCTCACCACGGGCACGATGCCCATGAGCTCGACCGATTTCTCGAAGCCGTGCACCCCCGGGAACACCGCGTGGCCACGTTTCTTGATCGAGGCGACGCTGCCGCCGGAGCCGTCGATCAGGTTCACCAGCGGGATGCGGTAGTTGGCCGCGAGGTCCTCGATGA
>Ga0163153_10004734_pt1 | contig 16769 bp, 15 predicted proteins | sample OliLakLV19MP6IB1_FD_148629 | JGI IMG/M metagenome (GOLD analysis project Ga0163153, IMG submission 148629) | Freshwater microbial mat bacterial communities from Lake Vanda, McMurdo Dry Valleys, Antarctica - Oligotrophic Lake LV.19.MP6.IB-1 | ecosystem: Environmental > Aquatic > Freshwater >... | reverse complement strand
CCAGCAACACCACAACGCCCACCATCAGGCCGCGCACCACCGCACCTGTGACATAACCTGCCATGATGATCCAGTTGGGCAGTGGTGAGATCAGCAATTCTTCAATGTGCTTGCCAAACTTGGCACCAAAAAAAGACGAAACCATGTTGCCATACGAGTTGGTAATCACCGACATGATCACCAGCCCTGGCACGATGTATTGCATGTAAGTGAAGCCACCCATGTCGCCAATACGCTGGCCAATCAACTCGCCGAAGATAATGAAATACAAAGACATGGTGATGGCCGGAGGTACGATGGTCTGGCCCCAGATGCGCAAAATGCGGGTAATTTCCTTGCGCACGATGGTGGTGTAGCCAACCCAATTGATTTGCGCGCTCATGCCGAAGCTCCGCTGACTACCGACTTAGGCTGGTCATTGTTCTGTTCCACCATGCCCAGGAACAATTCTTCCAGACGATTGGCTTTGTTACGCATGCTCAGCACATGAATTCCCTTCTGATCCAGCGCTGCAAAAAGGCTGTTGAGTGATTTTTCCTTGGGCACCGAAGCTTCCAGGGTACGTGAATCCCTCAGGCTGATTTGCATCCCTTCAACCTGGGGTGGATGTTGCAACGACTCACGCAGATCCAACACAAAGGTTTCCACCTGCAATTGCGCCAACAGGCTCTTCACATCGGTATCCGCCACGATCTCGCCATGGTCGATAATGGCGATGTTGCGACAGAGCTGCTCAGCTTCTTCCAGGTAATGGGTGGTAAGGATCACGGTTGTTCCGGCTTCATTGATGGCCCTGATGAACTCCCACATGGAGCGACGGATCTCGATATCCACGCCAGCAGTGGGTTCGTCCAGGATCAGCAAACGTGGTTCGTTGACCATCGCGCGTGCAATCATCAAGCGTCGTTTCATTCCGCCGGATAAATTCCTGGATATTTCAAAAGCCTTATCCCAGAGTTGCAATTGCCGCAGATATTTCTCTGCCCGCTCGGTGGCGATGCGACGCGGAATACCATAATACCCAGCCTGGTTCACCACGATCTCAAACGGCTTTTCGAACATGTTGAAGTTCAGTTCTTGCGGCACCAGGCCAATGTAGCTCATGGCCAAAGAACGTTGTGTTTGCACGCTGGTGCCAAATACCAGTGATTCACCCGAAGTGGCATTAACCAGTGAAGAAACAATACCAATCAAGGTGGACTTACCCGCACCGTTCGGCCCCAGAAAGCCGAAGAAATCGCCCTCAGCAACATTCAGCGAAATTCCCTTGAGCGCTTCTACGCCACTGCCATAGGTTTTGCGCAGATCCTTGATTTGCAATGCATACATCGAGTTTGGTGTTCCTGTTGGCGGCAATGCCTATCCTAGCGCAGGCAGGCAGGTGCATGTAATTGTCTTTCCCACGGAGCCAGGCTGACCTTTTGGCCCAGAAGCCCGTCGGCTTTTTCGGGATATTGAGTTTCCGACTGTATATGGTGCGGATCAGAGCCCGTATCAACACCGTTACAGCCGCAGATGTGACCTTTCACCTATGGACAGCGCAGGTTTGAAGCCCTATCTTGGCGGCTGCTCAGGCCAAACGCGGTTCAGGAAACCATTACGCATCTTATGCAATTGCTAAAAACACGATTTAACAGCACTGGACTCAGCACGTCATTGATACTTTTATCGGCGCTGATTGTGTTGCCATGCACACAAGCTTCAGCACAGGAAGTCAAAGCTACCCTCGAGCTATCCCCTTGTGAGCTGCGTTTGCCAGGCACTGGGCTGACCGCTCCGGCTGAATGCGGCTGGTTTGAAGTAGCCGAAAATCCTCAACAGCCGAATGCTAAAACAATTAAGCTGCGCGTGGCTCGAGTCCCGGCCACCAGCAACAAGGTAGAACCCGACCCACTGGTGTTGTTTGCCGGTGGCCCGGGACAAGCAGCCACTGAAGCCTGGCTGATCGTTGCGCCGGCTTTTCGCAAGTTGACCGAGAACCGTGATGTTTTGCTGATCGACCAACGCGGCACTGGCCAATCCAACCCCTTGCGCTGCCGCCAGATCGGTTTGGACGAAGCCTTGAGCTATGACTGGGAAGATCTGGAACGCACCACTCAGGAATGCCTTGATGGCCTGCAAGGCGACCCACGCTTCTACACCACCACCATCGCCATGCAGGACTACGACCAGGTTCGTGCAGCATTGGGCTATGAGCAACTGAACCTGTTCGGAGTTTCGTATGGCACGCGTGCGGCGCAGGTATACATGCGCCTTTACCCGGAACGGGTCAGAACCGTAGTGCTCGACAGCGTGGTACCGCAAACCCTGGCTTTGGGCAGTGAGCACGCAGAAAAACTGGACCAGGCGCTGGACCGCATCCTGAATGCCTGTGAGGCCGATGCCGACTGCCGCGAAGCTTTTCCGGATAGCCGTGAAAATCTGCGTCTGATGGCCGAAGCCGTTACCGCCAACCCGGTGATGATCACCATCGATCACCCACTGACAGGCGAACCACAACAACTGAAATTTGACCGTGATGTGCTGGGTGGGGCCATACGTTTTCTCAGCTACGCTTCTGAGACGCAGGCTCTGCTGCCGCTATTGATACACGAAGCTGCCACTACCGGCGATTACTCCCGCATCGCCAGCCAGCTGATGATTACCGCCACTGGCCTGGCCGAAAGCATCGCTCAGGGCATGGAACTGTCCGTGGTTTGTGCGGAAGATTTTCCGCGTTTCCCTGCCAACAGCGGAGCTGACCCATCCTATTTGCTCGGCGACAGCATGCGGCGATCTTCTGATATTCAGTGCGCTCTGTGGCCGCGTGGCGCGGTTCCGGCCGATTTCAACCAACCCATAGACAGCGACAAGCCGGTGCTGTTGTTATCGGGAGAACTGGATCCTGTGACTCCTCCTGAATACGCCGAACAGGTATTGCAGCACTTGAGCAATGGCAAGCATTTGGTAGCACCGGGGCAAGGTCACAGCGTGACCGGCAAAGGCTGCTTGGGTAAACTGGTTTCTGAATTTATCGTCGCCGCCGATTTCAGCGAGTTGGATACCAGCTGCATCGCACAACTACAGGCTTCGCCCTGGTTCATGTCACTTACGGGGCCCAAGCCATGATCGTAGTAAAAAACCTGCACAAATCCTTTGGTGATGTGAAAGCCGTGTGCGGCGTGAGTTTCGAAGCGCGCGATGGCGAGATCACCGGCTTGCTGGGCCCGAACGGCGCTGGCAAAACCACCACGCTGCGCATGCTGTATTCATTGCTGCCGCCGGATGAAGGCGAGATTCGAATCGATGGTCTGGACCCGGGCAAAGACGCCATGGAGATCAAGCGCACGCTGGGCGTAGTACCCGATGGTCGCGGCCTGTACAACCGGCTGACCGCACGGGAAAACATCGAATACTTCGGTGAGTTGCATGGCATGACACGCGCGCAAATGAACGAGCGCATAGATCACTTGACCAAAACGCTGGGTATGGAAGATTTCATCGACCGCCGCACCGAGGGCTTTTCGCAAGGTCAACGAGTGAAGGTCGCCATCGCCCGGGCCATGGTGCACAGCCCGCAAACCGTGCTTTTGGACGAGCCCAGTAATGGCCTCGATGTGATGGCCACACGGGCATTACGCAACTACATACTCTGCCTGAAACGGGATGGCCATTCGGTAGTGCTCTCCACCCATATCATGCAGGAGGTCGCCGCCTTGTGTGATCGTATCGTGATTATCGCCAAGGGCGCAGTGGCAGCAGACGGGACAGCCGAGGAATTGATGGAACGCAGCGGCTCAAGCTCACTGGAAGATGCCTTTGTCAAATTGATTGGCTCGGATGAAGGATTACTGGCATGAGCGGCGTCAAGCAAAGACAAGTGAACGGCATTGGTACCGTCTTCCGCAAGGAAACCCGTGAGAACTTCCGCGATCGCCGGACGGTTTTCAATACGCTGTTATTGGGGCCCATTCTGTTCCCCTTCATGTTCATCGCACTGGTGTGGTTTACCACGTCTGCAGAACAGGAACGCGCGGAAAAGACCCTTGAGGTACCGGTCATTGGCGCCGAGCTGGCACCCAGCCTGATGCGCTTTCTGGAACAACAGGGCACCGTGATCAAGGCGCCACCGGTGGACCCCGAAGCAGTGGTGCGCAGCCAGGAAGAATTGGTGGTGTTGCGTATATTGCCGGAGTATCCGGAAAAATGGCTGGCGGGAGAGCCGGCGCCGGTCGAGGTGATTGCTGATCCGTCACGACAGGAATCATCGGTGGCCATAGGTCGGGTTAAAAACCTGCTGGCCGTTTATGGACAACAAACTGGCTTGCTGCGCCTGCAACTCAGAGGCGTAGCGCCGCAAGCCATGGCTGCGGTTGATGTGCGCGATGTCGACCTTTCAACCGCCAAGAGCCGCGCCATCCTGGCGATGATCTTCCTGCCTTATGTGCTGATGATCACGGCTTTTACCGGCGGCATGCACCTGGCCATGGATACCACGGCCGGAGAGAAAGAGCGTAAGAGCCTGGAGCCTTTGTTCATCAACCCGGTGCCCCGCTGGCAGATCATGGTTGGCAAATTGCTGACCACGACATTATTTGCCATGGCCTCGCTGGCATTGACGCTGGTGTCGTTCAAGCTGGTGCTACCCTTGATGCCGGTGGGCACGTTTGGTATCGACTTGAGCCTGTCCGTTACGGCGCTGCTGCAGATCCTGCTGGTCATTGCGCCGGTGGCGATACTGGCTGCCAGCCTGCTGACTTTGCTGGCCTCATTTGCCAAGACTTACCGCGAGGCGCAGTCCTATATGAGCCTGGTGGTAATGATTCCGCTGATTCCCAGCATCATCTTCATGGCCAACCCGATCAAGCCCGAACTATGGATGATGTCGGTGCCGTTGTTCTCGCAAAACCTGCTGATCGGCGAAATCATCCGTGGCGACGGCGTGCCGGCGTTGTGGTATGCCTTGTCGATCGGCAGCACGTTGGTGATTGGCCTGACCCTGGCCGCGGTGGCCGCCACGCTCTATAACCGGCCGAGGATTATCTTCAGCGGCTCCTGACTTCGTCATCCCAAACCTTCTGGCCGTCATCCCAAACCTTCTGGCCGTCATCCCAAACCTTCTGGCCGTCATCCCAAACCTTCTGGCCGTCATCCCAAACCTTCTGGCCGTCATCCCGGACTTGATCCGGGATCCACGTACATCAATCAAACAGCACTCACAGCAAATTGACAGCCGCTGTGAAAGAATTAAGCTAAGATGAAATCAGCATACCGCTGTTCATTTTTTCCCGAAAAACCGAGGAAGCACATCATGCGTTACCTGATCGCTTTAGCCCTGTCCCTGTCCTTGTTGGCTTGCTCCGCCCAAGCTGGCGAGCCGCCCGAAGTTGGCAGTGCTGCTCCGGGCTTCAAGTTGCAGGACCAGAACGGTGATTGGCATGATCTGCAGGATTATCAGGGCAAGTGGCTGGCGATCTATTTCTACCCAAAAGACGATACACCCGGTTGTACCACGCAGGCCTGCAGCATTAGAGATAACATTTATGCGTTCAAAGCCATCGGCGCAGAAATCGTGGGAATCAGCGTGGACGATGTGGAGTCACACCAGGAGTTCTCCAGCAAGTACAAACTGCCCTTTACCATCCTGGCGGATGTGGGCGGCACAACCTCTGCAAGCTACGGCGTACTGCGTGACTACAAAATGATGCAGATTGCCAGTCGCCAGACTTTCCTGGTTAATCCTGAAGGCACCATCGTTAAGCACTACCCGGAAGTTGATCCCGATACCCACACCGAATTGGTATTGACTGATCTAAAGGCCATGATCGAAGCTGACAGTGCGGACAACAGTGCAGCTGACTAGGCCCTGGTCACACTAAAAGTCGTCGTCTCCGAGTGGGCGCCAGCCGAATAACCCAATTATTAATTAGCTGGCTGCAACCACCAGCTACTCCACTCACTACTCGCGATTGAATTGTTAATTCGGCAGCATGGCTGCCTCCTACATGCGATGAGCCAGCGCCCAGCGCAGGAGCGAGCCATGCTCGCGACTAATTCACCGGTTGTTTCGGAATATACGGCAGACGAAGCGGGCCATCTTCAGGCTCATTCCGCTCCAGCCGAGCGGCACGAACCATTTCGCGCACATCCGACAACAATTCGCTGGCATCGTAAACCACCCCATCCTTAATGGTGTATTGCACTCCGCCGGTGCGCTCCGGCTGGTTATCCGCATTCAGGCGGAAGTCGCCAGTGCCATACAGAATCTTGAAGTTGGCCAGCGGGTTTTCGCGCGTGATCACCAGGTCGGCCAGTTTGCCCGGCCGGACTGAGCCGATATCGGCCTGCATGCCCAGTGCTTCGGCGCCATTCCAGGTGGCTGCTTTGATTACTTCCAGTGGGTTGAAACCCGCTTCCTGCAGCAGCTCCAACTCGCGGATATAGCCAAAGCCATACACTTTCCAGATAAAACCGGAATCCGAACCGGTGGTCACCCGCCCGCCGTGGTTCTTGAAATCATTCAGAAACTGCATCCACAACTGGTAGTTTTCCTTCCAGGCAATTTCATCGGTGGTGGTCCAGTCAAACCAGTAGGAGCCATGGGCATTGCGCGAGGGCTGGAAAAAAGCCCACAGATTGGGATGCGCATAATCGGCCTGCCAATCGGCGTTCATCTCGCGCATCAGGTCACGGCTGGCTTCGTAAATGGTCAGGGTGGGATCAATGGTGAAATCCAGTTCAATCAACTCATCACGAACAGCGTTCCAACGCTCCGAACCGGGGGCGGCAGCCTGTTTCCATAAACGCCCGGCTTCACCAAAGCGGTGCTGTTCGTCGAGATAGTTATAGTTATCGGGATAATTTTGAATGGTTTGCTCGGTAAACAGGGCTTCGGGCAGCCCATACCAGTGCTCCATGGTGGTTAGACCCGCGCGGGCCGAATCCAGCACATTCCAGTTTGCTACATCCAACTGGGCATGGTGCATGGCCGAACCCAGCCCCTGCTTTTTGGCTTCATCAAAGGCCGCCTGCATGATATTGGCCGGTGCGCCAAAGAACTTGATGCCAGCAGCACCTTGTTTGCTGATGTCCTGCACCCACTTACGGGTGGCTTCCGGCGTAAGCAAAGGCCCGTCTACACCCTGGCCGAAGAAAACATAGGGAATGATGCGCGGCGCATCGATGGCATTGGTTTTGCTGCGACTCTGCTGTTGCTTGACCCATTCCAGGCCGTTCGAGCTGCCGGGTTCACGCACCGTCGTTACACCATGCGCCAGCCACAACTTGGCCACGTATTCGGCTGGGTACGCCCTGATCATCGGTGCCGAAATGACCGTGCATGTCGACAAAACCCGGCATGACGTAATAACCATTCAGTTCCAGAACCTTGTCGCCCTCCTTGGCCTCAGGCCGATCCTCTGCTTTGATCGGCACTCCGGGATTGCCGACGTTATGTATGGAGGCGATGCGATTGCCCTCTATAACGATATCAACCGGGCCTAATGGCGGAGCACCTTCACCATTGATCAGGTTCACTCCGCGCAGTACCAGGCGGGGGAATGGGCCCTCGCCTCGGTTACGATCCGGTGATAATTCTGGTGTGGCCATCAAGCTGCCACAAGGCAAGATCAATAAAACAGCTAATAACACCAGGGTTTTCGAGATTATTCTGGATATCATTTTTTATTCGCGGCCACTGGGTTTCGGTGCTACAGTATATTCAGGAAAAGGATTTCCTGGAGCAGAAATCAATGGACGATACTTCCAAATCCACCCTCAAGGTGGTTCCGGAGGACCTGTCAGAGTCTTCGTCACGCAGCAAAATTCCGCCAGGCTCGGAAATCAGCAGCACTTTTGTTGCTTTTATGGACGACTCTGCCAAGCCGTCTGAGCCACGAACGAGTGAAAATCTTTCCACCACGGCCAAAGCGCTGGACCGGTGGTTCAAGGAACGACAAAAACAGAATGCACCACCCAGACTGCTGGAAATTCCCAACGAAGCATTAATTACCAGTGCCGGCCCGTTGCGAATTACCGGCAACCTGACCATTGTTGGTGAAGACGGCAGCATCACTTACGCCAACCACATTGATCTGTGCCGATGCGGCAAGTCCAGGGGAAAACCCCATTGTGACAGCCAACATCTGGATGCAGAGTTTCTGCATTCGGGCAGAATGCAGGAAATATCCGATGCGCCGGCATCTGACCGGCCTACCAAGATCACCTTTTCCTGCAACAAGGATGGGCCTGTCACTTTCCATGGCCGATTGCGTTTGCACAACAGCATGGGCCAGGAATGTACCAAGTTACGTGGCGCCCTGTGTCGCTGCGGGCAGTCAGCCAATAAGCCATTTTGTGATGGCTCACATGAAAAGGTGGGATTCCGCAGCAAGCGCTGAATATTGTAGGAGGCCGCTCTCGGGCATCCTTTGATCGCTCTCGCACATCCGTGTGCTCCGCGATCTGTGCGCATCCCTGCGCAAATTCGCGGCACCGGTGCATCCCTGCACAATGCGCGCTCTGCGCGCGATAAGCATTTGCTTCATCCCAGCGGGATGGGCACAATCCGCCGATGGATATCTTCAGAGTTTTCCAGGTGGAAGCAGCACACCACCTGCCCAACGTACCCGCGGGCCACAAATGCGCCCGCATTCATGGCCATTCCTTTCGTATCGAAATTCACGTCAGCGGCGAAGTGGGCGAACACAGCGGCTGGGTGATGGATTTTGCCGAGCTGCGCGAGACTTTCCAACCGCTTTACCAGCAACTGGACCACCACTACCTGAACGAAATCGAAGGCCTGGAAAATCCCACCAGCGAAAATCTGGCCCGTTGGATCTGGCAGCACCTGAAGCCGGAACTCTCGCAATTATCCAAAGTATGTGTACAGGAAACCTGCAACGCCGGATGCATCTATCGGGGGCAGGTGGGCTGATCTGAATCAAGCGTTAAGGTGCCAGCCGAATGCTCTGCCCGAACAACACCCGAGCTAGGTCCCGAACAGTTGACGCTTGTCAATTTATCGGTCGAGGCATTGGCGTAGCCTGTCCAATATTATGCATAAGCCTGAAGCTAAGCCCATGGCCCAAGCCGTTATTTTCGATGCTGACCTGGTACGCCGCTACAGCGTGGCCGGGCCGCGATATACGTCCTACCCCACCGCAGTGCAGTTTCACGAAGGATTTGACGCTGACCTGTATCGACGACACATCACCATCAGCAATGATGAGCTGATACCGGCGCCCTTGTCGTTGTATGTGCATCTGCCTTTCTGCCACTCCCTGTGTTACTACTGCGGCTGCACCAAAAAGGTGACCAACAATGACTCACATGGTGTGAGATACCTGCATCTGCTGGCAAAGGAGATCGTTCAGCAAGCAGCTTTGTTTGATTCTGACCGCGAGGTAACTCAACTGCATTTTGGCGGCGGAACGCCAACCTTTTTCGATGATATTCAGTTGGAGCAACTGATGAGCTGGCTGCGGGGGGGATTCGCCCTGGACAAAAGCCCAGAGCGGGAATTCTCCATTGAGATTGACCCGCGCACGGTAGACCCGGCCCGGTTGCAGACCCTGGCCGACTTTGGCTTTAACCGTATCAGCCTGGGCGTGCAGGACACTGATCCGGAGGTACAACACGCCGTCAACCGCATGCAGCATCCGCAAGCCACTTTGCAACTGGTAGGTCATGCCCGTCGACAGGGGTTTAACTCAGTATCCATTGACCTGATTTATGGCTTGCCCAGGCAAAGCCTGGCAAGTTTTGAAAAAACGCTGGAATTGGTCACTCAAGCCCGACCCGATCGCCTGGCGGTATACAACTACGCCCATATGCCGCATATGTTCCGTGCGCAACGGATGATTAACGACGCCGATCTGCCATCGGCCGAGACACGCCTGGCCCTGATGGAGCTAACCATCAACAAGTTGGCAGATTCGGGCTACCGCTACATCGGTATGGATCACTTTGCTCTGCCCGATGACGAGCTGAGCCGTGCCCAGCAAGCAGGGCATCTGCAACGTAATTTCCAGGGCTATTCAACCCGCTCTGAATGCGACCTGATCGGCCTGGGCGTCAGTGCCATTGGCAAGATCGGCGATTGCTATGCACAGAATCTGAAAGAAATTCCACGCTGGTCAGCGGCAGTCGAATCTGCTGAACTGCCTATCTGGCGCGGCCTCAGCCTGAGCGCCGAAGACCTGCTGCGTCGCTCCATCATCGAATCCATCATGTGCCATGGCAAAGTGGATTTTGTAGCGTTTGAAAATCGCTTTGAACTGGATTTCAGCGATTACTTTGCGCCCGAGTTGAGCCGCCTGAAGCAGCTAAATAATGATGGGCTGATTGATCTGGATGAAGCAGGTTTACAAGCAACATCAGCCGGTCGCGTACTTCTGCGCCACGTTGCCATGGTCTTTGATCAGTACCTGCCACAGACTGCTACAGATCCGAAACGGTTTTCCCAAGTTATTTAAATTATAATCCGGTACGTACATACTGACGTCGAAGGGCGGTTTTCAGTCTTTTTCCACCAGAAGTGACCGGAGATTAGACATGGGAAATTTGGCGAGTATCAGCCAATCAAATGATTTCTGCGCGCCATCAGGCCGTAAGCAAGTCGCTTGCAGCAAATGCTCATTGGGTGAATTGTGTTTGCCGCGCGGCCTTAACCCTGTCGAGGTAGAACGTTTCGAGCAAATCGTTAACCGCTCACGTCCCATCCAGGCGGGCGAACATTTGTTCCGTGCCGGTGACGAATTCCGCTCAGTCGCCTCCGTACGCGCGGGCTGCTTCAAGAGTTATGTAATCGACAAGGATGGACAAGAAAAGGTTTTGGGCTTTTATCTGCCCGGTGAAATCATCGGCCTCGATGCCATACATTCAGTGGCCCATACCGCCAATATCGTGGCGCTGGACACCAGTACCGTTTGCAGCCTGAGCTTTGAGTCGGTTGCAAATATGGCACGGCAAATGTCCGGCCTGCAAAATGAACTGTTTCGGGTTATGAGTCACCGCATCTCCGAACTGGAAGCCGTTGCCGGTGATTTGACTGCAGATGAACGGATTGCCCTGTTTCTCTTGTCGCTGTCGGAGCGATTCGGTCGCAGAGGCTATTCAGAATCTGAATTCATACTCGCCATGTCACGGCGGGACATTGCCAGCTTCCTGCGCCTCGCCGCAGAAACCGTCAGCCGTGTGTTGGCACGTTTTCAAAAGACCGGCCTGTTAAAAGTAGATCGCAAACACGTTCGAATTCGCGACCTGGAAGGGCTGAAAAAATTTGCCCACCAACCGACGAATTAGCTTGTAGTTTCAAGCATAAATTAACTATAAGCGGTCTCAAAAACAGGGATTTTGTTACCAGGCTAGCCCCGAGGCCCGCGAAAAGCGCAGTGTACAAGGTAGTACAGGAGCATTTGAGCGGGCCGAGAACAACATAGGGGAGCAAAAGACCATTTTTGAAACCGCTTCTAGTGCTCCACCCCACCATGGCCGTGCACGTGGCCATGATCTTTTTCTTCATCGCTGGCTGCACGCACTTCAGTGATTTCCACAGCAAACGTCAAAGTCTGTCCGGCCAGAGGATGGTTGGCGTCCACATCCACGTTAAAACGACCGACCTTCACCACCGTCACCTGCACCGGGCCCTGCCGGGTCTGTAAACCCAACACCTGACCAGGCTTCAAGGCCTTGGAATTGCGAAAATGTTTGGCGGACACACGCTGAATATTGGCTGGTTTGTGTTCGCCATAGGCATCGGTCGGCTCCACGGTTACTGCAAAGCTGTCACCAGCAGCCTTGCCTTCCATGGCCTTTTCCAAGCCCTTGATGATGTTGCCGGAGCCATGCAGGTAGGTCATGGCATTCCCTTCACGCGATGACTCCAGTTGCTCGCCCTGGGAATTTTTCAGGGTGTAGTGAAAACTGACTACCGAATGTTCGCTGATATTCATGATGGGTAAAGGCCGCAAAAAGGGATCTGCGATTATACTGTGAGTTCCAATTAGCCGGGCAAGCATTGGCTGCTTCGCCCGCCTGAATTATTAATCCAAATCAACAATCCAGGGAAACCGGCCAGCTCATATTGAAGAGCTGGCTGGTTCCATAGCTTACTTCTTTTCTGCTTCTTTAGTTTCGTCGACCACGGTAATGTCGATTTGATCAGACATCACCACCGGATCAAACAACATGTGTCGGTAATCTGCAAACATCAGTTGCAGCGTGTGTTTACCGGGCTTCAAAGTGATTTCAGCTTCAGTTTCACCCTTGTCGTAATGAATGATTTTGTCGCTTACTGGCAAAGGCAGGCTGGCACTGGACAGCTCGCTGACGTCAATAAACAAATGATGGTGCCCATTGTTTGGAACGTCCTTCCCGGCTGAGGCGACTTCCATACCGGTGACTTCGAACTTCACCACAAAGGTGCTGGGCAAGGTGGCTCTATCTTCAATATTGCTGATACGGACGCTGGCACCTTCAGGTGAGGGGGTGCGAGCGGTTTGAGCCATGGCGGATACCGACACCATTGCCATCAGTGAAGCAATTGCTCCGACCAAAACTCCATATTTAAAAGACGGTTTCATCAAAATCTCCTGTTTAAAAATTCTTGTTACGGCACATATACAAGCTTGTGGCCGTGAATCATATCGCTAGAAACCTGAGAGGTCTAAGCAGCCTCGTCTGAGTGACTGGCCAATTGACTGGCCAATTGACTGGCCATCCAGGCGCGTACCTCATCCTGCAAAATATCCAGCGTCACCGATCCCAGGCCCAAAACAAAATCATGGAAAGCCCGGACATCGAAGTTCTCACCCAAAGCAGACTCTGCTTCGCGCCTAAGGTTCCATAGCGTGTACTCACCCAGCTTGTAACTCAGGGCCTGTCCCGGCCAGGAAATATAGCGATCGATCTCGGTGGTGACTTCGTGTACCGACAGGGCGGTGTTGGCTGCCAGATAGTCCAGCGCCTGTGCCCGCGTCCAGCCCATGGAGTGCACGCCAGTATCGATCACCAAACGGCAGGCGCGCCACATTTCATAGCTCAGGCGGCCAAAATGCTCATAGGGCGTTTCGTAAATATCCATCTCTACGCCCAGCTTTTCGGCATATAAACCCCAGCCTTCGCCATAGGCTGAAATGTAATCATTACGACGAAAATCCGGCTGGTCACGCATTTCCAGTGCCAAAGCACCTTGTGTGTGGTGGCCCGGCGCACCCTCGTGCAGAGTCAAAGCCGGGATATTGTACAAAGGGCGACTCTCCAGTTGATAGGTGTTTACCCAGTAGTAACCACCACGATGCGATTCCAACGCAGCCGGAACATAACGGCCGCCGGTATAAAACGGTGCAATGTCGTCCGGTACCGGAGCCACGCCGTAGGGTTGCCGGGGCAGATGGCCGAACAGGATGGGCAATCGTCCATCGATTTTCTTGGCGTAATACGAAGCGAAGGCCAGCAATTCCTTGGCACTGCGCGCGTAGAACTGCGCATCGGTACGCAGAAATTCCAGGAAGGCCGGAAAATCGCCGGCAAACTCCACCTGCTGAATGATGACATCCATCTCCGCACGGATGCGGGCTACCTCACTCAAACCGATGTCATGAATTTCCTGCGGGCTCATATCCACCGTGGCATAGCGGCGTATCGCCGCCTGGTAATAAGCTGCGCCATCGGGCAACTGGTAAGCACCCAAGGTTTCACGTGCGCCCGGAATATACTCCTGGTGAAAGAATTCAAACAAGCGCTGGTAGGCGGGAATAACGCTCTCAGTGATGACCTGTTGTGCACGCGCCAACAAAGCTGCCTGCTCCGGGCTGGGAATCGAGCTGGGCATTTCCATGAAAGGTGCAAAAAACGGGCTGGCATCGACCCGCTTGACCAACTGCGCCTTGATCGGCTCATCGCGCCCTTCAAGTATCACCCTGGGTTGGGTTATTCCCAACTCGATACCAGTACGCATCAAAACGATGTACTCCTCCATAACCGGGCCCATCATTTCCAGGCGTGACAGGTAATTGTTGTAGTCAGCGGCATTGTTGAAGTCGGTATCTGAGGGCAGACGCCCCCACTCCATGTAAAAGCCCCAATCGCTGTTGAACGGAATCAGATAAGCCTTGCTTACATAATCGGCCAGAAAGTCGCTGATCTGCTTTTCGTACAGGCGGAAGTTGACGCAATCTTCATGCGAGAGTTGCTCGCAGGACAATGCCTGCAACTGCTGCTGCACCCGGCTCCAGTAATCAAAGCGGCGCTTCTGATCCGCTTCGCTGACATGCCCGAGCTTATTCGCATAGTCGTCATTGCCCGTGGCTGAAGCCATCGTGGGAAATTCTTTCAATCTGAAGGCCCACTCCTGCTCATAGATTTTCTTGAAGGCTGCGCTGTCATCGGCTGCAACAACCGTGGTGAAACTGCTGGCAAGCAGCACCAGCACAGCTATCAACCCTGCTTTCATTGAGACGGCATAAGGCATGATGGATTTCCCGTTCTTGTAACGATTTTGGTTTGAATATGGTTCCAAAATTCTACCTGTTTTCGCACCGATGGGATGCCAGCTAATTGAATCCAGCGCTGCCTGGACACTGGCAGGCTTGAGCGCGATCAGCATACCCCTGCTGCACCTGCCTGCTTTTCGGGTATTCTCATCATGACTCAGATCACCGAAAAATGCAGAGGCATGCATGAACCAGAACGGAATGTTGATTTTCCTGCTCACAACGAGTCTGTTCGGCACTGCATCGGCTCACAACGCAGAACCGGACCGCGAAGCCGTTTCGCTCGAAACCTTGTTTGAGACCGTAGGAATAGATCCGGACTCTCCGGTGACCGTGCAGCAACTCGGTGGTGGTTTTTATGTGCTGTTCGGCATCGGCGGTAATATCCTGGTCTCTTCTGGCGCTGACGGTGTGCTGATCATTGACGACCAGTTCCCGCTGATGATGCCGCGATTGCGTGCAGCAATGCTTGAACAGGGCGACCAGCGTGTCGATTTTGCGGTCAACACCCATTGGCATTTCGATCATGCAGATGGCAACCGCGTGCTGGGTGCTGAAGGCACCTGGTTGGTGTCGCAGACAAACTCCCGGCAAAAGCTGCAATCCGACCAACGCATTAACATGGGCGCCATGACTTACTTGTCACATGCGTGGCTGCATGAATTCGAGCAGTTCGAGTGGTGTGATGGAATGACCGGGGGTGAGTGAAATCACCAGCATCACCTCATCCTCGCTCAGCTCGCCAGGAACCGGAATCGCCGCGGCTTCACGCACCGCCACATGCACGGTGGCTTCGGATTCGACTTCGAAAGACGAGATGTTCTCGCCACGGCGGCGGATGGCATCTTTCATGCGATCGACGAAATAAAAATAGCCTTCTTCATCGCGGCGGAAGGCATCGCCAGTATGGAACCAGCCATTGCGCCACACTTCAGCGGTGGCTTCCGGATTACGGTAATAACCCTGAGTGATTTCCCATGGGCGGCTGCTGCGCAGGATCAGCTCTCCAACCTCACCGTGCGGTAGTTCAAAATCGTGAACATCCACCACACGGGCTTCGATACCTGGGCGGGGTTTGCCACAGGTTCCCAACATGGGCGCATTGGCCACCGAGCGAATGGGTGTGGCGATTTCGGTCATGTTGAACGCGGTGTACATCTGCAGGCCATAGCGCTCGGCCACATCCAGCGAATCCTGGTTCCAGGGTACCGTGATTACGGAGCGTAAAGTATGGTCGCGGTCGCGGTCGCTGGGCGGTTGCTTGAGCAGGAACTGGGTCATCGCGCCGACCAGGCAACAGCCGCTGATGCGAAAGCGCCGCACGGTGTCCCAGAAACTGTCGGGCCGAAAACCATCGTAAAGCACACAGGTTCCGCCCTTGGTCAACCGGTCCATCACCGCACCCGCCCCGCTGACATGAAACAAGGGCAGATTGGCTAACAGCCGATCATCGGGACCAAAGTAATCCATCGCCATAGCGCCACCCACCCAGGTTTGCAGGTAGGTGCAAAGCACCGCTTTCGACGGCCCGGTGGTGCCGGAGGTGAAAATGACGAAGTTGATATCCCAGGGCTGGACTGGATTCTCGGGCTCTGCAACTTCAATGCTTACGGCATCATCGGTCAGCACCGTGGTTGAGTGGTAGCTCAGGTGATCGCTCAGCCGATTGTCAGCAGACACTTCATCACCCACCACAATCACATCACGCAGCCGGGCAATGTCCCCAGTTTCCAGCCGCGGCAGCAGACTGGCATGGACAACCAGAATTTCTGCATCGGACAAAGCAATGGCATTGCGCAGCAGATTGCCGCGATAGGCCGTGTTCAGTGGTACAAAAACAGCGCCGAGGTAGTTCGCACCAAACCAGGTGAGCACCGCTTCGGCAGAATTCGGCATCCAGCAAAGCACGTGTGCGCCACGCCGCACTCCCAGTTGCTGCAAACCGGCAGCCGCACGGCGGGTGCGTTGCAGCATCTCAGCAAAAGACCAGCTGCTGCCATCGTCGAACTCAAGAAATGATTTTTCGGGCCGTTCGTTGGCCCAACGTTCCAGCAACGGGCCCACCACGCAGTCTTCACGCCGCGGAATCATGTGGGGAATCAGGTTGCAGTGTGCATCGCTCATGGAAAGGACAAGTGTTTAATCAGGGTCGATAGCCAAATGCCGCTGGCCCTACTTTACGCAAGGGTGCAGCCAGATCAGCGAATTCGCACAACAACGGCCGCGTATCGCGCGGATCAATCATCTCTTCGATCTGGAAACGTTCCGCCGAACGGAATGGCGAACGTATGCGAT